>Ga0208566_1000025_pt1 | contig 116386 bp, 108 predicted proteins | sample PL_2010_150m_FD_184159 | JGI IMG/M metagenome (GOLD analysis project Ga0208566, IMG submission 184159) | Freshwater microbial communities from Powell Lake, British Columbia, Canada to study Microbial Dark Matter (Phase II) - PL_2010_150m... | ecosystem: Environmental > Aquatic > Freshwater >...
AATCAGGGGGGCTTGATTTTGAAAATTGAAAATATGACTATTGATTATCAATGGCTTAAAGAAGAATTGTGTTAATTTTAAAGTTTTACCGGACAACACTGGAAAAAAATTAAAGCTATTATTATTACAGCTGCAATTGCTGTTGCGGTGTTTTTCAGCGTAAAGTTAGTCAGAGCTTATGAAGGGCCCTTGGGTTGTTCCTCATGCTATTTATGGCGGTCATTTGGGGAAGAATCGTATCATCAACAATCAAGTGCAGATTGTTATGCTGGCGATTGGTTTTGCGGTACAACGCAGGAATGTGTTTCCGGATCATACTATTGTTCCTCCTATTATTGTTATACTGTGCTTCCAGGCTGTCACGCAGGTAATCCATATTAAACTAATAGGTGCAATGCAGTAATGCTTTGCACCTATTTTTCTTAAATTGTGCTCCTCATTTTTTTAGGAACACCCTGATTTGAGAATCGAGCTTTCTGATGTTGATTGAGGAATGCTGTCGGAGTTAAATGTCCGAAGGAAATTTATTGTACTCACGCCGCCAGGTTTCGATCTTCTCTAAGCTTCTCCATTTGCTGACGATTTTTTTTCAGACAATTGTGAAGAATACAATATCTACTCAAAAGATTTAGGAAATCTTCCAAAATTAGTGGATAGCTTTACTAATATTTTAGTTCTTTATTATCTTTGATTGGCCCTCATTAATTGTTGTTGATATGACACATGTTCGTTTTATTCTCCTTTTGAGCGTATTAACACCTTTTCTAGGAATGGGCCAGCAGCTCAAAATATCGGGATACATTACGGATAATGAAACAAATCAACCCATTGCAGGGGCTTCGGTCATGAACCTCGGTTCCGAGAAGGGTACCATTTCTGATGGCCAGGGTAAATTCCAGATAGCTCTTGATAGCTTTCCTACCAATATTATCATCAGGTGCTTAGGATTTAATAATGATACTCTGGTCATACAGAACCGTACAGATTTTGATCATATCTACAACAACCGGACGATTACGGTTGTATTAACAAAAAGGATTACCGATATACCAACTGTAGAGATCAAAGCCATCAATCGGTTATTCGACCGGGAGCCATATGCCATAATCCAATTCCTGCTATCAAGGGACCAGATTATTTCTTTGGGATACCTGAACGGGAATGAATTCCGTAAAGAGGTTCTGCTGTCTGACGGCAATGGAAAGATTAAGGATAAACTTCAGCTCAAGAACCTCGATAAAATTTACCAGGATTGCCAGGGGAATGTATTTGCATTTACCAGTGACACTGTGTATCAGTTGGGCCATAGGCGAAATCGCATACAAATCGTAGATACCTTTGACCGCAATTTCATCGAGAATTACATTCAGCCCGTATGCTCTGTCACCGATTCAACCACATTCATTCATTTTATCTCTCCACTTAGACAATACGAGAATTACTTTGTCATCAACCACCAGAACCTGGCCTCCATCATTTACAGCCTCGGAAAATTTTATCAGGAGGAAAGAAAGCAGTCCGCTAATGAGGAAGCGAATAGAAACGCAGCTTTTCCAATTATCCTTCCACCCGTCAAAATACCACCGGGTGCGAACTCAGGGCCTATTGTTGAAGCTTTTTGTAAATTCTATGAACGACTATTTCAGAGCTATTTTAAAGCAGAATTTCGGGCCAGGTTCGATTACCCCCCTGTGTACTCCCGGATGTTTCGATTCAAAGGCAAGCAATTGGTTTTCAACCGGGAGGGTAAATGCATTGCCTGGTTTGATGATTCCGGGAAACTCGAACGGGAGGTCCCATTTATAACAAAAGTTAAAGAAAAACCCTTTTCTTCGGTTCATTTTGACGCCAAAACCGATCGTTTTTATCTCCAATTCGACGATAACCAATTCACAGAGTTTATTGAGATCGATCCATATTCCGGACAACATCTTAGAAATGTCAGGATAAATTCTTTCAAGCACATCGAGCAGTGTTGTTTCAATAATGATCGACTGTATTTTTTATATCAACCGGAAATCGGGAATCGCCTCAAGAAAGTTTATTCAATTTCTATATATACTCAATGAATTCGAATTTGCAGGTTTAGGCCAGGTCAATGATCTGAAAATTCTCAGTTAATAAAAACCTCAACACGAGGATTGTGCTGGAATGTTTTTAAGCTTCTGCCAGACTCAGTGCTTTCGGATAGAGGATATTATTCTCGAGATGAACATGTATATGCAGGTCATCTTCAAATTGTTGCAGTAATTTATAGGTAACAGCATAGGTATTGCAGCCGTCGGCCGGCACCAAATAATGGTTGCTGATTTCGCTGATACGGTCCATGGCACCGCCGGCAAATTCATGTTCGCCCGTCATGCGCGAGATTTCCGATATAATGGTCTCTTTGATGTCAGCTGAATTGCTGGCCAGGGCTTTTTTGATAGCCGGGAAAAGGACCTCTTCTTCATTCTTCAGGTGCTGCAGCAGTTCCTGGTTGATTTTGGCAAACAGTTCGGCAATTTCGATCAACTCGGCATGATGTCCGCCATGAACCGAGGCGATCTTTTGGGTATAGAAAACCAGCTCAGGCAAATTCTTCAGCACAAATTTGTGGTGCGTATTCATGATATAATCGCTCAGGAAGCCTGGGTCCCAATCTTTAAAGCTCAGAGATGGGCTCAGCGGCTCCTTTTCCAGTTCTTTCAATTCTTTTTCCAGGGTTGCGGGGTTGATACCCTTTTCCTCACAGGTTTCCGATAAGCTTCTCTTCCCGCCGCAGCAGAAGTCGATGCCTGCATTTTTAAATATTGAAGCTGCTCTGAAATCGTTGGCTACAATTTCGCCAACTGTCAATTTGTCCGATTTATTCATTGTCATGTTGTTCCATTTAAATCCGTCCCAAAGATACGGATAATTCTATTAAAGACTTATTTATCTTTAATTATTATTGGACAACCAGCCGTTTAATGTGATTTTCTTACAGTCTTATAGTCTTAAAGGACTATCGTTCACTTAAGATAAAACCGGGAATTGGTTTCGATCAGCCCCTCTAAAAAGCGGTTAGTTTCATCGTTAACGACCCTTCGCACCGGGTCAGCATCAAACCATTGAAGTGTCTGTTTTATGCCTTCTGAGAATGGAATAATGGCCACATAATCCGGCACAAATCGTTTAATTTTCGAGTTATCAAACAATGCGCTATGGGATTTATCGCCTAAAAGAGTACCCCGTACCGTAGGAAAATTGTGTTTATCGGCATAGTTTGAGATGTATTCCGATGAAATATGGACGATTTTCGCCTCGCAACCTGCCGCCCGGGCAACCGTTTCATAAATCTGGTTCCAGGTAAGCACTTCATCTGAAGTGATATGGAACGACTCGCCGATGGCATGCTGATTATCCATCAGGCCCAGGAATCCTTTGGCAAAATCGTTGGCATGGGTCATGGTCCATAATGAGGTTCCATCTCCATGCACGACAACAGGCAAACCTTTTCGCATGCGGTCGATAACAGTAAACTCTTCCCATCCGCCCAGGGAAACCGGGATTACGGAATAATAGGTATGCGACGGCCTGACAATGGTTACCGGGAAACCCCGTTCGCGGTATGCACTCATCAGCAGGTTTTCGCAGTCAATCTTGTTCCGGGAATAGTCCCAATATGGATTCCGCAAGGGTGTTGACTCCGTAATTACATGATTAGCAGGCGGTTTCTGGTATACAGAAGCTGAGCTGATAAAAATATACTGGCGTGCAGATCCCTCAAAAAGATCAATGTCGCGCTGAATATCGTCCGGGGAAAAGGCGATCCAGTTAACGACTACATCCCACTTGTGACCGGCTATTGCTTTCCTCACCCGGGCCAAATCCCTTAGGTCAGCCTTCAGGGCGGTAACGCCGGTCACCGGTTCCCGGTTACCCCGGTTCAGATGATACAAATCTATGTCTTTCGCAATCGCCAGCTTGCTCACCGGCGTGCTGATATTGCCAGTTCCGCCTATAAATAATGCCTTCATTTGACCTTGACTGAGGTTCTTAGTTTCATTATCTTATTTAACAGATCGAACCAGAAGGGTGCCCCAAGGGAAACAGCAATGGCGGTAATCAGAAATCCAAAGAAATGGTGATACACTAACCGGAACAGATAACCCAGCTTATCTCCGAAAGTGAAAGTTATTAAGCCGTTTGAGGTCTTCTGATGTGTGGCAGATAAAGAATGAGGATCTAATTGCGGGGTGTACGTCTTTTCTTTTGTTTTGGCATCCATAACCACCCTGACTCTTTCAGGCAGCCAGCCGCCCAGTCCCAGGACCGTATTGGCATTTGCTATATCGGCATCCAGTTTCTTCTTTATGTCAATCAGGGAAGTATCCCTGGCAGCAGGGTTGGCCTGCATATAAGCATTTGCCAGATTGGCCATCTGTTCCCTGGCATTCTTATCGTTAGAGAGTTTTTTGACAATCACGAAGGTGTCAGCATAGAAAAACCAGGCCATGCAAAAGCCCGAAATCAATAAAACCAGCTGAATTTTACGCTTATACCATTCGGAGGCTTGCTCCATGGTTCGGTTGAACCAATCTTCGAGCAGAAGCCTGAATTTTGCCACGTCAGCTTCAGCCTCCTGCCATAATCCAAGCATATATCCGGCCGATTCCCTCTCCAAAGCGCCCACCTGCTCCCCCCCTGCTCCGGTGGTTCTTGAGTGATCGGCACTGATCCTCAGAACCATATTGATTTTTTCGCCGGTAACCGGTCCATTGCCTGATAGTTCATCAATCAGGGCTTTAGAGAAACTTTCTGCCTTGATGGACGATGGGGCCCTGAACAAACCCGTACCGCCCAAATACTTGATTTCCGGATTATTGTAAAAACTATTGATGACTTTATTGTCGGCACTTTTCATCACATTCAGGGAATTCAGGATACGTCCTATCCGGCTAATTACCCGATCATCGTTCAGCATTCGGCTGATAGCTTCTTTCAGGTTTCGCGCCCTCAATCCGAGAACGGAAGCGATCATCTCGGAAAGTACTGTTAATAACAGGCTATATAACAAATAAATAGAAACCAGGCCTATTACTACATCTAATGCAATAGAGTTAAACATAGCTTATCTCTTTAATAAATTATTTCACTCGCACCAATTTTGTTAGCCCATCGGTCATTACGATCTCAAATAATTCATATACAAGCTGATCCAGCTCTCCTTCGGTTTTATTCCTGGTTATATCAGCTATTGAGGAAGTCGATTTAGTTAATAAGTCGGTAATTTTTCCCAGTGTTTCGGGCATTTTGGTATCGGTAGTTAAACCATATGAGGTAAGGATCCCGTTGTTCAATTCCAGTTTTAATGCAGAGGAACCGATTCCGGGTTTTAATTTAATATACTGTGGATCTGACAGATCAGGCAGGTAAATAATGCTTGTTTTAACGGATTGAGTTTTGGTAGTTTGGTATTCGACCAAAAGATAGGGTTTAGGTGAATAAACCCGCAAGCCGGTTTCATTTTTCAATCCCTCATCATTGAAGAATTTTACGGATGCACAGTTGGTTAAAAGGATAAATATCCCAAACGAAAGCAAACAGGCAGAAATTTTACTGGTTGTCATGGTAATTAGTATTTGTTATCGGTTATCGGTTATCGGTTGTTAGTTTCGGCAAGTCGCTATCGATCAGCTAATAAGGCAACAATGACGCAGGCCCCGGATCACTGATTTTCAAAACTTCAACCACCACATAATGGCTCATGCCCCTCCAGGGCAGCGAATGAAGATACTCTTTGTAGCGAACCTCTATGAACTTACCGCTGCTGCGTTCAAGTATAGCGCCAAGGCTATCGTTGGCAACACTGAAATCGAACTCATTGCTTTGCATGGCGCCCGGCGCGGGGGTTTTAAAGCCCACCTGGATGAGCCTCCCCTCCCAGGTTTTAAATATGTAGCCTTTTTTCACTAAAAAATTAAGATTACCGGCCCTCACGCCTTCACCAAAAACAAAACAGAACCTCCACCACAACATTACTGCCAGCAGAAGCATCAGAATGGGTATGCCGATTTTCAGAAATCTTTTCATATTGATCCCGGTCTATTTACGTTTTTTAGTCGGTACCACAAACAGCGGGATGGTGGTATGATTCAGTACTTTCTCAGTCACACTGCCCATGACAATTTTTTCAAGCCATTTCTGACTATGGGAGCCGATAACAATAATATCTGCATGCAGTTCTTTTGCGGATTTTAGAATAGCATCGGCAAAATCACCTTCTCTCACTAATATCTGAATGGAATCATCAGCCAGATGCTGTTTTGTTTTATCCAGAAACTGGGTAGAGGCCACTTTCAGACCTTCCATACTCTCCTTTTGGATCGAACCCATATCCATATAACCGTTAAAACCCATAATGGGAGAGTAATCTCTCGAAGCATAGTAAACCGGGTCGGATATTACATGCAACAAAAAAACTTCGGCACCCAAAGCTTTAGCCAATGAATAGCCTGTCTCAGCGATTTTTTGTGCGGTTGGATCGTAATCCAGTGCGATCAATACTTTTTTCATCTTGGTTGATATATTAATTAAATTTCTAACACCTAAGGTAATAAGCATTTAATCGGGAGGTGTTATACAACTATAAAAAAAAGTTACATAATTCCCACTTATTCGGTGACTAAGCGATTTGATGGTATCAACAAAAAAACCACTTCCCTATCGGCAGATCCAATGAGAAAAGGGGTACTTAAATTTTGCCCACAGCTCAATTTCAGGACTAAAGCGAGCTATTTGTCTGTAAGACTTTTATCCTTAGTAATTGGCTCTCCGGCCGCCACCACGGCTGCTGCCACCGCTGCCGCGACTGTCGCCACCGCCTCTGTTGCCATAACCTCCGCCACTGCCGCCACGGTTGCCGCCATAACCACCACTTCCTCTGTTATCGCCACCACCGAATCCACCTCTTCTTTCACCGCCACCGAATCCACCGCCACCGCGTCTTTCACCCGGTTTTTTCTCTTCAGCTTCATTTACAACGATTGCACGTCCACCAACTTCAGCACCATTTAGTTCTTCAATTGCTTTTTTAGCAGCGTCGCCATCTGCCATTTCAATAAACCCAAAACCCTTGCTTCTGCCCGAGAATTTGTCTGTAATAATTTTGCAAGAGCTAACTTCTCCATACTCTTCAAAAACTCCCTGCAATTCAGCTTCCTGCAGATTAAAAGGAAGACTTCCCACGAAAATGTTCATAATTTCCCAATTTAAATTTTAAAAAACTTCTAACAATTACAATGCATTAATATTTTATGACATAAATCTTTGCGAAGATACGGTGACAAGTTGAGATTACCAAGTGAGAAAATCTCCTGTTGTTTTGATTCACAAAATTTACAATGTATTTATTTCAAGGATCATAAATGAATTTGCCTTTACCGAGATCTCTTGCGATGGGCTTACTTGCGAAAAAGACATGCTGAATCCTGCCAGGATCAGGCAACTGAGGGCAAAACCAATTTTTTTCATGATTAAGTTATTTAAAGTATTTCAGCATTTCCTGTATGATTAATTGATGACCTTTTTTATTCGGATGATTGACCTGCGACATGTAATCTGAAAGCGGTTTATCTGAAGCGGCAATTTGCCTGAAAGCTTCATAACTGTCGGCCAGACCTATACCATATTGGTTTGCCAGGCTCCGGATCTGGACAGCGTGTTTTTCAAGTTCATTACCGGGTTCCAGGATTTTTACATTCTGATCCGGTGAAGGAGTGAGGAGAATGATTTTGATTTTCCTTTTCAACGCTGATTTAATCATTGACTCCCAGGCAACTTTGGATCTATCAAGGCCTATACCCCTGTCGTTCAGTGCATAATCAATAAAAAGCACATCAGGTTTGTGAATCAGAACATCCCTGGCAAATCTTTTAGCGCCGTTTTCGGAGTTTTCGCCGCCGATTGCTGTATTAATCACGTTAATAACCGCAAGAGGATATAATGCTATTAACTCCACCAATAACTGGTAAGGATAAGAATCTAAAGTATTGACTACGGGAGTTTTAAAATATCCTGCCGGCACCGAATGCCCGTGGAAAACCAGATTAATCGTCCGGTTTCCCGGCCACTCCTTTTTCAGCTCCGTTTTAATATCGCTCAGATAATCAAAAGGATTAGCTTGCGCGATCAATTTTGCAGGCTGGCCGAAACAAATAACCACAAAAACCCATACGGCAACGATCTTTTCGTGCTTAACGTTCCTATTTACAGGTAATTCCAATGTCCATTCCCCCATCCGTGATTAAACAAAGCCGCTCCTACAAATACCCCGAAAGCAATCATGATTATCAAGCCAATAATCAGCATGAAATATCCGATCACAAGGCTAACAATGGCCAGGCCGCGGTTAGAGTAATCCCCGCGGCGATTCAGTCTTCGTAGGCTGACATGAGCAAGTATTACCCCGAAAAGGGGGCCCAGGAATCCGGCTGCAAAAAATCCGACTATAGTTACAAGCAACGAAATCAGTGGAAGGCCATCGTAATAATAGCTCCGTCGGTCGGGATCGGAATAGTACCGGTATTGCTGAAAATCCGTTCTGTTGCCTGTTGTTCGCCCGGCCTTGCTCCCGATGGGTGCTCCGCAGTTTGAGCAAAAAAAAGCCCTTTCATCATTGGGATGCCCGCATCGCGGACAAATCAGGGTTCCGGCAGGGTTGATAACTTCCATTGGGTTAGATTTTGTTTATCAGTGTAAAGGTAGTGTGAATGCGCAATTATCAGCAACTTTGGCAAAACCGGGAATAAAAAAACGAGGAAATTGAACCACAATAGACACATTAGGTCACATTAGTAGCTATTAAATATCTTTTGTGATCTAATGTGCCTATTGTGGTAAAAAAATTTAAAATGCCGCACGCAAAGTCAGACGGAAATTCCGTCCCGGAGCGCTTACTCCTGAAGCAAATACCCGGTAATTGGTATCGAGGATATTCTCGCAGGCCAACTGAATATTCAGATATTTATGCAATTGATAAGCCAGGCGGAGATTGAGCGTATTCCAGGCCGGCATGCCATCGGCAGTCGCATAAATCTCATTATCCTCCGCATTCAGGAGGTAATCGGAAATATCCTTCTTGCCGTTAAACAGAAAAGAAAACTCGCCTTGCAGCTTGTTGTTCCGGTACTGAAGGGCTGTTTTTCCGAATAGCGGCGGGATATGGTCAAGGGGAGTATCTCCGGATGCCTCATTTATCCGCCCATACGTGTAATTGACTGTTCCGGTGACTGAAAATCCACCCCACAGGTCCATGCCCAAAGTGCCGTAAGCACCGGCAATATAAGCCTGGCGTTTATTCTGGCTGCTGTAAACCTTACTCATCACCCCTCCATACAGTACGCTATCCTGTCCGTTATACCGGTCGACATCCGTTACAATCGCATTATCAATCAGGGTATAATATCCACCGGCTTCTATTTTGGTTTTTCCGGCAATGGTTTGAACAATGCCGAGCTCAAAGTTGGTGGTATATTCAGGCTTCAGATTAGGGTTTGGAATAATCAGTTTTTTACCGACCTCACTTTCGAAAACCTTAGTCAGATCATCAATATTAGGTGTCCGGAAACCGCTGGAAGCTATCAGGGATACCTTGGTGCTTTCGGTTGGCAGAAACAGCAATCCGGCAGTGCCGCTGAAGGCGCCGCTTTTCTGTTCCACGGCATCAAAAGGAAATGCAAAGAATGTAGTACTGGCAAAAGTCGATTTCAGGACCGAGTAATTATAGCGCACACCAACATTAAAAAAGAGTTTCTCGGCTACCAGGGAGATCTTATCCTGTCCATAAACCGCAAATGTATTCATGGTATTGCTGCCATCCGGATAACGGGTATCAGCCGGGGTTTCCCCGAGGGTATTGACATTGGTAAAAATAGCAGTGGACTTGACATTGTTGAAATAAGCTTCCGCCCCAAAGTTGATCTCGTGGCTTTTCAGCTTTTTATAGCCATCCATATCAATTGAGAAGATGCCGATCTGTTCAAACTGCGATTTCAGTTTTGAGCTGTTAAACTTGCGGCTGTTGCGGCTTTCCCTGGCATTTTGATAAGCAAGGGTCAGCGAAAACTTATCCATGAGTGCGGTTTTCATCTGTTTATCAAACCGGTAACTGGCCAGCCGGCGCTGCTCAGGTCCATAATACCACTCCGAGCTTTTTGGTTGCCCATTACCATCCACTTCGGTCAGACGGTCATAGCGCGGTACATCACCGGTGTTGGAATATTGCAGATTGAGAGTGTGGGAAGTCCGCGTATCCTGCTGAAACAAAATCTTTTCCAATAGATCATACTGCATGTAAGCCGTTCCTGCCTGCTTGTTTTTATTGGGATTGATTACCATGCTGTCAGCGCCGTTGATTCTTTCCACATAAAATGGGCGTTCGCCAAAGGTTGGGTAGGCACTTTTCCGATTGCTACCCTGGATAATATCCCCAAAACCAGAATAAGTAACACTGGTAAGGGAAGCTATCTTTTTACCACCCAGGTTGACATCGATATGTCCGGTTTTTTCATTGGTCGCCGTACTGTAACGAAGCATTGCGCTTCCGCCGAATTTCTGGTTCAGAACCGGTTTTTTGGTGATAAAATGCATGACTCCGCCAAGGGCATCGCTTCCATACATTGCTGAGGAAGGCCCGTACAAGATCTCCACTTTCTCCAGGATGGAGTTGTCGATCCGGAGAACATTCTGCAGATGTCCTCCCCTGAAGATCGCGTTATTCAAACGAACCCCATCGACCATAAGTAGTACCTTATTGGATTCAAATCCGCGGATGATCGGACTTCCCCCGCCGCCCTGGCTTTTCTGAACGAGGATATTGCCTGTATTACTCAACAGATCAGCCGTGTTCATGGAATTCATCCATTGCAATTCTTTTATATTAACGATATCGATGCGCTGAACAACCTCCCGTCTCAGCATCTCGAATTTATTGGCAGTTATAACCACCTCTTCGATTGTTCTTTTGATGGTGTCTTCTTGTGCCGATAACACATTTACGGCAGCTGTAAGAAGAACCACGAGTAGTATTTTCTTCATGGTTAATGATTAAATTATTGACTATTTACCTGTTGCTCAGAGAGAAGTCAATAATTCGGGAGGCGGGGAACAGATCCGGGAACAGGGATCCGAATAGATCAAATTAATATTCTGATAAGTAACCTGATAAATAGTAGCGATTTGAAAGTCGGGCATGAACGGGTCCATCCGGAAATACGGCATAAAACCAACTTTCGTTACGACCTGTACGGCTGAACCATCCGTTTTTTCCTGATTTTGAAAAGCCAGCAGCAACCGGGATTCTCGGGTATCCCTGAGGGCCAGGACCACCACCTGGTCACCCGCCCTTGTAATGGAATGAACATCGTACATATTGCCCCGGTAAAGGAATTCACGGCGGCCGCGTTCAAAAATCAACTGCGAAAAAGCATCTGAAGTAAATATCAGTTTCTCAAGCTTCCCACTATTTGATTCAAGCTTACGTATTTCGCATGATTGCGATAGAAAGATCATTTGCCGCAACGGATAGATCATCAGCGGCAGCAGCAGCAAACCTGTTATCAAGAGGCCTATCAGCCTGTCCGGCAAATGATTATATAACGAATCCTTTCGCATTCAAGAAAAAACAATTGGCCAAATTTAAGAAAATTGTGTTACAGTTCGAGGTGAAACCAGTTTAACAAGTGGGGATTGTAGTTGAAAGTGATGAGTACACTCGCGGCAGGGTATATGGGCATGGTGAATTGAAATCCGGTGCCAATGGCGTAATGCCTTTTGATGGACGACCAGTCGCCAATGGTGGTCATGGCCGATGCATATTGCACAAACACTGACTGCTCTATTGCAAGATAATCCCAGTTAAGCCAGGTGTAGTACAATCCTGTTGATGCAAGATGCATGAGGGGGCCGGAAATTTCCCCATAATAAGTGCCCCGTATATCCGATGGACCAAACCGGGTCCACAGGGAATTATATCCGGATGAGGAGTAGTGGCCTTCCCACCGGGTACTGAACTGCAGCCGGGGACTGATCAGTTTATGGTATTCAGCCCAGAGGCTGCTCTCCAGATAATTCTTTGATTCCCCGTTTAATCCGATCGCGGTGCTGATCATGCCGGTGATATTGTATCCTTCCTCCTGATGACGGCGATGCGTTATGGTACCAACGGATTCCGACACCCGGAAATACCAGAAGCTTCGGTCATAAGCGTGATACCAATCCGGGAGGGTATCAAAAATCATTTTCGAAGGAGGTATAGAAAAATTCCGCAATCGCCCGGTTTCCAGGTCGGGTGCAAAGGTGTTCCGGTAATCTTCATGAAACGGGTTGACTATTCTGATGTATATCTGTTCAAAACTTTCATGGCGGTAAATCATAGTCGCCCGGTACCCTGCGCCGATCGACATATTCTTCCAGAGCAGCTGACGGGGTATGGTAACCTTAACTTCCCCAAAAAATGGGTCGGACAAGCTAATCTGTCCCCGCGTTTCAAATAAGATATTCCGGCCGAGGAAATTATGGTCAGCAATTCCAAGTTTCAGGGCAGCGACTCCCCCGTATTCCATCCATCCTCCAAAAACAGGCCGGATCGTCAGGGCATCACGGGTGGTCAGAATCAGAGCCGATCTGCCGTCCGGCAAGGAGACCCAACTGTATGCCACCGATACAAAATTCTGAAGGTTCCATATTTTTTTAAGCGCCAAGGCCAGGTTTTCCGTGGTAATCGTATCACCCACGGCAAATTCCAGTTCCGACAGGATGATGCGGTCGCGTGTGCGCCAGTTCCGCTCCAGGATGATCGTATCCGCCCGTCGCGGCGCAAAATCCTCTACCTTAACCAATTGGCCCCGTACCGGAACGATGCATACCAGTGCGAAAACGATCAGGATCGGAAAGGGTTTGAGGTTCATGAAGTAAAAATAACTGATAACCGATAACTGATAACCCTTATCAGTTATCGGTTCAACGAGTTAACGCTTTTTATTCTTTAAGCCATCTTGAGAAAAAGACATCGTCAACCAGATACCCTTCCGGAAATTCCCTGATCATATCCTTTTCGATCATGGCCATCAAAGAAGTCCGTACCGAACTGGGTGTTCCCAGACTATGTGCAAGTATAAAACTTCCTGACAGAACGGATTTGACAGTACCTTCCCTGGCAATAGCCCGGAGCAGTTCAAATTGCCGGGGCGCCAGAAGACGGCGGTATTGGCTGAATACCGGTTGCATTTCAAGGAGAATATCCCGGCTGACCTCACTGACTACCGCCGGTGAAATCCTGGTATATCCCTCGCTATATAACCAATTACATATATATTGAACATAATAGGTATGACCCCTTGTCCAATCCAGGAGCCAACCAACAGCTTCCGGTTCAATGGTCCTTTTCCCGGATTTAAACTTTCCCGTAATGAACCTGCTATAAATAACCGGATCAATCGGATCAAGAAACAACATACGGGTACTTTGATAAAATGGCCGTTTTGATTGGGTAAACATGGTATTCATCAGATGCATCCTGCTTCCTGAGAAAATGAACCGGACCATCGGCAATTGCTGTACCGAGCTTCTTAAAAGAGCCTCTATGTTTTCCTCAGGGTAATCAAGAACCTGTTGAAACTCATCAATTGCAATAACAACGGGCTTTTCTTCTTTCCCGATCCGATAAAATAAATTTTCCAGGTTATCGGATTTCTCAACATCAGACCGAGCCGAAATTTCAACTTCGGGCAGTCCGGTGAATGGATCGATTCTGATAACCGGATGAAAGGATTTCAAAACATCGAGGACTTTTGACAATTTACGTTTACCGGAACCAAACGACTGCCTGATCCACGCATTGCTCAATACATTTGTTAAACCTTCCAGATTATTCGTTGGCAGGATATCAGCATAAATTCTGCTTGAATCTTTTAACTCCGATTGGGCAAAAACATGTTGAATTAATCCCGATTTTCCCATTCTTCGAGGGGAAATTAGAGTTAAATTGCGACCGTTTTTTAGTGATTTCAGGATCTTTTCTGTTTCTGGATCCCTATCGCAAAAGTTATCTGAACCTGCATATCCGGATATCACAAACGGATTCGAAAGTTGTTTCGTCATGACGGAAAAAATATTACATAAATTATGTAACGGTTTTTACGCAATAAAAATGATAATGTTTCAAATAATCCAATCCCGATAATTTTCTTTGGTTACCGTTTGAAAGGTTGAGTCAGGATAGGCATCAGACCATGCTTTTGGTGGTTTTATTCGTACTTTGCTCCACTTGATCTCATAGGCGAAGAGGTTCCCTTCCCGTTCTTCGACCCAATCTATTTCCTGTTGATCGTAAGTTCGCCAGAAATAATTATTCACGGCCATCCGCAACCGGCCTTGTTTTTTGAGCCGTTCCAGGATGATGAAATTCTCCCATAAAGCTCCCGTATCCTGCCGAAGTTCAATCGGATTAAAATTGGCAATCACCGCATTACGGATGCCATTGTCGATAAAAAACCACCGCGCAGATTTAGTAACCTCCTTTCTGAGGTTCCGGCTGAAACCCTCAACCTTGTGGATAATAAAGAGTTTACTCAAAATATCGAGATAGCGTTCGACCGTGTTTTTACTCATCGAAAGTTGGTTTCCCAATTCATTAAGTGAAACCTGCGATCCAACCTGAAAGGCGAGCAGCCGGAGGAGTCCGGCAATTTTCGATGAATTCCTTACCTGTTCATAAGCCATTAAATCCTTCATTAGATAATTACCAATCAATTCCTTAAGGTAATCCTGCTGATCCTCTACATTTTGGATTCCGAACAGTTCCGGATAGGAACCGTAGACCAGGCGCTTGCGCAGGGAATCCGTGCGCCCAGTTATACCGGTGATCTGGTCGAGTTCACTTACAGAGAAGGGTGCAAGGGTAAAGGTATACCGCCTGCCGGTCAGGGCATCCCCCGATCCGGTATCCATCGCAAATGCTGAAGATCCACTAACCAATACCCGGAGACCATCTATCTCATCGATCATCAGTTTCAGTTTATCCCCGATTCCCGGTACCTGTTGTGCTTCGTCGATGATCAGTATCCGCCGGTCCCCCAGCAGGTCACGATAATTCACAAATGTTTGCCTTTCCAGCGCTTCATGGGTCGAAAGATCTTCCCCATTCAGCATGAGATAAGGGTCTGACAGCTTTTCCATGATTTGTTTGAGAAGAAATGTTTTCCCTACCCTCCGGGCACCATTCAGAACAATCACCTTGCCCGGCTGAAACTTTTCACGGATCGGGTTTTCAAGATCTCTGACAATTTTAATCATAATACAGTCAATTAACTGACCAAATTTACATTAATTTTGTCAATATGTTGACCTAATCAACGATTTTTATTTTTATCGGTTGACTAAGCTCTAACGTGGTGCTTCGGGAAGAATAAAGGCAAACTTACTCCCCTTCCCAACCTCACTTTCTACCCGGATTTTTCCGCCGAGTAGTTCAACCATACCTTTACAAAGTGACAATCCTATTCCGGCACCTTCAAATCGGCGCGTATACGTCGAATCGACCTGGTAAAACCGGTCGAAAACACGATCCATCTGCTCCGCAGAAATTCCGATACCGGTATCCCGTATAAAAAACAGAACGCCATCCGGGTGTTTTTCCAACCCCATCTCAATAAACCCTTCCGTAGTAAATTTTAATGCATTGCCTAACAAGTTCGTGAGGATTTGATGCAACTTCAGAGAATCCGTCTGAATCATCAGGTCAATCAGTTCAGGAGGGATCTTTTCTATGATTGGTATTGATTTTCTTTCCGCCAGATATTGAAATTGGTTAATCACTTCCCGTATGGCTTTTACAGGTGAAAAAATACTATTCCTGATCGGTTCCGTTCCGGATTTGAAAGAGATGTTAATAAGATAACTGGAATATCTTTAGTAGCAATATTTGATTTTATTTGTCTGCAAAGCTCATAGCCATTCATTTCCGGCATCATGATATCGGAGATGACCAGTGCCGGTTTATTTTCTGAAAACCAATCACAGGCCTTTAGCCCATCTTCGGCAATTCCAACTTTAAAGTTGTGGCTTTGGAGAAGGTTTTTTAACAGCAGAGCTTGCGTCCTGCTATCCTCAGCAACCAGAATTAATTCATTCATAATCGTTTATACCTTTTCAGATAAACAGAGTCACTGAGTAACAAGTGAGTTTATTTTTTACATAAAGATGAAAGTAATTCAGCGATTCTTTCGGGAGTAAGAACCTGGTCTGCTGCTCCGATTCTGACTGCCTCTCCCGGCATCCCGGTTAGTAACACACCTATTGCATTTGAAGGTCATCCGGTGCGATATATGCATTGCCTGGTTTAAGCATTTCCCCATCCTGTCCAGTTCCGACAACCCCAGTTGGGGATTTATTACAAGTGTGTACCGCAGGTCATTATCCTGCACAAGAATATGGTCGGGAGTGCTGGAGGTGATCACCTTGAATCGTTCTTCGCTTTCCTGCAATTCTTTTACGAGTTCGTTCTTAGATTTATCGAGATAATTCATCCGGTCCTTGTTTCAAATCAGCTTATTGAATTGATATTAGAGTAAAAAAGAAAGTACTCCCCTTCCCTTCCTCACTATCCACCCAAATCCGTCCACCCTGTTTCTCAACTAACTCCTTGCAGATGATCAGGCCAAGACCGCTGCTCGGCTCTCCTTCTGTGCCTTTGCGGCTAATCTTTGCGTTCAGTGTGAACAGCTTGTTCAGGATTTCCGGACTCATCCCGATACCCGTATCGCTAATCGAAATCTCAACGACATCATCGGGTTCCCATTTTGCTGTTAGAGTAACCTCGCCAATGGGTTTCGTAAACTTAATCGCATTGGCAAGGAAATTTCTTAAAATTGAATGCAGCATTTGTTTATCAGCGGAAACCTGAATGGTTTCTGATATTAAATTGGTTAATCTGATTTTTTTCTTCTCTGCTGCTTCTTTAAAAAGTTCCAATTCCGTATCCACTGCCATCTTCAAATTCAGCAGAACAGGATTAATTGAAATAACATTCATCTGAATTCTCGACCATTCCAAAAGGTTTCCCAGCTGATTATTAAGGGAATTGGCTGACTTGCTCACCATTCCTGCTGCTTTTCTAATTTCATCCAGAGTCAGCATTTCAGTTTCATCTGTCATCAATTCCGTCAAACCCAGCAAGGCATTGAAAGGACTGCGCAGATCATGGGCAATGATTGAGAAGAGCTTATCTTTTTCAGCATTCATCTGTTCAAGTTGCTGATTTTTCAATTCAATTTCCCCTTCAGCCCGCCTGGTCTCAGTAATGTTCCGGATGAAAGCCCCGACACCCATCTTCCCGTTAATAAGTTGTACAGGAAATTTCCGGGTTTCATAAATCAAACTCCCAACCTTTTCATAATTGATTTTAGTCAGGCCGCTTTCCAATACTTCCCGGTCTGAACGATGGCAGCCATCAGCCGCATCAGCCGGCATTAATTCCAGATCGGTTTTACCCAGCAAATCGCTTTCACTTTTGCCAAAAAATGCTGCCTGCGCTGTATTCATCATCCGGTAACACAGCTGGTCATCCTTGAGGTATACAATATCAGAGGTGGAGTTCATGAAGGTCTGGTACTGTTGCTGACTTAGCGCCAGGGATTCCTGAACTTCACTGATTTCTCCCCGGAGGCGCTGATTAACCATAAAAATCAATCCAAAGGTTAGCAATACAAGGGTAATAAGGATGGTTAAAAAACCATAGAGTTGGAACCATCCCTTCATAAAAAGATTATCCACGGAAGTAAAAAACAGGGCATCTGCCGTACGAATGAGAAAAATGAGACTAAAAACAGCAAGGACCGAACCGGAAAAATTTGCGGAATTACGGATATTTCCTGGTTTGTTAACGAGCAGTGCCCGGGAAGTCATGAATGTCGCTATCGCTAAAGATCCCGACACCAGTGCGGTCCGCACGCTGATATTGTCATCGGCATAGGTAAACCCGACCAAAGACAGGATGAGTAGCAATATAATCAGCAAGATAAACTTAAAATTCTCTCTCTTGCCCAGGAACCTAAGGACTCCGACATAAATCAGAAAACCGCCCAAAACAAGCAGTGTATTGGCCAGGATAATACAGATCAGCCTGATGGAGATAAAATCCCGCAGAAGCGCCAGCAAAAATCCGAACACAATTGAAGTGAAGCCAAGGACCCACCAACCTGGCCCCTGATAATTTCTACTGATTCGATATTGGAGGATTAAAATCACAACCAGTAGCAAATCGACCAGACCGGTCACTATGAATAGTGTCCTTATGTCAATGTTCATGTAGTAACTCCTTTCCCAAAAATGCGTTCTTGAAGATCAGTATATTATCTGTAAAAACAATAAATCAGCCAGAATTTTGACGAATCCCACATTAGTTTAACGGCCTGTTGGCATTCGCACAGCATGACGGGGTCCCCGTTTGTCGGCTTTCGTATAGCTTCAAGGGTTCCCCGCTTTCGCGGAGATGACAAAAGTACCTCTTAACATCAACAAATCAGCACATTAGCACATCAAATAATTATTCTTCTGAGCTCTTTCGAATACGCTTTCCTTAGTTCCTCGAGCTGCCGGCGATCCTCGAGTAAACCGGTTATCAGGTTGTCATCTTCGGTGCCCTGAAGGGTGTGTATCTGATCGTCGATCACATTGATCATCTGCTTAACTTTCTTACTGCGGTAAGAGGCGAGGATTTCAGGAGCCAGTTGCTTAATGATTTGATCTTCAGATCGCACATAAGCACCCCCCTTTTCATGTATTTTACTGATCTGGTGACCGGGAGTAAGCAAATCCACCGCCAGATGACTGATTTCGGGATCCTGGCTATTGGTGAGCATGGTTTGGATATTCACACCGGGGCGCCCCCATTTGTCCTGAAATTCACTAAATATTTTCGCGTACAGCGGATTTTCGGGAACCAGGTTATCGGTTTCCATCTCCTGCAAAAAGAAATCCATCACATTGATCGGGATCGTCTCTCCCCGATGCTCGCCAGGTAATTCGATCACGATTTTATCCGGATAATTGAGCATCAGTCGAATGATCTCCCGTTCCTCCGTTTCGAAAAGGGAGGCAAAAACAGTAGCAGGTGCAGCGGCGTGCTGATCACCTTGACGCGGTGAAGGATAATGCGGTTCCGGAACATAATCGCCCTTGCCGGTCCGGTTCGTTTCCCACCGTTTGCGTTTAATCCGGGCGGCCTCGGTAAAAAGGGTCTGCTCATCCACTCCAAGCATAGTGCTGCACTCCTGGAGATAAACCGTGCGTTCGATACGGTCCGGAATTATAGCGACCGATTTTACAACTTCCTGTATCATTTGCGCCCGTTTAACCGGATCCTTGCCGGCATCTTCGAGCAACAGTTTCGTTTTAAACCGGATAAAATCAGTCTCGTTTTCTTTCAGGTATTCGAGCATGGCCGATGAGCTATGCGACCGGGCAAAAGAATCGGGATCTTCGCCATCAGGCAGCGGCACCACCCTCACATGCATCCCTTCCGCGAGAATCATGTCGATCCCGCGCAATGAAGCTTTTATGCCGGCCGGGTCGCCATCGTAGAGGATAGTCACGTTTAAGGTAAACCGTTTAATCAGCCGGATCTGATCTTCGGTCAGGGATGTTCCTGAACTGGCGACGACATTCTCGATACCGGTTTGATGCATCGAAAGTACATCGGTATATCCTTCCACCAGGATGCATTTATCTTCCCGGACCATAGCATTCCGGGCAAAAAAGATTCCATAAAGGGTAGCAGATTTATGGTAGATTTCAGATTCGGGGGAATTCAGATATTTGGCGGCCTGGGCATCGCTTCGCAGGATTCGCCCGCCAAATCCGATCACCCTTCCCGAGAGGCTGTGAATAGGAAAAATCACCCTTCCCGAAAACCGGTCAAACAAGCGGTCAGCTTTTTCGATACCCAAGCCGGTTTTGACAATAAACTCCTGTTTATACCCGCTCTTAAGAGCCTCTTTTACAAAGGCATCCCGTTGTTCAAGCGAATATCCCAGCTGAAATTTATCGATGATATCGCGCCGGAAACCACGCTCCTTGAAATAGCTCATGCCAACAGTGCGTCCTTCATCGGAATCGTTCAATATGCGGGCAAAATACTTCCAGGCAAATTCGTTCAAAATCATCATCGACTCCCGCTCGTTCTTCTGCAGGAGCTCCTCAGCCGATTCCTCAGTTTCGGCTATTTCGATGTGATATTTTTTAGCAAGCCAGCGGATTGCATCCGGGTATGACAAATGTTCATGCTCCATTAGGAAATTCACGGAATTACCACCCTTACCGCACCCAAAGCATTTAAAGATCCCTTTGGATGGAGAAACGGTAAAAGACGGGGTCTTTTCATTATGGAAAGGACAGAGCCCGAGGAAATTAACCCCTCTCCTTTTCAGACTGACGAAATCACCAACCACATCGGTGATTTCGGCTACCTGGAGAATTCGCTCGATGGTTGAGTAGTCAATCATGAACACGAAGATAGGACTTTAATCAAAATGGAACGCGGATGACGCGGATGCTGCTCAGCACGGATGCGGCCAAAACGACTATATGAATAACCCCAGGTTTCAACCTGGGGGGGTGTCCCAGCGAAGACTCCTGCGCAGCATCCGCGTCATCCGCGTGCCATTCTTATAAATTGAGCCACCCCCTCTCCTGCTTTCATCCGAATGATTTCAACATGCCGTTCGCTCCCTACTGCAGTTTCATTGGGATCAATCAGGTAAACCGGCACATTGCGGGGTACATAATCTATAAGTCCTGCGGCCGGGTATACCTGCATACTGGTGCCGATAATCACAAATATATCAGCCTGTTCTGCATCCTGAATAGCAATTTCGATATTCGGAACTGCTTCGCCGAACCATACTATGTGCGGACGGAGTTGTGAACCCTTTTCGCACAGGTCACCCCAGTTTAACTCCCAGCCGTCGATATCATAAACCAACCGGGGATCAATGGTACTGCGTGACTTCTTCAGTTCCCCGTGCAGATGGAGGATATTAGTACTGCCTGCCCTTTCGTGCAGGTCGTCCACATTCTGCGTGATAATCCTCACGTGGAAATATTTCTCCAGTTCAACCAGTCCATAATGCCCGGCATTTGGCAAAGCTCCTAACAGTGCCTTTCTGCGCTCGTTGTAAAACCTTAAAACCAATTCGGGATTTCTTTTCCAGGCTTCCGGTGTTGCCACTTCAGAAATATCATACTCCTCCCACAATCCACCCATCTCACGAAAAGTCTTCAGTCCGCTTTCCGCGCTCATCCCCGCGCCAGTTAAAATTACCAGGTTCTTCATATATAAGTTATCAGCAAAGACCCCCAGACTGAAGTCTGGGTTATTCATGATCTCCTTCATGATTAGCGACGCGCAGCGGAGCCAATTATCTTCATCTTCCCTACTTTCCACATTTCCTCTTTTCCTAATAATTTCCAGTAATACAACCCGGGTTTCAAATCGATTTTCCAAGCCAGAAGCGCCTCTGCTCCGGTCTTTATTTCTTTGACCGGGTTGGCCTTATTATCTAAAATGACCAAAAGATATTCATCTTCAGGGTCGGGGACCCAGGATATTTTCAATGTGTCGCCCGGGGCAAAAACCTTTCCGGGATTAGGGCCCACCACCTTCGGATCGCTGCCTGAACGGTACTTTGCGCCCACCAGGTTCTCGTACGCGGGATTGGGAATGTAAGCTGCTGCGTAACGAACCGTGTCGGCGAGCTTTGCTCCTTTGGTGGAAGGGTTATCGGTTCGGGAGTTTTCAGTTAGAGAATTAGTGGTTAGTGGGTTAGTGATCAGGGTATCCTTAATGGAAGTTGAATCCTTGACGGTGTTGGTGGCCACGGGTTCGTTCATGGGGCGGTCGGGGAGCAATCGCTGTACAATCCAGGCGAGAAAGAAGATGGCAGCGATGGCAGCGGTTGTGCGTAACCATATTAATTTGGCGGATCGCTGACGCCCGGCAACCGATAACGGATAACCGACAACGGAATTTGTGGGTTCTTCGGCCACATCAGGCAGGGTGTCAAGCAGGTCCGTTATGGCCATAAGCTCAGCACGGCAATAGCCGCACGATGCCACATGATCGATCAGTTTGCCCGGAATCTGGCCGGCTTCATGGCGCAGATATTCAGCATATTGGGCTAACTCATTATCATCCAGATGCTCCGAATTGTTGCTGCTGTTCTGATATTTATCTGTCTCTTTCATCCGGTTATATAGACGATAAATTTACCGTCGGATGGAAAAAATTTAGTCATTATTTTCAAGAAATTCAGCTTTTTCTATCAAAATATATAAAATCTCAACCGTATAGGCCGATCTGGGTGGCTTTCCATTCATCAGGATAACGAGCTCATCCAAACGGCTCGACGACCATTTCCGGAGGGCATCGGCTGTTCGCGGCTTTCGGTCAAGATGATTAAAAACAGCGCTAAGAACCTCCATCTTCTCCCTTTTCTGCAACTGAATGGTATCATTCACCTGTGTGGCCAGCTGGATGCGGATATCAGCACCAGGGTCAAGATCATATCCTGAAAACTCATCCGGAGTAACCGGCAAATCGGCAAAACATCGCAGCACGATCCAAACAGCCGGCCTTTCGCGACCGAACATACGCAATGCCCGGTGTAACCGTTCGTATTCCTGGCGGATAACCAGTTGATCAGTTGAAGTTTCAGCTGCAGTTTGTTCATATATTTCCGATTGCGGTTCAGCTACAAATCTCACCTTCCGGAACTCTTCGAGGCAGAAGTTACGGATAATAACTGAAAAGTAGGTTCTAAACTGGCTTTTATAATTGTATTGATCACGTATCCGTGGCAGGCGTTCTATCAGCTTGCGGTTAACGTCCTGGATCAAATCATTGATGTCCCTTTTCGGGAGGTATCCCTGAAAGGCAAGGTTCTTTACTATCATCCGGATAATGGGTTGATACCTGATTAGCAATTTTTCGGGATCTTCCCGTAAAAACTTGATATCTAAATCGTTCCTCAGCATTTAATCCTAATCTACTGCATCAAACAGGAACGAATTATTCGATCTGAGCTTGGCATCAGTTCCCATGGTATATCTTGATTGCTGATCATCTTCAAAAAACATTTTCTCCTGGATGGGTACTTTTTTTCTTTTATAAGCGGGTATTCTTTCTACTTCATCGATAATATCCGGATTGGAAAGATTGTGGTAATTAAGCTCTTTCAGCCGGGCCACCTTGGCCGGATCTTCGGCAGGAGCTACAGGAGCAGGATGGTCATAATGAATGGAATCCTTGGTGGGCTCGCGGTGAACCACTTTGAGATCCTGATCCATCACAGGAGATAAAATCTCGGGTGTTTCCGGTATGATAACCTCAGAAATCATTTCCTCCCTGAGCGGGTGTTCCACCTTTTCAATCATGGGTGCCAACATAACAGGCCTGAATTTATCGAGGTTAATGACCTCCTTTTTCGGAGGGGTAAGGCTGAGCCACTCCGGGATCATATCCTCCCTGAATCCCGTGGCAACCAATGTTATACGGATTTCATCTGTGAGTGAATCATCGGAACAGGTACCCCATATTACATTAACGGATACCCCCACCCGGGCCATAATGGCATCGGTTATTATTCCGACTTCATCCACGGTGATCTCATCCTGTCCGGATGTGATATTAAGCAATATGCGGCTGGCACCGCGAATATCATTGCTGTAGAGAAGCGGTGAATTGATGGTTTCGTCGATCACCTTGCGGGCGCGGTCGAAACCGCGGGCGGTTGCGGATCCCATAAAGGCAATGCCTCCCTTGGTCATAACCGATATCACATCGGCAAAGTCGACGTTAATATATCCGTGAACGGTAATGATCTCGGCAATGCCTTTAACGGCGAGCAGAAGGATATCATCAGCCTTTTTGAAAGCTTCTCCGAGGGAAAGGTTTCCATAGATTTCGCGGAGTTTTTCATTATGGATGATCAACAGGGCATCCACATCGTCCTTCAGACGGTTAATTCCCTGTAATGCCTGAAATTGACGTGAAGGCCCCTCGATGATAAATGGCAGCGTAATGACGCCAACAGTCAGAATATTCAAATCCCTGCATGCCCTGGCGATCACCGGTGCCGCTCCGGTTCCGGTGCCCTTACCCATTCCGGCAACAATAAACACCATCCGGGTCTGACCTTGCAGAATATCGGTTATCTCATTGATGCTCTCAATGGCTGCCTGTTCCCCGACATCGGATCTTTTCCCCGCCCCGCGGCCTTCGGTGAGGGTAGCACCCAGCTGGATTTTTTTCTCAACCGGACTGGCATTGAGGGCTTGTGAATCGGTATTGGCCACCATGAAATCGACATCCTTGATACCTTCAAGGTACATACGGTTAACGGCATTGCACCCGCCTCCACCCACTCCGATTACGGAAATAATGGGATTTGCGTTGAAGGGCAGGTTGAAATCGACCAGATCGTCAAACATGTTGTTAAATATTACTGATGTTAAGTCTAGACTAATTGATCATCCTTGTCGTCAAATAAGGATCCCACAAATTTGGTGATTGCACTCTGGCGGGCCGGGCGCCTGGTTTTTTCCCTTTTGGTTCGCTTTCCGGTTTCCTCTTCAGCCACCATCTGCTGATTGTTCCCGTCCCTGGTCACACCATCTACCTCCATCGGTACCTGATCAGGGGTCTGCATAGGTGCGAAAAGGTCTTTAGGAAGATGATGATATTCACTTTCCGGCCGCAGCGGATAGTTTTTCTGTATAAAGTCGGGTTTCATTTCTCCCAAACCGATCTCCGATTCCAGACCCGTAGCTACGATGGTTACACTCAGGGCATTCCCGAGAGACTCATCATATGTATTTCCCCAGATGATATCCGATTGTATCTGCGTGCAGTGCTGGATGAAATCCATGATTTCGGTAATCTCATCCATCAGAACTTCCTGCTTTCCTGATGTGATATTCAGCAGGATATTCCGTGCACCTTTAAGGTTATTGTTGTTCAGGAGCGGAGATATAAGCGCTTTGCTGATCGCTTCATAAGCCCTGTTTTCCCCTTCGGCAATACCTGATCCCATGATTGCCACACCGCTTCGTTCCATAACAGTGCGCACATCGGCAAAGTCAACATTGACATATCCATGAACCGTGATGATTTCTGCAATTCCTTTGGCTGCCATTGCGAGCACATTATCGGCATAGCCAAAGGCTATTGAAAGCTTCTGATCGCCGTAAATATCCCTAAGCCGGTCGTTATGGATGACCAGCAGGGCATCAACGTAATCCTTCAAATTTCGGATCCCTTCCACCGCCTGGGTCCACCGCTTTTGTCCTTCAAACGAGAAAGGCAGGGTAACGATGCCAACGGTGAGGATACCCAGTTCGGTAGCTGCTTCGGCGATTACGGGAGCAGCGCCGGTTCCTGTTCCACCGCCCATGCCGGCAGTCAGGAATACCATCTTGGTGTCATCGCCGAGCAATCTCCGTATATCCTCGATATTTTCCAGAGCCGAATCGCGGCCTTTTTCCGGTTCATTACCGGCTCCCCGACCGTAGGTGAGTGTTTTGCCCAATTGTACCTTATTGGGAATCGGGCTGGTTTGTAAAGCCTGATTGTCGGTGTTGCAAATCACAAATTCAACACCCCGGATTCCCTGTTGATACATATGATTAACGGCATTGCTTCCGCCGCCGCCTACCCCGATCACCTTTATGATCGATTTAGGTTCCCGGGGCATTTCAAATTGATAAACATCCTCAAACATGTGGTGAGATTTATTGGTTAAAACCGATTACTATCATCATTGAAAAAACTGAGCCATCCTTTATGAATTTTGTCCTTCAGGGGGCTGTTTTGCGGTTTTCTCCGGAAAGAAAAACCCTGACGTGATGCGGAAGTTGCGCCGCCGAAAGAGCCTTCAATAATAAGGCCGATGCCGGTGGCATACTGGGGCTGGGTGATGTTCTCATCCGATTCGGGAACCAGGAACTGATTAGGATAGCCCACACGCACATCATATCCTGTTTTAAATTTGATCAACTGAGGTAATCCTTTCAGCATGGCACCTCCACCAGTAATTACAATTCCGGCACTTACCTTTTCGGCATAGCCTGAATTCTCAATTTCAAAGCTCACAGCATCCAGGATCTCCTCCATACGGGCCTGAATGATATAGGCCAGGTTTTTGAAAGAGATTTCGCGGGCATCCCTGCCGCTGATGCCTGGGATGGTCACTACCTTATCGTCGGCAGCGGTATCTCCCATGGCTGAACCAAACTGGATCTTAAGCGATTCGGCCTGCCGCAGCAGGATTGAACATCCTTCCTTTATATCATTGGTGATCACATTGCCGCCAAAAGGAATAACGGCAGTGTGCCTCACAACATCGTTATAGTAGACAGCCACATCAGTGGTTCCGCCTCCGATATCTATCAGCACCACGCCCGCTTCACGCTCATCGGCGGTTAGTACGGCAGTGGCCGAAGCTAAAGGTTCAAGAATCATCTTTTTAACCTTCAGCTCAACCCGTTCAATACATTTTGAAATATTCCGGGCTGAGGCTACTTTCCCGATCACCAGATGAAAATTGGCTTCCAGCATCCTTCCTGACATCCCCACCGGTTTACTTACATCGGTTTCAGAATCAACGATATAACTCTGCGGGATCACATGAAGAATCTCTTCGCCCGGTTCCAGGGGAGTGCGAGCCATCTGGTCATGCAGATAGTTTACATCCTCCTGGGTAATTTCCTCGTTATCGAGATATTTGGAGTTGCGGTTCTTCATGCTCTTAATATGCTGGCCGGCAATGCCCACGTATACTTCACCCATGCGGTAGCCTGACTGTTCCTCGGCCTGCTGTTTTGCCAGCTCCAGAGCGCTTACCGTTTCATCAATATGTACGACAACACCTCGTTTTACACCGCTCGATGGGGCATTGCCCAACCCCAAAATCTCGAACTTGCCATCCTCGGTTTTGCGTGCGATCAAGGCAACGATCTTGGTCGTTCCAATGTCAATCGCTGATATAAACTCCTTTTTTGCCATATATTCTTATCAAACTGTTCTTTTCGGTTTCTTAACTGCAGCTGTATCCCTGGCAGACCAGAGCGAGTCCCTGCTCTGCCGTTCTTCATCGGACCATTTCTTTGCCACCACCTGATTACTATATCTCAGATCGATCCTCGAATAGCGACCCCAGCCCACATTCGGCAATCCCTTTTCATAAAAAACTTTCAGTTTTGTCAGTTTCCACTCATAGTTTCCTGCATCTCCGAAAAATATCCGCTGATCGCCCACTCTCGGGATGATCTCGAGAGTATGATCGGGATTAATGTTTATCTCCTCGATCAGGGCATCAAAAAAAGCCTGATCACGGATCGTTTTAACAACCTGAAACAAACTGTCTTTCAGAAATTTCTTATCACCTGATCCTGTAACCATCAAAACCCGGGCAGAGTAATTGTTAGATAAGGCCATCTCTTTACCTTCAGAGTCGATATAAAAAGAGGTAAACGGGCTGATAAACCTCATGACTGGTGTCCGCTGCCAAACCTGGATATAGAGTGTTCCGTCGGGGGTGCTGTAAACCATTGCATCTTTAATCCCTGATAGCGTTTTTATCGTATTTTTTACCTGGTCACGGTTCAGATCAGCCAGTTTATTGCCGGTGGTCCGGATCCCCTGTTTTGCCAGAATCTCTGTTACTTCAGCAGGAGAAATAAAATGCCTTTCGAGGCTGTCAGCTATGGTTACTATCACCCCATGAAAGGTTAGCTGACTCATCCGCTGTTCAGTAAACCAAAGGCTGACACCCAGATAGGCGGCCAGTATAAGCCATGAAGCAATATTTAACATCTTACGCCACATGCTCTTCCAGGTATTTAATGATAGGACCGCACAGTTGGTCGATATCTCCGGCACCGATGGTCAACAGAATCTCAGGCTGGACCGATTCAAGAGTTTTAATCAGATCCTTCTTAGCGCACAACCGCTTAGCTTTCAGCTCTACCCGGTCGAATATCGTTTTCGAATCAACACCCGGGATAGGCTTTTCGCGGGCCGGGTAAAGGTCGAGCAGGATCAGTTCATCCAGTTTTCCAAGTGATTCAGCAAATCCGCCGGCAAAATCGCGTGTTCTTGAATATAAGTGCGGCTGGAATATCCCGGTTATTTTACGATCGGGAAAGAGCAGCCGTATGGAGCGGATCAATGCATTTATTTCATTTGGATGATGAGCATAATCGTCGATGTAAACGACTCCGCTCTTGTTGAACCTGACATCGAACCTTCTCACCAGTCCTGCAAATGCCTCAATTCCCTTACGAATTCCATCCTCACTGATTCCGGCCATCAGTGTGAGAGCCGCTGCAGCCACCGCATTTTCAACGTTTGTAATACCCGGTATATGCGTGAGTAAATCTTTAACCATTCCGTCCGGGGTTACCAGATCAAAACGGTAACCCAGTTCAACCTGCCGGATATTCCGGGCATGATAATCAGAATCCACGCTATCTAGACTATAAGTCAATACTTTCTGCTTCCGTGCGGAATCAGGCTGAAGGTGTAATCCTTGCTTAATCAGCAATTTTGATTGCGGTTTTACCCGGTTAACAAAATCCGTATATCCTTTTACAAGCGTCTCATAATCCCCATAAATATCCAAGTGATCGGGATCCATCGACGTTATGCAGGCCATAAAGGGATCGAGCTGCAGGAACGACCGGTCGAACTCATCGGCCTCAACAACCGCCCATCGCGACAGATCAGAAAGCACCAGATTGCTGTTCATGCTCTTGCTGATTGCACCCAGAAAAGCAGTGCAACCCTCACCAGATTCAATCAGGATCTGAGCAATCATGGCTGTAACAGTTGACTTCCCGTGTGTTCCGGCAACGGCGAGGCTATCGTAGTTTCGCGTGATCAGTCCCAGTATTTCAGATCTTTTATGAAGCAGATATCCGTTGTCAATAAAATAGTTCAGTTCCAGCATATCCTTTGGTATCGCCGGAGTGTATATGATCAGCGTCTCCGGTTCCGACGGATGTTTCTGAATGGCAAACGGGATTTGTTCCGGATTGTCTTCATAATGTATATTGATGCCTTCGGATTCGAGCGCCCGCGTTAATGGTGTTTGAGTCCGGTCATATCCGGCAACAGCAATACCGCGACTGCGGAAGAACCGCGCCAGGGAGCTCATTCCGATGCCCCCTATTCCGAGGAAATAAACACGTTGTATGCGGTCAAGTAACATAGAGAGTTAAGAGTTTAGAGTTATGAGTTGTGAGTTAAGAGGTTGAAGGCTTGTTTGGCAATTTCATTCACTGCGTTGGGTTTTGCGAACCGGATCATTTGGTTGGACATCGAAGTGAGCCGGGCCTTGTCATTGATGAGTGCAAGCATGTTATCAACAAGCTGATCAGGAGCCTCAGTATCAGTAATCAGCATTGCTGCGCCGGCATCCACGTATGCGCGGGCATTTTTTGACTGGTGATTTTCTGCGGCACTGTGTAGAGGGATCAGGATGGCCGGTTTGCCAAGCAAAGCCAGCTCCGATAAGGTAATAGCTCCGGAACGGCAGACCACGAGACTGGCAAGAGCATAAGCGAAATTCATCTCATGAATAAACTCTAAAACCCTGATATTGCCGGTACCACAAGCATCAGCGGCTCCTTTGGCGGTATTGAAGAATGGGGTGCCCGCCTGCCATAAAATCTCAACGGGAGAATGGGCCAGTTTGTCGATATGTGAGAAAAGACTATGATTAATGGTCCTCGCACCCTGACTTCCGCCGAAAATCAGGATCACAGGCAGGTCGCTGTTTATGTTGAACCAGGTTCGTGCTTCATGTATCCGGTTTTCCGGGATCCGGAGATCTGTGCGAACCGGATTTCCGGTCAGCACAATTTTTTCCGACGGGAAATAGCGATCCATCCCGGGGTAGGCCACGCAGATCCGGCTAACCTTTTGTGAAAGCAACCGGTTTGTTATTCCCGGAAATGAGTTCTGCTCCTGAATCAGGGTGGAGATGCTTTTCCTTGCTGCCACACGTAAAACCGGACCACTCGCGAACCCACCGGTTCCGATGACCAGATCGGGTTTAAATTCCCTGATTAACTTTGCTGCTTTAATCATGCTCACCAGTAAGCGGAAGGGAAACATCAGGTTTTTAACCGACAATCTCCGGTGGAAGGCCGATACCGGCAATCCGATGATTTTATATCCTGCACGGGGAACCTTATCCATCTCCATTTTACCTGATGCACCCACAAAAAGAATCTCCACCGAAGGGTCCAGCGCCCTGAGTTCATTGGCAATTGCAATAGCGGGAAATATATGCCCGCCGGTGCCTCCGCCGCTCAGGATGATCCGATATGGTCTATTCTTCTTCAACTGAAGCCTCCTCTTCTACTGATCTGCTGACTCCAAGGATTATTCCCATCGAAAGCGCCATAAAGAGGATCGAAGTCCCTCCGCGGCTGACCCAGGGCAATGGCTGGCCGGTTACCGGCAACAATCCTGACGACACCCCCATATTAACCATTGCCTGCATCACCAGGCCTATCATCAATCCTATTACCAGAAAAGCAGGGAATGTGCGGTCGCATTTTCTGACGATCACCCCCGCCCGGTAAAGTAAGATCAGGTAGATAAACACCAGGGGAAAAGCCCCGAACAGGAAACCGTATTCTTCAATGACTATCGCGAAAATAAAGTCGGAATATGCCTGAGGAAGGGAACGGCGCTGAGTACTGTGTCCAGCGAATTTTCCGAACATTCCTCCGTTGGCGATAGCAATTTTGGCTTTATCCGACTGAAATTTTTCCTCGGGATTAGAATCTTTTGAGAAATGCTGTTCTATGCGGTTTTGCCAGGTCTCCTCGCGAATACTGGCACCGGTGACCTTTCCGATGATGACAAAAATCGTAAGAAGCAGGATACCTGCTCCCACCAGGCCTAAAAGATATTTAACCTTTACCCGGCCGATAAAAAGTAAAACCAGGCTGGTAGCGAACAGAATAAAGGCAGTCGAAAAATTTTCAGGCAGGATTAAAGCACAAACCAGGCCGATGACCAGCAATACAGGCAAAAATCCTTTCTTAAAATCCTGTATTTCAGTCTGGTTCCGACTGAGAAAGCGTGCCACAAAAATAATCAGGGCTATTTTCGCAAAATCGGAACTTTGAAAAGTTATGCCGGTGCCGGGAATTCTCACCGACCGTGTTGCTTCATTCAGATGTACGCCGAAAGCAAGCGTATAAATCAGGAGGATAACAGCGATCGCCAAAATCAAATTGGCTAAACTGCTGTAATATTTATATGGAACTTTATGGATTATATAAATGATAAACCAACCTACAACAAGGAAACCAACATGCCGGACGATATGCATGGTAACATTCCCACCGTCGCGATAAGCCAGGGCTGCAACCGAACTGGCCACCGCTATTCCTGAATAGATAGTCAGAAATACCATTAACACCCAGATCACGCGATCGCCTTTAAACAGTTGCAGGATGTTGCGCATGTACGATTGATTATTTAGAATTGATGAATCAGAGGTTACGAACGGCGTTTTTGAATTGCCGTCCGCGATCTTCATAGTTTTCAAAAAGATCAAAACTGGCGCAGCAAGGCGAAAGCAGCACAATATTCCCCTCTTCGGCCAGGTAATATGCGGTACGAACGGCCTCCTCCATATTATCCGCATCAACCACGGTATCGATCAGATCATCGAACGATTGGTGGATTTTGGAATTGTCTCTGCCCAGACAAACGATGGATTTAACCTTTTCGCGGACCAGCGGATGGAGTATCGAATAATCGTTACCCTTATCAACCCCCCCAACAATCCAGACGACCTTGCCTTTCATCGATTCCATTGCATACCAGGTGGAATTAACATTGGTGGCCTTTGAATCATTGATGAATTCAATGCCGTGTACCTTGATAACCGATTCAAGGCGATGCTCGACTCCCTGAAAGTCGGTCAGGCATTCACGGATTGCTTCTTTTCGGATGTCAAGCACGCGCGATGCAATTCCGGATGCCATGGAATTGTAAGCATTGTGCTTTCCTTGCATTGAAAGATCAAATATTGACATATTGAAAGGATTATTATTAATGACAATGTTTAGTTCATCGCCTTCCACCCAGGCGCCCGGGTTATAGATCTGATCAAATCCAAAGGGTAATTTCCGGGGCAGAATCTGATGTTTGGCCATTTCCTGCCGGATAACCGGGTCATCTCCGCAGAAGATAAAATGATCCTCGGGCCTCATATTCCGGATAATCCGGAATTTACTATCGATATAATTCTGGAAATTATACCCGTACCTGTCGAGATGATCCGGCGTAATATTCATCAGGATAGCGATATCCGCCCTGAAATCATACATCCCGTCGAGTTGAAAACTCGAAACTTCGAGAACATAATAATCAAAATCCTGTTCAGCCACCTGGCGGGCAAAGCTTTGACCAATGTTGCCGGCCAATCCGACATTAAGACCTGCCTCTTTCAGTATGTGGTAAGTCATCAATGCGGTGGTGGTTTTTCCGTTACTGCCGGTTATACAGATGCGTTTAGCATGTGAATACCTGGCCGCAAATTCCAGTTCTGAGATAACTGGTACTCCTTTTTCATGCAACAACTTGATCAGCGGTACTTTGTCGGGAATACCCGGGCTCTTGATCACTGTATTCGCTTCCAAAATCCGGGATTCGGTATGACCGCCTTCCTCAAATTCAACATCCATATCCAGCAAAGTCTGTTTGTAATCGGGCTTGATCTTTCCGGCATCCGATACCAGCACAGAAAATCCTGCCTTTCGGGCCAGGATTGCTGATCCCACACCGCTTTCACCAGCCCCCAATATGACGATCTTCTCTGCCAAGACTATCTGATTTTTAGGGTTACTACTGTGATTACTGCGAGCAGGAGGCCGATAATCAGGAATCGTATAACAATCTTAGGCTCGGCATAACCCTTCTTCTGAAAATGGTGATGCAGCGGAGCCATCAGGAAAATTCTCCTGCCCACTCCAAAGCGTTTGCGTGTATACTTGAACCAACCCACCTGCATCATCACGGAAACATTTTCGACCAGGAACACCCCGCAGAGGATCGGAATAAAAAGTTCCTTCCGGATGAGTATCGCAAAAACGGCAATGATCCCCCCCAGGGCAAGGCTTCCGGTATCTCCCATAAAAACCTGGGCAGGGTATGAATTGTACCAGAGGAATCCTACGGTTGCTCCGATAAAGGCCGATACAAATACGGCGAGTTCCCCTGAGTAGGGGATATACATAATATTCAGATAATGTGCGAGTTCATAGTTCCCCGACACATAAGCCAGAATGCCGAGTGTTGCTCCCATAATCGCTGATGATCCCGTTGCCAGGCCATCCAGTCCATCTGTTAAATTGGCACCGTTGCTGATGAATGTCAGGATCAGGATGACTGCTAAAACGAATACGGCCCAGGTCCAGCGGATACCATTTTCGCCCATCCAGCTCACCAGCCATTGGTAATTAAATTCATTGTTTTTAACAAACGGGATGGTGGTGGTGGGTCCCCTGCTCTCAACATATTTATAAGTCAGCCCATCCTTATCCCCCACCCTTATGTTTAAAACGCTATCTTTAACAGTAATATCAGCAGTTTTAACCGGAATTTTATCACCCACAACAACGTCTTTCTGAAAGAACATGATCAGGCCAACAATCAAACCCAGGCTCACCTGGCCTACAATCTTGAAGCGGGCGGCTAATCCAGACTTATTTTTTTTAAATACTTTGATATAATCATCCAAAAAGCCTATCAACCCCAGCCATGTTGTCGTTAAAAGCATCAGGATGATATAGATGTTATTCAATTTTGCGAAGAGCAAGGTTGGCAACAGGATCGCTGCCAGAATGATGATTCCTCCCATGGTGGGGGTACCGGTCTTTTGCATCTGTCGATCGAGACCCAGATCCCGCACCGACTCACCCACCTGTTTAGCCCGGAGGTAATTGATGATCCGTTTCCCGAACAGCATCGATACGATCAATGCCGTAATTAGCGCCATGGCAGACCGAAACGAGATGTACTGGAACAAGCCCGCCCCTGCGAGGTTATAACGATCAAGCCAGGTGAAGAGGAAGTAGAGCATAGTTTCAGGGTTTCAGGGTTTCAGGGAACTGAGGTTTGCAAGTTCTTCGCGGTCATCAAAGTGGTTCTTCACCCCATTGATTTCCTGGTAGGTTTCATGGCCTTTACCCGCCAACAGGACAATATCACCTTTGCGTGCGAGGGCAACGGCGGTTTTTATGGCCTCATGGCGGTTAGTAATGCTCAGCACCCGGGCTTCAGTTCCTGCCGGAATACCCTTCCGGACATCGTCGAGGATTTTTTCTGGGTCTTCTGTTCTCGGGTTATCCGAAGTAATGATAACCTGATCGCTCAACCGGCAGGCAACTTCAGCCATCAACGGCCGTTTCCCGCGGTCGCGGTCGCCGCCTGCTCCGAATACGGTGATAATCCGGGTATCTTCCTTTTTCAGTTCCACCAGGGTGGTCAAAACATTTTCCAGGGCATCAGGGGTATGTGCATAATCCACGATTCCGATTCTTTCATTGCCCAGGAGAATCGTTTCAAGCCTTCCTTCAACGGGTTCCAGCCGGCTCAGCTGAGTCAGAATATCGGTTTGATCCTGCCCGAGCAACCTGGCAGTACTGTATACAGCCAGCAGATTGGATACATTGTACCGTCCGATAAACCGTATCCAAACCTCTTTAGAGTCGAAGGAAACCAACATTCCGTCTATATGCTGCTCAATCATCCGTCCCTCAAAATCTGCAGAGCCCCTGGTGGTGTAAGAATACTTACGTGCTATACAATTCTGAAACATCACCATGCCATTCCGGTCCTCCCTATTTGTAAGTGCAAATGCCTGGCTACCAAGCTGATCAAAAAATGATTTCTTAGCTTTCAGATAGGACTGAAAATCAATATGATAATCCAGATGATCTCGGGTAAGATTGGTAAAAATGCCGCCGGCAAATCTGACTCCCTCCACCCTATGCTGATCCATGGCATGGGAGGAAACCTCCACAAAAACATAGTGGCACCCGGCCTTAACCATATCGGCCAGATAGCGCTGAAAAGTTATGGCATCAGGGGTAGTACGCGTGGCATCCGTTGAATCAAGATGGGTACAAACACGAATCGTGGAAATAAGTCCTGATGGATAGCCCAAATTTTCAAACAGTTTATATAGGAGCGTGGCAATGGTTGTTTTTCCATTTGTTCCGGTAACACCTACTACTTTAAGCGATTCCGATGGATGATCGAAATAGGCCGAAGCCAATGGTCCGATCGATCGACCTACATTTTCCACCTGGACCATCAAGGTTTTTCCGGTATCAAATGAAGGTAATTGTTCACACAGGATCGCCGTTGCACCTTGTTCAATAGCCTGAGCAATATATTTGTGGCCATCGGTGTGGGTACCCCGTATTGCAGCGAACAGCATACCGGGGGCAACTTCCTTTGAATTAAGGGTAAGTCCGGTGATCATGACTTCCGGGTCTCCGATGAGTTCAACTAATCTGATATTTCCGATAAGTTCGCTGAACTTTTTCATAAGGCAGCGAGTTGAAATTCAATGATACCCACCGAATCGCGTGATGTTCCCGCTGGCGGTGATTGTGAGATGATCCTTCCTGATCCTTTGATTTTAACCTTGTAGCCCATGTTTTCCAGGACAGGAAGCACATCTTTGAGACCCATTCCTATAAAGCTTGGCAATAGGGAGTCATTCTGATTAACCGGTTCTGCATGCAGCCTGTCTCCATCGCGCATCACCTGGGCCCAAACAAGAGCCGGTTTTCCGCCGCTGACCAGGATATTCAGATTTTTCAGCAATTTACTGGCATCTGACCAATCGCCTGGGGAAACCACCGGTATCCTTTCCAGCGATGTATCTTTTGAGGCTGTGAGATTTTTCTGCATTTCCAGGTTCGTAGCGAAGACCTTATCGGATATCGCTTTAAATACCGAGCCGGAAACTACAGCCCCGTAATAGGACGGACCTGTCGGCCTTGAAACAACCACTATACAGCTATACCTGGGATTATCGGCCGGAAAATAGCCTACAAAGGAAGCCCGGTAATCTTTTCTTCCTCCTTCATTCTTGTATCCTTTCGCTCCCTGGGAAATTACAGCAGTACCTGTTTTCCCGGCTATCGGATAGAGGTCATTCTTCAGGTTTTTGGCGGTACCATCGGTAACTGCACCCTCAAGCATACTTTTCACTATGGTCAGTGTTTCCTTTGAACAGATAGAAGGTTTCAGCACTTCTGTCTTATAGGATTTTACAATCTGGCTATGAGATTTAAGGCATTTGACCAATCTGGGTTTGACCATTGTTCCGTTGTTGGCAATGGCATTATAGAAAGTCAGAATCTGGAGGGGAGTTAATTCCACCTCGTACCCAAAAGCCATCCAGGTAACCGTTGCTACCGACCAGGTTTTGCTTGCAGGGGTCTTTATCCGCGGATCCTGGCCCCCTTCGATTTCGAGGTTCAGTGGTTTATTGATTCCCATTCCGTATATGCGTTCCAGAAAATGCTCCGGATTTGCACTATAATATTTATCAATGATCCTGGCCATCCCGATGTTAGAGGATTTTTCGACGACCTCTTGAACGGTGAGCAACCCGAAACCACCCGTATGTGCATCCATAATAGGCTGATTATGAAGCGAGAATTTACCACCATAGGTTTGAATAGTATCTGTCGGTTTAACATATCCATCTTCGAGGGCGGCCATGATGGAAGGGACCTTGAAGGTTGATCCCGGTTCGAGACATTCATTTATAGCGTAATTCTTTATCTCATAGTAGTTTCCGTCGTCAGCCAGTCCAAGATTGGCCATGGCCAAAATCTCACCGGTACTCACTTCCATCAGGACAGCGCAGCCATACTCTGCCTGATAGGTTATCAGGCAATCATGCAGGGCTGTTTCGGCGACATCCTGATAATTCACATCCAGGGTAGTGACGACATCGAGGCCGTCAACCGGTTCAATCTCATTTTCGGTATTGAGAGGCATCCAGGTGCCACCGCCGAGTCGTTGTTCCAATCGCCTTCCATCGGTGCCTTTAAGGAAATAGTCAAACGAACCTTCGATGCCCACTACCGTTTCGCCCTCGCTGACATACCCGATGGTTCTGCTGGCCAGCAACTGGTAGGGCTTTTCACGTTTACTGACCGGGTTGAGTATCAGTCCGCCTTTGTATTGACCCAGTTTAAACAATGGAAGCGTTTGGATCATGCGTGCTTCATCGAATGAAGCGTCCTTATGAAGCAGAACATATTGTTTGCGTTCGCTGCGGGCTTTCCGGATGATTTGAATATACTGAGCAGCCGTTTTTTCGGGGAACATCCTGCTTAAACCGGCAGCCAGGTCAGGCAAATATTTATCTAATAAGGTTTGATCCATCCCCGAACTATTTGGATCCATGGCCACATCATACCGTGGCAGAGAGCTGGCCAGTGCGCTTTCATCGCGAGCCAGAATGTTGCCGCGGCTGGACGAAATCACCCGGTGAGTTTCGCTGACTGATTCAGCCTCAGCTCTCAGCGTTTCACCGCTCACCATCTGGATATATAATACCTGTCCCAGAATGGCAAGTGCAACCAGGAAGGTTACAACGTAAACCACTCCAATCCGTGATAATATGGATTTTTTTATCTCCACGGATTTATTCGTTCATTACAATTTTATAGGGAGGTGTTTTGGCTTCCAGTAATGGCAATCCCTGTTCAGTAACCATGCGGGTTACCTCCGATTGCTTGCTCAGTTCCTGGAGATCGAAGGCTGCCGATACCGATTCAGCGCGCATTTCGCGAACCCGTTTCTCCAGCGACATGATCTGGCGCATAACGTTTTCGCCCCGGTACTGATTGAAAATGTATAAAAGGATGGCTATGGTAACGAACAACAGAAACGGGATCTGGCGGATAACAACCTCTTTCGACAAAACATTGCCACCCAGCAGGTCCTTTATGGAGAACTTCGACGACTCCTTAATCTCCTGCCTAGTAGGAATGAATTCCTTGTTCGTTTTTTTATTCCTTTTAAACATTAGCCTGATATTCTGTTCTTTCTGCTATTCTGAGACGGGCACTTCTTGCCCTGCTGTTGCGTTCAATTTCTTCCGGGCCCGGAACGATCACTTTCCGGTTTAGGGGTTTGAATGGGGTCATTGTATTGCCAAACAGATCAGTATGGATGACACCTTCGGAATTTCCTCCTTTAATATAGTTTTTCACCAACCGGTCTTCGAGCGAATGATAGCTGATGACAGCCAGCCGTCCGCCTGGTTTCAGATGGCTGGCAGTTTGTTCCAGCATTTCATGAAGGCTCTCGATTTCCTGATTAACAGCAATCCGCAAAGCCTGAAAAACGGGTGCCATCATTTTATTTTCGCGGTTAGCCGGGAAAAGCGGTCGCAGGCATTCGGCCAACGAAAAGGTGGATTTAATTGGTTTTACATCGCGGGTTTCAACAATTCTGCGGGCAATCCGCTGCGGATTAGCCACTTCACCGTAATCCCTGAAAATCCTCTTGAGTTCCTGTTCGTCCGACTGCTGAAGGATATCGGCTGCCGTTTGTTTCAGTCCCGGGCTCATGCGCATATCGAGATCGGCATCAGACCGGAAAGAAAAGCCCCGTTCCGGATTATCCAGATGTTCAGATGAAACACCCAGATCGGCCAGAATACCATCGACCTGCTCATAACCCATATATTTCAGATAATTAGCGAAATAGCGAAAATTGTGCTGGACGAATTCGAATCGTTTATCGCTGATCAGCCGTTCTTTTACTGCCGGGTCCTGATCAAAAGCGATCAGTTTTCCATTCCGGATTTGTTTGAGGATTTCGCGAGAGTGTCCGCCACCGCCATAGGTAAGATCCACATAGATCCCATCTGGCTTGATTGCCAGTCCTGATACGCTCTCTGGAAGTAGTACAGGTATGTGGTAATCGATTGCAACCATTAGTCTTCATCATCCCACGTAAAATCTCCCATTACTTCTTGGCCCAGGGACTTTCGTTCATCGCTATTCAGCTCAGTTGCGAGATACTGGGCTTTTGACATCAGCTCCACCCGGTCACCTTGTCCGGCCAGAACCACGTCACCACCCTGTCCAGGCATGAGCTTCAGTATGTCAAGGAACCGCCTTGGCAATAAAATGCGGCCTGATGAATCAAATTCCAGCTCGACTACGTCCCTGAAAAAATCTCGCCGAAAAAGATCATGTTTCGCATTGTAAGGATTTAATTTTCTTAAAGTCCTATCCACCAGTCGATTCCATACATTCTCGGGATACAACACAAGGCTTTTCTCAAAAGTGCTCAGCTTTCCTACAAAAACCTCACCTGCCTCCGGCGGTGTCTGCTTTTTAAGCTTCGCCGGGAACAGGATTCGGCCTTTTGAATCCACCTTGCAATAATGATCGCCCTTGAACCGAGACATCAATCGTTTTGATTTTGCGTAAAAATAAACACATCTTCCCACTTCCCCCCAATTTTTGACACCAATTTTTATCCTATGTTGATAACTTTTTGGCCCGTCCTGCCCGAAAGCCGGTCAGACCATTGGTCATTAAGGTTAATTCGTACCTTTATATCAGCTAAAGATTAAACTGATTATGTCTGACCAATCCAACGACAATAAAATCCAACCAATTGATATTGAGAAGGTTTTTGCATCCAAGGACGCCAACCTGCTCAAGAGGATCCCAAAATTCCTGATTCGTTATCTGAAGAAAATTGTCCACCAGGACGAAATCAATGAATTCCTCAGGCAGAATGAGGGAGTTGATGGAATTGAATTCGTCAACCGGTGCGTTGAATACCTGGACATCAAGGTTGAAGTCCGTGGAGCCGAGAACGTTCCAAAAAATTCGAGGCTCATATTTGCCGCAAATCACCCTTTAGGCGGCGTCGATGGAATGTGCCTGGTGAAGGTGATATATGAACAGATCCAGCCAAATCCCAAAAGCGTATCCAACGATTTGCTGATGAACATCAAGCCATTGCGCACTTTCATGATTGGTGTTAATAAGCATGGGGGAAATTCGAAGGATAATGTAGCCGAGATGCGGAGGGTTTTTGAAGGCAACGACCCGGTCATCTTTTTTGCATCCGGTCTGGTCAGCCGCCGCCGATGGTTCAAAATTGAGGATGTTGACTGGAAGAGCACCTTTGTCAAGAAATCATTCCTGCATGAGCGCGATGTGATTCCCGTTTTTATCAGCGGCCGCGTTTCCGGTTTCTTTTACCGTCTGGCAAATCTCAGAAAATTCCTGGGTATCAGGTATAATATCGAAATGCTTTACCTTCCAAATGAGATGTTTAAACAAAAAGGAATGCACCTGATCATTAAATTCGGCAAACCAATACACTGGCGATCATTCAACTCAAGCAAAAGCCCTGAAGAATGGGCTGCCGATGTTAAAAAACAGGTTTACGAGATGGGCAGGAACCTTTGATTGTTTAACTTTGGCCCTCAGAAGACAAATTCCTATGAAACCGATCGCACCCCGTGTCAGCCGGCAAAAACTTCTGGCCGAATTAACCCCTGAGAGGTATTTACGTGAAACGAATTATGGCCATAATCAGATATTTACCTTTACTTCTCATGAATGCCCATCCCTGATGCAGGAAATCGGCCGGTTACGTGAAATTTCTTTCCGCGAAGCCGGGGGAGGTACCGGGGATCCGGTCGACATCGACCATTATGATATGTCCGAAAATCCTTACTATCAGTTGATTGTATGGGATCCAAAAGAGAAGGAGATTCTTGGCGGTTACCGGTATTTCGTTTGTTCAGGGATCGACAGCTCAGAGAAAGCAGAGGAACATCTGTCAACATCACACCTCTTCCATTTTACACCCCAATTCCTCAAGAAATATATGCCTTATACCATCGAGTTGGGCCGGTCGTTCGTTCAACCGCTTTACCAGTCGACCCGCCAGCTGCGAAAAGGGATGTATGCGCTCGATAATCTATGGGACGGGTTAGGCGCCCTTTGTCTCCTGTACGATCAGGCCCGATACTATTTCGGAAAGGTAACCATGTACCCGGATTACGATCCCCATGGCAGGAACCTGATCCTCAGTTTCCTGAATAAATATTTTCCGGATCCCGAAAATCTGGTCGTTCCCCTGAAACCACTGCTGAAAATAGAAAATCTGGTTGAGCTCGGGAAGGTTTTCAACAGCGGCAATTATGAAGAAGATTATAAGATTCTGTCGAGGGAAATCCGGTCACTGGGATTGCGGATTCCACCATTGATCAATTCCTACATGAACCTTTCGCCAACCATGAAAACCTTCGGAACGTGCATTAACGATGAATTCGGAATGGTTGAAGAAACGGGCATTCTGATCACAATATCTGACATTTACGATGAAAAAACCCACCGGCATTTCGTTTCCTATATCCGCGATATGCTCCGTATCACCCCATTTAAACTGAGGCATATACGTATCCGTTACCCGCAGCTGTTCAGGGAAGGACTCCGGCAGGCGAGGAAGTTGAAGAAAGGACAGTAAAAGGCTCAAGGCTCAAGGCTCAAGGCTCAAGTAAGTTAAAAGTGAGATATAAGTTATAAGACCAAAGGGTTGAAAATACGCTTTGATCTTGATATTTTTTGTCTTACTTCAAACTTACTTGAGCCTTGAGCCTTGAGCCTTGAGCCTTGAGCCTTGAGCCTTGAGCCTTGAGCCTTGAGCCTTCCTTTAGTACCCCCTCTGGTTTTTCCCTTCGTAGTAATTGATAAAGGACTGGTTAGCAACCTTATTCCCACCGGGTGTCGGATAGTCGCCGGTGAAATACCAGTCGCCCAGATCATTCGGACAAGCCAAATGAAGATTTTCAACCGTCTGGTAGATAATCCGGATTTCGGCATTTATATTCCCAGAGTGCATCATGGAGGCAATACAGGCTGAAATCTCTTTAAATGTGAAAGGAGCATATATTTCTTTAACATGATTGCAGATTTCCTCCTTAGGCTTACCCTGATCAGCTTTGCATTTCCGGTAAACCTGATGGACTATCTCCCATAATCCCCTGTCATTCAATAGCTCAATGGCTGCTTTGAAAGCGATGAAATCACCCAGCTTGGCCATGTCGATCCCATAACAGTCGGGATACCGGATCTGTGGTGAGGAGGAAACCACAACAATACGCTTTGGCTCAAGACGATCGAGAATCCTGACGATACTCTTCTTGAGGGTAGTACCCCGCACAATCGAATCATCGATCACAACGAGGTTATCAACGCCCTTTCTGACTGTTCCATAAGTAATATCATACACGTGAGTGACAAGGTCGTCGCGGTCCTGGTCCTGGGTAATAAAGGTTCGTAATTTTGCATCCTTGATGGCAATTTTCTCAACCCTCGGACGAAGCCGGAGCAGTTGTTCCAGTTCATCCGGGGTAACACCCGCAAGAATTTTCTTTTTATTCTTGAGGGCCACATGATCGTGCAATCCTTCGACCATCCCGTAAAAGGCCGACTCAGCGGTATTAGGAATATAGGAGAATACAGAATTCTCCAGATCATAATCCACCTGATTCAGAATCTCGGGAACCAATAACCGGCCGAGCATTTTTCTCTCCTGGTAAATGGTTTTATCAGATCCCCTGGAAAAATAGATCCGTTCAAAGGAGCAGGATTTTCTTTCCTGCGGATCTCTCACCTCAACATCGCTGATAAGGCCATTGCGTTTGGCAATGATAGCATGACCGGGGCTGACTTCCTGAATGAGGTCAGAAGAAACATTAAATACGGTTTGGATAACCGGGCGCTCTGATGCTGCCACCAGAATTTCCTCATCGCGGTACCAGAATGCCGGTCGGATTCCCCAAGGGTCGCGCATGATGAATGAATCGCCCTGACCGGTCATGCCGGTAATGACATACCCGCCATCCCACTTCTTGCTGGCCCTGGTCAGAATTTTCGAGAGCTCGAGATTTTCAGCGATCAGCGGGGTAATCTGAGATTTTTCGTAACCCTCCGCTTTGTATTTACGATACAAGGTTTCCACCTCCACATCGAGAAAATGACCCACACGCTCGAGGATAGTCACCGTATCCGAATAATTTACCGGATGCTGACCGATTTGAAGCAGTGACTGGTATAATTCGTCAACATTGGTGAGGTTAAAATTCCCCGCGAGAACCAAGCTGCGCGATTTCCAGTTATTGGCCCGCATTACCGGATGAACTGTATCCAGATTGTTCCGGCCGAAAGTTCCATACCTTAAATGTCCGATAAAAACTTCACCGGTATAAGGCACTTTCTCATAGGCATATATAGGATCCATCTCTTTCCCAGGACATTCGGCGAGAGCTTTCGCGATGTTTTCATGAATCACCTCAAAAACCTCCCTGATCGGTTCACGCTGGTAGGAGCGCTGCCGGTAAATATAAGGACTCCCCGGAGCCAGATGGAGTTTCAGGTTGGCTACACCAGCGCCATCCTGGCCCCGGTTATGCTGCTTTTCGAGCAATAGGTAAAGCTTATTCAGTCCGTATTTCCAGGTGCCATATTTTTCCTGATAATAGGATATCGGTTTAAGAAGCCTGATATAGGCTATTCCGCATTCATGTTTTATCGGGTCGCTCATAGATCAATCCAGCGTAATTCGCGTTTGTACCAGATAGGCTTGGGGAAAACGGGCAATCAGCATTTGTTTATAACGGTATGCATCCTCTTTTGTTCGAAATGTGCCTACCAGAGTTACAAAATCAGGTTCATTATATTCCACATTTACCCGAAGGGAAAGATGACTGAAAGCCTCTTCAAATTCTGCTTTAAGCTGATTGGCCCGCGGCAATGGGCCCTTATAAATCAGAATTCTCCATCCCGAAACGCTGCTGGTTTTATTGAATTCGAAATGTTTACGAAGGATACTGGTAAGGCGCGGATCCTGAATTACCTTAACCTTGCCTGCAATTGTCCCGGATTCGAGCTGGTTAATGATCAGGTTAGCTGAATCGGTAACGGCCACCTTGCCTTTCTCTTCCTGTGCAAAGAGAGATAATGGTAAAATCAAGATAATCAGTAGTATAAATCCCAATAATTTCATCATTCCCTGAATTTACTGATCGAGTTGGAACGCCGCAAATGTACTAATTTATCCTATATCTTTGCAGCCGATCAAAACGCTGACAATCATGCCCAAAGTATATATGGAAACCTACGGATGCCAAATGAATGTGGCCGATAGTGAAACGGTTGTTTCCATCCTGGCGAAGAACGGATATGAAGTTGTGTATGATATGCATGCAGCCGATGTGGTGCTTGTGAACACTTGTTCGGTTCGTGAGAATGCAGAAACCCGGGTTTACGGAAGGCTGGCTGTGTTCCGCCAGTTGCGTAAGGCAAATCCGGATGTTATACTGGGAGTCCTTGGCTGTATGGCTGAACGGGTGAAGGAAAACCTGATCACCAAACACGGTGTCAACCTGGTTGCCGGACCCGATTCATACCGAACCTTGCCCGATTTGCTGGCCAGATCCTCATCCGGCGGCAAGGCGATTGATATAGAACTGAGCACGGAAGAGACTTACGCGGGTATCTGCCCTACCCGGCTCGAGAGCAACGGGATATCTGGTTTTGTTTCGATCACCCGCGGATGCAATAATTTCTGCACCTATTGTATTGTTCCTTATACCCGCGGCCGCGAACGGAGCCGCGATCCCCGCGACATCCTGACTGAAGCCGGAGATCTGGAAGCCAGGGGATATAAGGAGCTGACGCTGCTGGGGCAGAATGTAAATTCCTATTCCTTTGAAAAATGGGATTTTCCGGAATTACTGGAACAGGTGGCCCATACGGTGCCGGGGATGCGGATCAGGTTTACCACATCTCATCCGAAGGATATGCCGGATGAAACTCTTCAGGTGATTACCCGCAATGCCAATATCTGCAGACATATTCATCTGCCGGTTCAGTCGGGCAGCAACCGTATCCTTAAACTGATGAACCGCAAATATGACCGGGACTGGTATCTCAACAGGATACGGGCAATACGGCAAATCATCCCGGATTGCGGGATCACCACCGATGTTTTCTGCGGATTTTCAACCGAAACGGACGAGGACCATCGGGATACCCTTTCCCTGATGAAAGAAGTGAGGTTTGATTTTGCCTTTATGTTTAAATATTCCGAACGGCCAGGAACATATGCGGCCGATCACCTTCCGGACGATGTTCCAGAGGTAGATAAATCCCGAAGGCTGCAGGAGATCATTGACCTTCAGGGGGAAATCGGTTTGGCCGGCAACCGGGCGGATATCGGAAAAGTTTTTGACGTACTGGCCGAGGGAACCTCAAAAAAATCTAAGAATCAACTATTTGGCCGGAACCCTCAGAACAAGGTGATTGTTTTCCCGAGAGAGAACTTTGCGCCGGGAGATATAGTAAGGGTTCGGGTGACGGATTGCACGGGGGCTACGCTTAAGGGGTCGCTAGCGCAAGGCCAAGGCGCAAGGCTCAAGGCTCAAGGCGCAAGGCTCAAGGCTCAAGGCTCAAGGCTCAAGTAAGTTTAAAGTGAGATATAAGTTATAAGACCAAAGGGTTAAAAATGCGCTTTGATCTTGATATTTTTTGTCTTACTTCAAACTTACTTGAGCCTTGAGCCTTGAGCCTTGCGCCTTGAGCCTTGAGCCTTGAGCCTTGAGCCTTGAGCCTTGCGCCTTGCGCCTTGGGAGTGACTTAGGGAGCCAGCCGGAAGATTCTCCAGCCTGATTCATCAGGCTGGTAAATGAGCCGGTCGTGCAGCCGTTCCGCCCTCCCCTGCCAGAACTCAAAATAATCCGGAACCAATCGGTATCCCCCCCAATTGGACGGGCGACTGCCTGCTGCCAACTGCCTACTGCCAACAGAGACGTAAATATGCGTCTCTACTGCCGACTGCTTACTGCCGACTGCCGACTGCCATCGCTTTTCCAGCCACTCCCGGCTTGGTATCTCGCGGCTCTGGGGGGAAATGATCGCGCTGATCTGGCTGGCTTCGGGGCGGGAAGCGAAATAGGCATCCGATTCCTCTTCGGTAACTTTGCTCACTGTTCCTTCGATCCTGACCTGCCGTTCGAGGCGGGGCCAGAAAAAGACCAGCGAGGCATGCGGATTATCCCGTAATTGCTGTCCTTTACGGCTTTCGTAATTGGTGAAGAATGTGATCCCCTGCACGTCAAGGTCCTTCATCAGTACCACCCGTGAGGAGGGTTTCAGATCAATCCCGGCGGTCGAAAGTACCATGGCTGTAGGCTCCGGGCATTCCGAATTTATGGCATCAGTCAGCCACAGCTCCAGTTGCAGCAGCGGATCTTTATCTACTTGGCTTTCACGCAGTACGCTTTTAACAAACTGCTTACGGACGGAGTGAAAAGATTTATCCATAAGCAGTAAACAAATCGGGAGGGGGAAAAGTTGCAGGGTGCAGGTTGTGCAGGTTGTGATGGTTGTGGAGGATCAATCCGCCCATCAGGACTATTCCCGGGACTCTGAAAAACATTGCTTTAATTTTCATTTTCTTTTTTTAATTGTTCAATTGCGTACTTCATACTGCTGCCTACAGGCAGGGGCATGGATTGCTTTCGGTATATCTGACCGTGTTTCATTTAAATATTCGATCCAGCCATCCGGGTCCTTCAGGAATTGTTAATAATCGCCCGAATAAACGGTGTAACAGGAACCTTAGAATATCAATAATCAGACCTAATAGCTAATATATTGATATTGTATGATTTGCTCTTATTGAGGTTGGCCTTTTTTCCAGAATCCGGAACACAATTTTCAACCAGGGAAAAATAGGAGACTAACTTCCTAAGGAACAACACCCCATAGCCGACAACCGATAACCCTTCGTCACTCGTCACTCTCTTCCGCGTCGCGTCACATTTTTCGCATCACGTGTTTTTGCTACATTTGCCCGTTGAAATAATATCTGAAATGTACAGAACACATACCTGCGGCGAACTCCGGATCAGTGATGCCGGTAAAGTGATAACCCTGGCGGGATGGGTGCAGAAAACCCGGGATTTTGGCGGAATGACGTTTGTTGACCTGCGCGACCGGTACGGCATCACACAACTGGTTTTCAATATGGAAACCGACGCGGGTCAATGCAAACTGGCCCGGGAACTCGGTCGCGAATTTGTCATCCGTGCAACCGGATTGGTTGCTGAACGGAGCAATAAAAACCCGAATATGCCAACCGGTGATATCGAAATCTTCGTTGATACCCTCCATATATTAAATCCTGCCGAAACACCTCCATTTACTATCGAAGAAAATTCCGATGGCGGCGATGAGCTCCGGATGAAATACCGTTACCTCGACATGAGGCGCGCGCCCCTGCAACGGAACCTGATGCTGCGCCACCGCATGGCACAATCGGTACGTCATTATCTCGACCTCCGGGGATTCATCGAGGTGGAAACGCCAGTAATGATCAAATCCACCCCCGAAGGAGCCCGCGACTTTGTTGTACCCAGCCGGATGAACCAGGGTCAGTTCTATGCCCTGCCTCAATCACCCCAGATGTTCAAGCAGCTCCTGATGGTATCGGGTTACGACCGGTATATGCAGATTGTCAAGTGTTTTCGCGACGAGGACCTCCGTGCCGACAGGCAACCGGAATTCACCCAGATCGATTGCGAAATGGCCTTCGTGGAACAGGATGATATCCTCAACACCTTCGAAGGGCTTGCAAAACATCTATTTAAAGAGATACTGAATGTTGAGTTCCCTGGCAAATTTGCCAAAATACCCTATGAGCAGGCCATGACAGAATATGGGTCAGATAAGCCGGATCTAAGGTTTGGGATGAAAATTACAGACCTAACCGAAAAAGTTGTCGGTTGTGGGTTATCGGTTATGGCGGAGGCGGAATATATTGGTGGTATCGTTGCAACTGGATGTGCTGATTACTCGAGAAAACAGATTGATGACTTGACTGAATTCGTGAAGAAACCGCAGATCGGAGCCAAGGGCCTGATTTATGTAAAATACAACACCGACGGAACGATTAAGTCGTCGGTCGCTAAGTTCTTCGATGCAGCCGCACTGCGGGGATGGGCAGAGGTTACCGGCGCCAAAGCCGGCAACCTTCTGCTGATCCTGGCCGGAAAACGCGATAAAACACTCAAAGCCCTGGGTGAGTTGCGCCTTGAGATGGGACGTCAGCTTAACCTGATGGATAAGAATAAGTATATACCCCTCTGGGTAGTTGATTTTCCGCTTGTAGAATGGGATGAGGAAACCAAACGTTTCTATGCCATACACCATCCGTTCACCGCCCCGAAACCCGAACATATCCCGATGCTGGATATTGACCCAGGCAAAGTTCACGCAAACGCCTATGATTTAGTGATTAACGGTATCGAAATAGGAGGAGGATCAATCCGTATTCACGACTCCGGACTCCAGAAGAAAATGTTTGAAGTACTCGGATTTACCGATGAACAGGCACAATACCGTTTCGGCTTCCTGATGAATGCTTTCAAATACGGCGCTCCACCACATGGCGGAATCGCTTTCGGTTTCGACCGCTGGGTATCTCTCTTTGCGGGCCTGAATTCCATCCGCGACGTGATCGCCTTCCCGAAAAACAACCAGGGCCGCGACGTGATGCAGGACAGTCCCGGCATAATCGACGATGAGCAGCTGAAGGAGCTGGGGATCAGGATAGTGACGAGTGACAAATGACAAGTGACGGGGTCCTCGCTTAAACATCGGAGTAGCGTGAGGAGATCCCGGCCTTCGCCGGGATGACAAGTGCTCCGGCGAAATTTCGCAAAAGCGTTGTCACCCCGGCGAAGGCCGGGGCCCCCTCACGCTGCATTAAGTTCTGCTAACAAACAACATACCATTATGGACGACACCTACTTCATGCATCAAGCCCTCGCGGAAGCCCACAAGGCAGCCGATCGTGATGAGATTCCCGTGGGAGCAATAGTCGTTGCCGGTACCCGTATTATTGCCCGGGCTCATAACCTTACCGAAACCCTTCATGACGTGACTGCCCACGCCGAGATGCAAGCTTTTACCGCTGCAGCCAATACCCTCAACAGCAAGTATCTGGATGATTGCACTTTATATGTGACTTTGGAGCCCTGCATCATGTGCGCAGGGGCCACCTTCTGGACCCAGATCGGAAGAATAGTTTACGGAACCCCCGATCCCAAACGAGGCTTCATGCAAAACGGAGGAACCATTCTCCATCCCAAAACAACCGTCACCGGCGGCGTCTTAGAAGCTGAATGCAGAGAACTGCTGACGGCGTTCTTTAAGGGAAAACGGTAGTGATCCTCGCTTTAGCTTCGGAGCAGCGTGAGGAGATCCCGGCCTTCGCCGGGATGACAAGTGCCCCTACAAAATTTTGCAAAAGCGTTGTCACCCCGGCGAAGGCCGGGGCCCCCTCACCCTACACTGAGTTTTGCATCACCTCCCTTATCTCCTCTTCCGTAGCTTCCACATTCACCCGGCACTTCCCAATCCCTTCGAGCAAGGAGAAATTGATCCGGTTGTCGCGGTTCTTTTTATCGAATTTCATCCATTCAATCAGCACCTCCGTCTTTCTGATGGTATCGGGTAGATTTCCATACAGACGGGTGATGGTATCGCGGATATCAGTGACCGATGCGGATGGCAGTCCCAGTTTGTTGTGCGAAAGGACCGCTTCCACGATCATCCCGTAAGCAACGGCATAGCCATGTGCAAGAGGATGACCGGAATGCATTGATTCGCTTTCGAGGGCATGACCGATGGTATGTCCGAAATTGAGAGATTTTCGGATGCCATGTTCCTCGTGGTCAGCCTCCACAACATCCTTCTTGATCTTCACCGATCTCCAGATTAACCGGCCCAGCCCTTCTTCAGAGTAATGATCTAAATTGAAATGTTTCAGATCCTGCCAGAACTCCGGATCGGCAATCAATCCTGCCTTCAGCATTTCGGCATAGCCCGACAGCAGGTTTTCGCGATCCAGAGTACGCAGAAAAGGAAGGTACAGAAAAACATGTTTCGGCTGCCTGATCACTCCAATTTCATTTTTCAGCCCGCGGAAATTTATTCCGGTTTTTCCGCCTGTGCTCGCATCAACCATTGCCAGCACAGTGGTTGGTAAATTGATAAAGGTCAGCCCGCGCTTAAATGTACTCGCAATGAATCCCCCCAGATCAGTCAACATCCCGCCACCGATATTGATAACCAGTGAACTGCGGTCGGCCCCCTTACGTCCCAGAATTTCCCACGTTGCTAAAACTTGCTCGATGTTTTTATGCTCCTCACCCGGTTCCAGAACCAAAATGTTCAGTGCAGGTATCGGCCGGAAATCCCGGATCAACGGCCAGCAATGTTTCCAGGTGTTGGTTTCGAAAAACAGAAAAATCTTACCATCTGCAAATCCGGCGGTGATATCCCGCAGATCCGACTTTAGATCGCGGGTCATACTCACTTCGTTGATACGGTAAACGGTATTCATAGGTGAAAATCTGGCGAAAGGTAATTAAATAATCTACTACCTTTGGCGGCAAAACCTATAGGAATGATTCAGTTTGATAATCTGGAGATCGCATTCCGGTATAAATCTGACCGGGAATTAAAGTTTGCTTATTGGCTTTTCAGAATGGTGGGTAATCCTAAAATCGTTCTGTTAGGTAAGAAAATCACCTGCCTGGCACTGAAACTTCACCTGCCCATTTCCTGGTTGATCAAACCGACAATCTATCGTCATTTTTGCGGAGGGGAAACCATCGAAGAGTGCATGAAGGTATCTCGCAATATGGAAAAATACGGGGTGAAATGCATTCTCGACTATTCCGTTGAAGGCAAGGATTCCCCGGAAGATATACAGGCCGCGCTTGAAGAAACCCTGCGAACCATACGGAATGCCGGTAAAAACCGTAATATTCCTTTTACGGTATTCAAACCTACCGCTTTCACCCTCGAGCATATCCTCGAAAAAGGCAGTCTGAACGAATTAAACACCGATGAGGAAAAAGCCGAAGCCCAACGGTTTCGCGATAGGGTGAATACACTATGCAAAGCCGCATACGAAGAAAATGTTCCGATCATGGTGGATGCTGAGGATGTCCGCTTCCAAGTGATGATAGATCAGGTGGTTACCGGAATGATGGAGAAATACAATAAAGAAAAAGCCATCGTTTATAACACATTGCAGATGTATCGCACTGACCGGCTGGATTTTCTGAAACAAGCCTGGCAGAAAGCAATCGATGGCAACTACTATCTTGGAATAAAATTTGTTCGGGGGGCATATATGGAACGGGAACGCGCACGTGCCTTAAAATATGGTTATCCCAGTCCGATTAATCCCGATAAGCCCACAACCGACAGCATGTACAATGACGGCCTTCGATTCACCGTTGATCACCTCGACCGGGTATCGGTTTTCAATGGCACACACAATGAAGATTCAAACCGCCTCCTCACCGAACTGATGGAACAGAAGGGCCTTGCTAAAAACGAACCTAAAATCTGGTTCAGCCAGCTGTTTGGTATGAGTGATCATGTCAGCTTCAATCTCGCCGCAGCCGGATACAATGTGGCTAAATACTTACCATACGGGCCGGTCAGGCATGTACTTCCCTACCTCATCCGCCGCGCAGAAGAAAACACTGCTGTTGCCGGGCAGAGCAACAGGGAGCTGCAAATGGCAAGAGAAGAATATAGAAGACGAAAAGAACGTTAAGAACGATAAGATATGGAAATAGATAATAGCCGGAACGCTTCAATAGCTAAGATGATTCTGATCAGTGTACCTTTTGTACTGCTCCTGGGAAGCGGTTTACTGGCTATATTCCTTTTCATCCACACCTGGATACCGACAATCATTTCAGGGATCCTGGTGATTCTGGGCTGGAGCATAACTGTCATTCTGAAACTTCTATCAGTCAAGTTCCATTTCAGCGATGACACTATATCGGTTCTTTATTACCCGATCAGTCCAATGACTTCTAATTTCAAACGAATCGATATCGCATCATATAAGTTTTTAAAATATCAGATCAAAACTTCGTTGTTGGGATTGAGAAAGGATCTGATCCTGTATGAAAGCATAGGTGGAGAAGCTGCTTCCTATCCGCCCGTTACCATTACTCTTTGCGGGAAGGAAACCATCCGCAAAATTGAAGAATATTTATCTGCTTATTGTTCCAACGGAAAGTAGTTGGTTAAAAAATATTGAAAATTTAATCGCATTGTTGGTAAATCTTTCTTTTTCCCTAACTTTCGACAAATAATTGTCCTAATCTCTTTTAACCATGAAAAAACTTTTAATTCTAGCCAGTATGCTGATCTTGATCGGTGTTGGCAAAAGCATGGCCGGTCAGGCCGATCTGTTTAGTTATGATGCCGTTACGATTGAAAACCAGATGGCTCAGCTGGATCAGCTCGAAGGATATGTCCTGGACAACCCGGGCATAACCCTTGGCCAGATGGCAACCGATGGCAATGCTCTTGCCTCAATGGTTAGTGACCCGAATGGGATTAACGGATTCAACCTGATCAATGAAAAGGTGCTCGGCATTCCAAGTTTCCTCTGGGGATGCGTGTTCAGCTGGGTCGGTGTTCTGGTTGTTTACCTGATGGGTCAGGATAAAGCAGAAACCAAATCGGCTATTATTGGTTGTGTTGTTGGAGCTGTAGCTTATTCCGCTTTTTATGGAGTTTACTACTTCGCATTATCAGGTCTTCGTTAGCTGTTAACTTTTCACGGGCTGTCTCATAATAGCAGTATTGCTTTTATGAGACAGTTTTTTTAGTAAGGTTATGAATTTCTCCCACCGTTCATTTACATTTTTACTTTTGGCTATCTGCCTTCCGCTTGCCATTTGCAAAGGGCAGCAGTATACCCGTATTCATGCTGATTTCAGCAATAAAATTAAAACCGCATCGGGTGGACAATCGCTTACCATGGGACAGGTTTTTTATGACAGGAATATCAAACAGCTCATTTATTATGTGACTTTCCCGGAGAAAGAAACCTGGGTAACTTCCGACACTGTAGTGTATCAGATTAAGGATGATAAACTGATCAGTAAAACAGCCACTTTTTCAATGGCCGAATTCACGGTTTTTCATCTCGCACTCAATAGTCATTTGCAGGATTTCGGGCTAAAAAACACACGTTATATAGCTGGGGATGTACAACGTGAAGGTGATCTTGTCATTACCACCTGGGCACCTCCGGAAAAAGCAAGTGAAAAACTGGGAAATATCCTGGTTTCGGTTAAAAGCAAGCAACTTTTCGGGGTCATTTTCCAGGATCCGCAAGGGGTCATTATTCGAAAACAATTTTTCGAAGATTACCAATTGATTAACGGTCTGGCTTTCCCGGGAAAAATTATCGAAATTAATATCAGCAATGGCATCGAAAGCTACCAGGTAACATCCTATAAAAACGTTGTGGTTGATGAAATGGAAAACGATAGCAAGTATTTTTATAATACTTCCGGCCTTCGCCTGTAACCTTCATTCACAAACACCGGATGAGGTGAGAAGTTTCAGTAAACTGTTTAAGCCAGATGAAAACAAGCCCGATTATTCCCTGAAAATTGATCCTGGCAACGAATTCAAGTTGGTTCTGACCAGCGGATTCGCCTTTTACAAAACCTTTGTTTCATCCCAGGACGGGGTAAAATGCACCTTTTATCCGAGTTGTTCCGTTTATGCGCTTAATACAATTAAAACTAACAGCCTCATCGGCGTTCTTGACGCGATCGATCGCTTAACCCGATGCAATGGGATCAGTCCTGAGAAATACCACATCCATGAACCAAGCCAGCGATTTTATGACCCGGTTGAAAAGATTCGCCATTAGCATGCGGTTTGGACGTATGTATGCGGGAATAAAGTTTGGACGCATTTATGCGTCCCTACTGTTGTTGCCAGCCAGTCTTACCGGTCAGAATATATACGACGGCCCGCATTCAAAAGAATTTGCCCAATACCTGATGCAAACCCACCAGTATCAGCTGGCCAATTCAGAATGGGAACGGGTTCTTTTTTTCAGCCCGGGCGATACCCTGGCCCGGCTTGACCTGTTAAAATCTTACCGGCTCAGCCAAAAACCAGCTGAGGGCTGGCAGAAGTTAAGCCAATGGTACCCCGCCGGCTCATTATCACGCCCATTTTCGCTGGAAGCAATCCAACTTACTCTGATACAAGGGGATTACACATCTTTGCAATCAATCCTCGAACGGTCGGCCGGATTAAGCTCCACCGAAAAATCGAATTATAAACTGGGATCATGGCTTTTGGAAGGAAAATGGATCGACCAACCCACGAAAACCCGGGAACCATCCTTTGATATTACCACCGCTGATGCCCGGCTCCTTGAGCTTTATACCAAAACAAAAAATGTTCACCGGAAAAGTCAGGCTGCATCTGTAGCTCTTTCAGCGGTGGTTCCCGGACTTGGGAAAATCTATTCGCACGACTGGAAGGACGGATTGCTGTCCCTTCTGTTTGTTGCCACCAATACCTGGCAATCTTACCGGGGTTTTTCAAAAAACGGCATCAGCAGTGTTACCGGATGGATTTTCGGCAGCCTGGCAGTTGGTTTCTATTCAGCTAACCTCTTTGGCTCCTGGAAATCGGCAAAAAGCTATAATTCAAAACAAGTCGATCTGATCAGGCATGAAACAGAAGGTATTCTTTTTACTCGTTAGCCTGATTTCTCTTGCGGCATACTCACCGGCTCAAACGGTGGGTGAAACACGCGCTTTTGCTGATAGTCTGTACACTGCAGGCCACCTGAATGAAGCTCTTCCGGCCTACCAAAGGACCGCCTTCTTTATCCGGCCCACGGTGGATGCTGAGGTTCTCAACCGTATTGCCGACTGTTTCTATTCCGGGGGCGATCTGGAAAAAGCACTGGAATTTTACGATCACAGTTACTTTGCACAAACGAACGATAGCATTAAAAAAGAGGTTCTTTTCCGGAAATCTGCCTGTTACCTGAGAAGCCATAATTACAATTTTGCCCTGATGGAATTGCTCAGCCTGGAAGATAGTTTGAGTCCAGGCTTGGAAAAGAAACGCAATTTTTACCTGGGCATGACCTGGTTTGGGTTAGAGGATTTCAGCAAAGCCGGAAGTTACTTCGAAAAGGCTGCCGAAGATTCAATGAGTCAGCAAAAGATCAAAGCGATATTTGCCGATATCAGGCATTTCTACCTTCCAAATCCGAAGCTGGCATCCTGGTTAAGCATTATCCTCCCGGGAGCCGGTCAGATCTATTCAGGAGAAATCTGGTCGGGCATCAATTCTCTTTTGCTCACCGGGTTCTTTGTCGGCCTTGGATTCTATATTGTTTCCGTATCATCACCCGTGGATGCTCTCTTTACCGCATTGCCCTGGTTTCAGCGATATTACCAGGGAGGATTCCAGCACGCCGCCGATTTCGCGAAAAATAAACGGACAGAAAACCGAAGCAAGATTTTCAACGAGGTACTAGCTGTTATTGCATCGACCAAATGATTGCTCCCTTTAAAACCCTCAGACTGAAGTCTGGGGTTAGTCAAGTCTAATCTTCAACTTTGGATCATAAATTGCCAGGTTCCGTAATATATTCAAAATCTGCAACTTCGACAGTATATAAAAACTTATGTCAAGGACGAAAAGTTCATCGATAGACTTGACTAACCCCAGACTGAAGTCTGGGGGTCTTCTCTCTGGGGGTCATCCGTCTTCTGCCTCCCAGGATAGACGCAAGTATGCGTCTCTACGGTTTTCTGTCTTCTTTGTCTTCTGTCTTCTGTCTTTTGTCTCTCCTGTTCAGGCTCAACTTCAGGTCTCCCGGGAGCCTAAAGAAGTGATCGAGGTTTTCGAAGCTATGTACCGATACGATCTGCCCGAGGCCGAGCGGAAACTGAAGAAACTCAATGCCACCAATATCGATCAGAATTGGATCGACCTTGCGCACGTCAACCTTCTTTGGTGGTGGCTGATATCAGGTGATAATTCACGCGATTATGATAATCAGATGACTGTAGTGCTCAACCGGGTCATCAACCGGTTTAAAAACCGTCCGATCGACAAAATGACCAACGAAGAGGTTTTTACGATGATACACAGCTATGCTTACCTGACACGGGTGGATATCTACCAGGAAAGATATTTCGTAGGGATAGTCAATCTACGGCATACTCTTGACTTTTTAGAGATTGCACTAAACAAGGTATACCAATACGATAAATTTATGATGGTCAGTGGTTTGTATAATTATTTTGCTGCAGTTACGCTAATCAAATATCCGGTTTTCACTCCTTTTTTTACATTTGCTCCGGCGAGCGACCGAAACCTGGGATTTCAGCTGCTCAATCGATGTTCCCAAATGGATAACATCCTGATTAAGAATGAATCGCTCTATTATCTAATGAAGATAAATTATCAGCTGGAAGAAAATTTCGATCGTGCTTTACCTATTGCAGATCAACTCATCAGACAATATCCGAATAACCTGATTTACCATTTTCACCGGTTTATGATTCTGATCGAGGCCAACCGCAGGCCCCAGGCCTTGGCTCAATACACCAAACTGATGGAAGTTTCAATTAAAGCTCCAGGTCTCAATTCATTGCAGCGCAACCATCTGGTTGATATCGCAAAAAAAAGGCTGCTGAAAGAAAAAATTAATCCGGCAATCTGATCAGTTTTTCCATTCCGTCTTTGAAATTGCATCTATAACCAATATATGGATGCAAATACTATTATACCTAAACTGGCACTGGCATTGATACCTGGTATCGGGGCCAATATTGCACGGGCACTGATGGCACGATGCGCCACGGCCGAAGAGATTTTCAGGCTCAAACGCCGGGATCTGATTTCGATACCAGGGATTGGAACACTTCTGGCCGACCGGTTGCTTCATACCGAAACATTCAAGCGGGCTGAAGAAGAGATCCGCTTTATGGAAAAGGAGCGCCTGGATTGCCGTTTTCTGTTCGATGAAGACTATCCTCCACGGTTGGCTCAATGTCCGGATGCACCAATTGTTTTTTTTCTGCGTGGCGGACTTCCGGGACCGGATTTCCGCATGCTCAGTGTGGTTGGTACCCGCAACCCCACAACCCGGGGAAAACAGATCACCCGCGACCTGATCCAGGGGCTGGCAGACAAGGGTCATCCGGTAGTAATCACATCTGGCCTGGCATATGGAATTGATATACAAGCTCATATAGCGGCCCTTGAATCTGGCCTAAAAACAATTGCCGTTCTGGGTCATGGATTTCATACTCTATATCCGGCTATCCACCGGCAAATCGCTGATAGAATTACTGAACAGGGAGGGCTGATTTCCGATTTCTTCAGCCACAATCTGCCGGAGCCAAAGAATTTCATTCGCCGCAACCGGATCATTGCCGGCCTGACGGAGGCGACACTGGTGGTGGAGTCCGGCATTAAAGGAGGTGCCATGGTAACAGCCGAGATGGCCAATTCCTATGATCGTGACGTAATGGTTATACCCGGCCGGCCCGACGATCTCATGTCACAGGGATGTAACTATCTGATCCGAAGCAATCAGGCTTCATTGGTCGAGAGTGCCGGGGATATTGAATACTTGCTGGGCTGGAACCAGGGTCCGGTAAAGAAACCACCCTCTGAACCCATGCTGTTTGAACAGCTCGATCCCGATGAAATGACCATCTACGGATTGCTAACCGGGTCTCCTTTGTCGGTCGACCAGATCTGCCGGTTGGCCGGGTTTCCGGTTCAGAAAGTTTCCTTTCTTCTTTTAGGCCTGGAATTCAAGGAATTAATCCAGGCAATGCCTGGAAAACTGTACGCACGGAACGATAATTAATTTCTTGAAAATATGATCGAAATCGTTTTTTTCTAATCAAAATTCTTCTACTTTTTCGGCCATAAAACCTATTGAGTAAATCTTAAAAACCTTAACAAGAATGGATCCACGAGTAGAAAAATTCATGGCAAAAATTATTGCCAAGAACCCGAGCGAAGTAGAATTCCACCAGGCCGTCCTGGAAGTTTCGGAATCACTGATTCCCTTTATCGAAGAAAATCCGAAGTACAAGCATGCCAAGATTCTGGAACGCATAGCTGAACCGGAGCGGGTATTGATGTTCCGTGTTCCCTGGCAGGATGACAAGGGAGAAATCCAGATCAACAGAGGCTATCGTATTGAGATGAACAGTGCAATCGGACCCTACAAAGGCGGCTTGCGTTTTCATCCGACGGTCAACCTCGGCATTTTGAAATTCCTGGCTTTCGAGCAGGTATTCAAAAACTCATTAACTACCTTGCCCATGGGCGGTGGAAAAGGGGGATCGGATTTCGACCCGAAAGGAAAATCAGACTCTGAAGTTATGCGGTTCTGCCAGAGTTTCATGACTGAGCTTGCCCGGCATATCGGACCAGACACTGACGTTCCGGCCGGTGATATCGGCGTTGGCGGTCGTGAGATTGGGTTCCTGTTTGGACAATATAAACGGCTGAGAAACGAATTTACCGGTGTTCTTACCGGCAAAGGCCTCGAATGGGGAGGCAGTTTGATCCGTCCGGAAGCTACCGGTTACGGATGTGTCTATTTTGCACAGGAAATGTTAGCCACCCGGGGCGAAACCTTCAAAGGCAAAACAGTATCGATTTCAGGTTCAGGAAACGTGGCACAGTATGCTTGTGAAAAAGCTACTGAATTTGGCGCTAAAGTAGTAACCATTTCTGATTCAAATGGTTTCATTCACGACCCTAAGGGAATTACCCCTGAAAAACTGGCCTGGGCAATGGAACTTAAAAACGTTCGCCGCGGCCGGATCAGCGAATATGCCGATAAATTCAACTGCGATTATCATGAGGGCCAGCGCCCATGGGGAGTAAAAGTTGATATCGCTTTGCCATGCGCCACCCAGAATGAAGTCAACGACGAGGAAGCCCGCACCCTGATAAAAAACGGATGCATCTGCGTTTCCGAAGGAGCCAACATGCCATCCACTCCCGAAGCCGTTGAAGTATTCCTGGCCGCTAAAATCCTGTACGCCCCGGGTAAGGCTGCCAATGCCGGCGGAGTGGCCACTTCAGGCCTGGAAATGTCGCAAAACTCAATGCGCCTGAGCTGGACCCGTGAAGAGGTCGATACCCGTTTACAAACTATTATGATCAATATTCACAAAACCTGCCAGAAATACGGTAAGGGAAAAGATGGATACATTAACTATGTCAACGGCGCCAATATAGGCGCTTTTGTCAAAATTGCCGATGCCATGATGGCACAAGGACTTGTTTAACCAAATCAGTTGTCTGAAAAAAGCTGCCCGATTTTCAGGCAGCTTTTTTTTGTACAAAAGGTTAAAAAAACCACGGAGACAAAGAGAACATAGAGAAACACAGAGATAATCACCGTGGAACTCCGTGTACTCTGTGCCTCCGTGGTGATTAGTTTTTTATCTTTGCCCACTCAAATAATCAGGATGGAACTAACAGATACTCATTGCCATATATATCTTCCCGAATTTGACAGCGACCGGAACACCACGGTGCAGCATGCGTTCGCATCCGGAATAACCCGGATTTTTCTTCCTCATGTCGATCGGTCAACAACCGGCAGCCTTTTGGAACTTGCTGATCAGTACCCTCAAAATTGCTTCCCGATGATGGGCCTTCATCCAATCTCCGTGAATGCCGCCTTTGAACAGGAACTCGAACACGCAGAGTCATTACTTGACACGCGTAAATTCTATGGCATTGGAGAAGTGGGTATCGACCTGCATTGGGATAAAACTTTCCGCGATCAGCAGGAAGAAGCTTTCCGGATTCAACTCGGATGGGCTTCAAACAGGAATCTCCCGGTAATCATTCATGTAAGGAACAGTCATGCCGAAACCGTCCAAATCATTGAGAGATCAGGGCTTACAAACCTGACTGGCATCTTCCATTGTTTTACCGGAACACCGGATCAGGCCAGGGAAATCATCGGGCTGGGGTTCCATCTCGGAATCGGAGGGGTATCAACCTTTAAAAATTCCGGCCTTGATCAGGTACTTCCACATATTGATCCAAAATGGATAGTTCTCGAAACGGATTCACCCTACCTGGCTCCGGTTCCTTTCAGGGGAAAACGAAATGAACCTTCCTATCTGGTTCACACCGCATCCAAAGTGGCCAGTATATATAACATGACCATTGATAAGCTCGGACAACTGACAACCGAGAACAGTAAAAACCTATTCGGGATCTGAATAAGCTGAAATAACTGTTTAGATCAATGGGTTTAATAATTTTTTTGTAATTTTCGCAGCGTTTTTTGGAGAGATGGCCGAGTGGTCGAAGGCGCACGCCTGGAAAGCGTGTACCCTGCGTGAAGCGGGGTCGAGGGTTCGAATCCCTCTTTCTCCGCTAATTTTTTTATTAATTTTGTCAAACAAACACGGAAACAAGTATTAACCAATCGATTTTTTAGTCATGAAAAAACTTGCTTTGATAGCTATTTTTGGGATGCTTACATTAGGAGCATCGTTTCTTGTTCTTAAGGCTCAGAATCAGCCTACCACATCTCCGGACACTTCAATTAAGCCTAAACCAGCTATTGTTGCTCCGGCAGCTACAAAAACCGCTCCTGTTGAAGCGGAAAAGTCTATGCACCAGGTAGTAAAAGAAAAATTTATTGAAGGGGGCGCCGGGTTTATGGGCATTATCGCCCTTACCATGATTGTAGGTTTGGCAATATCCATTGAAAGGATCATTTACCTTTCACTTTCGACCACCAATACCGACAAACTCCTGACAAAAATGGAAAAAGCCCTTGCCGAAAACGGAATTGAAGGTGCCAAAGAAGTATGCCGCGACACCCGCGGTCCGGTTGCCAGCATTTTCTATCAGGGACTGGAACGCCATTCTGAAGGTCTTGACATGGTTGAGAAATCGATTCTTTCCTATGGCAGTGTTCAGATGGGCCTCCTCGAAAAAGGGCTGACCTGGATTTCCCTTATGATTGCTACCGCACCTATGTTGGGATTCCTAGGTACAGTAATCGGGATGGTTCAGGCATTTGATTCAATCCAGAAAGCCGGTGAAATTTCCCCGACCCTGGTTGCCGCCGGTATCAAGGTTGCTTTGTTAACCACAGTTTTCGGTTTGATCGTAGCTATGATCCTCCAGGTACTTTATAATTATTGCCTTTCAAAAATCGACTCCATCACAAACGATATGGAGAACGGATCCATCAGCTTCATGGATATCCTGATCCGCTACAACATGTCGAAAAAATAAAGGAAAGGAGTTCCTATTATGAAGAAACAGAAAACTTTAATACGCATTGCCGAGATATTCTTTTTTACGTTAATGGGCATAAGCGTAGTGTTGACATTCATCTTCTATTTAAATATCGGGAATGTTAACTCAAATGACCTGCTGCCGAAGCGAATCGCAGATATGGGGCCCACACTCGATTATTTACTCTTTTGGGCTTACCTGTTATCTGTTTTGGCAGTACTCTTTGCTATCGGATTTCCGGCAATTCAAATCTTTTCAAACCCGAAAGGAGGCCTGAAACCCCTGCTTGCTGTTGTGGGAATCGGTGTTTTAATGTTCATCGCCTATCAACTTGGTGATGATACCATTATGAATATTGCTGGTTACAGTGGCCCTGATAACGTCCCTTCACATTTGAAAATGACAGACATGGCCATTTTTTCCATGTATGCCATGACTGCTGGTGCCGTTATTGCCCTCTTGTATTCAGAGATTAGTAAACTATTCAAATAAACTGAGGTATGGCTAGGAAAAAAAGAAAATTTCCGCAAATTGCAAGTGCATCGCTGGCTGACATCGCCTTTTTGCTTATTATCTTTTTTATCGTTTCCACTACCATGGACGTGGACACCGGTATCTACCGGTTACTCCCTCAATGGGTGGACAATGTGGAAGCACCAAAAATCAATAAGCGGAATACCTTCGTTGTTCTGATCAATAAAAACAATGACCTGCAAATTGGTGGTAGATTTGCTCAAATCTCTGATATCAAAGACCGCCTCAAGGAATTTATCCTGAATCCGCAGGATAATCCCAACCTGTCTGAAAAGAAGGAGGAGGTTATTGAAGGGATCGGGCCGTTCATGAGATCGCAGGGAATTGTCTCTCTTCAGAATGACAGGGGTACTGACTATGGAGCCTATATGCAGGTGCAGAATGAGCTGGTAAGGGGAATCAATGAGCTACGTGATGAATATGCGGCGCAACGATTCGGAATGAAAATGAATAAACTGAGCGAAGCCCAGCAAGAAGCAGTTAAGAAAGCGTTCCCAACTGCAATCTCTGAAGCTGAACCTCAGGAAATCAAATAACTGGAGATTAAATTATGTCAAAATTCAATCCCAAGGGCGGCAAAAAGGAGACGCCGGGAATTACAACCGCCTCCCTCCCTGATATCATGTTTATGTTACTTTTCTTCTTCATGGTTTCTACAACCCTGAGACAAAATGAGCTTAAAATAACAACCAAATTGCCTTATGCAACGGAAATTACCAAGCTGGAAAAAAAGTCTCTGGTAAGCTACATCTTTGTGGGCTCCCCCCGCAAGGAATATGCAGCTTCTTTGGGAACTGAATCCCGTATCCAGCTGGATGATAATTTTGCTGTGGTTAATGACATCAGAGGGTATATCGCAGGTGAATGGGAAAAACGTGATGAAGCCGACAGGCCGAAAATGACCGTTTCCCTTAAGGCTGATGAAAAGACCAAAATGGGGATCATTAATGAGATCAAAACCGAACTTAGAAAAGCCGAAGCACTGAAGATTAATTATTCGGCTAAAAAGAGATCAGTGGAGACCCGGAATAATTAGAATCAGCATAGATAATTACAGACAAGGCCGCAGTTACGCGGCCTTTTTGTTTAACGTCACCACATTAGGCACAATAGTTCACAATAGATGTTCATTAACTGATTAATTTTGGCACACAGAAGAATGTCACCCTTGTATTAACGAAAGGATACTAATGTGACCTAATGTGCCTATTGTGGTTGATTTTATCCTTCTGCAGCCTCCCGGGCATTTCGTTCCTTTTCTATTCTGGCCGAAACAAAAATTGAGGCCTCGAAAAGCAGGTACATCGGGATGGTAACCATGATCTGGCTGAATATATCCGGTGGAGTGATAATCCCGGCCACCAAAAGGATGACGATTATTGCGTGCTTACGGTATTTCCGCATAAATGATGGTGTGATGATGCCAACCTTGCTCAGGAAATACACAAGGATTGGCAACTCAAAAATCAATCCGCTTGCAAAAACCAGCGAGGTAATAATGCCGATGTAGGACTTCAGATTAATCTGGTTCAACACCACACTGCTTACCGAGTAACTGCCCAAAAAGTTAATCGTGAGTGGTACAATCATAAAATAGCCGAACAGGATGCCGAGCATAAAAAGCATGGTAGTGTAAAAAACCATCCCCCGTGAATATTTTCGTTCCTTATTTTTAAGAGCCGGCATGATAAACCGGTATAACTCCCACAATATATAGGGAGCAGCCAGTATCATCCCTCCATAAAGAGCTATCGTAATATGGATCCGGAACTGGCCGGCCATTTCAATATTGATCAGCTGGAACGGAAGATTATTGATACACAATTTATCGGTATGAACCCAATGCCCAAACTGGCATAACATCCTGTTGGTAAAGAAATCTATCTCCTTGGGTGCCAGTAAAACATTGAAAATAATTTTCTTGAGCAAGAAGGCTATGACCGCAAAAACCCCCACAGAGGCGATTGAACGTAACAAATGACCCCGAAGCACCTCAAGGTGTTCAAGAAAAGTCATATCGTTCGCATCCTTGTTTTTGAGCTTTTTCTTGTCCACAACGGAGCGAATTATATTTTTGGGAAATGCCTGAAGATCGGAATCAGAAGAATTCTGTTACTCCTTCTTGTCGCCCGGATTAACCGGATGGGTTTCTTCATCATTACTCTTTGAAGCATCCTTGAATTCTTTAATGCCCTTACCGAGACCGCGCATCAGTTCGGGAATTTTTTTCCCTCCGAACAGCAAAACCACTACAAGGACAATCAGAATAATTTCAGTAGGTCCGAGAACCCCAGCTAATACAAATGATAAATTCATGTCGATATCTTTTAATTAAAGCAGAGCAAAGGTATAACATTTTCATAGAAACTCTGGTTTTTATACTTTCGCCAAGTATTTTTCGATCCGAAAAGAAATCAGACATCTTCATTACTATGGAATATAACTTCAGGGAAATCGAACCCAGGTGGCAGGCTTACTGGAAATCGCGCGGGACTTTTGAAGTCACCGTTGATCCCGCAAAACCAAAATTTTATGTGTTGGACATGTTCCCCTACCCTTCCGGTGCAGGCCTTCATGTCGGCCATCCTCTGGGCTACATCGCTTCTGATATCTATTCCTGGTATAAACGCCTGAATGGGTTTAATGTGCTCCATCCGATGGGATATGATGCATTCGGACTTCCGGCAGAGCAATATGCCATCCAAACCGGACAGCATCCATCCATAACCACCGAAAACAATATCCGCCGTTACCGCGAACAGCTCGATAAAATCGGATTTTCCTTCGATTGGTCGCGCGAGGTAAGAACCTGTGATCCTGACTATTATCACTGGACCCAATGGGTGTTCATTCAACTCTTTAAACATTGGTACAATACGCAAACCGGTAAGGCTGAACCGATTGATTTGCTGATCCGCCATTTTCAGGAGGCAGGTACATTGGGATTGAATGCGGCTTGCACCGAATTGCTCGATTTTACCGCTTCCGACTGGAACAACATGTTGCCGGAAAAGCAGCAGGAAGTGCTGCTGAATTACCGGCTGGCCTACCTGGCCGAAACCTTAGTCAACTGGTGCCCTGCATTGGGAACGGTTTTGGCCAATGATGAGGTAAACGAGGGTTTCTCGGTAAGGGGCGGGCACACGGTTGAACAAAAGAGAATGAAACAATGGCTGCTCAGGGTCTCAGCCTATTCCGAACGGCTGCTCAAAGGACTGGACCAAATCGATTGGACCGATTCCCTCAAGGAGATGCAGCGCAACTGGATAGGACGATCCGAAGGAGCCAACATGTTCTTCGCTGTGCCTTCACATAATATTACTATTGAAATTTTCACAACAAGGGCCGATACCATTTATGGCGCAACCTTTATGGTGCTGGCTCCTGAATCGGAACTGGTCGCAGTCCTCACTCAACCCGATCACTTGCAGGATGTCCAAACCTACCTTCAGGAAACCCGAAAGCGCACTGAACGCGAAAGGATGACGGAAGTCAAAAAGGTTACCGGTGTTTTTACCGGCTCTTACGCTATTAACCCTTTCACAGGACTTGAAATGCCGATATGGGTAGCCGACTATGTTCTGGCCGGATACGGAACGGGTGCTATTATGGCCGTTCCAGCCCATGACAGCCGGGATTTCAAGTTCGCCCTGCGATTTAACCTGCCGATTACCCAGGTGGTTATGCAACCCGGACAAGTACCCACAGATCCCTATACCTGGAATGATTCATTCGATGCCAGGGAAGGTACCATGATGAATTCCGGTTTTCTGAATGGATTGTCAGTGCCCGAAGCAATTGCCCGCACCCAGGTAGAGGTTGAAGCCCGCGGGATCGGAACAGTCCAGGTAAACTATCGTTTGCATGATGCCATTTTTAGCAGGCAGCGTTATTGGGGCGAACCCTTCCCGGTATATTATAAAAATGGCTTACCTTATGTGATGAATGAATCGGAACTGCCGGTCAGACTGCCCGAGGTAGATGCTTTTCTTCCGACTGAAAAGGGTGAGCCCCCGCTGGGGCGAGCCGCTGGATGGGTCACAGCTGACGGTTACCCCATCGAGCTCAGTACCATGCCGGGATTTGCCGGATCATCTGCCTACTACCTCCGGTATATGGATCCGCTTAATAAAAAAGCCCTCGTTTCAAAAGAAGCCAACGAGTACTGGCAAAATGTCGATTTGTACGTGGGCGGTACCGAACATGCCACCGGGCACCTGATCTATTCGCGTTTCTGGAACAAATTTCTTTTTGATACCGGAACTGTTTGCAAGGATGAACCCTTCCGCAAACTGATCAATCAGGGCATGATGCAGGGCCGGTCCAATTTCGCTTATCGCATCAAGGGCACCAATCAGTTTGTTTCACTCGGATTGAAAGATCTGTACGAAACTACTGCTATCCATGTGGATGTCAACATGGTCAGTCATGATATCCTGGATACGGAAGCATTCCGGAACTGGAATCCCGAATACAAAAACGCGGAATTTATCCTCGAAAATGGCAAATATATTTGCGGATGGGCCGTTGAGAAGATGTCGAAATCAATGTACAATGTGGTTAATCCGGATATAATAATAGAAAAATATGGGGCTGATACGCTGAGGCTTTACGAGATGTTCCTGGGCCCGGTGGAGCAATCAAAGCCCTGGGATACCAACGGGATCGATGGTGTACATAAATTCTTCCGCAAACTTTGGAGGCTGTTCTATCAGGATCCGCATGGCTGGATGGTGGTGGATGAAGTTCCCTCCATGGCTGAATTAAAAATTTTGCATCGCACCATCAAAAAAATCGAGGACGATATTGAGCGCTTTTCATTCAATACGGCGGTGAGCACATTCATGATCTGTGTAAATGAACTGACCGACCTGAATTGTCACATCAAGCAGATCCTTGAGCCGCTGCTCATTCTGATTGCACCATTTGCCCCCCATTTTGCAGAAGAGTTGTGGAACAGGTTCGGCCATGAAGAAAGTATCTCAAAAGCCCGCTGGCCGATATTGGATAAATCCTATCTGATAGAGGACACCATAGAATATCCTGTTTCCTTTAACGGGAAAATGCGTTTCAAGATTGAACTTCCGGCTGATATGGATGTCTTACATATTGAAAATGCAGTAATGGGCCACAAATTGACCGAAAAACATCTTCAGGGAGCCAAACCAAAAAAGATCGTTGTCGTACCTGGGCGGATTATTAATATCGTATTCTAAATCCCTGATATTCATGTCATCAAAAGATAAAGCAATCATTTTACTAAAAAGGGCGCTGGAAAATAAAAAACGGATCATCCTGATTGGTTCTGCCAGTATCGGCCTGATCATCCTCGGTTGGGTTGCCGGGCACCTCAACTGGGACATGATATTTAATAAGGAATCTGTTTCGGTTCCGGTTGTTGTTCAGCCGGTTGTGTATGACGGATTTGAAATGTCTGTGGACTCATTTGATATTGAGACCATCTCGATCCGGTCAAATCAGTTCTCCTCAGAGATCCTTTTGGAAAGAGGGGTCAGCATGGGTACGATTGACCGGCTGGCCAAAGAATTCATGTACATTTTCGATCTACGCAAAATGAAAGCCGGCAACCGTCTTAACTTTTATTATACGCCGGATACCCTTCATCAGCTTCAATATATGATTTATGAGAAAAATGCATCGGAATACGTTGTTTACAATTTCAGGGATTCTCTCCAGGTGAGTTTAAAAAGGAAAGAAATCAAAACAGAAATATGCTACATGGAGGCAGAAATAGGAAAAGGATCGTCAATTTGGCAAGCTGTAAAGGATCAGGGAGTGAACGATGAAATTGTAAGCGAGATTGTGAGTGTTTATCAGTGGATGATCGATGCGTACTCGATAAAACCCGGAGATCGCTTTGAGGTTATTTTTGAAAACCAAACAGTTAATAATGTATCGATTGGTGCGGGCAAAGTGCTTGCTGCAAGGTTTATGTATAGCAAGAAATGGTTTGAGGCTTACAATTTCGAACAAAACGGGATATCAAGCTACTTTAATCAAAAAGGAGAAAGCCTCAGGCGCGCATTTCTGAAAGCTCCGTTGGATCCAAGTTCCTTCCCGATCAGTTCGAGGTTTTCGAGCAGCCGTATGCACCCGATATTGAGAATCCGGCGTCCTCATTACGGGGTGGATTATGCAGCACCATCGGGAACCGATGTTGTCAGTATCGGTGATGGAAAAGTGATTCAGAGAAGTTACAAAAGCGGCAGTGGCAACATGCTCAAGATAAAGCACAATGCCACCTTTACCACCGGATATATGCACCTGAAAGGATATGCAGCCGGAATCAATGTAGGATCAGCGGTACGAATGGGCCAAGTCATAGGCCAGGTCGGGGCAACAGGTCTGGCTACCGGTCCCCACCTTGATTTTCGCATCTGGCAAAATGGAAAGCCGGTTGATCCGTTAAAGGTGGAATCGCCTCCGTCTGAACCGGTTAATCCGAAGCTACGGCCGGTATATGATTCGATTGTTAAGAGTTACAAGAATGAGTTTGTGCGTTATAAGAAGCTGGCTACAAGCTCTGTAGATAATTTTTAATAGTCTCAGGATAGTACCGGTGTTCCAATTGATGGATGCGGCTGGCCAGATCTTCAGGGGTATCATTGGGAAGAACCGGGCATTCAGCCTGAAAGAGGATTTTGCCACGGTCATATTCTTCATCGATCAGATGTATGGTAATGCCTGATTTTTTGCGCCCTTCACGGATTACAGCCTCATGGACCCGCATACCATACATGCCCTTGCCACCGAAGTCGGGAAGCAAAGCAGGATGAATATTAATTATCCTCCGGGGAAAAGTTATCAACAGGTAATCAGGAACCAGCCATAAAAAGCCGGCAAGAACCAGGACATCTATTGCAGCTTCATTCAAAACATCAAGTACCTGGCGGGTATTATAAAAAGTATTCCGATTAAAAACCATTACCGGAACTGAAAGATTTTTAGCCCGTTCTAGTACATAGGCATCAGCCTTATTCGACAGAACGCACTTAACGGAATGATTCGCATCCCTGGAAAAGTAGCGGATTATCTGTTCAGCGTTGGACCCGGACCCTGATGCAAAAATTGCTATATTACTCATTGAATGATCGTTACCGTAAATAACCAAAATGATCTCCGAATTTTCGACCCGCCTTTAAAATTGAAGAATTAACCAGAAATTTCCCCGATTAAAATAAAAAAACTCATATTTTTTGATAATCAGGATGAGAAGTGCTTTATTTGCATGGCAAAAATTATCAGGATTACTGCTTAATTTATTATTAATTAAAACTTTAAAGCTATGTCAGACATTGAATCCAGAGTTAAAGCGATTATCGTAGACAAGCTGGGCGTTGACGAATCTGAAGTAACCCGCGAATCCAGCTTCACGAATGATCTCGGAGCTGACTCACTGGATACGGTTGAGCTGATCATGGAATTTGAAAAGGAATTTAACCTTGCTATTCCGGATGATCAGGCAGAAACGATCGTAACGGTTGGTGATGCGGTGAAGTATGTTGAGGAAAACACAAAAGGGTAACTTAACCATAAATTTGGGTTAGGAATATGGCATTAAAACGGGTAGTGGTAACAGGTCTCGGTGCATTAACGCCGATCGGTAATACAGTAAAGGAGTTCCGCGAATCATTATTTAATGGTGTTAGCGGGGCTGTTCCGATTACCCGTTTTGATACTTCCCTGCACAAAACGAAGTTTGCCTGCGAATTGAGGAATTATGATCCAGGCAATTTTTTCGATCGCAAAGAAGCCCGAAAACTGGATCTCTATTGTCAGTACGCGATTATCAGTGCAAATGAAGCGATCAAGGATTCCGGCCTCAACCTTGAAAAAACCGACAAGGACCGGGTTGGTGTGATTATGTCATCCGGCATTGGTGGCATGGGTACTTTTGAAGATGAAATATCCGCCTTTGCCCGGGGTGATGGCACTCCCAGGTTCAATCCGTTTTTTGTACCCAAGATGATTTCAGATATCGCATCTGGGCAAATCTCAATTAAGTACGGTTTCCGCGGTCCCAACTATTGCACCGTGGCAGCATGCGCCTCATCGACCGTCTCTTTGATCAATTCATTTGACCATATCCGCCTCGGACGGGCCGAAGTTATGGTTGTAGGTGGTTCCGAAGCACCGATAACACCCGCAGGATTGGGTGGTTTTAATTCGCTGCACGCCTTGTCAACCCGGAATGATGATCCTAAAACGGCTTCACGGCCATTTGATCTCGATCGTGACGGATTTGTCATGGCAGAAGGCGGAGGTGCTCTGATTCTTGAAGAATATGAACATGCCATAAAACGCAGCGCCAGAATCTATTGTGAACTCGTTGGAGGAGGCTTATCTGCTGATGCCTACCACCTGACGGCACCGCATCCCGAGGGTTCGGGTGCTGCATTGGTCATGATCAATTCATTGAAAGATGCAGACTTAAAACCGGAAGCTATCGACTACATCAATGTTCACGGTACTTCTACACCGCTTGGTGATGTGGCCGAACCAATGGCTGTTCTTTCTGTTTTCAAAGAACATGCCTATAAACTCAGTATTAGTGCTACCAAATCCATGCATGGCCATCTGTTAGGTGCCGCTGGAGCTATTGAAGCCATTGCTTGTATTTGTGCCATTCTGGATAGCAAAATTCCGCCAACAATCAATCATTTTACCGATGATCCACAGATTGACAGTAAGCTGGATTTTACTTTCAATAAAGCCAAAGAACGTGAAGTCAGGTATGCGCTAAGCAATACATTCGGATTCGGCGGTCATAACGCCACAGTCATATTTAAAAAAATGGATGCCTGACCGGTGAAGGGCTCTCCAAAAAAGATTTTTTATTCTCATCTGATCCGTATTTTGGGCTTTTTACCCGGAAAAATCGGACTGTATGAACTTGCTTTCATACACAAATCAGCATCTCTTTCCGACTCCAAGGGCAATCCACTTAATTACGAACGTCTTGAATATCTTGGTGATGCCGTCCTGGGAGTGATCATTGCCGAATTCTTATACCGTCAGTTTCCCGACCGAAATGAGGGATTTCTTACGAAAATGCGATCGAAAATTGTTAACGGCGACAACCTTTCAATGCTGACACAGCAAATGGGCTTAACCCAATTATTGGACAATCGCATTCAGCATGAACAGGCCAATCGCCATATACTCGGCGATGCCTTTGAAGCCCTGATCGGCGCAATTTACCTGGATAAAGGCTACAGGAGAACCAGGAGATTTGTCATTCGCAGGGTCATCCGGAAACACGTCGACCTGATTGAACTCGAGCGGAACGAAACCAATTTTAAAAGCCAGTTAATTGAATGGGCGCAAAAGAACAAGAAGGAGGTCACTTTCTATACGGACATCGAACCCTATGATCCTACACACTTTATATCGTTTGTCAGTATTGGTGATACCCTGTTTGGCAGTGGTACCGGAGTTTCCAAGAAGGAGGCCGAACAGAATGCAGCCCTGGAAACCCTGAAAGAACTGAATGAATAAAAATGAATAAAATCAGGAGATTTGCCCTGTCGCTCAATACCAGTTCACCGGTCTATGGTCTTGGACTCCTGACCGATGAGCCGGATTACCGGTTATGCTGGTTGCTCAATCAGAACTATTCCTGGGATTTGGTTAGATCAGACGATATTCTAATCACGGATAAAAATAGCTCTATTCCCCAATCATACGCCTGTTTCGAAAGCAATGCCAACCATCAGCCTGCTATAAAGCTCATCGGTAACCGATCGAAAGAAGGGCTGTGGCTGACGGTTTTTCAGCAGGTCGATTTTTTGCTGGTTGTTTCCGTTCAGGATCCGGCAGGACAGTATCTCGATGAACTTAAAAGCACAATAGGCACAAAGATCCCGCAGATCAGGGGGTTATTCAAAGTACCGTTACCATCCTTTTGCTATCTTTGATGGTATGAGGAGAACCTTTATCTGGATTTTATCGATCGTCAGTTCCGCTGCGGTTATAGCCCTCATATTCATTCAGCTCATGTGGGTCCAGGATGCGTTTGAAGTTCAGAAACAACAATTTAACTTATTGATTAACAAAAGTCTGGCTCAGGTTACTTCAAAACTGGAACTCAAAGAGACGTATACCCAGATTCAGGGTGAATTAGTTCGATCGGGCGATAGCCTCGGGTTAAGCAGATTGAATCTTTCCAAATCCCTCACAACCACCGAAGACAATCAGTCTTATGATTCTCCGGAAATCAACCAGAGCTACTATTTCTTTCAGGACCAGAATCCGGGCAATGTAGAAACTCAGGTGGATCTTATTTCAGGGGATACGGCAATAATTGTTTCGGGAAATTCTCTCTATCAGAACGATTCTTTGGGAATACCGGACCGGCCCCAAAAACTTCGAAGCGAACCCGATCAAACCTTCAACTTACTGATGACCAATAAGAAAGTATATATTGAAAAGGTCATTAACCAAATTTTGCAAAACGAAGGACGTATCGAGGAGCGGTTAAGTTATTCCACACTGGATAGCCTGATACGTGAGGAATTCGACGAAAAAGGAATAGCATTGCCCTTTGAATTTGCCGTTCGGACCGGAAATGTGAGGTACACCCTTCGCAGTGCCGGTTTCAACCCGATGGTTAAGTTCCAGAAATACCGATACTTACTGTTTCCGCATGATGTTAGGACTTCTCCGAATTTTCTCGTAGTTTATTTCCCGACCCGTGAGAATTACCTGTTCCGGTCGGTAGGTACCATGGCAGGAGCTTCATTGACACTTGCCCTCATCATCCTGATTATATCGTTGGTTGCCATTTATGTTATTTTCAGGCAGAAAAGGCTATCTGAGATCAAAAACGATTTTGTCAATAACATGACCCATGAACTAAAAACACCGATTTCCACCATATCACTGGCTTCACAAATGCTTGCGGATAAAAGCCTGAGCAATGATTCAAAAAACCTGGAGCATATATCCTCGCTCATTCAGCAGGAGAGTAAACGGCTTGGAAATCAGGTTGAAAGAGTACTTCAGATGTCGATATTGGAAGAAGGTAAAATGAGCTTGAGAATCCAGCCAGTCTATTTTGATAATCTCGTCCGGCAGGCTTTTGAGAAAATCTCCCTGCAGATCCAGAAAAGAAACGGTTCCATTGAACTCGACCTCAATAGTGGAGAAGATCCCATTGATGGCGACGAAACACATCTGACTAATGTGGTATTCAACCTGATTGACAATGCCATGAAATACTGCCAGAACGATCCTGTAATCAGGATTTTAACCCATTCCACTTCCCGGTCGATCCAGGTAAGGATCAGCGACAATGGCATTGGTATCGGCAAGGAATATCTCAATAAGATTTTCGATAAATTCTTTAGGGTACCTACTGGTAACGTTCATGACGTTAAGGGTTTCGGACTCGGATTAAGTTACGTGAAAAAAGTTGTCGAGCAACATCACGGAACAATCTCTGTATGCAGCGAACCCAATGCAGGCACCACCTTTACGTTGATTATTCCTAAAAAATATAAGTCATGATGACAAGCAACGGAAGAATTCTTCTGGTCGAGGATGATGTTAACCTCGGCAGCCTCTTGCGGGAATATCTAAAAGCCAAGGGGTTTATAACCGACCTGGAAACAGATGGAGAAAAAGGTTTCCGGGCATTTAAAAAAGACCATTTCGACCTTTGTATCCTGGATATCATGCTTCCCGTTAAAGACGGTTTTACCCTGGCCAGGGATATCCGTATTCAAAATCCCGAAATTCCGATCATCTTTCTGACTGCAAAATCTATGAAAACGGATATATTGGAAGGATTCCGCGCAGGGGCAGATGATTACATGACCAAACCATTCAGCATGGAAGAGCTCCTGCTGCGCATTGAAGCCGTTTTACGCCGCACAACGCGTGCGGAACAGCACACAATATTCACTTTGGGTAAGTATGTTTTTGATGCCAATAAGCAACTCCTGACCAGTGAAGATAAAACCATAAATCTGACGACCAAAGAATCGGATCTGCTTAAGATGCTCTGTCAACATCCAAATCAGGTACTGGAACGTAATTATGCTTTAAAAGCGATCTGGAAAGACGATAATTACTTTAACGCCAGGAGCATGGATGTTTATATTACCAAGATCAGGAAACATTTGAGTGATGAACCGGTAATCCAAATCCTTAATGTTCACGGAAAAGGATACAAACTGCTGAGGGAATTCCTCTAATCAAGCTTCAGTACGGCAAGGAATGCGGATTGGGGCACCTCCACATTACCGATCTGTTTCATTTTTTTCTTTCCTTTTTTCTGCTTCTCAAGGAGTTTGCGTTTCCTCGTGATATCCCCGCCATAGCATTTAGCTGTCACATCCTTACGGAAGGCCTTAATCGTTTCGCGAGCGATAATCTTGGCACCTATAGCTGCCTGAATTGCAATATCAAATTGCTGTCTTGGGATCAGTTCACGAAGCTTCTCGCACATGCGGCGGCCAAACCGGTAGGCGTTTTCAAAGTGGATGAGGGTCGACAAGGCATCCACTGATTCACCGTTGAGCATAATATCGAGCTTAACCAGTTTGCCTGGTTTAAATCCGGTTTGAAAATAATCGAAAGAGGCGTATCCGCGGGATATTGATTTCAGTTTATCATAAAAGTCGAAAACTATTTCGGCAAGTGGCAGTTCAAATGAAAGTTCCACACGGTCCTGGGTTAAATATACCTGCGACTTTAGCTCGCCTCTTTTATCGAGGCACAATTTCATAATAGCACCTATGAATTCGGGCATTGTAATAATCTGAGCCTGAATATAGGGTTCCTCAATACGGTCAATTTCAGTGGGATCAGGCAGTCCGGAAGGATTATACACATCAATTCTTTCACCTTTCCGTCCGTATACATGATAGAAAACGTTGGGCACCGTTGAGATCACGCACATATCGAATTCACGGTCGAGCCGTTCCTGAACGATTTCCATGTGAAGGAGTCCAAGGAATCCGCAACGGAAACCGAAACCAAGTGCAGCAGATGACTCCGGCTCATAGGTGAGGGAAGCATCATTCAGCACCAGTTTTTCGAGGGCGTCCCTCAGATCCTCGTAGTCATCGGTATCGATCGGGTACAATCCTGCGAAGACCATCGGTTTAACCAGCTCAAACCCCGATATAGCCTCGGTACAGGGGCGGTCGACATGGGTAATGGTATCACCCACCTTTACCTCTTTCGAAACTTTTATTCCGGAGATAATGTATCCGACATTGCCGGTGCTGAGTGTTTCCTTCGGATACAGTTCCAAACCCAGAACACCAATCTCATCGGCTTCATATTCTTTGCCAGTATTAAAAAACTTTACATGATCGCCTCTATGGATTTCTCCGTTCATAATTTTAAAATAGGCAAGAACTCCTCGATATGAATTATAAAGCGAATCAAATATGAGTGCCTGAAGAGGGGCTTCAGGATCACCCGATGGCGCCGGAATTTTTTCAACGATTCGTTCCAGAATCTGATCCACTCCAAAACCGGTTTTCCCGCTTGCCTGAATAATATCCTCCCTTTTACATCCAACCAGTTCGATAATCTGTTCAGTAACCTCATCGGGCATAGCTGCCGGCAGGTCCATTTTATTTAAAACCGGAATAATCGCCAGATTATGGTCCATTGCCTGGTACAGAACAGAAATCGACTGGGCCTGAATTCCTTGTGTTGCATCAACCACCAGCAAAGCCCCTTCACAAGCTGCAATGGCCCTTGATACCTCGTATGAAAAGTCAACGTGCCCGGGGGTGTCAATCAGGTTCAGAATATAATCCTCACCGTCTTGCCGGTAATTCATCTGGATCGCATGGCTTTTTATTGTGATTCCTCTTTCGCGTTCCAGATCCATATTGTCAAGCACCTGCTCTTGCATATCTTTGCCGGTAACCGTTTTCGTGACTTCAAGCAAACGGTCGGCCAGGGTGCTTTTCCCATGGTCAATATGGGCAATGATACAAAAATTCCGAAGGTTCTTCATGCGTCTCTACAGGTGCTTCACCGCGATCCCGGAGATTTCGATTTCGGCATCCATTGGAAGGCGGCCAATTTGTATGGCTGCACGTGCAGGGTATTTCTGATTCTTGAAGAATGGTGCATAGGCTTCGTTAATAGCCTTATAATTATCCATATTGGTCATATAGATATTGACCATTACCAGGTCTTCAAAGTCCAAACTATTCTGCTTGAGTAACACTCCGATATTCTTCATGCACTGTTCGGTAGCCTTTTTAATATCGCCCTTGATCAGTTCCCCGGTTTCAGGAACACGGGGAATCTGGCCCGAAAGGTATAATGTTCCGTTGGCCATAACTGCCGGAGTATAAGGTGCAATCGGTTTAGGGGTAACATCCTGAGCCACTGACGTGGAAATTCCAAAAAACAAATAACAAATAACCAAAAGGAGTGATTTCATGGTTTTGGTTTATTCTTTGATAAAACGGGCTTTCCCAATTTCATTACCTTGCGTGTCGCGGGCGATAATAAGATAGGAACCCGGCCGTACCCCATTAAGGTTCAGCTGATAATTAAAATCGGATCCATTAGCGGTAACGTTTTCTTTGAAAATTTCCTGACCGGTTACGGAGATTAACGAAAGGGTAACCGACCCGGCTTTCAGCAGTGATAAGCGAACAATTGCCTGTTTTCCTGCAGGATTGGGGAACACGGTCAGACCGGCATCAGGTAGAAGGGTAACATCGGTACTCAGAGAAGCAAAGTTGCTGAAAACCTCCTTCTTAACATTCATTGAGTTACTCTGGGTAATCCGTTCTGTGAGATTATTTCCGGAATTGGTTAATTGGAAACGCGTTGCAGAAAAAACGGTCCATGATGTTATATACATCTCCATCTGGGCCAATGTTGCATTGCCATGAGAATCAAATGTTAAGGTGATCCTGGATGAAGGCATCCAGTTTTCCGGTCCGAGATAGGTATAGGAGGTCGTAATAGTAGAATTGTTCGCCTGGAATTCATAAACATTTTTTCCCGTCAAGGTCCAAACATTATCACTATAGGAGTAGCTTAATGATTCCGACATCTGGTTGCCGTTCCAGGTAATGTCCATTTTCAGGGAGGGCACCCAGGCATTATCCCACATTTCCATGATGAGCGATGAATAATTAGAACCCGTTACGGAATAAGAATAGGTTTCCCGAATCGAATTAACCCAGGTGGAAGTATCAGCATTCCATTCCTTTAATATGACAATCTTTACCCGATCGCCGTCCATTTCATAAGACATCTGCGTTCCTTCTTTCAGAGCCCAACCGGTGCCATTCCATTGCTCGTTGTGATATTCCAATTCATATCCCAGGTTATTATAGCTCGTAACCTGCCGGGATTGGTTAACCCAAACACCGTCTGTCATCGCCTGTATGATTACTTCAGTCTCCCGATGCTGATCGTTATAGGAATACAGTTTCCTGGTTCTGTTTCCGTTCTGGTTATATTCAATTACAGCGGGTTCGCCAAAAGAGGTATAGCTGGTTTCGATCGTTCGAAAAAGGACCCAATCCGTCTCCCAATTAAACTCCTCAGTGTGTCGCGGATAACTCCCGACAATGCCAGATTTAAATTGGGCAGCGTGCAGTTTTATGGATTCCTTTAACAGCAAGGGCATATAATTTTCTTGTGCCAATCCGTTAGCAACAACTAATATGGCGCAAATTGCAAGGGAGAGTCTGACTTTTTTCATGGTTTTTCTTTTTCTAAACATTTTATAGGCCATTGTAAACAAAGATACAAAAAAAGTCCCCAGACAATATGTCTAAGGACTTTTTATAAAGTGTATCTGAATAACGGGTTACATCATTCCACCCATGCCACCCATGCCGCCCATGCCAGGAGCACCGCCGCCATGATCTTTTTCTTCAGCGACATCGGCAATCAGAGTTTCGGTCATAAGGATCATCCCGGCTATTGAAGCAGCGTTTTCCAAAGCTACGCGGGCAACTTTTGTCGGGTCGATAACACCGGTTTTGTAAAGGTTTTCATACTTTTCAGTACGGGCATTAAAGCCATAATCGCCTTTCCCACTTTTCACTTTCTGCACGATTACAGAGCCTTCAACTCCGGCATTAGCCACAATCTGCCGCAGAGGCTCTTCGAGAGCTCGGCGTACGATGGCAATTCCGGTAGTCTGGTCTTCATTATCGCCTTTCAGGCCATCAAGAGAATCAATTGCACGGATATAGGCTACTCCGCCACCAGGGATAATTCCTTCTTCCACTGCGGCACGTGTAGCACTCAATGCATCATCAACCCGAGCTTTCTTCTCTTTCATTTCAATTTCCGATGGGGCGCCGATGTAAAGAACTGCCACTCCGCCAGCTAATTTAGCCAGACGTTCCTGCAGTTTTTCACGATCGTAATCAGAAGTGGTGGTTTCGATCTGTGCCTTAATCTGGTTGACACGGGCATGGATCATTTTCTTATCTCCCTTACCGTTTACGATAGTAGTATTTTCCTTGTCGATAGTTACCTTTTCGGCCATACCCAACATTTCGAGGGTAGTAGATTCGAGTTTCATTCCGGTTTCTTCGGAAACTACGGTACCTCCGGTAAGAATAGCTAAATCCTGAAGCATTTCTTTCCTGCGGTCTCCAAATCCAGGGGCTTTAACTGCGGCAATTTTCAGACTGCCGCGGAGTTTGTTAACTACGAGTGTTGCAAGGGCTTCACCTTCAACATCTTCAGCAATAATCAACAAGGGACGACCTGACTGTACGCTGGCTTCCAGTAGAGGAAGCAAGTCTTTCATCGATGATACCTTTTTATCATAGATCAGGATATAAGGATTTTCGAGAACAGCTTCCATCTTCTCGGTGTCAGTCACGAAATAGGCAGAAAGATAGCCACGGTCGAACTGCATACCTTCAACCACCTCAACGGTAGTATCGGTACCTTTGGCTTCTTCAACAGTGATCACTCCTTCTTTATTCACCTTGCTCATAGCATCAGCTATCAGTTTACCAATTTCCGAGTCATTGTTAGCGGAAATCGTTGCCACCTGCTCGATTTTTTTAAAGTCATCACCGATAGATTTGGACTGAGCGTTCAAACTTTCAACAACTTTTACTACAGCTTTATCAATTCCGCGCTTCAGATCCATTGGGTTGGCGCCGGCGGTTACGTTTTTCAAACCAACGGTAACGATCGACTGAGTGAGAACGGTAGCGGTTGTTGTACCATCGCCGGCATCATCGGAAGTTTTTGAAGCCACTTCCTTGACCATCTGTGCACCGATATTCTCAAATCTGTTGGACAATTCGATTTCTTTGGCTACCGTAACACCATCCTTGGTTATCTGCGGGGAACCAAATTTCTTTTCAATAACAACATTACGGCCTTTGGGGCCCAGTGTTACTTTTACGGCGTTTGCCATTTCATCTACACCCTTTTTGAGCAATTCACGGGCTTCACTATCATACTTTATTTCCTTTGCCATTTCTATTACGATTTAAAAGTTTTTGAATTATTCGATGACTGCAAGGATATCAGACTGCTTCATAATCAGGTAGGTTTTATCTTCCACCTTGATTTCAGTACCGGAGTATTTGCCGTAAAGGACAATATTTCCGACTTTGACTTCCATTTTAACATCTTTTGTTCCCGGACCTGCTGCCAATACCTTACCCTTTTGCGGTTTTTCCTGTGCCGAATCGGGGATAATAATACCAGAGGCCGTTTTCACTTCGGCTTCCTGTGGTTCAACAAGAACCCTTTCTCCTAGTGGTTTTACGTTAACTGTTGCCATAATTGACTATTTTGATTATTGATAAAATTTATGTTGATATCCGAAGTTATATCATATTGCATGCCATCTGCCGAAGACTGACAGGCTGACATGAAAAAAAGAGCCCAGCCCAGGCGGAAATGCTAAAGTCCGTTGTAATCAGTTATTTTTTAGGCGTTTCAGCACCGCCAGCTGGTTGACCCGTCGTAGGAACACCGGTTGGGATTTTTGGAACTTCACCGGGATCCACCGCATTCTGGATCTGATCTTCAATGGCTGATCGTCCCGCTGATGAACCTCCGCGGGAAATTGTCAGACTGGCTGCAATCGACAGAACCAGCAAAGCAATCGCCAGTGTCCACGTTGCTTTTTCTAAAAAATCATTGGTCCTCCGAACACCCATAATCTGCGTCGATGCCGAAAAATTAGCGGCCAAACCACCGCCTTTTGAGTTCTGTACCAATACGATCAGACCGAGCAGGACACAAACGACCAGGATCAGAATGGAAAGAAAGATATACATACTCTATTGAATTATTGATTCTTAATAAGTTCCCTAACTATTTCAATTTGATTCGCAAAGTAAACACTTTTTTCAGGAATTTTCAAACTAAGTTTTTCATAGGTTTGAATTGCTTTCAGAAAATATCCTTGCTGCACATAAATCCGGGCAAGGGTTTCCGTAAGGAACTCATCATCCTCTTTTAAACTGTCAAGGGATACATCCAGATCGTTAACCGGAGCGTGATCCGGCCGTAAAATTTTTGGTTGCGGATTCTCCATAAACCGGTCAATCAGGTCATCAGCAGGCGTTTTGCGCGATAAACGGCTATCGGTTTTTGGAAATTCGCTGTTGGTTCCCATGGGTCTGATTACAGGCGCTTTGTTTTGAGAAGGTATCTCAGGCAGACCGTCATCTGAACAAGTGTGAAAATCAAAAAGGAGCAGATCAATATCAGTGATTGGAAGAAAATGTTCAACCTGGCGCACAAGATCTGACTTCTCATATTCCTCTACCTCACTCAAACGAACATCTGGTTCACCATCAACATATTTCGGAATATTCAGCAATTCAAAGAGAAATTTTCGGTCGGCAGCATAAGCAGCGGCAATTTTCAGCTGACGGTTAAACCGGATATTTTCATCATTCTGAAGTCCTTTCAGATACAACAACTGCGCCGGTTGACAAAACGGGTATTCCTGTATGATTTCACCAAAGGCAATAACCGAAGAGGAATCGAGCTTCCCCGGATTTTCAAAAGAATCGGTGAACTGTTCAGGCTTCATACTACCAGTTGACAACGGAGCGGTTAAAAATATCTTCGATCAGTTTTTCGAGAATCAGGGGGACAAGGTCTCCTTCAACCGCATCTAACCCTTTATCGCTGCTATAGTCTTCATAGGCCATGAACTGGGCATCGAAGTTATTTTTGGGTTCCTTCTGGTTAACAAACTTCACTTTTACCGTAATGGTCAGCCTGTTCAGCGAAGCCTTGTCTGTCTGGTCATTTCCCGTAATCGCTATCGGTTTTGTATCATAACCGATGATTTCCCCTTCAAAACTCAGATCGCCATCGCCGCTAATCATATTAAGGCTGGTTTGGGAAATGAACTTATCCTTCAATTTTTCCGTTAACTCCTGACTGAGAGTCGGGTTCACTATGGGTGCCCGGTTAGGGAAATAGGCCACCGAGATTGTCTTCATATCGGAGGAAATCGAGGCGCCTGTAAACGAATATCTCACCTTGCAGTCCGTCAGGCTTCCGAACAAAACCATCACTAATACCAGTTTATTTAAATTCTTCATTCCTCTATCCCGAATTCTTTGATTTTCCTGTAAAGGGTGCGTTCGCTGATGCCGAGTTCCTGGGCAGCCAGTTTGCGCTTACCCTGATGTTTCCTTAATGACTTGTTAATCAGCTCAATTTCTTTATCTTGTAACAACAGGGATTCTTCAATGATCTCTTCGGTATCTTCAATCTGGGACTCATCAACCCGTTTAACATGTATGTGCGGCTGGGCAGCAACAGAGGTATCAAATCGGACGTCCTGTTCCTGATACATTCGATTGAGCAGGCTCTGCTCATCCGGCTCGATGCGGGAACTTCCGTCTTTACGTTCCATCAAGTCGTTAACAAGTTTTTTAAGATCGTTAACGTCTCTTTTCATATCGAACAGAATTTGATAGAGAATTTCCCTTTCTGACCTGAACGACCGTTCTTCGTTGTCGTGCGGCATAAGTACAGGCAGGCTTGAACGGTTATCGGCCGGAAGATAAAGCCGTAGCCGGTCACCGGTAACTATCCTGTCCTGTTCAATAATAGAAAGCTGTTCCGTAATATTTTTCAATTGCCTGATATTTCCGGGCCATTTGTAATTTTCGAGAAGTTGCTGAGCTTCATCATCGAGCCGGATAACGGGCATCATGTACTTTTCGGCAAAATCCTGGGCAAATTTGCGAAACAGCAGGTGTATGTCTTCCTTCCGGTTTCGTAAAGGGGCTATCAGGATGGGCACCGTATTAAGTCGGTAGAAAAGATCTTCCCGGAATCGTCCTTCGTTAACCGCTTTTTGAATATCGATATTGGTTGCAGCGACAAGCCTGATATTGGTTTTTTGCGCCTTCGAGGAGCCGACCCGGATGAATTCACCCGTTTCGAGGACCCTTAAAAGCCTAACCTGGGTTGAGAGAGGAAGTTCGCCGATCTCATCAAGAAAAATCGTACCGCCATTAGCCTCCTCAAAATAACCTTTGCGGGCTTCATGGGCTCCGGTAAACGATCCCTTTTCATGGCCAAACAATTCAGAATCAATGGTTCCCTCAGGAATTGCACCGCAGTTTACCGCACTATACGGACCATGTTTGCGTGTGCTGTGTTGGTGAATGATCTGCGGAAAACGCTCCTTTCCTGTTCCGCTTTCACCGGTAATCAATACAGACAGGTCTGTTGGTGCCACCTGCACAGCCACCTCAATCGCGCGGTGAAGTGCCGGGGAGTTTCCTATAATTTCAAATCTCTGTTTTATCTTATTTATTTCCATACATTAAATTCAATAACTGCGTTAATATAAAACGCACGGGTAACCGATTTATGAATGGAGTAAAGGTACAACTTTCCTCGTTTTTTATAACTTCATGGCCTTAATTACCTTAACGCGGGAGTCAGCGAGATGTTGCAAACCGATGATATACTAGGGATTATCCCGGCCCGGATGGCTTCTACCCGTTTTCCAGGCAAACCGTTGGTGTTCATTCAGGATGTTCCAATGGTTATCCGGGTTTACCAGGAGGCCTCACGGGTTCTTCAGAACCTCGTTATTGCCAGCGGTGATCAGGAAATCGGAACGATTGCCCTACGATACGGAGTCGAATTTATCCTGACCCGGGGTGATCACATGTCCGGGACCAGCCGCTGTATTGAGGCTATGAATACCTTTTCAGATAAAACCGGGCGAACCTTTGGGGCCATTCTGAATATCCAGAGTGATGAGCCGATGCTTACTCCCGCAGCAATTGCTCTTTTGGCTCATGATATTTCCCGGCCTGAACACGGAATCTCCACACTCATCCGGCCTGAAACTGACCCTGTGGCCTTCCGCAATCCGAACAGGGTTAAAGTTGTACTAAACCGCGAGGGTTTTGCCCTCTATTTTTCACGGTCACCTATCCCCTTTTACCGAACTGAGGGCACATCGTGGTTTTCCCATGTCGGGATGTATGCCTTCAAAAAAGAGATTCTTGAAGAGATCGGCCGCCTTGATCCGGGAAAACTGGAAATTGCTGAATCACTCGAACAGTTGCGATGGTTAGAAAACGGGTACCCTATTCATTGCTGCGAATCAGATTATTCCGGATTTGGTATAGATACTCCTGAGGATCTTGAGGCACTTTTAAAATCAGGATTGATCTGATCCCATTTGTCCTCGCAAAATTTCCAGTTCTTCCGTAAAATCAAGAAACGGATTTCTTACCTGCAGGGCTGAGATCCGATCCATTTGCTGAGCGACGAAACGTTTGTGGGCATCCGTAAGGTGCCCGCCCGGGCGGTGATATGTTCCTTTTACTACTGATTCAACTTCATTCATCAGCGGATAAGCCCCGGGATCTATACAAGCCTTGACAAACTGGTTCCATACATATTCCACACCAGCTGGTCCCGGATGCATCATATCGGCATCGTAAAAACGGTAATCCCGGAGATCATCCATGAAAATCTCATAGGATGGGAAATAATAAAGATCCGGATAAGCCTTTATTAATATCCCGATAAACAAAAAGAGTATGGATTTACTCATCTGGTTACCGGTGGGGCCATCTTTGAAATATCTTACCGGACTTATTGTAAGGCAAATACGCAGATTTTGATTTCTCCTAATCAAGGAATCTATCAAAGGAATCCATAGATCAGCCAGCTCCTGCGGATCGGGTTTTCGTGAATAAAACCGGTCGGCGGGCAGTTGATGACAATTGGAAACCAGACGATTACTGGTTTTCAGGTAATAGGCTTCCGGCGTTCCGAATGTGAGGATCAGCAATCCCGTTTGTTCCAGGAATTTGGATGAGGCGACCGCTTGTTTGTTGATTGACTCAAGTAAAAGTTCGGCATCAGGATTGGAATACCGGCTATGGTGAATCCAGGAATGCCACAAATCCTGATGAAAAACCAGGTCGTCCCGGCTAAAGCCAACAGGGTTAAGTAAATGCTGCAACTGATCTGCTATGGAAAGCGGGTTATAGACTATTCCGAACGGATTCAGGTCGATGGCAAATTTCAGTGTTTTTAACCTGTTACCGATATGCTCAGTAAAGCACGACCCCAGCAGCATGATCCGGTCAGCATAGGTAACCTGTGGGCTCAACGGATCCGTTTCAACGAGGGTTCTCAGGTTCTCGCGTTTATAGGAGGATGATCTTACGGGCATATTTTAATTTATCAGATTGTAAAATTGGGATCCATCCTTTTCCAGAAATTCAAAGTTCCTCAAAATTCCTGACCATCCGGCACGAACAACGGGTGTTCCGTCAAATATTTGCCCGAATGATGAGGCATTCTGATTCCTGAAAAAATTCCGGTCTATTTCAGACAATCCCGGCCGGGGCTGTAATTCATTGATCGATGACTTTTTCGGTTTATTGTTCCAGGGGCAAACATCCTGACAAATATCGCATCCGAAAATCCAGTCCTGCCATTGGCCATGAAATTCATCCGGAATATCACTCCTGTGTTCGATGGTGAGATAGGATATGCATTTGCGCGGATCCATGGATCCATCTCCGGCAAGAGCGCGGGTTGGGCAGGCTTCGATGCAACTGGTGCAATTGCCACAGCGGTCGGGAACAACCATGGTTTCTGACCGTATTTCGCTGCCAATAACAATTTCAGCCAGGAAAAACCAGGAGCCCTGACTGGGCATGATCAGGCAGCCATTTTTCCCGATCCAGCCGATACCAGCACGCCTTGCCCATTCACGTTCGAAAACAGGGGCAGAATCGGTAAAAATCCGTCCATTGACTGGCCCGATTTCCTTCTGAATCCAATCGAGTAATTCCTTTCCGAGGGATTTCAGAACCTGATGATAATCTTCTCCGAGAGCATACCTGCTGATCCGGGGATTACCGGGGGTATGTTGAGGCAACGGAAAATAATAACCTGCTGCAAGTGATATAATTGTTTTTGCTCCTTCAACCAGCTTTCCGGGATCCAGCCGGACGTCAACATTCCTTGCCAGGTAATTCATTTCGCCTGCTTTGCCCGATGACAGCCATTTCCGGTACTCAGTCTCAAATTCTTTGAACGAATCAGCAGGGGCGAAACCGCAGGCCGAAAAGCCAAGATCAAAGGCCTTCTGCTCAATTAATCGGGCTATTTCAATAGATTCAGGCAAGGGCTTTTACAGAAATCCTAATTCAAGTTTGGCATCATCGGTCATCATATCTTTGCTCCATGGAGGATTAAATGTCAGCTTAACCTCCACATCGTTCACTTCTTCAAGTTCCTTAACGCGTTCATGGATTTCCTCGACCAGTTCATCAACCATCGGGCAACCCGGGGAGGTAAGAGTCATCAGGATAACCACTTTACCGCCATCCAGGATATTAACCTCATAAATAAGCCCGAGATCATAGATATTTACCGGAATCTCCGGATCATAAATATTCCGCAACAGGCGGACAATCTTGACTTCAGTCTGCATCATAAGTTTTGCTGTTTCGCCTTGTAAGCCATGGCATAATATCGCATTTGATTGATCATCGACACCAAACCGTTGGAACGGGTTGGTGAAAGATGTTCTTTTAGTCCGATTTCCTCAATAAAGCCCAGATCGGTATTAAGGATTTCATCGGGTGTATGGCCTGTGAAAATACGGATCATCAGGGAAGCAATCCCTTTCGTAATGATGGCATCGGAATCAGCCGTATAATAAATCTTCCCTTCCCGCAGGTCAGCATTCAGCCAAACGCGCGACTGGCAGCCGCGGATAAGATATTCGTCATTCCGGTAAGCCTGGTCAATCAAAGGCAAACTTTTGCCCAGGTCGATCAGATAATTGTAACGTTCCATCCATTCGCCCAGACCTGCGAATTCCTCAACGATTTCTTTTTGTATGTCAATAATTTCCATAAATTATTATCTATCAGGCCATTAGATCGATTACTGAATTCAAAGCATCATGGAGCCGATCTATTTCATCTGTGGTATTATACAAGCAGAGTGATGCCCTCACTGTTCCTTCGATGCCGAACCGCTGCATCAGGGGCATGGTACAGTGTGTACCGGTGCGGACGGCGACTCCGAATTTATCGATGATCATCCCCGTATCAAAAGGATGTATCCCTTCGAGGACAAATGAGAAGATGGCTGCTTTTTCCGCGCTTGTTCCATACATCCGGAGCTGCTTGATCCCGCTGAGCTTTTGGGTGGCATAATCACGGAGCTCATGTTCATAGCGTATGATTTTATCGAGACCGATGCCGGTAAGGTAGTTCAGTGATTCAGCCAGACCGATTGCCCCGATAAAATTGGTAGTACCGGCTTCAAACTTGAAGGGCAATCCGTTATAAGTAGTTTTCTCAAAAGTCACACGGTCGATCATATCTCCGCCGCCCTGGTATGGAGGAAGCCGCTCGAGCCACTCTTCCTTTCCATAGAGGATGCCGATGCCGGTTGGGCCATATATTTTATGACCCGAGAAAACGTAGAAATCACAATCCAGATCAACGACATTAACCGGTTCATGCTGAACCCCCTGAGCGCCATCGAGGAGTATAGGAACCCTATGACTGTGGGCTATCTGAACAATCTCTTTTACCGGATTGATGGTTCCGAGCACATTGGAAACATGGGTTACCGCAACCATCCGGGTGCGATCGGAAAAAAGATTCTGATAGGCATCCAAATCCAGATCTCCCTCATCGGTGATCGGGATAATCCGGAGACGGGCACCGTGCCGTTCACAGACCATCTGCCAGGGAACAATATTTGAGTGATGTTCCATGGTCGAAATTATAATCTCATCACCAGGTTCCAGAATCCCTTCACCAAATGAAAATGCGACCAGGTTTATCGAGCCGGTGGTTCCTGAAGTAAAGATTATCTGTAAGGATTTCGAAGCTCCGATGAATTTCTGAACGGTTGTCCTGGCCTCTTCGTAGGCTTGTGTTATTTTGTCGCTGAGAAAACTAACAGAGCGGTGAACAGAGGCATTTTGTTCGCGGTGAAGCCTGTTAACCGCTTCAATCATTCTAAGCGGCTTCTGTGTGGTTGCCCCATTATCGAGATACGCAAGCGGCTTACCGTAAACCAGTTGATCAAGGATTGGGAAATCCTTCCGGATCTGTTCAATTGGAAAATCATTCATAATTCAGCATGTTTCCTGACAATGCAGCGGGCAACTGTTGCAACGGGTTAGTTCGCCACGCAATCTTTTATCCACCAGATCGGCCAGACGCTCCCGCAGAGGGTCAACCGTAATTTTACTTAAAATTTCATGGCCAAATGCGTACATTAAAAGTAATCGGGCCTCCCGGATTGAGATTCCGCGGCTTTGGAGATAAAATATCGCATTCTGGTCGAGTTGGCCCACGGTAGCTCCGTGACTGCACTTTACGTCATCAGCATAGATCTCCAGCTGAGGCTTTGTACTCATTCTGGCATCATTGGTGAGCAAGATATTGTTATTTACCTGATAAGCCTGGGTCTTCTGGGCCTGAGGCCTAACCAGGATACGTCCTGTGAATGCACCGGTAGCTTGATCATCGAGGATACCCTTGAAGCTTTGCCGGCTTGTACAATTTGGAACTGCATGATCGACAAAGGTGTAGCTGTCGACATGCTGAGTTTTATCCATAAGAAAAAGACCGAGCGTCTGATTCGAGGCACCTTCACCATTGAGACGGGTAAACACATTATTCCGGATCAGGCCTCCATGCAGGGTGATTGTATTAAATACCGCGTCGCTTGAACGTTCCTGATGCACGAAAGATGTTGAGATCTGATTAGAGTTATTGTTCTCGTTCTGAAGTTTAAAATAATCCAGATGAGCATTCGGCCCAACATAGATTTCGGTTACCGAATTTGTCAGGAAATGATGGGCTGAAAGGGAATGATCGCAAACCACTACTTTGGCAGTAGCATTATCTTCGACGATCACCAGGTTCCGGTGCTGAACAAACAGGTCTTCCGGAGAGAGAAGGACATTAACGATTTGGATAGCGCGGTCGTTACCAGCACCACGGGGAACAAATATAAAAGTACCATCCTGGGCAAAAGCCGTATTCAGTGCAACCAATCCATCTTTCTCATAATCAGCATATTTTGAATAATGCTGTTTGAGAAGATCAGGATATTGTTTTGCCGCTTCTGACATACTGCCGATAATCATTCCTCCAGGCAACACCTGCAATTTGGGCCTGTTTTCATAAAACCAACCGTTAACAAGCAAAATCAGTTCTGTATCCAGCTCGGGAATATCGCAATGAAAAAGGTCCTCAACAGCAAACAAAATTTTCCGTTGTCCGATGTACCGGTTTAGAGGAGAAAGGAAAACTTTGGGGATATCTGTAGACTTATAATTCTCCAGGGAGCGATCAGGGATTCCGAGTTTCCTGAAACTCTCCATTGCAGCCGGTCGGAGGGAATTGAACACTGAACTCGAGGAGCTTATCAACTGGTCGCGATTATCAAAGTACCAATCAGTCAGTTGATTATCCAATATATGCTTATCTGAAACGGCTTCCATTTTACTCTTGATTTTCCTCCTTTATCCAGTCGTAGCCCTTTTCCTCCAGTTCATAGGCGAGGGTTTTATCTCCCGATCTGACGATCCGGCCTGCCGAAAGAACATGAACAAAATCGGGTACAATATAATCCAGTAACCTCTGGTAATGAGTGATCACGATCATTGCATTGTCGGGCCGGCGCAAGCGATTTACACCTATAGCCACTGTTTTCAGTGCATCGATATCCAGTCCGGAGTCGGTTTCATCCAGGATAGCCAGACGAGGTTCCAGCATGGCCATCTGGAAAATTTCGTTTCGCTTTTTCTCACCCCCGGAGAAGCCTTCATTGACTGAGCGGCTGGCAAGCGCAGAATCTATTTCCATCAAAGCTTTTTTGTCGCGCATCAGTTTCAGAAAGTCGGAGGCACTCATTTCGGGAAGTTCACGATATTTACGCTGCTCATTAATTGCTGTGCGCATAAAGTTGACCATTGAAACCCCAGGGATTTCCACCGGATATTGAAATCCAAGAAATATCCCGGATCTGGCACGGATTTCAGGAGCCATTCCGAGGAGTGGTTTTCCATCGAAAAAGATTTCTCCCCCGGTAACTGTAAAAATATCTCTTCCGGCCAGAACAGCCGCAAGGGTACTTTTACCCGAACCGTTGGGCCCCATAATTGCGTGAACTTCACCTTCATTGACTTCCAGGTTGATTCCCTTGAGAATCTCCATGCCGTTGATTGCCGCTTTCAGGTTTCTGATTGATAACATGCGGATATTTAACATTGACGATTGACGGTTTATAATTAGCCTATACTGCCTTCCAGACTGATTTGCAGCAGTTTCTGTGCTTCGACAGCGAATTCCATCGGAAGTTTGTTCAGCACTTCACGGGCATAGCCGTTGACAATGAGTCCGATAGCGGTTTCGGTATCGATTCCGCGCTGATTGCAGTAAAATATCTGGTCTTCCCCGATTTTGGAGGTAGTAGCTTCGTGTTCGACGATTGCCGACTGATTATCCACTTCAATATAGGGGAAAGTATGTGCACCGCATTGATCTCCCAAAAGCAGCGAATCGCATTGGGAATAGTTCCTGGCATTTTCAGCATTTTTCGAGACTCTTACCAGGCCCCTGTAACTATTCTGGCCTTTCCCGGCTGATATTCCTTTTGAAACAATTGTACTATGGGTGTTTTTTCCGATATGAATCATTTTGGTACCGGTATCAGCCTGCTGATGATTGTTGGTCACCGCTACGCTATAAAACTCTCCGACAGAAGAATCCCCTCTGAGAATGCATGAAGGATATTTCCAGGTAACAGCTGAACCCGTTTCAACCTGAGTCCAGGAGATTTTCGACCGGTCGCCCAGGCAAATTCCGCGTTTGGTGACAAAATTATAGATCCCGCCCTTCCCATTCTTATCTCCGGGATACCAGTTCTGGACGGTGGAGTACTTCACCTCTGCATCGGTATGTGCAACAATTTCAACTATAGCTGCATGGAGTTGGTTCTTATCGCGCTTCGGTGCTGTGCAACCCTCCAGATAACTTACGTATGCACCTTCTTCCGCTACGATCAGTGTTCTTTCGAACTGACCGGTATTGGCGGCATTGATGCGGAAATAGGTGGAAAGCTCCATCGGGCACCTTACTCCTTTGGGGATAAAAACAAATGAACCGTCGCTGAAAACCGCTGAATTGAGTGCAGCATAAAAATTATCGCGATAAGGAACCACCGAGCCCATGTATTTCCGGATCAGGTCGGGATGTTCCCGAACCGCATCGCTGAATGAACTGAAAATGATGCCAACATCGGCCAGAGATTCCTTGAATGTGGTTTTTACGGAAATACTATCCATGACCGCATCCACGGCAAAACCCGAGAGGTGTTTTTGCTCATCCAGGGGAATCCCAAGTTTATCAAAGGTTTTTAATAATTCCGGATCAACATCTTCAAAACGGCCAGTCGGCTTTTTGCTTTTCGGGGCGGAATAATAGATAATATCCTGATAATCAATCACTGGAATTTTCAAATGAGCCCATTCCGGCAATTTCATCGTGAGCCAATATCTGAATGCTTTCAAACGGATCTCAAGCATCCATTCGGGCTCATCCTTCTTGGCGGATAACTGGCATATGATATCTTCATTCAGGCCCTTGGGCAAGGCATCGTTATCCAGCACGGTAATAAAACCATACTTATATTCTCTCTGGGTAACCTGATTAATAATAGGGTCCTGATCGCCGTTCATAATCGCGTGAAATACAGAAATAACAATGCTTGCAAAGTTATTTAGAATATTTCTAAATAGAAAGCAAAGATAAACAAATACCTATTATTTATCTTTGGAGATATGCTATTTTTGGCTCATCTAGTACCTTTAGACCCATGGCTGACAAGAAAACCAGAACCCTATCCGAGCTCGGGGAATTCGGATTGATCCGCGCACTTACCGACGATATTATTCTCCGCCATCCCGGTTCCCGCAAGGGGATCGGTGATGATGCAGCAGTCCTTGACCACAATGGTTTCCTGACTTTGGTTACAACAGATTTGTTGCTCGAAGGAATTCATTTCGATCTGACCTATGTTCCCTTGAAGCATCTGGGATATAAGTCGGTAGTTGTTAATCTTTCCGACATATATGCCATGAATGGGACTCCCTTGCAAGTTACGGTGAGCATAGGGGTTTCATCGAAGTTGTCGCTGAACGCCATTGAAGAATTTTATAAGGGGATAAAGCTGGCGTGTAATCAATACGAAATTGACCTGATTGGCGGTGATACCAGTGCCAGTGTAAATGGCCTGATTATTTCGGTTACTGCCTTGGGAACGGCTCAACCGCAGCAGATTGTGTATCGCAAAGGGGCTAAAAAGGGTGATCTGATCTGTGTAACAGGTGACCTTGGCGGTGCCTATATGGGTTTAATGCTCCTCGAACAGGAAAACAAGTTATTCAGGAAGGATCCGGCTTACAAACCACAGCTCGACGGATATCAGTATATTCTGGAGCGTCAGCTTAAGCCTGAAGCCCGGAAAGATCTGGGAAGGATGCTGCTGGCCGGTAGGGTGAAACCAACCTCCATGATTGACGTTTCCGATGGTCTGTCATCCGACCTGCTTCATATTTGCGAGGCTTCCGGCACGGGATCCAGAATATTTGCCGATCGGATTCCGGTTCATTCCGAAACCCGAAAACTGGCTGAACAGTTGCGCATCAGTCCGAATGTTGCAACATTAAACGGCGGCGAGGATTATGAACTTCTCTTCACTGTCGCACATGAAGATTTCGCAAGAATACAGCTTATAGAAGGCATCTCGATAATCGGTATGATGACTGGCAGGGAAGACGGTCACCTGGTAGAGTTCGAAGACAAAAGCACCATTTTGATGGAGGCTCAGGGGTGGAATGCGAAGCAGAAGTGGGAAGAGTTATAATTCTCCGAAAGGCCCTTTGATGATCCCGCGCCGGGATTCCCGTATAAATGCGACGATCATATCACGTTCACCATTTCCGGCAAGATCGCGTTCAATGTGTTCGAGGGCCTGGCTGATATTATAGCCTTTCTGGTAAACATACCTGTAGATTTCATGTATCTCTTCAATCAGTTCCTCTGAGAAGCCTCTCCGGCGGAGGCCAACCAGGTTGATGCCTTCAAACCGGATCGGATCACGGCCTGCCGTGACAAACGGTGGCACATCTTTTCCGACTTTCGAACCGCCCTGAATCATACAATGGGCACCGATCCGGACAAACTGATGAACACCGGCCATACCTCCGAGAAAAGCAAAATCTCCTATTTCGATTTCTCCGGCAAGGCCCACATAATTAACTAGTATGACGTTGTTTCCGATCCTGCAGTCGTGAGCTACATGACTGTAGGCCATTATCAGGCACTTATTGCCGATGATGGTTTTTCCGAAGGCGCTGGTTCCCTTGTTGATCGTCACGCACTCACGGATAACCGTATCATCACCGATCTCCACAAAGGTAGCCTCGCCTTTATATTTCATGTCCTGTGGGATTGCCGAGATCACAGCTCCCGGGAAAACTTTGCAGTTTTTCCCGATCCGGGCTCCATCGAAAATGGTAACATGGGGTCCGATCCAGGTTTCCTCACCGATCTCCACGTCCTGACTGATGGAGGCAAAGGCTTCCACAGTGGCACTCCCGGCAATGCGGGCTTCAGGATGGACACTCGAGCAGGGGTGTATCATTGAGCTGAGTTTTTGATTTCTTTATTCCTGAGCACCTGAGCCATCATTTCACCTTCGGTGACCAATTGATTTCCAACAAATGCCTGTGCCCTCATCCTGACAATCCCACGGCGCACGGGTTCCAGAAGTTCCATTTTCAAAATGAGTGTATCGCCCGGAACAACTTTTCTTTTGAACCGCATATTATCGATTTTAAGGAAGTAGGCATTGTAATCTTTCGGGTGGTCAACGGTTTGCATCACCAGAATCCCACCGCACTGGGCAAGCGCCTCAACGATCAATACTCCCGGCATTACCGGTTCATTGGGAAAATGGCCGACAAAAAACGGTTCGTTCATCGATACATTCTTCAAACCGAGTATCATCACATCAGTAACTTCGATGATGCGGTCAACCAAAAGGAAAGGCGGCCTGTGGGGCAACAATGACATGATACGGTTAATATCATACTTTGGAACAGCATTCGGATCAAAGGTGGGAACGATATTTTTGGTTTTCTCTTTCCTAATGACCTGTTTAACCATTTTAGCGAATTCAACATTGGAGTAATGTCCGGGTCTGGTGGCAATGATCTTGCCTTTGAGGGGGGTGCCAATCAGTTTAATATCCCCGATCAGGTCGAGGAGTTTGTGCCTGGCCGGTTCGTTACTGAATTTTAACCTGGTTGTACTGAGGATTCCCTGGGCCTGGGTCTGCACATGGGGCTTACCGATCAGATCAGCTACCCGGTCGAGCTCGGTTTGGGGCACTTCCCGTTCCAGGATCACCATGGCATTATCCAGGCTGCCGCCCTTTATCAGGTTGTTTCTCCAGAGAACTTCGAGTTCCCTGAAAAACACGAAAGTGCGGGATGAAGCAATCTGGGTGGAGTAATCTGACATATGCGCCAGGCTGGCAAACTGGTTCCCCAGCACTTCTGAATTGTAATCAATCATCACGCTAATGCTGAATTCATCAGCAGGAAGCGCCATAATTTCAATTCCGCGTTCATCATCAGCATAAACGATCGGGTCCTTGATCTCAAAAATTTCGCGATCGGCATCCTGGCAAGAAATCCCGGCTTCCATGAAGGCATCCAGGTAAATTATGGCACTGCCGTCAAGGATTGGCATTTCCGGACCATTCACCGTGATCAGAATATTATCAATCTCCGACCCGGCTAATGCGGATAAGGAATGTTCAATCATTCCGATCCGGGCACCCTTGTCTTCAACAACTATATTCCGTGCTGTGTCCACCACAAGTTCAGCGGAAGCTTTGATTACCGGTTGCCCGGGAAGATCAATCCGCTGGAAAAGAATTCCTGTATTTTCTGCTGCCGGGTGAAAAGTTGCATCAACATTTATCCCCGTGTGTAAACCTGTACCTGATAAGGTTACGCTTTTGGCTATGGTTTTCTGTTTAGCGGTCATTCAGTTTTACCCGATTAATTGGGTGCAAAAATAGGACTTTGGCCGTAAGATCAAAAAAACCAGTACTATTCTTTGCTATTGGAGTGTTTTGACTGCTCAATCTGACGGATTCGTTCAACCAGTTCAGGCAACTTTTTAAAGTACACATATGATCTTTGATAGGGGACCAGGTCATAGGCAGGGCTTCCCTGTATCGAGGTTCCGGGAGTTTTTACCGATTGCCCTACCCCGCTTTGCGCAGCAATCTTTGTTCCATCAGCAATATTGATATGGCCGATAATCCCGACCTGTCCGCCGATCATGCAGTTTTTCCCAATCCGGGTTGATCCTGATATACCCGTTTGCGCTGCAATGACAGTATTTTCACCAATTTCAACATTATGTCCGATCTGGATGAGATTATCCAGTTTAACTCCTTTCCTGATTATGGTGGAACCGATTGTTGCTCTGTCGATCGTTGTATTCGTTCCGATTTCAACATAATCTTCAATCACCACATTTCCGATTTGCGGGACCTTGGTAAAATCGCTGCCCGTTACCGGGGCAAATCCGAAACCGTCACCTCCTATAACCACACCGCTATGAATTACGCAATGCGAGCCGATTACAGAATTGTTATGAATTCGGGCGCCTGAATAAATCCAGGTATCGTCATTGATGACAACCTCCTCACTGATATAAACATGGGGAAAAATCTTGACCTTATTACCGATCCGGGCACCCTTGCTCACATAGGAGAATGCTCCGACATAAACTTCGCGGCCCAGGACTGCATCCTCATGAACAAAGGCCATGGGTTCAATTCCAGACCGGTTTGGCCGTTTCTCCACCAGGGCAAGCAGCTTTGCCAGGGAACGGTATGGATCATCAACCCTCACCAGTGTGCAGGAAAGAGGCTTTAAAGGCACAAATTCATTATGAACCAGAACCACCGTGGATTTGGTTTCATAAATATGGTTCTGATATTTCATATTGGCCAGGAAACTAAGGGTTCCGGGCCGGCCATCCTCTATTCTTGAAACATCATTAATCAGGGCATCAGGGTCTCCCTCTACCTTTCCGCCCAGATATCCGGCTATCTGTTTTGCTGTAAATTCCATAGGTTAAAAAGCTAAATTAAGGTTAACGGATCAGATTGCCTGATTAGTATCCGAATTGGCAAATAACCATTTCGGGTAGCAAAGATAGTATTTGCTATCGGCACGGCTCAGCAAAGGCACATTGATAATGTCGCTGGCTTCCGACAGGGTGATGAGCTGACCGCTGTTTTCGAAAAACAGGATCTGGTCATCATTTTCGGCATAGGTACTATTGGTGATTATATCGGAAAAGACCAGGTATTTTGCTTCGTGCGGTGAGAATCCGAACTCAGTGATGGCCTTCCTTCGGAGGTGTTCAATCTGGTCGGGATTCCATGGGGTTCTCTGGATCCGGATCCCGGAGAGTTTTCGGTTCAGCAAGCCTTCCGAAAGAAGTGAAAGGACCTTATCCGGATGATCCGTCCAAGCTTTTATGGAAGCAAAAATATCGGTATCATCGAGTTTGGAAAATTGCTCCAGCAACAGATCGGGATCAGCCAATGGCTGGTCGCTGAGCGGCCCCGGATAGAGAAACCCATGCAGGGCGGGAGTGGCAAAAACATGGGTCCCGTTATAGGCCAGTTCCCTGGCCCGGTTAAGAGCTTTAACCAGCATCTGTTCTGCCGCAATAACTGTTTTATGCAGATAAACCTGCCAATACATCAACCGTCGCGAGATCAGGTATTTTTCGATCGAATAGATCCCCTTTTTCTCTACAACAAGCTGATCATTAACCACTTTCAGCATCTTTATAATCCTCTCATATCCTACCGCACCTTCAGTAACACCCGTAAAAAAGCTATCGCGGTTGAGATAATCCAGCCGGTCCATATCCAGCTGGCTCGATACCAGCTGATGAAAAAATGATCTGGAATACTGATCGTTATAAATCCGGATGGAGAGATCCAGGGCCCCGCCGGTTGAGCGGTTCAGCTGCTGCATAAACAAGCCCGACAGTTTCTCATGGTCAATCGTTTCAACGATACTGTGTTCCAATGCATGTGAGAAAGGTCCGTGACCGATATCGTGCAACAGGATGGCTGCAATGGCTGCATCGCATTCGTCCTCCGTTACCGGGTACCCTTTGCGGGAAATCACTTCCAAAGCAGTATTCATCAGGTACGCAGCACCGAGAGCATGCTGAAACCGGGTATGATTGGCAGCCGGATAAACATAGAATGTAAGCCCGAGTTGTCTGATTCTCCGCAGTCTCTGAAACCAGGGATGGTCGATCAGATCATAAATCAGAGATGAGGGAAAATTGATAAAACCGTAAAGCGGGTCGTTAATAATCTTCCTTTTATTGGGAACAGTGAAGAATTCTTCGTCCATCGGGGGAATGCTAATTGCTTTATGCATGCAATTTTACGACTAATTCTTCGGGAAACCGGAAAACCTCAAAATTTTCCTGATAATGAAGACGTTTCATGGCTACAAATTGGAGTTATGGAAATATTTCTTTATTTTTGCGGTCGATTGTGGGAATTCTGGTATAGGGGACACGGGTCCCCTATTTTTTAATTTTGATGTTGTGATAGAGAGGAAGCACATAGAAGATATTGCTAAAGAGGCACTTAAGGAAACTAAAATTTTCCTGGTGGATGTTATAGTAAATAGGAGCAACGTGATCCAGGTTTTTATCGACCATAACGATGGAATCTGTTTGGATGATTGCGCCGGATTGCACCGGGGTATTGAGGAGCAGTTAGACCGCGAGCAGGAAGATTTTGAGCTCCAGGTTTCTTCGCCGGGATTAGGTCAACCTATCCGGGTGTTTCCTCAGTATCTCAAGGCTCTGGGACAGAAGCTGGAGATCACCTTGCAAGATGGCGATATTATTAAAGGCACCTTGCTGGAAGCCAGGCCGATTGAAACGGACAAAGAGGCTGAGTTAGTCGTCCGCCAAACAGGGACCAAAAGAAAACCGGCACCAGAAGAGCCAATCGTTATTCAAATTAACCGGATAAAAACGGCGCGTATTGAAATAGATTTTAAACAGGTGTAAACAGTTAGGCCATGGAAAGTATAAACCTCATTGATACGTTTTCGGAATTCAGGGAACTTAAGAGCATTGACAGGACGACCATGATGAGCGTTCTCGAGGATGTTTTCCGGAGTATTCTGATCAAACGATTCGGTACGGATGAGAATTTTGATATCATTATTAACGTAGACAAAGGCGACTTTGAAATCTGGAGAAATCGTGTTGTAGTGGCCGATGGCGAAGTTGATGACTCGAACCTGAAAATCTCACTCACCGAAGCAAAAAAGATTGATGATGATTATGAAGTTGGGGAAGACGTTACAGATGAAGTTAAATTGGAAGATTTTGGCCGCCGGGCTATCCTTTCACTGCGTCAGAATCTGACATCCCGCATTTTGGAACTGGAGAAAGACCATGTTTACAGTAAGTACAAAGATAAAATCGGGGAAATAATCACAGGAGAGGTGTACCAGGTTTGGAACCGTGAAATTCTGATTCTGGATGATGAGGGCAATGAACTGATTCTGCCGAAATCTGAGCAGATTCCTTCGGATTTCTTCCGCAAAGGTGATACACTGCGGGCAATTGTGATAAAAGTGGATATGCGGAATAACAGCCCTGTCATTATTTTATCGAGGACAACCCCTATATTCCTTCAGCGACTGTTTGAACTCGAGGTCCCTGAGATTTTTGATGGGTTGATCACGATAAAAAAAATTGTAAGGATTCCGGGTGAACGTGCCAAGGTTGCCGTTGAATCCTATGACGAACGGATCGATCCGGTCGGTGCGTGCGTGGGAATGAAAGGATCCAGGATACACGGTATTGTCAGGGAGTTGCGCAACGAGAACATCGATGTAATCAACTATACTGCAAATATCCAGTTGTTTATCCAGCGTTCGCTGAGCCCTGCCAAAATCAGCTCCATTAAACTGAACGAAGAGGACCATCGAGCTGAAGTTTTCCTGAAACCTGAAGAAGTTTCACTGGCCATCGGAAAAGGGGGACTGAATATCAAGCTGGCCAGCATGCTTACTGATTATGAAATTGATGTTTTCCGTGACGTTGCCGGTGCTGAAGAGGATATTGACCTCGAAGAATTCGCAGATGAAATTGAAAACTGGATTCTTGATGAGCTGAAAGCAGTTGGATGTGACACTGCCCGCAGCGTATTGGATTTATCAGTACAGGAACTGGTAAAACGCACCGATTTAGAGGAAGAAACTGTCAAGGAGGTTATGAAAATCCTCCGTTCAGAATTTGAATAAAACATATGTCAGAGGTAAAACGATTAAGCAGGGTTGCGAAAGAATGTAATGTTGGGATTCAGACTATCGTGGATTTCCTTCATAAAAAGGGATTCGACATAGAAAACAGTCCTAATGCCAAAATTCCGCCTGAGGCACTGGTTCTGGTTATGAAGGAATATCAGAATGACCAGGCAGCCAAACGTGAAGCAGTGCAATTCAAGGAGGAACATAAATACGAATCCCGAACCACTATTTCTATTGAAGATACACCAGCCCAGCAAGTCGAAGAAGAGGTCGAGCAAGAAGAAGTGCTTCTGATTCAGGATAGCAGGGGTTCATCAATATTCGATTTGGATCAGGATGATTCCAGGCGCGAAAAACACGAAAAGAAAGAAGAGTCCGAAGTTATTGCAGTACCGATTGACAAACCGGTTGGGCCAAAGATTGTTGGCCGGGTTGATCTTGAAAAACCAAAACCGAAAGTCAAACCAAAACCCGAACCAAAGCCGGAAGCTGTCCCGGAGCCTGCAGTTGATCATAAACCAGAACGAAAGCCGGTGACTTTGCCGGTTCAGGAAGTTGGACCCAAGATTGAGCACAAGCCTAAGCAAAAACCTCAACACAAGCCGGTTCCGGCAAAAGAAGAACCTGTATCTGCAGTGGTTGACCAGGAATCTGAACCGGTTGCGAAGCCGGCTAAACCGATCGGAAAGGGGCCTGCAGCATCAGTTGAACCAATCATTGAGCCCATTCAGGAAGAACAACTCCAGCCGGAAATTAAAAAAGTTCCTGAAGAAGAAGTCATTACCCATACTACCCTGGCTAAGGATTTATTGGTAGATTTTAAGTTTGTCGGAAAGATTGATATTGATTCTTTGAATCAGAAAACAAGGCCTTCCAAAAAATACAACAAGGAGAAACCGCAGCTGAAACAGGTAAGGGGGGCTAAAGAATCCAGGTCCGCTCCGACTCCGGCAATTAAAAAGGATCAGAAACCAATACCTCAGGTTGAAGGTCCGCAAAAAGAACAAAGCAGTGATGCACCTATCCACAGGATCGTGGTTAAAAAGGCTTCGGGTCCTGCTATTATTGGCAAAATCGCTCTGTCACCCGACGGCGATCGTCGCAGGGAAAAGGTTGTAATTGAAGGTGCCGGCGATGATTCTCTGAAAAAGAAAAAAAGAAAACGTATCCGCAAGGATCGTGTGGCAGTAGTTGGACCAGCTGCTGAACGCGAAGCAACCAAAGTGATTAAGAAACCTACCAGGGTTAAAAAGAAAATCGGAAAAGTTGAGATTTCGGAAGAAGATGTACAGCGCCAGATTAAAGACACATTATCAAAAATAACCCCGAAAGGTAAATCCAAAGGGTCAAAATACCGTAAGTCGAAGCGTGAGCTGAACCGCCAATCGTTACTTGCAGATGCTGACCGCGACGAACAGGAAAGCCATGTTATCAAGGTCACTGAGTTCGTTACCGCTAATGAACTTGCCAGCCTGATGAACGTTCAGGTGAATGAAATTATTTCGACCTGCATGAGCCTGGGCCTTTTTGTTTCGATTAATCAAAGGCTGGACGCTGAAACCATCTCCGTGGTTGCCGACGAATTTGGTTTTGAGGTGGAATTCATCAGCGTTGAAATTCAGGAAGCTATTGAGCAGGAATCAGATAAAGAGGCCGATCTTAAACCGCGCCCACCTGTGGTTACCGTCATGGGTCATGTCGACCATGGAAAAACATCCTTACTCGACTATATCAGAAAAACAAATATTATTGCCGGTGAAGCCGGAGGAATTACCCAGCATATCGGAGCCTATAAGGTTGTTCTGGATAATGGAAAAACCATCACTTTCCTCGACACGCCGGGTCACGAGGCCTTTACAGCCATGCGAGCCCGTGGTGCGCAGGGAGCTGATATGGCTATCATTGTGATCGCTGCCGACGATGCGGTAATGCCGCAAACAATCGAGGCAATCAACCATGCTGCCGCTGCCGGTGTTCCTATGGTATTCGCCATCAATAAGATCGACCGCGAAGGTGCAAATCCTGAAAAAATCAAGGAACAACTGGCTGGGATGAATTACCTGGTTGAAGACTGGGGCGGCAAATACCAGTCACAGGAGATATCTGCAAAAAAAGGTATCGGTGTTGCTGAATTGTTGGAAAAAGTGCTCCTGGAATCGGAAATGCTTGACCTTAAAGCAAATCCTGAAAAAAATGCCTTGGGAACTGTGATTGAATCCTCGCTGGATAAAGGCCGTGGATTCGTAACGACTATCCTTGTTCAGGGCGGAACACTGCAGGTGGGTGATATTGTTTTGGCCGGCAGCTATTTTGGCAAGGTGAAAGCCATGTTCAACGAACGCGGTGGAATCATAACGATTGCCGGGCCTTCAGAACCAGTATTGATTCTCGGGCTTAACGGAGCACCTCAGGCTGGTGACAAATTCCATGTCCTGGAATCGGACCGCGAAGCACGTGAAATTGCCACCAAGAGGGAGCAGCTCCAGCGCGAGCAGGAATTGCGTACCCGTAAACATATTACTCTCGATGAGATCGGCAGGCGTATCGCCATTGGCAACTTCCAGGAACTCAATATCATTGTTAAAGGTGATGTTGATGGATCCATTGAAGCCCTTTCGGATTCACTTATCAAACTCTCAACCCCTGAAATCCAGGTTAATATCATCCATAAAGCGGTTGGACAGATTTCCGAAAGCGACATTTTACTCGCAACTGCATCCAATGCCATCATTATAGGATTCCAGGTCCGGCCTTCATTGAATGCCCGTAAGCTGGCCGAAAAAGAGGGCATCGAGATCAGGCTGTATTCCATCATTTATGATGCCATCAATGAACTCAGGGCAGCTATGGAAGGGATGCTAAGTCCCGAAATAAAAGAAGAAATCACCGGGACCCTTGAAGTTATGGAAGCCTTTAAAATCACCAAGGTGGGCACCGTTGCAGGCTGTATCGTACGGGATGGCAAGATTTACCGGACTTCCAAAGTCCGCATAATCCGCGATGGTATTGTAGTTTATGATGGATTGCTTGGCTCGCTAAAACGGTTCAAGGACGATGCAAAAGAGGTTGTCTCAGGATTGGAATGCGGTTTGAATATCGACAATTACAACGATATCAAAGTAGCAGACATCATCGAAGCTTATACGAGCAAAGAGGTAAAGAAGACGCTATAGTAAAAAAGGTGAGGGCGTTAAGGATGATTTTACAGATTGCCAGAGAACTATTTGGCCTAAAGGCCATAATACTCTGATTATCATTGCAATCCACTAGCTTTAGCTAGTGGCAACTAATAAGGGGCACACTGGTAGTTGAAACTGTTGTGGCAACTGATATAGCACAATTCATGTTGGCATCCCGATAAATCGGGACCTCGCTTCGCTCAGCATCAGCAAATCAGCAAATCATCACATCATCTTACAATCTCTCCCCAACCCCTAACCAATCTTTAATTAGCCTATTAGTTTAGCGTAGGCAGCTGCGTCGAGCAACGTAGAAAGCTCTGAGGAATCAATTACTTTAATTTTCAACATCCAGCCTTCGCCGTATGGATCTTTATTTACGACTTCCGGGCTTGTTTCCAAAGCGGGATTGATTTCGAGTACTTCACCAGATACAGGCATGTACAGTTCTTCAACAGCTTTTACGGCTTCAATATTCCCGAAGGCTTCCCCTTTAGCCAGTGTTTCACCAACTGTTTCAATTTCCAGAAAAACAATATCACCGAGGTTCGACTGAGCATAATCGGTAATACCAATAAATGCAAAATCACCTTCAACGCGGATCCATTCGTGATTCTGGGTGAACTTTAAATTCTGAGGTACGTTCATGGTTTATATTTCTTTAATTAGATTTCTCATTGCTGGTCCAAATGTAAAAAAAGCCTAGATATTGGTCAAGGTAAATCTCAGGTTAAAACCAATCTTGGTGTTGGACGTTGGATATGAGGTAACAACAATAGGTTTATTGACCACCTGATCATAATAGAACCGCAGTTCAAACCTGGTGCTCAACCGATAGCTTGCGGTAAATTTAGCAGTTACAACAGTCTGACCTGATGTGGGTATATTGACCTCCTCCTCGAGTTTACGCATGATCATTATGTTGTTTCGAATCGACAAGTCGAACCGGAGATCCAGGTCGGACTGGAATTTTCTTTGATTTAAACCTGTTTTTATGGTAATCGGTACTTCCTGGAACCGGTAACCGGTTCCGATAACCAATTCATCCGAGCGGTTTTCCATCAATTGATTGTTGTTAAGGCTCAACGTGAGGTTTCTGTTTTTTTTCACTTCAACCCTGGCCTGCAAACTATTCTGCATGGTGGCATCAAATCCGATCAGAGGGCTGAGGGATTCGGTGATGTTGATACTTCCGATTTCACGTTCCGGGAGGAAGTTTTCCTGTACATCCCGCACATAATTCAATCCATCCTGTACATCAGGATCATAGTACAAATTGGTGGTATAGGATCCCACTGAATAGGTGCTCCGGTATGCATGGTTAAGGTTGAACTGTTTCAGATATTTCTTAACAAATTCCGAACGCTGAAGGCCGCCATATTGAATCTTCCAGTTAGGCATCATGTTCATGACTCCGGGCATTGCATCAAGGCTGACAAGGTTGGCACTCTTATTGGAATAAGCTGCCATAAATGCCGGGATAAGGACATCCAGGGATGTGGGCCCATATCCATCAGCATAGCCGGGAACCGTGCCGGTATTCGGATCATAGGCCGGACTACCCGTAACCTGTTTACCCAATCGCTGCTCAGCCAACCGTTTTGAAATAATCACCCGGTTGTTTTTAAAGGTTTCAAAAGTGGCCGATTGGTAACCATTCCCTGCCTTCAGTTTCTCGAAAGCAGAGCCGATGGACAGGATTGTCATGTTAAAGTTCCCGCGGTACATGGCGTTTGCAGCAGTGAACTTGCCTTTATCACCGTAAACATAGAATTGTTCAAGATTACTGCTGGATGAATGGGCAGCCTCGATGGTAATGCGCAAATCACTGAATGGTTCAATGTTTGATGAAAACCTCCAGGATTGGTTTAATGCATTGGTGTAAGCCTCATGAAGCGTTGAATCGGTTGTGAGCCAGCCATTCTGAGCTGCATAATCACCAAACCCAATATCCTGCATTCCCAATGCAAACCCAAATCCGGGAGCCATTTTCCCGCCTGTGTTCTTCATTCCAAAAAGTTTTGGTTCGGGCATGAATCCCGGCAGGACAGTTCCGTTATCACTCGTAAAATAAAGGGACAAATTCTTAATACCCATCAATATCCGCAGGAAATTGTCAGTGACAAAAATAAACGGATTATCCTTTACCTCAACAGTACCTTCCACCTCGATCCGTCCACCGTCTATATCCTTATCGGAGGTCACCTTAATACGCCGTTCATTAATCACTTCGGTTTCAAGCTCAATCACCCGGTTGTTCTGGTCAAGGAATTTTATTTTGACATCCGAACTCATCAGATCATGAACAATTACCTTTCCTACTTTCGCTTTAAGGCTTATCTTATCTGCCTCAAATTTAACTGTTTTAGTAGGTTTCGCCTGTGTGGCTGACTGGCGGCGCTTATATTTATCATCAACCTTTTTCAGGTAACCGATTTTATTATAAAGAGATTGCAGAGAGGCGGTTCCGTTTAACTGAAAATTGCCATTGTTCTGTATGGTGTTACCCAACCGGATGGTATCGGCAGTGATAGGTCCGGCTGCCCAGTCATATTCAATACGATAGGCTGCGTTAGCCGTTAACCAGTTGAAAAGAGGCAACTTATTGATCGGTATCGAATAGGAGGCATTGATAGAATGATGGTATTGTATTGGCCGGCCAAAAGCCACAATATTGTTCCAGATACTATCGCGTTTTTGTTGATAATCAGCGTCTCCACGCCTTATGGCGCCGTCAGGCTCATCAATCCGTGCGATATTGGAATTGGAAAAATCAAGCTTCAGGTTTCTGGTAAGATCCCACTTAATATCAAAATTCCGATTCCAGTTAAAGTTCTTGTTAAAGGTCGGTTCAATCTTCATTTCCGGATTAGCGACGTTACGCAGCTGCATTTCGCTATATCTGCGGGCCATATTGGTACGGAAGCTCATCATCATCGGCTGGTAATACAGATTGAAATCCTTGATTAGTTTAAAGGCAGGTTTATCCAGCTTGGAAGATTTCTTAAAGGGTTCCCATGGTTTCAGATTATTGGCTGAATAGACATAGTTTAAACCGCCATTGTAATTCTTGTTCAGATTAGACTCTGTTTTAATGTTCCGGGCAAAAGCTTCCGTATAAGAATAGGATAACGACCAGTTTGAAATGCTCCAGATTTTGGGATCCCTGCGTCGCGAAGCAGATCCGGGTTCGATCCGGATATTATTGAAATTGAGACTCTTTCGGCGATTATAATCCTGCGATATGTATAGAATTGAATCCTTCACCTGTTTGTTCTTTGCATTATCCAGTGCAGCCTGCAGGGGTATATCCGGATCCATTGGATTATACTGGGGATTCCGCATCATCTCGGAGAACGCAATGTACATAGGCAACTGAACTCCTGCATCCTTCGGGAAAAATTTCCCCAGCTGAAGACTGGAGGATATATCATACTGAGTAATTTGCTCGCGGCTGCGGTCGTTGACCTTTTTGTCGATGCTGCCGAATCCCGGTACACTTGTATTACCGGCCAGCGAAAGGTTACCGAGATCGGCCAGGTTTGCGGAAAGACGGCCGTTAGCTGCCCAGCCTCCTGCTTCATCAAAATCAGTAAGACGAAGCTCGTTCATCCAGATAATAGCTGTTTTTGAGAGGCCATCGTCATTAGCGGTATTGCCTCCGCGAGCCGGGTTGCGAATACCGATCATGATAGTCCGCACATTACTCAGGTTCGGATTCCCAACGAGGATGATCCGGTTGTTCCCATCGTTTTGAATATAATGGGTTTCCAGACTAATATCGGATCCTTCCAATCTCATCGCATCGTTTCGTGCCTGTTTCAATTGTTGAAAAACTGCCAATTCGATATTAAAGCCGTTTTCATCCGGCCAAACGATGGTACGGTCGGATAAATTGAGCTGATCATATTTCGTAGGGGGGTGCAAGTGCGGGGTCAGTTTCAGCGGGACTTCATATTCGTAATAGTTCTGGGTATAATCGGAACCGATTCGTATAAAGGCGCGGAGGTCGCCGTCACGAAGCTGGGTTTCATCTACAGCCTCTGCATGGACGAACATCCGGAGACGTTTATACTGACGCATATCAATCCGTTGATTGGTATAAGCAGCACGTGCATCACCATCTTCAAGATCGGTGACCTTAAGTTCGATTGCCTGCTCATTCTTTTGTATCATCTGTGGATTTGACGGGTCGGTTGTCCTCACAATACCCGGAGGCAATACATAATTCACCGGGTAACGGCTGCCGTTTTCCTCAATGCTTACGGCTGACACCTCAAATTTCCCGCGGGTATACTCGGGGGTGCTCAATTGTTCGCCGCCTTCCAGCAGACTGAGATTGTATTTTCTCCATTCTCCCCTAACCAGTTCGAGGGTAGCAAAACGCATGATCACCGGTTCGCCGAATCCCTTCAGGAACATCCTGATAAACCGAATCGATTTAAAATCCTGTATGCTGCCTATTACTTTCTCAGGTTCATAAATCGGAACCTTAAACTGATACCAGGTAACCGGATCTCCCTGATCGTTCTTCCCGACAATAGCATCCGTAACATAATTCCGGCCTATCTGGAAATCTTGCTTGCGCAAACTGACCTTATACTGAAAATAGGCTTCCGATTCATTCAGTGTATTATCAAGATTAATATCCTCCACATCAGGAAGGGAGGTTGATTGAGTGGGATAAGGTTCGGTAGACTGCTCGGCGGTTGCGGAGTTACCTTCGAGTCCGTTGAATTTCTTATATCTGTTGAGAATGCCCAATTGAACAGCATCATAATCGCTTCCCCGGAAATAATGGTAATCATCTCCGGATGGATCAGCCAGGAATTCCTGATATCGCTCCGAAGCCGGGTTGATTACCTGCTGGAGCGAATCGAGATACTTTGCATAGAACGATCGTTCATCATCGTCACTCAACCCGTCTAACCCCACATCCTGAAGCTTTCTGGCGTTGACATCGTTGTCGAAAGCATTGACAAAGGATTGTGTTACCGGCACCCTGCCCCATGCGGTAGTATCAACATAGTTTAAGGTATTGCCCCCGCTGAGTCCGTTTTCAAAGGCTTTCCGGCCGTCTTTCAGAATATCTTCCGAGATATTACCCAGATTGAAGTAGAGTGATGGATCCAAATCGTCGCGGGTAATTTCCTTTTTGGCATCTTCCACATAAGGATTCATCAGCCAAAACTCAAGATATTCAACGTTGGCTTCCTCAAAATCATTTGTGGTGAGTTTGGCCATTACGCCACCCCAACGTTCCTGAGGAGAACGAAGGTAACCCTGGTCATCGAGTCCGGCGGAATACCTTGAACCACGGATATCATAATTGTAAGGGCCTCTTTCATTGGGGTAAAAGGCCAGATTTAACACTTGCAGAGAGACCGGTATATTGTTCGGACTCTCTTTATAAGGGAAAATTTCCTGCGCCTGGATCTCCCTGGTAAAATGGCTATTCTGCTCAGCCGGATTATTTGCAATATGACTGGGCGTTGCAGAGTTATTTCGCAGGAATAAAGGATCGATATGGTACCAGGCGAGTTTGGCACGGTTGTAACCATAGGCAAGATCGTTACTTAAAGAAGCCTCCGGGAATAATTCAGGCTGACCGGCAGGTGTACTGGCGAGTACCCAGGATTGACGCTGATTTAAAGTAAAGCTGGTTTCACTGCCTTCGAAATCATCTATCAGGGCTTCGCCCTCTTTTGAACCACTTGGATTGATCACCCTTGAATGCCCCGGAATCAGATCTGCAAACTCCCCGCTGAAAGTTATGATCGACTTCTCCTTGGTCTGGATCAGCGGAAGCTTGTCGATTAACCGGGTTAGCCAGGGAGCTTCTTTACGATAGTTGGTATTGAATCCCCAGATGGTATTCGAAATCGGTATATCCTGGAGTGTTACCTTATTGGTCAGTGGACGTTCGGTCAGATGAAGAATCGTTCCACCCACGTTGATATCCTTGTTGAAGCGATATTCAAGGTGAGTGCCCACCATGGCTTTTGATTGCACAGCAAAGGCTGATTGATCTTCCAAAGAAATTTTTATCGGGGTACCTGACTCAAGAAGGCCCTGGTTGATAATCTTGACGGTTCCCATGGTGTAATCCACGGTGTAGTCGGAGTTCTCAGTCAGCTTCATCCCACCGGCGGTAACCACAACGCTCCCTTGCGAAATGTTTGAGGCGTTCAGGCGAATTTCAGAAGAGGAAGAGGATTTGAAAGATCCCCGCATCAGGAATTTATTTTTTTCAGCTGTCTGTTTCGCAACGGTTTGAGTTTGAGTATAGAGTTCCTCAAAAACATACCGGTCCGCGATCGTCTTATTATCCGGGTTGCCACCTTCGATTTTTTTCCGGAGATAAGATCCAAAAGGTTCCAGTATCGGGAAAATAATCCGGCCCTTGGTTGCATTGACTGTGACCTGGTCAATAAAGTCGAAAATTCCGTCGGGCTGAGGATCCCGCTGGGAGTTCAGGTTATCGAGATTTAAAACACTCAGCAGGATTTTTCCATTGATAGCACCTTCAGGGATGTAGTTAATGGCATTGCCGGTTTTATCGTTCTGATAAAGAATATCTAAAACAAATTCCTCCTTGTTCAGGCGGCTGCTCCCGATCGAATAAATATTCTTCATCATCAGGTCCCAGGTTGGTAAAAGAGGTGTTTGGTTAGTCCCTTTCAACAGTTTAAGAATCAGAGAAGGTGCATCAGATTGCTGATCCTTGTTAACCTCCCCCGAGAATTCACCTACGCGGTAAACCTGTCCGCCTACGGTATATTCATAAGCCACAGCAAGGATTTCGTCTGAACTAAGCTGCTGATTTAATGAAATATAACCCAATTTTGCATTCAATTGATACTCCTCGGTCGTTAATCGGCGTGCGTTCTCAATCTTTTCGTAATCCTGACCACCCAAAAATCCCAGGGCTGCCAAAGGGGTCAGCACACTGGTTACCTGTCCGATATCCCGGATTCCGGAATAATTGGCTATAAGATTTTCATAAAGATCATTAAGGGCATTACCCGGATAGCGCCCGGGGCCTTTATATTTTACAAAACTGCTATTGAAAATGTTGGTACCTGTGGAGGTGATTCCTTCGGCGAGGTCGATAAAGGCGACCACGTTTCGGGATTCGTTGAAATTGCTGTTTTTATTGGTAACCCAGACTTCAATGCGGTTAATATTGATCCCCGAGCTAATTACCGGTATGTTTTTCAATGCCTGATCATAGGAATCCCTGAAATAATGGGAGAGAAAGAAATGTTTATTGGATTCATATTCATCCGCATGGATCTCAAATTCGTTTGCCACTCCTCCGCCCTGAACATCAATTGATTGTGATTTTCCCTGCTGTTGAGAAAAGATACTGGTAACGGTCAGCCTTCCGAATTGCATCTCAGTTTTGATCCCAAAGAGGCTTTGGCTGCCGGTAATCAGAGATCCTGAGAGCGGAAGGTTCACATTGCCGGCTTCCACCTTCCGGAGTATTTCGTCGTCCTTTCCGGTATAGGCAATGCGGGTTTTATTTTCAAAATCAAAGGTGGCTTCCGTATTGTATGTGATCCCCAATTCCAGTTTATCACCGATCTGGCCATTGACGTTCATCTGGATCTTGTTGTCAAAGTCGAAGGTGGTATTTTTCCGGACTTTCTCGGGCAGCGACGGATTGTCGGTTTTATTGATCTGGATGCCAAAGATGAGTTCAGCCGAGCCCTGTGGTTTGATCAAGATCGTATTGGACCCGAAAATCCGGTCGAATGCTTCACCGCCGATATATAATTTCGGGACGAGTCCCTGCTGCGATTGGAACTGTTCTCCGCCCACGCGTTGTTTCCAATATTCCTTTACCGAGCGGGTAAAATCATATTTCTGGTATTGCGCGGGAGTCAGGAAGTATGGGTATCCAAGATCTTGATTTCCAAGCTTTTGCTGAAATTTGTAATCATTTAAAACAGGATCATAATCAATCGTTGAGGTAAGATTCTTAGGATCCTTCAGATACAACGGTGAATGTCTGGTCCACAAAGCGGACGGAAATCCTATTGCCAGAGGAATCGGGTACCGAAGTTTAAAAAGGGTATCCCGTTTGGTGGTATCAACCGCCTGTTTAGTTGGAACGGTCGGATTTTTTTGCTGTGCTATCAGGCTGCCCGGCAGTACCAATAGAAAGACCAGAAAAAGATTATGGCAAATCAGTTTTTGAATCGATGGTCTATGCTGCATTGAGATTCCGGTGAAGCGATTAAAGTTTTTTCAAGGCTAGCTTGACAAGTTCTTCGGCCCCGTTTGACGGGTGTTCCCTAAAGATCTGATCGAGGACTTTGACCGATTCATTCCGGCCGAAGCCAAGCATAACCAAAGCAGATAACGCTTCATCCTTTGAGGTATTGCCCTGATCCGGCAAAATACCGCCAGCTTCTTCTGTTTTTCCGATTTTATCTCTCAGATCGATAATTACCCGCTGGGCGGTTTTTACACCTACTCCTTTCACGCTTTTCAGCAGGTTAACATTGTCGGTCTGCACGGCCCTGCGGATATCATGTGTGGTGAGAGATGACAGCATCATGCGGGCCGTATTGGGCCCAATTCCGCTTACTGAGATCAGGAGCCTGAACATTTCCCGCTCTTCTCTGGTAGCAAATCCGAAAAGGATATGGGAATCTTCCCTGATAACCTCTTCGGTCAGGAGGGTTGCCTGCTCCTTTCCACGAAGGGTGGCGTGGGTTTGAAGAGATATCTGGATTAGATATCCGATTCCGCCCTGTTCAAGCACGGCAATTGCCGGGGTTAGTTCGGTCAGTTTGCCTGATATATACTCATAAATGGCCATGGTACAATCAATGACTATTGTGCTCCGAGAGCATTCTTTTTCAGTTCCCGATTGGCTTTCCGGGATTTATAAATATCGACCGCCAAGTATATTGCCTGCCTCATGGAATCGGCGCTGGCCTTATCCAGGCCGGCGATTTCATAAGCAGTACCATGTGCAGGCGAAGTACGGACAAATGGCAGTCCGACAGTATAATTAACACCGGAATCGAATGAAAGTGCCTTAAAGGGAGCCAGACCCTGGTCGTGGTACATGGCCAGTGCGGCATCAAATTTCTGATAGAGTCCGGATCCGAAATAACCGTCAGCGGCATACGGTCCGAGTACCATAATATTTTCCAGCCGGGCTATTTCGAGTGCCGGTTTGATGACTTCTTCCTCTTCCGTACCGAGCAATCCCTGGTCGCCCGAATGTGGATTCAGGCCCAGGACGGCAATCCGGGGGGTTCCGACATTGAAATCATGGCGCAGGGAATGATCGAGCAGCCGCAGTTTCGACAGCAGGATATCTTTTGTGATTTCTGACGGCACCTGTGCCAGAGGGATATGGCCGGTAACCACACCCACTTTCAGATAATCACTGACCATAAGCATTAGTACATCATCCGAAGCTAGTTTTTCCTGAAGATACTCGGTATGGCCCTTAAAATTAAAATCCTTGCTCTGAATGGTATGTTTGTTAATCGGAGCGGTAACCAGGATATCGATCTGATGTTCAACCAGATCATGAACAGCCATTTCCAATGCAATAAAGGCAGCTTCCCCGGCATATCCCGAAGCTTTACCCAGCTCAACGCGGGCATTATCATCGAGACAATTGATCAGGTTTGCTCTGCGGGGGTTGGCTTCCCTGGCGGTAGCCACACTGTTAAGGCTGAAATTCGGGATATTCAGGGCTTTGCGATGGTAGGCCAGAACCTTTGGTGAGCCATACACCACCGGGGTGCAGACATCAAGAATTCTCGGGTCCATCAACGCCTTGATAATCACTTCATATCCGATTCCGTTAATATCGCCCTGGGTAATCCCTACCCGTATTTTATGTTCGTCCATATGATTGTCTTACAGTTGGTAATATTTGGTAATGAATTCAAGCAGTAATCTGACCCCGGTTCCGGTACCTCCGATTCCCCGGTAGCTTTCGCGGGAGGTAAGGAAGGCTGTTCCGGCGATATCGATATGTATCCATGGATAATCGGTAAACCGCTCCAGGAATTTACCGGCTGTAATGGCTCCGGCATTTCGTCCTCCGATATTTTTCATGTCGGCAATTTCCGATTCGAGCAGTTTTGCATAATCTTCCCAAAGCGGAAATCTTACCAGTCTTTCATGAACGGAAAACCCTGCCTGGATGAGCTTATCAATGGTATCATCCGGGGCCGTCCCCATAATCACAGATGCCTGAGATCCGAGTGCCACCTGTGCTGACCCTGTGAGCGTGGCAAGGTCGATGACCAGCCCCGGCTGGTATTTCCGGGCATAGCTCAAAGCATCGGCAAGAATCAACCTGCCCTCCGCATCGCAATTAAGGACCTCAACGGTGGTATTGTTATGCATCCTGATCACATCCCCCGGGGCATAGGCGTTACCATCGGGCCGGTTATCGGTGGCAGGAATAAGTCCAATGGTGTGGACCGGCAAATTCATGCGTGCTAAAGCAATAAGTGTTCCGGCAACAGCCGCAGCCCCGGCCATATCGCATTTCATTTCGTCCATGCTGCCAGGAGTCGGTTTGATGCTTAATCCCCCCGTATCAAAAGTTACGCCTTTGCCGATGAGTACCAGCGGGGAATCATTTACTGAATTCTCGGGCTCCCAATTCATAATAATAAAACTGGGAGGATCAATGCTTCCGCGGTTTACGGCCATCAATCCGCCCATCCGGAGGGATTCGATCTGCATTTTATCCAGTATTTCAACCGAAAGCCCGGTCTCCTGGCAGAGCCTGGTCAGATCCTCACCAAGTTGAGGCGCGTTCAGATAAGAAACAGGTTCATTCACCAGATCGCGGGTGATCGTAACAGCATGAACCCGGACATTTACCAGCCGGATCATGGAAGAATCACCATTGAGTATCCCCAGTTGCTGGAATGAGTGCTTTTTGTCGTCCGGTTTTGAAAAATATTTCAGGAACTGGTAGTTGCTGAGGGCGATTCCTTCGGCCAGAGCCTCTATCCAGCAGGATTGACCGGTATAGTCAACAATGATCATCTCCTGCCATTTGCTGCGGCAGGCAATTTCGTGAATTTCAAATCCGCAGACCCGCCACTCCTCGAGCAGTGAATCACCCTTTTTTAATGGATCAGGTAAAACAACAATATCGCATTGGCTGAATCTGTTTAACAGGATCAGTTTCTGATTGTTATCAAGACAAAGATTGATATATTCCTTTTCGGCTGAAGGCCATTCATGAGTCCGTACCTCATCCGCATTGGCAAAAACCAATATCCGGTTCTGGATCGGGATTATCTGATCGCAATGATACAGCAACATAAGAATATAACCTGTTTGAGGTCGTAAAGTTAAAAAAATCTGACCCAAACAGATGGGAGAGCCTGACAATTAGCCTAAATTGCACCGGCAGAACACCAGGAACATGAGCAATACTAGCGATTTATCGGAAAAGTCATACAGGGGGGAATTGCTTTCGCGCGATGAAGCGATGTTTCTTTATCTGCATGCAGGCGATGGTGAATTAATGGAAACCGCTCATCAAATCCGGTTAAAACTTCATCCGGAACCTTTTGTTACCTGGATCCTCGACCGGAATGTGAATATCACCAACATTTGCGTATCCTTCTGTAAATTCTGCAATTTTTGCCGGCGCAGCCAGGACGAAGATTCCTATGTCACCACGATGGACCAGTACCGCGAAAAGATCGGGTACCTATTCAGTCTCGGTGGCCGTCAGCTCTTACTTCAAGGGGGTATGCATCCGGATTTGGGACTGGATTATTATACATCGCTATTCAGGAACCTGAAAAATGAATACCCGGAATTACGGCTTCATGCGCTGGGACCCCCGGAGATTGTGCATCTGGCCAGACTGGAAAAGACTGATTTTGCGACTGTATTAACCGAACTGCGGAAGGCCGGGCTCGATTCCCTGCCGGGGGCTGGAGCGGAAATTCTGGTTGACCGCGTCCGCCGCATTGTGTCAAAAAGGAAATGCGGTACAGAGGATTGGCTTGAGGTGATGCGCATAGCACACCGTATGAATTTGCCTACTTCTGCCACCATGATGTTTGGTCATGTTGAAACCATGGAAGAACGGGTTGAACACCTGTTTCGGATCAGGGATCTCCAGGCTGAAAAACCATCCCTTAGCATGGGATTTCTCAATTTTGTTCCATGGCCGTTTATGGATGAAGGGACGGTTCTCCGGGATGAGATGAATATCCGCAATTCGGTGGATATCAGGCAATATATCCGTCTTCTTGCGTTATCGAGGATAGTATTGCCCAATATCAGTCACATACAGGCTTCATGGCTTACAGTCGGTAAATCAGCAGGACAGGTATGCCTTCATGCCGGAGCCGATGATTTTGGTTCTGTGATGATTGAGGAAAACGTAGTATCCTCAGCCGGGGCTCAGAATAAAATGGATTCTGCGGGTATCCAGGAAGCTATCCGCGAAGCCGGATTCATACCCCGTTTGAGAAATCAGTTGTTTTTTGGTTTAACCTGATCCGGAAAATCAATGGTTTTTAACAGGCTCTCCACCTTCCGGATTGGATTTCGCTTACCGATTTTTGGTGCATATACAAATCCAAAACCGGTTACAATACGGTTTCGCTTTTCATCCACCATGGTCCAGGAGATAAAAGGACCTCCCATATAATCAACTTTAACTTCCCACAAACCTCTCATTTCGCGAACGAAATTCCCATTTATGGTAAAGGTACGGGTGATCACCTTTATATCCGGAACTATACGCATATAAGAACCTTTCCCCGGCCCCGACGGACCAGGGACCCTTGGTTTCAGGAATTGATCAGTAAACGACTGCAAATCTGGTAATTCCAATTGCTTTTCCGAAGTATAGGGATAGGTCCACAGGAATACGCCCTGCGTTCCCTCAGTCGGGTCATACTGCACCCAGGCAAAATTGCCGGTATCCACTTTAGCCTCAAAACCCTTCGGAAAGTTAACCTGTATGTCATGATTACGCAAAATTTCCTCTGTTAGGGCGGAATTTTGATATTTACGGTTATAGGCAACCTGCCGGTCAACTTCCCCATCGCGAAGTACGTTAAGGATTAAGTGACTGTTCTCATTAATGAGTGTTAATAACTGGTCACGATCGGGTGAATAGAGCCAGATTAAAATCTGTTCATCCGCCCAATAGTTTTTGAGCACTTTGATTTGGGGCTTGGCGATTTGCGAGCCGACATCAATAATCATAAGGTTCCGGGCAGGCCGGACCGTATTATTAAGCGCAGAGGGTGGCAGGTGAAGAACATTGAACATCGGCTCAGCGCCTTCCATGCCACTTTGTGGTAAGGCTGGCTCTTCCTGCGTGAGAATACCGAGCAGGGTATCGCCGACTGCTCCCTTGTAAAGGTCCTCTGCCATTATTATTAATACCTCACCGGGCTTCCCGATACAAGGTGGCAAAGAAGTCTGCTGCCCGCTTTTACATGAACTGAGCCCGATGACCAGCATTGCCGTCATGGCCAACAAAATAGATTTTGTTTTCATTTTTGAAATAATCGGATGATATCGTTTCCGTTTGCGTACAGAACAAGAGCCAAAAGCAATAACATTCCTACGATCTGGGCTACTTCCATAAACCGGTCATTTGGTTTCTTCCCGGTGATGATCTCGAAACCGAGGAAGAAAACATGTCCGCCATCGAGGGCAGGAATCGGTAAAACATTGAGAACAGCAAGCATGATGGACAGAAAAGCCGTCATATTCCAGAATATCTGCCAGTTCCAGATCGAGGGGAAAATGTTGCCAATGGCAATAAATCCGCCAAGCGACTTATAGGCTTTCGTTTCTGGGTTGAAAATCATTTTAAGATCTTTCAGATAGGATGAGATGGTTTCAACTCCCTTCTTCACGCCGGCTGGAAAGGATGCAAAAAAGCTATACCGGATTTCTTTCAGTTCGAAGAATGATTTCGGATCAGTCGCGAAAGCGCCGATTTTTCCATCTTTGGGCACAATCAGTGGAAAGGCCATCTTCTCTCCGTTCCGGTCGACATTAATAGTCACTGTATCACCGGCGTATTTTTTGATCTCCGTCACGAAGAGATCGAAAAAGGCTAAATCCTGCCCATTGATTCCGATAATCCGGTCATTAACTTTTAGCCCGGTATCTTTAGCCGGGTAACCGGCCATAAAATCGCGGATTACAAAAGGATAAGCAAAATAGATAAAGTCCCTTTTCCCTTTATTTTTCCTGACAAATTCAATATACTCCCTGACAAAGTTGCCAGGTATGGTGATATTGACCATCTGTCCTCCCCGATCCACCTGAATGGATTTAGCGCTTTTGTAAACGATTTCGGGAATAATAT
>Ga0208566_1000027_pt1 | contig 112289 bp, 115 predicted proteins | sample PL_2010_150m_FD_184159 | JGI IMG/M metagenome (GOLD analysis project Ga0208566, IMG submission 184159) | Freshwater microbial communities from Powell Lake, British Columbia, Canada to study Microbial Dark Matter (Phase II) - PL_2010_150m... | ecosystem: Environmental > Aquatic > Freshwater >...
GCAGGCCAACTCGGTCTCGTCAGGGTCAAACTTACCGGCCGGCAGCTCGATAAAATCGCGGTGTAAGGGATAGCGATGCTGGCGTTCCAAGAGGATATCGCCGTTATCGAACAACGGAATAATCACCGCCGCGCCGGGGTGAACGAGGTATTCGCGCACCGATTCCGCGCCATTCGGCAGCCGCACGCGGTCGCGCCGCGCGTCGAGCAGACGGCCCTTGTACACAGTGACAGAATCAAGGCAATGTTCGGTAAGGTCTTGCATCGTTTAGCCGCCGGGTTCGTGTGGCTTAGCGTGCCAGCGCACGGATGCGAGCGGCGCGTTGTTCCAATTTCACGGCCGCCGCCTCGCGCTGGGTGGCGCGGTACAACCCCGCGAGGTTCTCTAGGCTGCTGGCGACATCGGGGTGATTAGGGCCGAGCGCCTTTTCCCGGATGGCTAGGCTGCGCTGATAGAGTGGCTCGGCTTGGGCGTACTGGCCTTGGGTGTCGTATAGCGCCGCGAGGTTGTTGAGGCTGGTGGCGACACTCGGGTGATCGGGGCCGAGGGCCTTTTCCGAGATGGCTAGGCTGCGCTTATAGAGTGGCTCGGCTTGGGCGTACTGGCCTTGGGTGTAGTATAGCGCCGCGAGGTTGTTGAGGCTGGTGGCGACATCGGGGGCTGGTGGCGACACTCGGGTGATTAGGGCCGAGGGCCTTTTCCAAGATGGCTAGGCTGCGCTTATAGAGTGGCTCGGCTTGGGCGTACTGGCCTTGGGTGTCGTATAGCAGCGCGAGGTTGTTGAGGCTGGTGGCGACATCGGGGTGATTAGGGCCGGCGTTTTGACGGGCGACGGCCAAGGCCTTTTGGGCGACGACCACGGCGCGGGGATATTGACCCGCGCGATAAAGATCCCCCACCTCTTGACTCAAGATATCCCATTCAATGCCAGCCCCCGCTGCGCGTGCGTCAGGGATGGAGACGGTCAGTAATAGCCCGCTGAGGACTGCGGTGTAAAGGCGCTGGCGTAAGGTTTTCATAAAACCATCCGGTTCAAGGGTGAAGCCGCATCGTAGTGCGCGTATGGCGGCGCTGTCAATTTGGGAATAAAGGGGCCAGGCTCGAATTTCTGCAGGCCAACTCGGTCTCGTCAGGGTCAAACTTACCGGCCGGCAGCTCGATAAAATCGCGGTGTAAGGGATAGCGATGCTGGCGTTCCAAGAGGATATCGCCGTTATCGAACAACGGGAATCAATGGAGTCTGACCCCATTGATTCCAGATGTTGATTCTCTTTACAGATGCCTATTTCGTTTACCTAGCAAAATGCTTGTATAAACTATATCAATCGCTTATATTCGAATTCGCTTGAACAACATTAACAACTGGCGTTGCGCCGAAGAGAGTGCCGCTATGAACCTTTTTCGTTTTGTACTCACCCTGTGGCTCTGCGTCCCTTTGTTGGCGCAGGCCGCGTTTGATGCCTGTCTGGATTATTTCCCCAAGCAGCAGATACCGGTCACCCAAACGGTCGATGCGCAGGACCTGTGTTTTGACGGCTTTGCGGTGCTGCATTCAAAAACAACTAAGACGCCGATCTATGCCGTGGAGCGGTTGAATAAAGGCCGCATCCAAGAGGTGAAGGGCAAAAAGCGCACGAATCGTTTTTACGAGGAGGCGCGCGTGCCACACGAAGAACGCGCTCGGTTGGAGGACTATAAAGGTTCCGGCTATGACCGCGGCCATGTCGCTCCTGCGGGCGATATGGATACACCCGCTGCGATGGCGCACAGTTTTTCGCTGGCGAATATGGTCCCGCAAGTGGCGAAGCATAATCGCGGTGTGTGGAATAAGATCGAGCGCGATACGCGTAACTATGCGATGCAGGCGGCGGGCGATGTGTTTGTGTTTACCGGCCCGTGGTATGACCCCGCTAAACCTGCGGCGTATGCCGGACGCGTGCGCGTGCCGGATGTGCTATGGAAGGCCGTGTACGACGCGACTACCGGCCAGACTCGAGTGCATTGGAGCGAAAACGCCGAGACCGTTACGCCGCACGCGCTGGCTTACGACGAGTTTGTGGCGCGCACCGGGCTGAAGGTTTTTTGAACGGTTGCCGCGCGGATGGCGGCTAATCCGCGCTTAATCCGGCCAGCGTGATGCCGGTTTGACCGGCGAAGCTGAGCATGCGGTTGATGGCGTGGATGGCTCGTTGGCCGGTGGCAGGGTCGATGTGGATCTCGTTCGCGCCTGTTTCTAGGGCGTGCAGCACCTTGCGCAGGCCGTTCATGGCCATCCACGGGCAGTGGGCGCAGGAGACGCAGGTCGCGCCGACGCCGCCGGTGGGGGCTTCGAGCAATAATTTGCCGGGGGCTGCGGCTTGCATTTTGTAGAAGATGCCGTTGTCGGTGGCGACGATGAAGGTGGGGTTGGGCATCTCGGTCACGGCGCGGATGAGTTGCGTGGTCGAGCCGACGCGATCGGCTAAGGCAATGACTTCAAAGGGGGATTCTGGGTGAACGAGGATGGCGGCCTCGGGATGTTGGCGGTGTAGGGCGCGGATGCCGTCGGCCTTGAAGCGTTCGTGGATGACGCACGCGCCTTGCCAGAGCAGCATGTCGGCGCCGGTTTGCCGCTGGACATAGTCGCCGAGAAAACGGTCGGGGGCCCAGAGGATTTTTTTGCCTTGCGCGTGCAGGTGGGCGACGACCCGGACGGCGATGCTGGAGGTGACCATCCAGTCGGCGCGCGCCTTGACGGCGGCGGAGGTGTTGGCATAGACGACGACGGTGCGCTCGGGGTGTTGGTCGCAAAAGGCGGCAAATTTATCCGCCGGGCAGGAGAGGTCGAGCGAACATTCCGCGCCGAGGTCGGGCATTAGGACGCGCTTTTCAGGGCTTAAGATTTTTGCCGTTTCGCCCATAAAACGCACGCCGGCGACGATGAGGGTCTTGGCCTTGGCGGCGTGGCCAAAACGCGCCATTTCGAGCGAGTCGGAGACGCAGCCGCCGGTCTCTTCGGCGAGTCGTTGCAGGTCGGCGCTGGTGTAATAGTGCGCGACGAGGACGGCATCTTGCGCGATGAGTTGCGCCTTGATGCGGGCGGTGAGGTCAGCGCGTTCGGCGTCGGTCAGGGATTCTTCGACGACAGGCGGGATTGCGATGACGGGGAGTGTGTCGTTCATGGTGGCGAGATTTTACCGTGTTGGGCGATAATGGTGCGGCTTTGTGGCGGTGTAATGGAGACGGTATGGATGATGTGCGTCTAGCGGTGGCCGAGTGTTCGGCGGCGACGGTGCGCGAGCGGCTTAATCGCGGCGCGTCGGGTAATGTGAGCGTGCGCCACGGCGCGGGCTTTTTGATTACGCCGTCGGGCGTAGCGTCGGATCAGGTGCGCGCCGATCAGGTGGTGCAGGTGGCGATGGATGGCGCGTTTGAAGGCGCGCTGAAACCGTCGAGCGAGTGGCGTTTTCATCGCGACATCTACGCGGCGCGGCCGGAGGTGGGCGCGGTGGTGCATGTACATTCGACCTTTGCCACCTCGCTAGCCTGTCTGCGGCGAGGGATCCCCGCGTTTCATTACATGGTCTTGGCGGCGGGCGGCGTAGACATACGCTGCGCCGACTACGCCACCTTTGGCACCCAGGCCTTATCCGACGCGGTCTTGCTTGCGTTGCACGAGCGCCGCGCCTGCCTGATGGCCAACCACGGCCAGGTCGCCGTCGGTCGCGACCTCAACCACGCCCTCGGCCTCGCCGTCGAGGTCGAATCCTTGAGCGAACAGTTCTGGAACGCCAGCCTACTCGGCCAACCCGTCTTGCTCACCGAGACCGAGATGACCGCCGCCGCTGCGCAGTTTAAGGGTTACGGCCAGCAGGGCTGACGCCTTAAAAGCCCCCATGCGCTACAGCCGTAGGAGGCCAGCCCTCTGGCCGAAAACAATGTGTTTTCTAAAAGTTCGGCCAGGGGCTGGCCTCCTACGAGCGTTTTCATTCCGACCTCGTTATTTTGGCCTTGCCACGCCATCAAGCATACCGTAACATATCTGTCACAGCAGATATGTATACTCATAAATGCGCCAATTCAACCGTAATAATTTCGCCATAAATATGGATCAACAGATGTTTTTCGAGGCCTTGAACGACCCTATCCGGCGCCGCATCTTAGCGTTATTGCTGGAGGCGGATGAGCGTTGCGTGTGCGAGATGTATGGCGTGCTGGACGCCGCGCAGCCTAAGGTCTCGCGTCATCTGGCGGTATTGCGTAAGGCCAACTTAGTACTGGCGCGACGCGATGGGGTGTGGATGCATTACCGCATCCACCCCGATCTGCCGGCGTGGGCATTTCGTTGTCTGTTGCACATGAAGGACGGCCTGCCGTCCGTATCCGTATCCGCGACCCCCTCCATCACCTGCGCGCCGTGCGCTGACTAAAAGGAAACCCTATGACCGCCACCGTTCTCATCCTCTGCACCGGCAACTCCTGCCGCTCCCAGATGGCCGAAGTCCTTCTCAATCACGACCTCGCCGGTCTAGTGCGCGCGGTCTCCGCCGGCACCAAGCCGCAGCCCAAGGTGGCTGATGGCGCCATCGCCGCCCTTAAAGACGCCGGTTTGATGACCGATGGCCTGTATCCCAAGGATGTCGATGTGTTCATGAACGAGGACATCGACCTCGTCGTGACCGTCTGCGACAACGCCAAGGAGACCTGCCCGATCTTCCCGCGCCCGGTAAAGTCCATCCATCTGCCTTTCCACGACCCGCACGGCGAGCCGCTGGAGAACTTCCTCGCGGTGCGTGATGATATCCGTGCGCGGCTGATCCCCGCCGTGCGTGCGCATCTGGCCCTCTAAGAAAGTGACAACCATGTCTGAGACCGCGATGAATGTGTTGTTCCTCTGCACGGGTAATTCCGCTCGCTCTATCCTCGCAGAGTCCGTCCTCAATAGCCTTGGCGTCGGCCAGGGCCGCTTTCGCGCTTACAGCGCCGGGAGCCACCCCTCCGGCACGGTGCATCCGTTCGCGCTGGACCTGTTGACGAAAAATCATTTTTCGACTGAGGGCCTGCGCAGCAAATCGTGGGATGAGTTCGCCCAATCTGGCGCACCTGAATTGGATTTTGTGTTTACCGTCTGCGACGATGCGGCGGGCGAGGTTTGCCCGGTCTGGCCCGGCCAGCCGGTGATTGCACACTGGGGCGTACCCGATCCGGCCGCCGTCGTGGGTGACGAGGAGGCGCAACGGCACGCCTTTTTTATGGCACTCAACCAATTGAGTAACCGCATCGGCCTGTTCGCCAGCTTGCCTTTCGATAAATTGGATAGGCTCAAGCTCCAACACGCGCTCAACGAGATCGGCCGCGCATGACGCTGCCCCGTAAACTCGTTGCCGAGGCCTTGGGCACGGCCTTCTTGCTGGCCGTGGTGGTGGGTTCCGGGATCATGGCCGAGCGGCTGGCGGGTGGCAATGTCGCCATCGCCCTGCTGGCCAATACCGTGGCGACAGGCGCGGGGTTGGTGGCCTTGATCCTCACCTTTGGGCCGATCTCCGGTGCGCAGTGTGCGCCAGATGTCATGCGGCCACACGCCGAGCGCGATCAATAGACTTACCTATGCTGGAGACCTTCGCTCGTTGGCTCAGCTTCGACCTGTTCGGCCTCGTTCCGGGCAGTCCTTGGGGCGAGGCGGTGCGTTTCTTCCTCTACGATGTCCCCAAGGTCTTTCTGCTCTTGGTCATCGTGGTCTTCGTCATGGGCGTGGTGCACACCTGGGTCTCGCCCGAACGCACCCGTGCCTGGCTGGCCAACCGACCGCTGGGCCTGGGCAATGTCATGGCGGCGTGTCTGGGCATCGTCACCCCGTTTTGTTCCTGCTCGGCCGTGCCCTTGTTCATCGGTTTTCTCTCTGCGGGCGTGCCCTTGGGGATCACCTTTTCCTTCTTGATCGCCGCGCCCATGGTCAACGAGATCGCGCTGATCTTATTGCTGGGCCTGTTCGGCTGGAAGGTCGCGGCGCTCTATCTCGTGCTCGGCCTCGGCGTAGCGATCTTCGCCGGTCTTATCATCGGTCGCCTGGGGATGGAACGACATTTGGAAGACTGGGTGCGCGCCATCCAAGTCAGCGCCGCGCCTGATTTAGACCGACGACTGACTTGGCGTGACCGCGTCCGGCACGGCACGGCGCATGTGCGAGAGATCGTCGGCCGCGTCTGGCCTTGGCTGATCGGCGGTATTGCCATCGGCGCGGGCATCCACGGCTATGTGCCGCAAGACCTGATGGCCGGCATCATGGGGCGCGATCAGTGGTGGGCGGTGCCGGCCGCCGTGTTGCTGGGCGTGCCCATGTATAGCAACGCCGCCGGCATCTTGCCGATCATCCAAGCCCTGCTCGGCAAGGGCGCGGCCCTAGGCACTACGCTGGCCTTTATGATGAGCGTCATTGCCCTCTCCCTGCCGGAGATGGTGATCCTGCGTAAAGTCCTAAAGCCGCCCCTGATCGCCGTATTTGTCGTCGTAGTGGCCACTGGCATCATGCTGGTCGGTTTCGTTTTTAATGCTGTCCTGTAAGGTATCCACATGTCTGATCTTCACCCGTCCATCGTCGCCCTCGTGTCGCTCGCCGCGAACATCGCCGCCAACCACCCCAAGCAGGGGCTGTGTCAGGTAGACCGACTGCGGGAATACGGCGTGGCCAAGACGCAGATCGACGCGGTGATCGAGATCGCCCGTCATATCCGCGATGAGGCCGCCCAAGCCCTAGACACCCAATTCGACGCGGCCTACGCGCCCGTCAAAGTGGACCCCTTCGCCAAGATCACCGTGATGCAGGCCGCGTGTTGCACACCGACGGCATCAGGCCAGTCCTGTTGCTAAACCTTTGGGGAAATCGCCATGAAAAACATCAAGGTCCTCGGCACGGGGTGCCGAAATTGTGAGACGACGGCCAAGCTGATCGCGGACATCGCTGCCACACTAGGCGTTGCCATCACGCTAGAAAAGGTCACCGACATGGCCGCTATTTTGGGTTACGGCGTGATGTCCACCCCCGGCGTGGTGATCGACGGTCGGGTCGTCCATGCCGGTGGCGTGCCCGATCGAAAGAAGGTCGAGGGCTGGCTTTAAGCTAGCCACACGCGCCGACCGCCCCGCAGGCGGTGCAGAAATCGCAACCGTCTTTTTTGATGACGGCGGCATTGCCGCATTCCTTACAGGGTTTGCCGCGCATCACGGGGGCAGGGGCGGAGGTGCCGGCGATGCGTGCGGCGGGGGTTTCGAGGATGCCCATTTGCACTAATGGAAAACCGTCTTCGTCCAGGATGCCGAGCATGGCGTAGCGGTGGATGATGAGGCGCGCGACATAGCCGACGGTGGACGGCCAGTTGGCCTGTTTACTACTGCCGGGCACGAAGGCCATGAAGTCGCCGAGCGGCTCTTGATAGTTGAGCAGCTTGCGCAGCTTCATCCCTATCCACGCCGGGTCGAGCACGCGCATGTCGAGGGAAAGCAGTTTGCAAAGGCCGTCTAGGGCGCGTGGATAGTCACCCGACAGCCACAGCGAATAGGGTCGCGTGACGCCATCGGGCAAGGTGATCTCCTTCAAGCCCAGCACGAAGTCGTCATCGGTGTGCGGGTTCTTGACATCGACCGTCCACGACAGCGTGCCGTCGGTGCCCGTCTTAGGTTCTTTGAGGCTGAACAAGGCGTCGAGCACCGGCGTGGGGTCATCGCTCTCTAGTGCGCCCAGTTGGTCGAGGTGCCAGCGCACCAGTTGTGCGACCGCCGCGACGATGCTGGGTACGGGACGCGGCTCGCCGTCGGGCGGAAAGGCGAGGGTGCAGGCGTCGTCACCACGGGTCTTGGCCAGCGTGTCGAGTTTGAGTTTTAGCCAAGCGCGATCGTTGGCGCGCATGTCCATCGACAGGGTCTTGGCCAGCGCGCCGAGGCCGCGCGGTTGCTCGGCGCCGTTGATCCAGACCTCGAACGGCCATGCCTTGCCGTGACCATTTTGGATGTGCCCGACAAAGAGCGCGAAGCTGCCGTGCGGGTATTCCAGCATGTAGCTCCAGGCGAGGTTGCCGCCCGGCAATTTGGGGCGGCCCGGCCATTTGAGGCTGTCGAGCACCGGCGCGGGGATGGCCTTGATCTCGATACGGCGGTTGACATCGCCGATTGCAAAATCTTGCGGCGCGGCCTTCTCGGGCGCCAGCGATAGCACGCTGCCCAGCACCGCATTGGGGCGATAGGTGGTGATGCCCTTCAGCCCCGCCTTCCAGGCCGCCAGATAGAGGTCTTCAAAGTCGGAGAAGGGGTAGTTCTCCGGCACATTGACGGTCTTGGAGATGGCCGAATCGACGAAGGGCGCAACCACGGCGACCATCTCCATATGGCCCAAGGCGGAGATCTCCAGCGCGGTGATAAAGCTTGCCGGCAGGTGATCGGTGTCACCGCCCATCTGCTTGTACGCGCGCCAGGCGTGGTCTTCGACCTGATAGTCCTTATGGCCACCGTCGGGCATGCGCTTCTTGCGCGTGTAAAACCACGAGAACGGCGGCTCGATGCCATTGCTGGCGTTGTCGGCAAAGGCGAGCGAGATGGTGCCGGTGGGCGCGATCGACAGCAGGTGCGAATTGCGCAGGCCGTGTTGGCGGATATCGGCCTTCAGATCATCAGGCAGACGGCTGGCAAAGCCAGGGCTGGCCAGATACAGGTCGGCGTTAAAGAGCGGGAAGGCGCCGCGTTCTTGGGCCAAGGCGACCGAGGCGCGATAGGCCGTGTCGCGCATAAACTCGGCGGCCTTGCCCGCAAAGCTACGCGCCTCCGCTGTGTCGTAACGCAGATTGAGCATGACCAGCGCATCGCCCAAGCCGGTAAAGCCGAGACCGACGCGGCGTTTGGATTGCGCTTCGGCCTGCTGTTTGGCGAGCGGCCAGGCGGTCATGTCGAGGACATTATCCAGCGCGCGTGTCGCCACCTGCACCACTTGGGCAAAGCCGTCGAAATCGAAATGCGCCTGCCCGGTAAACGGCGAGCCGACGAAGCGCGTCAGGTTGATCGAACCCAAACAACAACAGCCGTAGGGCGGTAAGGGTTGCTCGCCGCATTGCCCGGTGACGAGGCCGTTGAAGATGACGGCGTTGTGATCAGCCTGCGTGGTGTCAAAGACCGCCTCGCGCCCGCAGGGGGTGATGCTGGCGATGCGACTGCTATAGCGTTGCGTATAGTGTTGCGTATTGCGGAGCTGTTTGTCGGCGACCCAGGCGCGATATTTGGCGTTTTTGTCACCCTGCATAAAGCCGATCTCGCGCATGAAGTGTTCACGCGACTCGCCGTCGATGATGAGTTCGTATTGCGCGGTGTGGGCGTATTGGCGTTGTCCGCCGTGGCCATCGGGCATGGGTTTTTCGCCCGCTGCGCGGCGTAGGTACAGGCGGCAGAAGACGCCAAAATTGGCCAGTAAAACCTGGATGTCTTTGAGTAGGGGTTCGTGGCTGGAGGCGAGACGAATGGAGCAACTTTGACTACTTTCGCTGATATTGACCGTGCCGTCGGTCTGAAATAGGGCGCGGAGATAGCCTTGGACGCAGGCCTCATTGCCATGCCAGACCACCTCGGGGACGCGCAATTTGGTGTCGCGGGTGTAGCCATACACGGCTAAAGCGCGGGCCAACAGGACGGAGCGAATAAAGACGAGATTGCGTTTTGCGACGGCGACGGGGGCAACGCGGCGGGCGGATAGCGGGGCAATGAGGGCGTTGGCATGGGCGGTTAAGGTCTCGGCCAGCACACGATCTGGCCCCCATAGGCTGATGCTGACAGATTCTTGCCCTTTGCCGCGATTCGTGAAATGGCCGTCGCCGGTGATGTGGCCTAGTAGCGTCCCTAAGGCCTCGCTGCCGTGCGGGCCAAATTGGCCTTTTCCGGACTGCACTAGCAAGGCGTCGCCGACCTGTAGATCGGCCAGCTTGATCTTGCCGCGTTCGGTGTAAAAATCGTGCCACGCCGTGGCCTTGATCTCGTAGCCGTCCTCGGTCGTGACCTTGAAGATAGCGGCGATCTCTGCCGTCTTGAAGGCGGCTGTGGCGGGGCGCGTCTCTGCGCCGTGCGTGTCCTGGCCTAGCGAGCGGCAGTCAACCGTGGCCTCCAGCGGCAGTCCGCTGGCATAGAGATCGCCGATGCGCACCAGGCCGTATTGCGTGGCCAAGCGCGTATCGGCGGTGACGCAGGGATTAGTCGCCTCGATGGTCTCGCAATAGGCGAGGTTGTTGTCGCGGTTGATGCGGTCTAGGAACAGCACGCCCGGTTCGGCGTGGTCGTAGGTGGCGTGCATGATCTGTCCCCACAGCTCGCGGGCGGGGAGTTTGCGATAGACCCATTGACCATCCGTGCGCTGATACGCGCCGTTGGCCAACAGATCGGTGGCGGGCTTGGCTTTGTGCGTGAGCTCGATCTCGGTATCCGCCTCGACCGCCTCCATGAAGGCATCGGTGATGCCAACCGAGATATTGAAGTTGCGCAGGTCGCCGCTATCCTTGGCGTGGATGAAAAGCTCGATGTCGGGGTGGTCGCAACGCAATACGCCCATCTGCGCGCCACGCCGTGCGCCGGCGGATTCGACCGTCTCGCAGGAACGGTCAAAGACGCGCATGTAGGAGATCGGCCCGGAGGCACGCGACTGCGTCCCCTTGACCAGCGCACCCTTGGGTCGAATAGTGGAGAAATCGTAGCCCACGCCGCCGCCCCGACGCATGGTCTCGGCCGCGTCTTCGAGGGCGACATAGATGCCCGGTTTTCCTTCCGATTCGCCAGAGATCGCGTCGCCGACCGGTTGCACGAAGCAGTTGATGAGCGTGGCTTGCAGGTCGGTACCGGCGGCGGAGTTGATGCGCCCGGCGGGGATAAAGCCCGATTCCATAGCGTGAAAATAACGCTGTTCCCAGTCCTCGCGGGCCTCCGGTGCCTCGGCCGCCGCCAGCGCGCGGGCGACACGACGACGCACGGCCTGTACCGTTTGCTCGTCGCCCTTAGCGTATTTTTCGAGTAAGACCTCGGTGGAGATGTCTTGCGCGGTGAGTTCGGGGAACAGGGCTTCTTGCATGATGAATCTCCGGTGTGAATTCGGTTTTAACCACTACATGTTGTGATTGGTTTTAACGATACCACTAAATAAGCCGAACGGAGGTGGGAAATTGTCTGTCATCAAGAAAACGCGGCGATCACCGGCGTGTGGTCGGACGGGCGCTCATTGCGGCGCGGTTCGATGTCGATCTGGCAGGCGGTGCAGGTGGCGGCCAAGGCGGGGGTGGCGAGGATATGGTCGATGCGTAGGCCGAGGTTGCGGCGGAATCCGGCTTGCCGATAGTCCCACCACGAATAGCTCTTTTCGGCCTGCTCAAAGCGGCGGAAACAGTCTTCGAGGCCGAGGTCGAGCAGGCCTTGAAAGGCGGCGCGTTCGGGTGCGGAACAGATACATTGACCCGCCCAGCCTACGGGGTCGTACAGGTCGCGATCTTCGGGTGCGATGTTGTAATCGCCTAGTAATGCTAGCCTTGAGTGAGCGCGTACTTCGTCTGCAAGCCAATCTGTTAATGCTTTAAGCCAGCCTAATTTGTATGGGTATTTGTCGGAATCTAGGGCCTGGCCGTTGGGGATATAGACGCAGACGACACGCACGCCGTCCACCGTCGCGGCGATGACGCGGCGTTGTGCGTCCTCAAAATCGGGGATGCCGATCTGGACATCGGTGAGCGGCGCACGGCTCACGATGGCGACGCCGTTGTAGGTCTTTTGCCCGGAAAACGCGACCTGATAGCCCGCCGCCTCGATCTCGGCGTGGGGGAATTTTGGGTCGTCCAGTTTAGTCTCTTGCAGGCAGAGGACATCGACCGGCGTCGTCGTCAGCCAGTCAAGCACCTGCGGCAGGCGCACCTTGAGGGAGTTCACATTCCAAGTCGCAATCTTCATGGGTCGCTATAATGCCGCATCCTGAGGAGTTTTGGCATGCAAACATTGACCGTTGAGTTGGGCGACCGTAGCTATCCTATCCATATCGGCGCGGGCTTGCTCGATCGCGCCGATCTGATCGTGCCGCATCTGGCGCAAAAGCGCGTGGTTATCGTCACCAATACCACGGTCGCCCCGCTCTATCTTGAGCGCCTGACACGGACGCTGACCGGCGCGGGGGTGCGCGTCACACCGGTGGTGTTGCCCGATGGCGAGGCGTATAAAAATTGGGAGACGCTGAACCTGATCTTTGACGCGCTGCTGACCGACCGCGCCGAGCGCAAGACCACGCTGATCGCCTTGGGCGGCGGGGTGATCGGCGATATCACCGGCTTTGCGGCGGCCTCGTATCAACGCGGCGTGCCGTTTATCCAGATCCCGACGACGCTGTTGTCGCAGGTCGATTCGTCGGTGGGCGGCAAGACCGGCATCAATCACCCGCTGGGCAAGAATATGATCGGTGCGTTTTGGCAGCCGCAGGTGGTGCTGGCCGATACCGAGACGCTGAATACGCTGCCGGACCGCGAGTTGTCGGCGGGCATGGCGGAGGTGATTAAATATGGCCTGATCACCGACCCGGAGTTTTTTGCGTGGCTAGAAAAAAATACGGCGGCCTTGCTGGCGCGTGAGCCGGCAGCGTTGGCGGAGGCGATCTACCGTTCGTGCGCGAATAAGGCGCGCGTCGTTGCCGCCGATGAGCGCGAGGCGGGGCTACGCGCCTTGTTGAATCTGGGGCATACCTTTGGTCACGCGATTGAGGCGGGGATGGGCTATGGCGTGTGGTTGCACGGCGAGGCGGTGGCGGCCGGGACGATGCTGGCGGCCGATCTGTCGCGGCGCATGGGGCTGATGAGCGCGACCGAGTGCGCCCGTGCGGCGGCCCTGTTCACGCAATCGGGTCTGCCGACGGTGGCGCCGAATCTGGGCGCGGCGGATTATCTGCGCCACATGGGCGTGGATAAAAAGGTCGAGGGCGGCAAGTTGCATTTTGTGTTGCTACGCGGCATCGGCGACGCCTTCGTCAGCGAGGCGCCGGCCGATCTGTTGCAGCAAACCCTGACCGAGGCGGTGGCATGAGCGCCTTGGCCGCGTATGCCTGTACCCAGACGCGTGGCCGTCATCATGCCGAGCCGCCCGCCACACCGCGCAGCGAGTTTCAGCGCGACCGCGATCGCATCATCCACTCGACCGCGTTTCGGCGGCTGGAGTACAAGACGCAGGTGTTTATCAACCACGAGGGCGACCTGTTTCGCACCCGGCTGACGCATAGCTTGGAGGTGGCGCAGATCGGTCGCACCGTGGCGCGGGTGTTGGCGGTGGATGAGGACTTGGTTGAGACGATCGCCTTGGCGCACGACCTCGGCCACACGCCGTTTGGCCATGTTGGGCAAGATACCTTGAATGACTGTATGCGCGCGCATGGTGGCTTTGAGCACAACCTGCAATCCTTGCGCGTGGTTGATCATCTCGAACAAAAATACGCCGAGTTTGCGGGTCTGAATCTGACCTTCGAGGCGCGCGAGGGCATCTTGAAGCATTGCGCCAAAAAGAATGCGGAACGACTCGGCGATGTTGGCGCGCGCTTTTTGAGCGGGGGGCAGCCGTCGCTGGAGGCGCAAATCACCAACCTCGCTGACGAGATCGCCTACAACAATCACGATGTCGATGACGGTCTGCGTTCGGGGCTGTTAACCTTGGCGCAACTCGAAGAGGTCGCCCTCTTTCGCCGTTTCTTGGACGAGGTGCGGGCGCGTTATCCGGGGTTAAATGACCGTCGGCTGATCCACGAGACGGTGCGGCGCATGATCAACGCCTTGGTCGGTGACCTTGTCGCGCAGACGCGGGCGAACTTGGCGACACATGCGCCAAAAACGGTGGATGAACTGCGCGTCTGTCCATCTTTAGCCGCATTTTCGGCGGAGATGCGCGAAGATCACCTAGCGTTGAAGCGTTTTCTACACGCCAACCTCTATCGGCACTATCGCGTCGTGCGCATGACGGATAAGGCCAGCCGCATCGTGCGCGAGCTGTTTGAGGCCTTTGTCGGCAACTCACACCTGTTGCCACCGGAACACCAGGCGCTCGCAGAACGCGACCTGTATCGCTCGGTGAGTGACTATATTGCCGGCATGACCGATCGCTACGCCATCGCCGAACACCGTCGGCTGTTTGATATCCACACCGCTTGACCTGCGTCTCGCCTGCGTGTGAATCTTTTTGGCACTAGGTGTTTAGACGGGTGGGCCCTGTAGTGAGCGCGGGCGTGCGCGCCACAACCCACGCCTCGACGCTGACCGCACCGGCGGCGATGACGGCTTTGGCTAGGGTGTTGAGGCTGGCACCGGTGGTCATCACATCGTCGAGCAGGGCGATATGATGACCGGCTACGCGGGCGTCGCAGGTGAAGGCGTCTTCGAGGTTGGTGAGACGGTCTGCGTGCGTTAGGCCGGCTTGGCTGGGGGTGTGGCGGGTGCGTTGTGCGGCATCGATCAAGAGCGGGATACCGCGTTGTCGGGCGAGGGGGCGGGCGATCTCTACGGCCTGATTAAAGCCGCGCTCGGCGAGGCGTTTGGGGTGCAGGGGCATGGGGATGAGGGCGGTGGCCGTGCTGTCTTTGATGCAGGGGGTCAGGGCGTTGGCGAAAAACGGGGCAAGGTGCAAGGCCTTGCCGTATTTGAATTGTTGGATCAGCCCATCAAGCGGGTAGGCGTAGAGAAAGGCGGCAGAGGTTTGCTTAAAGGCCGGTGGGTGGCGTTGACAGTGTGCGCACACGGCCGCTGCGGGGATGGCGCAGCAAGGGCAGTGGGCCGCTGGCAACCGTGGCAGGTCGGCGTGACAGCTGGGACAAAGGACCTCGCCCACGCTACGCGCCCCGCAGAGGGCGCAGGCATGTGAGGTCTGCACCTGCACAAAATGCACGCACTTGTTCATTGCGCGGATAACTAGATTTGACAAGACCCCTCCAAATTGCGCACCATGCACGCTTTATCCTGCATCGGCGTGTCTATGTCCACCCCTAGTATCTTGACCGCCGCCTCGAGTCGTTTTCAGGCGCGGCTTTTTAACCTCTTGGCCATTGCCTCGACGCTGTTGTCGTTTGGGCTTTTTGCCTTGGGCGACCTGATCGCGCCTGCGAAGATGCCGTTTTTGCCCTTTGCGATGGCCTTGCCGCCGGTTATGTTGTGGCTGGCGGCGTCTATCTTTGTCTATGCCATGATTGCCCATCACCCGAACGAGCGGGTGCGGCATTTCAATAAGTGGGCGGGTTATCGTTATTACACTTTGGTAGGTTTTTTGACCATCTTCTCAAACGATCTGGCGGCCTTGCCGGGGGGGTGGTTGAGTGTTTTGGGGATCGGTGTCGTCGCCTTGGTGCCGTGGGCGGCGTGGGATGTGCTGAAGGCCGGGCGCGAGGCGTGGACAGATATGGAGATAGAGAAATGAGTACACAGGCTTGGACGACCGAGGCGATAGAGGCCTTATTTGAACTGCCCTTGATGGATCTGCTTTTTCAGGCGCAGACGGTGCATAGGGCGAACTTTGACCCTAACGCGGTGCAGCTTTCGACCCTGATGTCGATCAAGACGGGCGGCTGTTCGGAGGACTGCGGCTATTGCTCGCAGTCGGCGCATCACGACACGGGGTTGGAGCGGCAAAAGCTGGCCGATCTTGGCGAGGTGTTGAGTAACGCGCAGGCGGCCTTCGATGCCGGCGCGACGCGGTTTTGCATGGGCGCGGCGTGGCGCGGGCCGAAGGATACCGATCTCAGCCAGGTTGAGGCCATGGTGCGCGGCGTCAAGGCCTTGGGGCTGGAGACCTGCGTCACCTTGGGGATGCTCAAACCGGGGCAGGCTGAACGGCTCAAAGACGCGGGGCTGGATTACTACAACCACAACCTCGACACCGCGCCGGAGTATTACGAACAGGTGGTGACGACGCACCGCTATAGCGACCGGCTCGACACCTTGAAACAAGTGCGCGAGGCGGGGATCTCGGTGTGTTGTGGCGGCATCATCGGCATGGGCGAGGATCGCCGTATGCGCGCTGGCCTGATCGCGGAACTGGCGAACCTTAACCCGGCGCCCGAGTCGGTTCCGGTCAATATGTTGGTGCCGATTGCGGGCACGCCGCTGGCTGGCCTGCCGGTGCAGGCGCAGGCGCGCATCGACCCCTTGGAGATGGTGCGCACCATCGCGGCGGCGCGCATCACCATGCCGACCTCGTTGGTGCGTCTGTCGGCGGGACGACAATCCTTGGGCGAGATGGGGCAAGCCTTGTGCTTTATGGCGGGGGCGAATTCGATCTTTTATGGCGATAAATTACTCACCACCGGCAATCCGGAATGGACGGCGGATCAGGCCTTGTTTGCCAAGTTGGGGTTGACCCCTGCGGCGGTGGCGGAATCGGGCCGTCGCTGCGCACATTAATGCGCTGTGCAGACCTTGAGCCGGGTTTAGCGGCGTTGGCGGCGGGAGGCTCGCTTCGCCAGCGGCGCGTGTTGGCGGGCGCGCAGGGCGTGCGGGTAGAGATCGACGGGCGGGCGATGCTGTCGTTTGCTAGTAATGATTATCTCGGTCTGGCCGCGCATCCGGAGATCGCGGCGGCGGCGTGTGCGGCGGCACAAACCTATGGCGTGGGCGCGGGCGCGTCGCATCTGTTAAGCGGCCATCACGCCCTGCATGACGCGCTAGAGACACGCTTTGCCGCCATGGTTGGCGCACCGGCGGCGTTGCTTTTTTCCACCGGCTACATGGCGAATCTCGGCGTAGTGACTGCGCTGCTCGGGCGGCATGACGCGCTCTTTGCCGATAAGCTGAACCATGCCTCGCTGGTCGATGCGGCGCGATTGTCGGGCGCGGATCACCAACGCTATCACCATAACGACATGGCCGATCTGGCGCGACGCTTGGCGGCCTCGACCGCGCCGACTAAATTGATTGCCGTCGATGCGGTATTTAGCATGGATGGCGATACCGCGCCGCTGGCCGAGTTGTTGGCCTTGGCGGAACGCTATGATGCGTGGCTGTTGCAGGATGATGCACATGGCTTTGGGGTGTTGAGCCTCGCCGAGCGCGGTGTGACGGCCATGCCGGAACGGCTGCTCTATCTGGCTACTTTTGGCAAGGCGGCGGGGGTGGCAGGCGCGGCGGTGGCGGGGTCGGCGAACGCGGTCGCGTGGCTGGTCAATCGTGCGCGTACCTATATCTACACCACGGCGCAACCGCCGCTGCTGGCCGCCGCGACGCTGAAAAGCCTAGACTTGATCGCACAGGCCGATGATCGACGCGCCCATCTCCGTGCGTTGATCGCCCATCTACAGCAACGGCTGGCGGGTCTGCCGTGGCGGTTGATGCCCTCGGTCACGCCGATACAGCCGTTGCTGGTGGGCGATAACGCAACCGCCGTGCGCCTGTCGCAGGCCTTGGCGGAACGCGGTATTTGGTTGCCCGCGATCCGCCCGCCCACCGTGCCGGAGGGCACGGCGCGGCTACGCATCTCGCTCTCGGCGGCGCATGGCTTTGATGGCCTCGACGCGCTGGCCGACGCGCTATGGGGGTTGGCCACATGACCCCGCTCGTCTGTCTGCATGGTTGGGGGATGCGCGGCGCGATCTTTGCGGATCTCGCCCTGACCGGGCGCACGGTGTTGATGCCAGATCTGCCAGGCTATGGGGATGCGCCCTTGCCGACGCGCTATAGCGCCGAGGCCATCGCCCGGCAGTTGGCCGCAAACGCACCGGCACGGTTGGCCTTGCTGGGCTGGTCGATGGGTAGCCTCGTCGCGCAGGCGTGGGCAAAGCTGTTTCCAGCGCAGGTGGAACGCTTGATCTTGGTCGCGGCAACGCCGTGTTTTCGACAGCGCGCCGATTGGCCGCATGGCCTGTCAGACGCGGATATCGCAGCCTTTGCCGAGGGCGTGACCTTGGACAGCCGTGCGACGCTGGCGCGGTTTTTGAGCCTACAGGCGCGCGGTAGCGACGACGCACGGGCGGTCATCGCGCGTCTTCGGACGGCTTTGGCGGCGTTGGGCGAGCCATCCGCGACGACGCTGACGGCGGGCATGGCCTTGTTGGCGGACACCGATCTACGCGGTGATGCGAGCGCGATTCGCGCCCCCACGCTGATGCTACACGGCGACCGTGATGGCCTCTGTCCGCCGGCGGCGGCGGCGTGGTTGGCGGGGCAGATCCCCGAGGCGCGACAGGTGGTCTTGGCGCACGCCGCGCACGCTCCGTTTCTTTCGCATCCGGCGGTGTTCAATCGTATCGTTAGGGAGTTTTTAGATGAGTAATTTGCGTGCGGTGCAACGCAGTTTTGATCAGGCCGCCGCCGGCTATGACGCGGCGGCGGTGTTGCAACGCGAGGTAGCGACGCGCCTCGATGAACACCTCGATCTGATGCGCATCACGCCGCGCCGTATTTTGGACTTGGGCAGCGGTACGGGTTTTGCCGCGCCGTTGTTGACGCGTCGTTTTGCCAAGGCCGAACGCATCGCGCTGGATTTAGCGCCGGCGATGTTGTGCCAAGAGCGCGCGGCGCGTGGCTTGCGCGAACGCTGGCTGGGCCCGGCGACGCGCTTTGTCTGCGCCGATATGCACGCCCTGCCGATCGCGGCGGCCAGTGTCGATCTGATCTGGTCTAACTTGGCCTTGCAGTGGGCGGATGAGCCGTTGGCCGTGTTCAAAGAATGTCGCCGCGTGTTGCGTCCCGAGGGGCTGTTTCTGTTTGCCTCGTTCGGCCCCGATACCTTGCACGAGCTGCGCGCGACCTTCGCACAGGTCGATAACCACGCCCATGTCAATCGCTTCGTCGATATGCACGAACTAGGCGATGCCTTGTTGGCGACGGGGTTCACCGCGCCGGTGATGGTGAGCGAGCGCATCGTGTTGACCTATGCCGACCTGAAGGCGATGTTGCAGGACCTGAAGGCGATGGGCGCGCATACCGTGTTGGCACGCGAGCAGTTTGGCCTGATGGGGCGGGCGCGTTGGCAGGCCTTGCAGGCGGCGTGTCAGCGTTTTGCGCAGGCCGATGGCCGCCTGCCCGCAACCTTTGAGATCGTCTATGGCCATGCCTGGGCGGGGGCGGTGCAACGCCCTAAGTCAGCGGCGAACGAGGTGGTGATCCAATGGCACGGGTTGTCAAAGCCGACATGACGGCGCGCGGTTTTTTTATTGCCGGCACGGACACCGGCGTAGGCAAGACGCACGCGACGGCGGCCTTGCTCTACGCGGCGGCGCAATTGGGTTATCAGACCGTGGGCATGAAGCCCGTCGCGGCGGGGTTTGAACAGCGTGATGGCGCGTGGGTGAACGACGATGTCGCTGCGCTGACGGCGGCTAGCACGGTCAAGGCCGAGGCGCGTTTGATCAATCCCTACGCCTTGCGCGTAGCGATCGCGCCGCATATCGCCGCCGAGCAACAAGGCGTGAACTTGCGTATCCCACCCGTGACGGCGGCCTATACCGCGCTTGCCGCGCAGGCCGATGTGGTCTTGGTCGAAGGCGTGGGCGGGCTGTGCGTGCCGCTCGATGCCGAACATGATATGGCGGATTTGGCGCTGGCCTTGGGGTTGCCGGTCATCCTTGTGGTCGGGATGCGGCTGGGGTGTTTGAGCCATGCCGTGTTGACCGCCGAGGTGATGCGCGCGCGCGGCCTGTCGCTGGCGGCGTGGGTGGCGAATGATTTAGGCACTGGCATGGCCGAGTTTGAAGCGAATCTAAGCACGCTGACGCAACGCTTGGGCGGCCCGCCGTTGGTGGTGTTGCCGTGGGAACCGATGCTGCGCCCGGAACGAACCGGCGATGCCGTCGTCTTGTCGCGCTGGGCGGCACTGTTGAGGGGGGCTTGATACGGGGGGCTAATACTTGATAACTATTCTCGGGTATACATGCGTATAATCAGATCGGTCTATCGTCTATCCTAAGGAGTGCCCAGATGGTCTTATCCCGCACGAGCCAATATGCCGTTCAGGCATTGATTTATATAGCCACTCAACCCAAGGGCGCGCCGGTGCTGAACCGCGATATCGCGGAGCGTCTCAATGTGCCATCGGCCTATCTGGCTAAGATCTTGCAAACCTTGTGTAAGCAGGGTTTGTTAGATTCCTTTCGTGGACGATTGGGTGGCTTTCGCCTCAAAGAGGGCTCTCATAGCACCAACCTGATGCAGGTCTTGTTGCTCACCGAAGGGCCGCAGTTTACCGAGAGCTGCATCTTAGGTCTTAAGGTGTGCTCCGATGAGACCGCGTGCCCGCTGCATGCCGAATGGTTGCCGGTGAAGAAAAAGATCGTCACCCTGCTGACCAAGATGACCTTGGAGGATCTGGCCAAATCGGTGGCGACGGGTAAATACCGGCTGGCCGATATCCCTGTCAACTTTTTTGCGGGCTTGCGCTGAGGGCGTCATGGTGTTGCGTCGCTGGTTAGGTGTTTGGGTGGTTTTGACGGGCCTTATGCTGAGTCTGGTTGCGTGTCAGCCAGCCACGCCGGAGCAGGCCTTTTTAGGGACAGACATTCGTCATGAAACCTTTGGCGGCCCCTTAGCCCTGACGGATCACCACGGGGTTAAACGCACGCTCAAAGATTTTCGTGGCAAGTGGGTGGTGTTGTTTTTTGGCTATACCCATTGCCCCGATGTCTGCCCGACGACGCTAGGCGATACCGCTGCCGCGTTGCGTTTGATGCCGCCTGAAGATGCCAAAAAGGTGCAGGTGATCTTCGTTTCGGTCGATCCCGAGCGCGACACGCTGGCCATGTTGCGCGACTTTGTGCCCTACTTCCACCCTGATTTTTTGGCGCTTACGGGCACAGAGGCCGAGCTGGCGCAGACGGCCAAGGATTTTCGTGTTGTCTTTTCTAAGCACACGACCGCCGGGGTGGGTGGCTACCTTGTAGACCATACGGCGGGGAGCTATGTGCTGGACCCTGAGGGTAAGCTGAGTCTCTTCTTGCCCTTTGCGATGCCGGCCGCCGACATGGCGCACGACCTTAAGTTGTTGATGCACCCATCGTAAGGCTTGCCAGAGTGGGGGATTATTCCTATACTCGCCAAGCTTTTCCGACCGCATTGTCCCCATCCTTGGTTGGTTTAGCTTGTTGACGCATATTTAGAAGCTGTAACGAGGAAAAAATGACAGCCACTGCACCTGCCGCTGCTGCGGAACCGTATGACTACGAGATCGTTAAAAAATTCACCATCATGTCCATTGTCTGGGGCGTGGTGGGCATGTTGGTGGGCGTGTATATCGCCTCCGAACTGGCGTGGCCGTGGCTGAATTTTGACAGCCCGTATTTCTCCTTCGGTCGTTTCCGTCCGGTGCACACCGGTGCGGTGATCTTCGGCTTTGGCGGTTCGGCGCTGTTTGCAACCTCCTACTATGTGGTGCAGCGCACCTGCCAGACGCCTTTGTGGGGCGGCGGCTTGGTTCCGTTTACCTTCTGGGGTTGGCAGACGGTCATCGTCTTGGCCGCCGTGTCCTATGTGACCGGTTACAGCCAAGGGCGCGAATACGCTGAGATGGAATGGCCTATCGATATCCTGATCGAGCTGATCTGGATCGCCTACCTAGCCATCTACATCGGCACCCTGATGAAGCGTAAACAGCCGCACATCTATGTCGCCAACTGGTTCTACCTGTCGTTTATCTTGGCCACGGCCTTGCTCCACACCTTTAACAACCTCGCCGTGCCGGTGGGGCTGTTCACGCTGAAATCCTACAGCCTGTTCTCCGGCCCGATGGATGCGATGACGCAGTGGTGGTACGGCCATAACGCGGTGGGCTTTTTCCTGACCGCCGCCTTCTTGGGCATGATGTATTACTTCGTGCCTAAGCACGCGGGTCGCCCGATCTATTCCTATCGCCTGTCTATCGTCCACTTCTGGGCCTTGTCGTTTATGTATATGTGGGTGGGCACGCACCATCTACACTGGACCGCCTTGCCGGACTGGGCCTCTACCTTGGGCGCGACCTTTTCTATCATGTTGTTGCTGCCGTCGTGGGGCGGCATGATCAACGGCATCATGACCTTGTCGGGCGCATGGGACAAATTGCGTACCGACCCGATCATGCGCTTCATGATCGTCGCCCTGTCGTTCTACGGCATGTCCACCTTCGAAGGCCCGCTGATGTCGCTCAAAGATGTCAACGCGCTGTCGCATTACACCGACTGGACCGTGGGCCATGTGCACTCCGGTGCGCTGGGCTGGGTCGCGATGATCTCCTTCGGCTCGATCTATCACATGCTGCCGCGGCTGTGGAAGACCGAGATGTATAGCGTGCGCCTGATCAATGTCCACTTCTGGCTGGCGACGATAGGCGTGTTGCTTTATGTTGTGGCGATGTGGATCTCCGGCATCATGCAAGGCCTGATGTGGCGCGCCTTTGACGACTACGGCAACCTGCAATATTCCTTCGTCGAATCGGTCGCCGCGATGCATCCGTTCTACGCCATGCGCGCCTTGGGCGGCCTGTTCTTCCTGACCGGGATGTGCATCATGGCCTACAACGCCTACATGACCATTCGTCAGGGGCAGGCACAGCAGGCGGCGGCGCAACTGCAGGCGGCTTGATTAGATAACGGAGAGTGCTACATGTTTAAGCGTTTGAAAAACTTTACCCACGAGAAGATCGAGACCAACGCGGGTGTCCTCTTGGTGTTGACCATGTTGGCGATCAGCATCGGCGGCATGGTCGAGATCGTCCCGCTGTTCTTGCTTGACGACACGATGGAAAAGGTCGATGGTGTGCGTCCCTACACCCCGCTCGAACAGCGTGGCCGCGACATCTATATCCGTGAGGGCTGCTACACCTGTCACTCGCAGATGATTCGCCCCTTCCGTGACGAGCAGTTGCGCTATGGTCATTATTCGTTAGCGGCGGAGTCCAAGTACGATCACCCGTTCCAGTGGGGTTCTAAGCGCACCGGCCCAGATCTCGCCCGCGTCGGCGGTAAGTATTCCAACGAGTGGCATACGCAGCACCTGTTGCAACCGAGGTCAGTGGTGGAAGAATCGGTGATGCCGAACTACCCGTGGTTGATGACCGCGTTGGATGCCTCGGATGTCGCCGATCGTATGCGCGCCTTGCGTACCACGGGCGTGCCGTACTCGACCACGCAGGCGGAGTTTGATCGCAATGTGCAGCAGTTCGGCGCAGAGCACGCGCAGATGCAGCACATCCCCGACGCGCAGGTCAATCTAGTCAAGCAGGCGCAGGCCGGCAACTATGACGGCGATAACCGTAGCGTCTCCGAGATGGATGCGCTGGTGGCCTATCTGCAAGTCTTGGGCACGATGGTGGACTTCAGTAAGATCAAGCCTGAAACGCTGGTCAAGTTCCGCTAATACGCGAATACATCATGGAATGGTTCACGAACCCCGCCAATAGCAAGTCCTTGGGCTTGTTGATCTTCTTTGTCACCTTCTGCCTGATCGTGCTGTGGGTGTACGGAAGCCGCTCGCGCAGCGAGACGCTGGAGTCGCACAAGAACATTCCCTTTCTAGACGATGAAAACGACAAAAACGAAGAAAGGCCGCATCATGGCTGAAAACACTGTCCAAACTACGGGCCATGTCTGGGACGAAGACCTGGCTGAATTAAACAACCCGCTCCCCAATTGGTGGATCTACGGTCTCTATGTCACGGTCATCTTTGCCATTGTGTATTGGATCTATTACCCGTCCTGGCCGATCGGCAAGGATCACCTGCGCGGCATCGGCACGGTGACCTATCTCAACGCCGAGGGTCAAGCGGAAACCAACGGTTGGAACACCCGCGCCAAGCTCTTGAAAGAGATGCAAGATGCGAACGCCGCGCAGAAGCCGTATTTCGACAAGATCGCGGCGATGTCGGTGGCCCAAGTCACCCAAGACCCGGAGCTCAATAGCTTTGTGCTCTCGGCGGGCAAGGCGATGTTTGCGGAAAACTGCGCCGCCTGTCACCAGGCCGGTGGCCAAGGCAAGGTCGGTTTTTATCCCAACTTGGCTGACGACGACTGGAAATACGGCGGTAGCATCGACGAGATCCAAGCCACGCTGACCGGCGGCCGTCGTGGCTATATGCCGGCCTTTGGCGAAGCGCTGGAAAAGCCGCAGATCGCAGCGATCTCTCAGTATGTGCTGAGCCTTTCGGGCCATGCCGTCGATAAGACCTTGGCCGCCGAGGGTGACAAGCTCTTCCACAGCGACACCGGCGCGTGTTTCTATTGCCACGGTGACAACGCCAAAGGCCGCAAGGAGTTTGGTGCGCCTAACCTGACCGACAAGATCTGGCAGTGGGCCAATGTCCCGGCGGCGGCCGACATGAAGGCCAAGACGGCGGAGGTGCAAAAGGTCATCACCGCCGGTCTGAACAAGGGCGTGATGCCGGCGTGGGAGCAACGACTCAACCCCGGTCAGATCAAGTTGTTGAGCATCTATGTGCATGAACTGGGCGGTGGTAAGTAAGCCTTAACCTGATGCACCCAAGGCCCCGCTGCGTCGGGGTCTTTTTACTTGAAGCGACACCATGACCGACCGACCGATACAGTATTACGCCAAACACGCCGCCGTCGTCCCGCGCGCGATACACGGCCCGTTCCGGCGTTTCAAGTCGGCGTTGTTGTGGCTGTCCTTTGCCGTCTATTTCCTCCTCCCGTGGTTGCCGTGGTCGCGTGATGACGGCATCCCTCAGGCGGTCGTCTTTGACATCCCCGGGCGGCGCTACATGCTGTTTGATCTGGTGATCTACCCGCAAGATGTATTCTGGTTGGCCTTGTTCTTGTTCATCGCAGCGGTCTTGTTGTTCTTTGTCACCGCCTTGGTGGGGCGCGCCTTTTGCGGCTACTTCTGTTTTCAAACCTTGTGGACCGATGCCTTCATCTGGGTTGAACACTGGCTACAAGGCGAGCGCCCACACCGCCTAAAACTCTCGCGTGCGCCGTGGACGAATGGCGAAAAACTCCTCAAGGTCGGCGCAACGCATCTCGTCTGGTGGTTGATTGCGTTCTGGACGGCGTTGACCTTTGCCCTCTATTTTGGCTACGCCCCCGAGTTGTTACGCGAGTTCTTTACCGGGACGGCAGTGATGGCGGCGTATATCACCGTGGCCGTGTTGAGCGTGACGACCTATCTGTCTGCGGCGACCTTGCGCGAGCATGTCTGCCTCTACATCTGCCCCTATGGCCGTTTTCAGAGCGCGATGTACGACCCGGAGACCTTGACGGTTCACTACGACCGCGCACGCGGTGAAGGCGCGGCAGGGCGTATCGCGGCCAAACAAGGACTACGCGCCGCTAACGATAGACGCGCCTTGGGTCACGGCGATTGTATCGACTGCAAACTCTGCGTGCAGGTCTGCCCTACCGGCATTGATATCCGCGACGGCATGCAATTGGGCTGCATCGCCTGCGGCCTCTGCATCGATGCCTGCAACACCATTATGGCTAAGATGCACCTTGCTCCGGGCCTGGTTCGCTATGATGCCGAGAGCAATCTGCAACGCGCCCAGCCCCTGCCGCCGCGCGTGGATTGGCGGCGGCTCAAGGTCATTGGTTATGGCGTCGCGCTGATCCTGATGACGGCCTACCTGTTCTACAGCATCACGCATCGCCAAACCTTTGAGCACAGCACGCAGCAGATCCGCCAACCGCTGTTTGTGGTGCTCTCCGATGGGCGAATCCGCAATCTCTATCAGATCCGCCTGACCAATCTCTCGGGTCATGCGCAGCGTTATCAAATCACGGTGCGCGGCGTGCCCCCCGCCAGCCTAGACCTTGGCAATTTCTCGGTGGTTGAGGTGCGTAATGGCAAGAGCGTCATTGTGCAGGCGAGCGTGACGCTCAGCCCGGAGATGGCTTTGCTGCAACCCGAATTATGGTTTGATATTCGTAACCCCGCGGGCGAGGTATCTAGCGACCCGGCGCGCTTCTTCACCCAACATTAGATTTTTTATGGGTACTTCTATGAACTCGTCATTCCCGCGCAGGCGGGAATCCAGTTGGTTGATTTATCTTAACTGTAGTTTCGTCAAAGTAACTATTCTGGAATTTATAAAAGTGCCATTATGAACAGTTTATTGCTCACTCTTTTTGGCGGCATGACGCTAACAGTTGTTTTTTACGGCCTCGCGCGACTGAGTCGCTTGTCCAATTTCTGGGCGGCGGTAGTGGCGGCGGGCGTGCCGAGCCTGACCTATCTGGGCGTGGTGCTTGCGACACAACCGGGCTTGGATCGCATCACCATGCATCTCATCGCCTACCCCACGATCGCGGTCTTGCTCTATCAACTTTATCGCACACCGGGCCGCACGCATTGGGTGCCGCTGGCGCTGGTCAGTTTCTTTGTCGCGCTGTCGATCTTGATGGGCGGCTTCGTCTATATCGCCAGCGAAGGCGTGTCGCCCAGCGTGGCGGCATGGCTATTGCCGAATGCGAAGGATAAGCCCGTCTATACCGCGTTTTCGGGCGTGGTCGCGCATCATGACGAGGCGGCGAAATCCATCGCCCACCGCCGCAATATGGAAAGCCAAGTCGCGCAGCGCGGCTGGCAGGTCGAGGTGAGCGGCATCGATGCCGTGCAACGCGCCAAGGCGGGTGTGGTGACCCTGCGCGTCATGGCCAAGACCGGCGGCGTCACCGGACTGACAACGGCCATTAGCGTGTCGCGCCCCGGTCAGGACGGGGTGCGCGAGATCGCCTTAAACGACCAGGGCGACGGCGTGTACAGCGCACCCGTGGCGGCCTTGGACGCAGGGGTCTGGGTGCTAACGCTGGTATTGGACAGCCCCGGACAACGACCGATACGCCTAGAGCAGGCGATCGAAGTGAACGCTAACTAGCGTCGCCGAGCGCGCCAGATCTCGATCATCCCCGGTGAGACCGAGAGCGCGATGATGGCCAAGATGACGAGGGTGAGGTTGTGTTTCACCCATGGCAGGCCGCCGAGGAAATAGCCCGCTGGGACGAGCAGCCCGACCCAGAGTAACGCGCCGATGATGGAGAACACTAAGAAGCGCGTATAGGTCATCCGTCCGATGCCGCAGACGAAGGGGACGAAGGTGCGCACGATGGGGACAAAGCGGGCGATGATGATGGCCTTGGGGCCGTGCTTTTCCATGAAGGCGTGGGTGCGGTCTAGGTTCTCGCGCTTTAGCCAGCGGCTGTCCTCGCGTTGAAAGACCTTAGGGCCGATAAAACGACCCAGCCAGTAATTGACATTATCGCCACACAGCGCGGCCACGATCAGCGTCGCCATGACAATAGAAACATCCATGCCGCCTGCCGCCGCCACTGCGCCGGCGACAAAGAGGAGCGAATCGCCGGGTAGGAAGGGGGTTACTACAAAGCCCGTTTCCATGAAGACGATGGCAAAGAGCAGGCCATAGACCCACGCCCCATGCTCGGCGACAAAGGCGGCAAGGTGCACATCCAGATGCAGGGCGAGGTCGATGAGCTGGGTGAGGAGTTCCATAGGCTGCGCGTTACACCACGGCGTCGGCCTGCTCTTGCTTGACCGGCTTAACGAAGTCTTCGCGCGATACGCCTAGCCAGAGCACGATGGGGCTGGCGACCAGCACCGACGAGTAGATGCCGAACAAGATGCCGATGGTGAGCGCGACGGCGAAATAGTGCAGGGCCTCGCCGCCGAAGAACAGCATGGACAGCACCATGGTTTGCGTCATCGTGTGGGTGATGATGGTGCGGGACATGGTGGTGGTGATGGCGTTGTCGATGATGTCGGGGATGGTGCGGTTACGCATCTTGCGTAGGTTTTCGCGGATCCGGTCGAAGACGACGACCGACTCGTTGACCGAGTAGCCCAAGATGGCCAAGATGCCGGCCAGCACGGTGAGCGAGAACTCCCATTGGAAGAAGGCGAAGCAGCCGAGGATGATGACGACATCGTGCAGGTTGGCGATGATGGCGGCGAGGGCGAACTTCCACTGAAAACGGATGGCGAGGTAGCCCATGATGCCGGCGCAGACGACCAAGAGGGCCAATGCGCCGTCGTTGTAGAGTTCTTTGCCGACCTGCGGGCCGATGAAATCGACGCGTTTTAGGGTCACGCCGGGTTCGCTGGCGCGCAGGGTGGTGACGATCTGGTCGCTGAGTTGTGCGCCCGATGCGCCGGTCTTGCTGGGCAGGCGGATGAGGACATCGCGGCTGGAACCGAAGTTTTGTACCGTGACCTCGGTCAGACCGCTGCGTTCTAGGCTATGGCGAATCTGGTCGATGGGCGCGGCCTGCGGGTAGCCGATCTCTAGCACCGTGCCGCCGGTGAAATCGACGCCGAAGTTGATGCCTTTGGCGGTCAAGGCCCAAACCGCGAAGAGGAAGGTGATGAGTGAGATCGCCGTGGTCACGCGCCCGTAGCGCATGAAGGGGATGTCTTTTTTGAGGTGGAAGAATTCGATCATGACGACCCCTTAAATGGGCAACTTGCCGAGGCGGGCTTGGCGGCCGTAGGTCAGGTTGACCAAGGCACGCGACACGGTGACGGCGCTGAAGATGGAGGTGAGGATGCCCAGACACAACACGACGGCAAAGCCGCGCACCGGGCCGGAGCCTAGCCAGAACAAGGCGAAACCGGCGATGAAGGTGGTGATGTTGGAGTCCAAGATGGTGCCGAAGGCGCGCTCGTAGCCGGCGGTGATGGCGGCCTGCGGGCTGTTGCCGTTGCGCAGTTCTTCGCGGATGCGTTCGTTGATTAGCACATTGGCGTCGATGGCCATGCCCAAGGTCAGCGCGATAGCGGCCATGCCGGGCAGGGTCAAGGTCGCTTGTAGCATCGACAAGATGGCGATCAGGAACAGGCCGTTGGCGGCGAGCGAAAGCGAGGAGAACACGCCAAAGACGCGGTAGTAGAAGACCATGAAGACGACTACGGCAACGAAGCCCCAGATATTCGATTGGAAGCCTTTTTCGATATTCTCCGCGCCCATGCTGGGGCCGACGGTGCGTTCTTCGATGATCTCCATCGGCGCGGCGAGGGCGCCGGAACGCAGCAATAGGGACACATCGCGCGCGTCTTCGGCGGAGTCCATGCCGGTGATCTGCACCCGACCGCCGCCGATCTCTTCTTGGATGACGGGCGCGGTGACGACCTCGGTGCGACCTTTTTCGATCAGCAAGATGGCCATCCGTTTGCCGACATTCTCGCGCGTGACATTCTTAAAGATGCGTGCGCCACGGCCATCGAGGGTGATGTGCACGGCGGAGCGACTGTTTTGGTCAAAACCGGGCTGGGCATCGGTGATGTATTCGCCGGTCAACACGACCTCTTTTTTGACCAAAATGAGGCGGCCATCGCGCTCGGGATAGGCCTCGTCGCCAAACGGGACTTGACCGTTGGCGGCGGCAGCGAGTGCGGCGGGATCGTCCATGCGTTCGTCATCGACCATGCGGATCTCGAGGCTGGCGGTGCGGCCTAAGATCTCTTTGGCCTTGGCGGTGTCTTGCACGCCGGGCAGTTGCACCACGATGCGGTCGGCGCCTTGTTGCTGGATGACGGGCTCGGCCACGCCCAGCTCGTTGACGCGGTTGCGTAGCGTGGTGAGGTTTTGTTGTAAGGCGTCTTCGCCGACCTTGCGCCGGGCGACCTCTTTTAGACTGGCGACGAGGAGCAGGTCCGCGCCTTCCGTCGTGTCGTTTAGTTGCAGATCGGGATAGTGCGCCTCGATCAGGGTGCGCGCCTCGCTACGCACTTCGGCGGCAGAAAAACGGATCCGCACGGTGTCACCCTCGCGGGTGATGGCGCTGTAGCGAACCTTCTTTTCGCGCAGGGCGCTACGCAGGTCGCCCGCGGTGCGCTCGGCCGCCTTGGTCAGCGCGCCGGGCATATCGACTTGCAACAAGAAATGCACCCCGCCACGCAGGTCGAGGCCGAGGTACATGGGCAACGCGCCGAGCGAGGTCAGCCACGACGGTGAGGCGGGGATGAGGTTGAGCGCGACGGTGTAGGTCGGCCCCAAGGCGGCTTGCAAGACATCCTTGGCGCGGACCTGCTCGTCGGGGCTGGTTAGCCGTGCCTTGACCCCGCTGGAGTCGAGGCTGATGCCTGGGCTGCTGATGTTCGCGCCCTTGAGCGCCGCCTCGACCCGTTGCATCAATTCGGGTGTTGGTTTTTCCGCACTGCGGTTGGGGGCGACCTGAACCGCCGGGGCCTCGCCAAAGAAGTTGGGCAGGGTGTAGGTCAGGCCGATCACAAGGATCAGGCCGACCAGCAGGTTTTTCCAGAGCGGAAAGCGGTTCATGGGTGCAGCCTCGTAACGCGGTTATAGGTCTTTATAGGTCTTTTAAGGTGCCTTTGAGCAGGACAGTCTGGATGGCGCTGCGCTGGAATACGCTGTTCACGCCCGCAGCGATCTCCACCGTGATATAGGCATCGCTGACCTTGGTGATGCGGCCGCATTGACCGCCGCCGAGGATGACCTCATCGCCCTTTTGCAGGTTGTCTTGTAACTTCTTGGTCTCTTTGGTGCGCTTCATCTGCGGGCGGATGATCAGGAACCAAAACAAGACGAAGATCGCGATCAAGGGCAGAAAGCTCATGATCGGGTCAGGTTGAGCGGCGTCAGCGGCGTGGGCGAGGGAAATCATAGTTACTCCAAAGAAGAAAAGGCAAAAAGATCGCGCGGATTCTATCACGCATGCATAAAAGGAAGGCTGGCGATGTGGTCTTGTAGGTGGCCGGCGGCGATGGCCTCGCGTAGGCCGCGCATCAGGTCTTGGTAGAAATGCAGGTTGTGGATGGAGTTGAGTCGTGCGCCTAGGGGTTCGCCGATGCGGTGTAGGTGGTGCAGGTAGGCGCGCGAGAAATGTTGGCAGGTGTGGCAGGCGCAGCCCTCGTCTAGCGGTTTTTGGTCGTGTCTGTGGGCGGCGTTTTTGATGTGGATACTGCCGTTAAAGGTGTACAAAACGCCGTGTCGGGCGTTGCGCGTGGGCAGGACGCAGTCGAACATATCGATGCCCTGTTGCACGGCTTGGACGATGTCGGTGGGCGTGCCGACACCCATCAGGTAGCGCGGTTTGTGCGTAGGCAATTGCGGCGCGGTGTGGGCGAGGATGCGCATCATGTCCTCTTTCGGCTCGCCGACGGATAGGCCGCCGATGGCGTAACCATCGAACTCCATCGCAGCCAGCGCGGTGAGTGAGCGCTCACGCAGGTCTTCGTACATGCCGCCTTGGACGATGCCGAACAGGGCGTTAGGGTTGCCGGCGTGCGCGGTTTTTGAGCGTTCGGCCCAGCGCAGGGAGAGTTCCATCGAGACCCGCGTGGTGTCCCAGTCGGCGGGGTGGGGCGTGCATTCGTCGAAGATCATCACAATGTCCGAGTTCAACACGCGCTGGATTTGCATGCTGATCTCGGGCGTCAACAATAGCTTTTCGCCGTTGATGGGCGAGGCGAATTTGACCCCCTCTTCGGACAGCTTACGCATGGCGGCGAGGCTAAACACCTGAAAGCCGCCGGAGTCGGTGAGGATGGGGCCGTCCCAGCCGATGAATTTGTGTAGCCCGCCAAAGCCGCGCACCACCTCGATGCCGGGGCGTAGCCAGAGGTGAAAGGTGTTGCCGAGGATGATCTGCGCCTTGAGGTCTTTAAGCTCGTGTGGCGCGACGCCCTTGACCGCGCCGTAGGTGCCGACCGGCATGAAGACGGGCGTTTCGATCACGCCGTGGGCGGTGATCAGGCGGCCGCGGCGGGCGGCGCCGTCGGTTTGGAGGAGGTCAAATGTCATGGGCGGCGAGGTTTGTGAAGGGGTGTCGATTTCGTGCGTAAGTTTGTCGCCGGCCTTGCGGAAGGTTTTTGGGCTGATGGCGTGGGCTTCCTGACGCCGGGTTTTTGCGCCGGTGATCGTAGCGTTGCCGCAGGGCTACGCCGGCCGCCCTGGCCCGTGCCTTCCGGTTGCCAGTCGGGGATGAGGTGTTTTTTACCATTGCCGATGAGTTCAGAACGGCCCATGGACTTTAAGGCCTCGCGCAGGATGGGCCAGTTTTCGGCATCGTGATAGCGCAGGAAGGCCTTGTGCAGACGGCGACGACGGCCTTCGCGCACGACCTCGAGTTTTTCGGCCTTGCCGCCTAAGACCTTTTTGAGCGGATTGCGCTCGGTGTGGTACATCGTGGTCGCCAAGGCCATGGGCGTGGGCAAGAAGGTCTGCACTTGGTCGAGGCGGAACTCATGTTTTTTGAGCCAGAGCGCGAGGTTGAGCATGTCTTCATCGGTCGTTCCCGGGTGGGCGGCGATGAAGTAGGGGATGAGGTATTGCTTTTTGCCCGCCGCTAGGGTGGCGGCCTCGAACATCTGCTTAAATCGCTCGTAAGCGCCCATGCCCGGTTTCATCATCTTGGATAAGGGGCCGGCCTCGGTGTGTTCGGGCGCGATCTTGAGGTAGCCACCGACATGGTGTTGCACCAGTTCTTTGACATACTCAGGCGAGCGCACCGCGAGGTCGTAACGCAGGCCGGAGCTGATGAGGACCTTTTTGACCCCGGGCAGGGCGCGGGCGCGCCGATACATGTTGATCAGCGGGGTGTGATCGGTGTTGAGGTTTTCGCAGATGTCGGGGTAGACGCAGCTCAAACGGCGGCAGGCGTTTTCGATCTTTTGCGATTTGCAGGCCATGCGATACATGTTAGCGGTCGGCCCGCCGAGGTCGGAGATGACGCCGGTAAAACCGGGGGTCTTGTCGCGAATCGCCTCGATCTCTTTGATGACCGAGTCCTCCGAGCGGCTTTGGATGATGCGCCCTTCGTGCTCGGTGATGGAGCAAAAGGTGCAGCCGCCAAAACAGCCGCGCATGATGTTGATCGAGAAGCGAATCATCTCCCAGGCCGGAATCTTGGCGTGGCCGTAGCTGGGGTGCGGTGCGCGCGCGTAGGGCAGGTCGTAGACCGCGTCCATCTCGGGCGTGGACAGCGGGATGGGCGGCGGGTTGAGCCAGACATCGCGCTCGCCGTGTGCTTGGCGCATGGCGCGCGCGTTGCCGGGGTTGGATTCGAGGTGGAAGACGCGCGAGGCGTGGGCGTAGAGCACCGGGTTGGCCTTGACCTGGTCGTAATCGGGCAGGCGAATGACGGTGCGCTCGCGTAGAGTTTGTTTGGCGTTGAGCCGTTCGGCACGCGGGATGATGCGGATCGGCGCGGTGCCTTCAGGCGTTTGCGCGGCGGGTGCGCTGGCCGCCATGGCGTAGGGGTCAGTGTGGCGGTCGATCGCGCCGGGGGTGTCGAGATCGGTGGAATGGACCTCGATCCATGCCTCGGCGGGGAGCCAGTCGCGGCTGGCCATAAACGCGGTGCCGCGCAGGTCGCGGATGTCGTGGATCGGCTCGCCTTGGGCTAAGCGGTGGGTGACTTCGAGGAGGGCGCGTTCGGCGTTGCCGAAGATCAGCAGGTCGGCCTTGGAATCGGCCAACACGGAGCGGCGCACGGTGTCCGACCAGTAGTCGTAATGGGCGATGCGGCGCAGCGAGGCCTCGATCGAGCCGATGATGACGGGCACCCCAGAAAACGCCTCGCGACAGCGTTGGGCATAGACGGTGACGGCGCGGTCGGGGCGTTTGTTCGGCTCGGCGTGGGCGGTGTAGGCGTCGTCGGAGCGGATCTTACGATCGGCGGTGTAGCGGTTGACCATCGAGTCCATGTTGCCTGCGGTCACGCCGAAGTAGAGCGTGGGCTTGCCGAGTGCGCGGAACGGGTCGGCCGAGCGCCAATCGGGTTGACTGAGGATGCCGACGCGATAGCCTTGCGCCTCCAGCATCCGCCCGATCAAGGCCATGCCGAAGCTGGGGTGGTCGATATAGGCATCGCCGGTGACGAGGATGATGTCGCAGGCATCCCAGCCCAGCGTTGCCATCTCGGCGCGCGACATCGGCAGGAAAGGCGCGGTGCCAAAGCGTTTCGCCCAGTATTTTTTATGGGCGAAGAGCGGGGTGGGCTTATCCATGGGGTTGCTCCTCCGTGCGCTCGATCAACATCGCATCGCCATAACTGAAGAATCGGTAGTCGGCGGTCACCGCATGGGCGTAGGCGTCGAGCAATAGCGGCTGGCCACCAAAGGCGCAGACCAACATCAGCAAGGTCGAACGCGGCAGGTGAAAGTTGGTCAATAAGCGATCGACGACAGCAAAGCGGTAGCCCGGCGTGATGAAGAGCGCGGTTTCGCCCTCGCCGGCGTGTAGCGCGCCGTGCGCTGCCGCCGACTCTAAGGCCCGCAGGCTGGTCGTGCCCACGGCGGTGACGCGGCCGCCACGCTGTCGACAGGCGGCAATGGCATCGACCGTCGCCTGCGGCACGGTGTAGCGTTCTGTGTGCATGACATGGTCGTCGGTGTCTAGGACGCGCACCGGCTGAAATGTCCCCGCGCCAACATGCAGCGTTACCCAGGCGATCTCGACCCCGTGGGCGCGCAGGCGAGCGAGCATGGCCGCGTCAAAATGCAGGCCCGCCGTCGGTGCGGCGACCGCGCCGGCGGTGCGCGCATAGACGGTTTGATAGCGCTCACTGTCGGCCGCCTCGGCGGCGCGGTCAAGGTAAGGCGGAAGCGGTATCTCGCCGTAGGCCTCTAGCCATTCCAGCGCCGTGCGTGCCGGGTCAAAACGGAGGTGAAAGAGGTCATCGTTCTGTGCATCGCGGCCCAACATCTCGGCCTCAAAGGCGTCGGCCTTGAACGCATCAACCAACTGTAGGCGCGCCCCCGTCTTGGGCGATTTGCTGGCGCGGATGAAGGCCAGCACCTCGTGATCGCTGATGACCCGTTCGACCAAGACCTCGATCTGCCCGCCGCTGGCCTTGTGGCCCATCAAGCGCGCCGGGATCACCCGCGTGTCGTTGAACACCAGCAGGTCGCCAGTCTTCAAAAAGTGCGGTAGGTCGGCGAACTGTGCATCGCTAAAGACCCCGGCTACGCCATCGACGCGCAACAGCCGACTCGCCGTTCGTTCGGGCAAGGGATAGCGGGCAATCTGCGCGTCGGGCAGGGAGAAATCGAATGTGGCGACCTTCATAAGGGGCGAATTATGGGCCAAAGCGTGTTTTGGCGCTTGCTATAAAGGCAGGGTTAGCGGGATAATGCGCGACTCGCATCCAGCCGGGATGGCGGAATCGGTAGACGCAGCGGATTCAAAATCCGCCATTGGTGACAATGTGGGGGTTCGAGTCCCCCTCCCGGCACCACAATACCAATGCAACGCTTCAGCCGTTGCATTTTTGCAAAACAGCCTGTTACGGCTTGATCAGTGACAGCGTGTTAATGCCAAACAAAACACCAAACAAAACATTGCCGTAAATAACAGATACGTTATTATTTGGTTCATAAGCTACACCATTGAGTTTTATAGCGAGGCGGTTCGGGTGGAGATTTCGCGTTTGCCTAATACCTTAGCGGCATGCTTTGTTGCCTTGGTTGACCGCATGGAAAACGCGCTGATTGTCGGCGTCCCTTCCCCCTCGCTCTCTACGCTACGCAAATACGCGGCGGCGCTGGGTAAGCGGTTGGAAGTGCGGTTGGTGTAGTTCACCCGTTTCGGCATCAATCGTCACGACTCCACACGTCAAGCATGGCTAAGAAGACCCCCATCCATCCTAAACACCCTGAACGCATCTGTTGGGGCTGCGATAAATATTGCCCCGCCGATGATCTGCGTTGCGGTAATGGCGCGGAGCGCACACAACATCCGGTCGAACTTTTTGGTGAGGATTGGCTGGCGTGGGAGCCGGTGTCTGCGCCGCTGATTAAGCCGGCGGATTAAAGCGCGATAGACTCGATAAAGGCGATCTCGTCGCCGTTGTTGAGGGCGATTTCGGGGGCAGGCGCAGGGTCTCGCGGCCTAGGCCGCGTTTGCCCATGAGGTCGCCAAAACAGTGACGGCGAGTATGCGCATAGTGTTGGTTTTAAAGTTGAATTTTCAATGTTAGAGGCCAAGTTCGGCCCATAAGGTGTCGACACGCGCCTTGACCGCCGCATCCATGACGATGGGGCGACCCCATTCGCGGGTGGTTTCGCCCGGCCATTTGTTGGTCGCATCTAGCCCCATCTTGGAGCCTAGCCCCGAGACCGGCGAGGCGAAGTCGAGGTAATCTATCGGCGTGTTTTCGATCAACAGGGTGTCGCGCGCCGGATCGACGCGGGTGGTGATGGCCCAGATGACCTCTTTCCAGTCGCGGATATCGATGTCGTCGTCAACGACGATGACGAACTTGGTGTACATAAATTGACGCAAGAACGACCACACGCCCATCATCACGCGCTTGGCGTGGCCGGGATATTGTTTCTTCAGGCTGACGATGGCCATCCGATAACTACAGCCCTCGGGCGGCAGGTAAAAATCGGCGATCTCGGGGAATTGTTTTTGCAACAACGGGACGAAGACTTCGTTGAGCGCCGCACCTAGAATGGCCGGCTCGTCGGGCGGTTTACCGGTGTAGGTGGAGTGGTAGATCGGGTCGCGGCGCATGGTGATGCGTTCAATCGTGAAAACGGGGAAGCGCGCCTGTTCGTTGTAGTAGCCGGTGTGGTCGCCGTAGGGGCCTTCCAGCGCGGTCTCACCGGGGTGGATGACGCCTTCCAGGACGATCTCGGCATGGGCGGGGACTTGCAGGTCGGAGCCGATGGCGCGCGCGACCTCGGTCTTGGCACCGCGCAAGAGGCCAGCAAATTGGTATTCGGACAGCGAATCGGGCACCGGCGTGACCGCGCCTAAGATCGTGGCGGGGTCAGTGCCGAGGGCGACGCAGACGGGGAATGGCGTGTTGGGGTGTTGCGCGCTGTGATCGCGAAAATCGAGCGCGCCGCCGCGATGCGGCAGCCAGCGCATGATGAGCTTGTTTTTGGCGATGACTTGTTGGCGGTAGATGCCGAGGTTTTGCCGCGTCTTGAGTGGGCCACGGGTGATGGTCAGGCCCCAAGTGATGAGCGGTGCGACATCGCCCGGCCAGCAGGTTTGGATGGGTAGTTGGCCGAGATCGACCGCATCGCCTTCGAGGATAATCTCTTGGCAGGGCGGACGGCTGACCACCTTGGGGGCCATGTTGAGGACTTGCTTCAAGATGGGGAGTTTTTCCCACGCGTCACGCAGGCCCTTGGGCGGCTCGGGTTCTTTGAGGTAGGCGAGCAATTTGCCAATCTCGCGCAGGCGTGCTGGGTCTTCTTCGCCCATGCCTAAGGCGACGCGTTTGACCGTGCCAAAGAGGTTGGCGAGGACGGGGGTGGTGTGGCCCTTGGGGTTCTCAAACAACAAGGCAGGGCCGCCGGCGCGTAGGACGCGGTCGGCGATCTCGGTCATCTCCAGATACGGGTCGACCTCGACGGTGATGCGTTTGAGTTCACCGCGCGCTTCGAGTTGGGCGATGAAGGCGCGTAGGTCGTGAGATGACACTTATTTTATTTCTTCAAAGACCTTGACGACGCGGGTTACGCCGGCGATCTTGGAGGCGACCTCCGCCGCGATATCCCCCTCGGCCGTTTGGACGATACCCATCAGGAAGATCACGCTGTTTTCACTGACGACCTTGATCTGGTTGGCGTTGATGCGGCGGTCATTAAAGAGGCCCAGCTTAACTTGCGCGGTGAGGAGGAGATCGTTACTGCGCGTAATTAAAGAGGTGGGCGCGGCGAGCTGAAGCTCGTTCTTAACCTCGCCGGCACGGACATTTTCGATCCCTAGTGCGATCTCGCCAACGCGCGCCTTGAGTGCGTTGGTGGGGGCCTCGCCGGTGATGAGGACACGGCGGTTATAACTGGTGAAATTGGCGTGCACCTTGTCGAGTTTGGCCTCGGATGTGCGGTGGCCGGCTTTTAACTCGATCTCCTCGTCCATGAGGTAGGTGGCGACGGTGCGACGGTCTTCGCCCATCAGGACACCAACACCGGCACCGCCGACGATGACGGGTGCGCAGGCGCTCAGGAACGAAACCGCGAAGGGAACAAGCAGGAAGGCGATACGCATGTGGGACTCCAAGAGGGGGTTGGCAATGGCGGCGATTATAGCGTGCTGTATTTAAAAGGGGTCTCTATAAACACACCGTCGTAATGAAGGCGCAGGCCGGAATCCAGTCAATCCTAGCCACTGGATTCCGGGTCAAGCCCGGAATGACGATTTATCCTAAAAAGCATCGAATGCGCTCTTTAGCCATTCGAGGTGGTCGCCGTCGATGAGGATGGCGTCAAAGCGGCATAGCGGTTCGCAGCGCTGTTGCATGAGATAATGGCGGGCCGCGTAAACAATGCGGCGCTGTTTCCCCGGCGTGATGCTGGCCGCCGCGCCGCCGTAGTGGTCGTTGCGCCGCGCGCGCACCTCGACGAAGACCCGCGTCTCGCCATCTTGGAGGATGAGGTCGATCTCGCCACCGCGACAGCGGTAGTTGCGGGCCACGAGGGTCAGCCCGTGGGCGAGCAAAAACTCGGCGGCGCGCTGTTCTGCGACCTCGCCGCGTTGCTGAGGTAGGCTGCTACCGATTATGCTTCGTTCTATTGCCATATTTGTGTCCTGTTCGCCATGATGCCAGAAACCCCGCAAGTCGCGCGCCCCGCGACCTTATATATCGTTGCTACGCCGATCGGTAATCGGCGCGACATCACGCTACGCGCCCTCGATATCTTGCGTAGTGTGGCCTTGATTGCCGCCGAGGATACGCGGGTCTCGGGCCAGTTGTTGGCCGCCTATGAGATACGCGTGCCCCTGTTATCGTGCCGGGAACATAACGAACGCGCGGCGGCAGAGCGCATCTGTGCGGCCTTAGCCGCAGGCCAGAGCGTCGCATTGATCTCGGACGCGGGTACGCCGGGGATCTCCGACCCGGGCGCGCGCGTGGTGCGTGCCGTGCGCGCGGCGGGGTTTGTCATCAGCCCGTTGCCGGGGGCGAGCGCGGTGGCCGCCGTGCTGTCGGTCTCGGGGATCGAGGGTGACTGGTGCTTTCATGGTTTCTTGCCGCCTAAATCGGCCGCGCGGCGTAGCGTGCTGGCGGCTTTGCGTGATCGTCCCTGCGCCTGGGTTTTTTATGAGGCCCCGCATCGCATTGTGGAGACCGTGGCCGATCTGGCGCTGGAGTTGGGCGCTGACCGTGCGTGTTTTTTGGGCCGCGAAGTGAGTAAACACTTCGAGCAGTTCCATGCCGCGCCCTTGGGTGAGCTGGCTGATTGGCTGGCGGCCGACGGCGACCATCAGCGCGGGGAGTTTGTCCTTATCGTCGCCGCGCCTGAGGTCGTGGTTGATGCGGATTTGGCGCAGGCCGAGGCGGTGCTGGCGACCTTGATGGCTGAGCTGTCGCCGAGCCAATCGGCACGCCTAGCGGCACAGATTACCGGGGTGAAAAAGGCCACGCTTTATGCGCGGGCGCTCGTACTGTCGGCGGCGCGGGAGGAAGAATAAGTGCCCGTGCGCCTCTGGGCCGGTATACTCCCGTCCGGAGTTGGCTAGACAGTCGCCCGTCACCTGTTTGTGGCGGGAGGAAAGTCCGGGCTCCCTAGGGCAGGATGCCAGGTAACACCTGGGCGCTATAAGTGTGGGGCTTGCCCTGCACCCAAGGCGACGGAAAGTGCAACAGAAACATACCGCCGATGGCCCCGCAAGGGGCACAGGTAAGGTTGAAATCGTGCGGTAAGAGCGCACGGCTGGGCGGGCAACCGTCCCAGCGGGTAAACCCCATCCGGAGCAAGGCCAAATAGGCAGACGCTAAGACGGCCCGTCGAGTCTGCGGGTAGGCTGCACGAGGCGGCGCGCGAGCGTCGTCCTAGATGAATGACTGTCCACGACAGAACCCGGCTTATCGGCCAACTCCACCTTTTTTTAGCGCTATGCGGTTGTCGTGGGGAACGCTCCTTGTCCTAGACGCAGCCGTTATGCGTCCGTTATTCGCTCCTGCAGGAGCGGGCTTGCCCGCGAGCGGCGCGCTATTCGCCAGCACGCTGGCTCCTACGGCCGGATAAACCAGCGAAGCGGTGCGGCCTCGCCCTGTGGGGCGGGCTTTAGCCCGCCATAGCGCGTGTGCGTCGTTGCCGTTGTTGGCGGGCTGAAGCCTGCCCTACGCGGGTGACCGCTACGAACTGCCGTAGGAGCGAATAGCGCACGGCGCGGCATGGTAATTTAGTACTAATCTTGTCCGTGTTCCGTGGGTTATCTCATGGGTTACTTTAAGTTAGTGGTGCATGGTTATAATAAACTTGGTGCTTTTATTTTTCATGCCTGTGCGCGTAAGTCCTTGTCCGTATTGAAAAAACCCCTTGACGCTGGCTTCCCTGCTTCCTATAGTGGAGACCTGTGGGTAATTGTGGGGAAAAGTGGGGCATTGGGGTGGTTCCGGTGTCTGCGCAAACATCATGTTTCGGGGTCATTCGCATCTGGCGTTGGATGGAAAAGGTCGCTTAGCCGTGCCGGCGCGTTATCGCGACCTGCTTTTGGCGCAGTGCGCCGGGCATCTGATCGTCACGCTGGACCCTTCTGCTTGTTTGTTGCTCTACCCCTTCCCGGAATGGGAGCCCATCGAGCGTAAGCTCAATGCCTTGCCTAGCTTTAACCCGGTCAGCCGTCAGATGCAGCGCGTCTTGGTTGGCTCGGCGACCGATGTCGAGCTCGATAGCGCCGGGCGTATCCTCCTCCCCGCCCATCTGCGCGAGCGCATCGGCCTAGATAAAGAGGCGGTCTTGGTTGGGCAGGGGAATAAGTTTGAGATCTGGTCTGCCGAGGCGTGGACCGCGTTGTACGCCACCGCCCACGAATTGCCGAATCAGTTGGCGAGCGCCATGCAAACCGGGGATATCCCGGACGACCTGCGGAACTTCTCGCTATGACCTCGGCCCCCGCCCATATCCCCGTGTTGTTGACGGAGGCGGTCGCCGCATTGGCGATCCGCGCTGAGGGCGTGTATGTCGATGCCACCTTTGGTCGCGGCGGTCACTCCCGCGCCATCCTCGCGGCCTTAGGGCCGCAGGGGCGACTGATCGCTTTGGATCGCGACTTGTCCGCGCTGGCGGAGGGACAGGTCTTGGCGGCAAATGATGCGCGCTTTCAGATGGTGCACGCGCCGTTTAGCCAATTGGCCGAGGTCTTGCGTGGCGTGGGGGTATCGCAGGTCGATGGCATCTTGCTCGACATCGGCGTGTCGAGCCCGCAGATCGACCAAGTCGAACGCGGCTTCAGCTTTCGCGGCGATGCCCCGCTTGATATGCGTATGGACACCTCCACCGGGATGAGCGCGGCGGAGTGGTTGGCGATCGCCAGCGAGGCCGAGATCACTGAGGTGGTGCGCGATTACGGTGAGGAGCGTTTTGCGCGCAAGGTTGCGCAAGCGATCGTCGAGGCGCGTGCGCTGGAGCCGTTGACCCGTACGCGACAATTGGCGGAGTTGTGTCAGCGTGCGGTGCGTACTCGCGAGCCTGGCCAAGATCCGGCGACGCGTACCTTTCAGGCGGTGCGTATCTTTATCAACCGCGAGTTGGATGAATTGGCGGCGGTCTTGCCGCAGGCGTTGGCGGCCTTGCGTCCCGGCGGTCGCTTGGCGGTGATTAGCTTCCATTCGCTGGAAGATCGGCAAGTCAAGCACTTTATGCGCAACGAGGCGCAGGGGCCGCAGATCCCCTTTGATGTACCGATACCCGCGCACCTGTTGCCGCAAGGTCGGCTGCACCTGATTGGCAAGGCGACCCGCGCTGGGGTTGATGAGCTACGCCAGAACCCGCGTGCACGTAGCGCGACCCTGCGCGTTGCCGAGTGTCGGGGCGATGTTGGGGCGAGGGCGCCATGACGCGGTTAAATATTTTCTTTGCGCTGCTTGTCGTCCTGAGTGCGCTCTCTGTTGTGACCGCGCGCCATGAGGCGCGCAAATCGTTTCTGGCCTTACAGTCGGTGCAAAAGGAGGCGCGGGGCTTGGAGGTTGTGTGGGAACGCTTGTTGCTGCGGCAGGCTTCAGCCACGATGTACGACAAGGTTGAGACGGTGGCAACGCGTGATTTGGCCATGAAATCTCCGGAGGCTTCACGCATCCGTGTGCTGACCTTGGATGATGTCGCTACTGTTGCCTTGGGTCGCGCAAACGCACACGGGGGGGCGCAATGAAGCGGCGCGTCCCTTCGGTGCTGAAGGTGGATTTGCAACGCTGGCGTATGCGGCTGGTTATGCTGATTATTTTTAGTGCATTTGGCGTTTTGGTTGCCCAGTTGTCTTACATGCAGATATGGAAGAAAGACTTTCTACGGCAACAGAGCGATAAACGGGTGAAGCGGTTAGTGGATATTCCCGCACATCGTGGCATGTTGCTGGATGCGCGTGGCGTGCATCTGGCAATCAGTATCCCCGCGGCAGCGATTGGGCTGAATGCGCGTGAGGCGGAGGCGACACCGGAACAGCGGTCACAGTTGGCGCATCTGTTGGGTCTCGATAGGGCGGCATTAGACCGCATCTTCCGTGAAAAAAAGAAGTTCACTTATTTGGCGCGGCAGATCCAGACTGAGACGGCGGATGCCGTGATGACGCTGAAGATCAAGGGGGTCACTAGTCAACCGGAATATCGTCGTTATTACACGGCTGGTGAGACGATGGCCCAGGTCTTGGGTCTGACGAATATAGAAGACCGGGGCTTGGACGGAATAGAGCTGTCCTATCAATCGTCTTTAGGGGGCGTATCAGGCAAGAAACGGGTGATTCGGGATCGTGCTGGGAATGTGGTAGAGGAACTCGAATTGGTGCAGCTCCCTAAGAAGGGGGCCGATCTTATGCTGAGCATCAACTCGCAAATTCAGTATCTGGCCTTTCGCGAGTTGAAGGCCGCGACATTGACCTATAAGGCTAAGGCGGCGAGTGCGGTGGTGTTGGATGCGCAGACGGGTGAGATCTTGGCGATAGCCAATTACCCCAGCTATAACCCTAATGAACGCAGAATGATGCGGCCAGAACTGGCGCGCAATCGGGCGGCGGCTGATGCCTTTGAGCCGGGATCAACCCTGAAGCCTCTCTTTGTCGCCGCGGCCTTGGAGCAGCAGAAGATTACGCCGGGCACGCTGATCGATACGAGCGCGCCCTTGCTACTCTCGGGAAAACGGATCACAGATACGCATGAGAATGGGGTCGTTAGCGTGACGGATGCGATCCAGGTATCTAGCAATGTGGCGATGGCGCGCATTGCCATGAGTATGCAGGATAGGGATATCTATAGTGTCTACTCGGCGGCAGGTTTTGGACGCTTGCCTAACTCGGGTCTGCCGGGTGAGGCGCGGGGTATTTTGCATGACACGCGTAAGCCATGGCTACCCATCGAGAAGGCCGCCTTGTCGTATGGGCATGGTGTCTCGGTCAGTCTGTTGCAATTGGCGCGTGCCTATACCTTACTCGCCAATGATGGGGTGTTGATGCCGCTGACCGTGGTGAAGCGTACGGAGCCCGTGACGGGTACGCGTGTGGTGAGTGCGCAGAGCGCCAGGCAGGTGCGAATCATGTTGGAAAAAGTAGTTCAGGAGGGCGGGACGGCCCCTAAGGCACGGGTTCTTGGCTATAGCGTAGCGGGTAAGACGGGGACGGCGCATAAGCTGGTTAATGGGAATTTTAACAATCATGCTTATCGTGCCTCGTTTGTGGGGATGGCCCCGGCCTCCAATCCGCGGGTGGTGATAGCGGTTGTGGTGGATGAGCCCAGTGGTGTGCAGTATTACGGTGGTGAGGTCGCTGCCCCGGCATTTTCTCGCATCATGGCGGGGACCTTACGCTTCTTGGCGATCCCTCCGGATGCGCCGATGGAGGCCTTGCCGCCGGTGCGTAGCACCGTGGTTAAGGAGTCAGCATGAAGACCTTAATCGCGACCTTGATCACGACCTTACGGCAGATGGCGCCCCGCGCACGGCTGATGGCAGATAGTCGCCAAGTGGCTAAGGGGGATGTGTTTTTGGCCTTTGCGGGACAGACGCATGATGGTCGTACGCATATCGCGGCGGCGGTGGCGGCGGGCGCTGCGGCGATTGTGTGGGAGCCGGAGGGCTTTACCTGGCCGCTGGGTCTGACGGTGCCGAATGTGGCGTGGCCGGGGTTGGCGCAGGCATCGGCCGAGTTGGCGGTGGCGTGGTATGCGGATCCTTCGGCGGCGTTGTGGACGATCGGTGTGACCGGCACCAACGGCAAGACTTCGTGTACGCATGGGCTGGCGCAGGCCTTGACCACGCTGGGACGCAAGACGGCGATGGTGGGGACGCTCGGCAATGGCTTTGTCGATGCCTTGAGCGCGTCCACGCACACCACGCCCGATGCCGTCGCCTTGCAAGGACTGTTGGCCGAGTATGTCGATCAGGGCGCAACGGCCTTGGCGATGGAGGTCTCCTCGCACGCGCTCGATCAGGGCCGCGTGCGCGGGATGCATTTCGCCGTCGCGGTGTTGACCAATCTGTCGCGTGATCATCTCGATTATCACGGTGACATGGCGGCCTACGCGGCGGCCAAGGCGCGCCTCTTTGCGTGGCCGGGCCTTAAGGTGGCGGTATTAAATAGCGACGACGCGCTGGGTCAGCAGTTGGCGCAAGACCTCGCAGGGCGCGATCTACAGGTGCTGACCTACGGCATCGGGCAGGGCGATATTCGTGCCGAGGGACTGCGCCTCGATGCAAGGGGTAGCCACTTTACGCTGGTTACACCGAACGGTGAGGCGCGTATCGCCTCGCCCTTGTTAGGGCGTTTCAATGTCGAGAACTTGCTGGCCTGTGCGGCGGCCTTGTTGGCGAGCGATGTGCCTTTGCTGACAGTGGCCGAGCAATTGGGCAACTTAGAGGCTGTGCCGGGGCGTTTGCAGGTCTTGCGCGGCGAGGCTGCCGATCCGTTGGTGGTGATTGATTACGCACACACACCGGATGCCTTAGAAAAGGTCTTGGCGACCTTGCGCCCTCTCGGTCGGTTGTGTTGCGTCTTTGGCTGTGGCGGCGACCGTGATCGTGGCAAGCGACCTTTGATGGGCGCGGCCGTCGCCGCCGGTGCGGATACGGCGATAGTCACTAGCGACAACCCGCGCCATGAAGAGGCTGACGCCATCATCGCGGACATCGTGGCGGCCATGCCCGCGGGGCAGCGCGTCATCGTTGATCGTGCTAGCGCGATCCACGCGGCGATCGCCGAGGCAGATGGGGGTAGCGTGATCTTGATCGCCGGTAAGGGCCATGAGGCGTATCAGGAGATCGCTGGGGTGCGTTATCCATTTTCGGATCTGGCTGTAGCGCGTCAGGCGCTGGCTATGAGGAAGGAAAAGCATGCACTTGTATGAAGTGGCCGAGGCCTTGAATGCGACCGCCGTGGGCGGGGATGTCGCGTGGGATCGCGTCACCACCGATAGTCGTGGTGATGTCCGGGGCGCGTTGTTTGTCGCCTTGCGCGGCGACCGCTTTGATGCGCATCAGTTTGTCGCCGATGTGCTGGCGCGGGGCGCGGCGGCGGTGATGATCGCGGCCGATGCCGGTCTGGATGTCGCCCCCGCATTAGTGGTGGCGGATACGCGCATCGGGCTGGGGCAGTTGGCCGCCTGGCATCGTCAGCAGATGCCGGCCAAGCTGGTGGCGATTACCGGCAGCAATGGCAAGACCACGGTCAAAGAGATGACCGCCGCCATCTTGCGCGCCGAGGTCGGGGTGGACGCGGTCTTGGCGACAGAGGGCAACCTGAATAACGACTACGGCCTGCCCCTGACCCTGTTGCAACTCAGCCCCGCGCACCGTTATTGCGTGGCCGAGATGGGCATGAATCACCCCGGTGAGCTGGATTACCTCACCCGTCTGGCGCGCCCCGATGTCGCCTTGGTCAATAACGCCCAGCGCGCGCATCTGGCGGGTTTGGGCACGCTGGCAGCGGTGGCGGCGGCCAAGGGCGAGATCTACGCCGGGCTGACGGCGGATGGGGTGGCGATTATCAACGCCGAGGATGCGCATGCCGCGTTGTGGCGGGGTTTGGCGGGTGCGCATCGGGTCATCGCGTTTGGCTTGAGCGACAACGCCGATGTTCGCGCCGAGCGCATGGGTGACGGCATTGTGCTTAGTACACCGCAAGGGCGTATCGAGACCCGGTTTACCGCGCCGGGCGAACACAACCTGCGCAACGCGGCGGCGGCAACTGCGGCGGCCTTGGCCTTGGGCGCGTCGCTTGACGCGGTGGCGCGGGGCTTGGCCGGGTATGCCGGGGTCAAAGGGCGTTTGCAGGCCCATGCCTGCATCTTGGGCGCACGCTTGATCGACGATACCTATAACGCCAATCCGGATTCAGTCAGCGCGGCGATTGCGGTGCTGGCGGCTGAACCCGGTCACCGTGTCCTAGTGCTGGGCGATATGGGCGAACTCGGCCCAGAGGCGGCCGCCTTGCACGCCGAGATCGGTGTCAAGGCGAAGGCGGCGGGCATAGACCGCCTGTTGACCTTGGGCGATCTGGCGATCCATGCGGCGCGCGCCTTTGGGGCGGGCGGGCAACATTTTGAGTTGATTGAAGACCTGTTGGCGAGCGTGGAGGTGGAGCTTGCCGCACACACCACGGTCCTAGTCAAAGGCTCGCGTTTCATGCGCATGGAACGCGTCGTGCAGTCGTTTATGGAGGATCACCTATGTTCCTGATGCTTGCCCAGTGGCTAGGCCACGATGTTCGCGCCTTCAATGTCTTTCAGTACATCACCCTGCGGGCGGTGCTGGCGGCGTTGACCGCCTTGGCGATCTCGTTCTTGATCGGCCCGGCGATGATCCGTTGGCTGACGGCCAAAAAGGTCGGCCAAGCGGTGCGCAGCGATGGGCCGCAAACCCACTTGGTCAAACAAGGCACGCCAACCATGGGCGGGGCCTTGATCTTGGCCGCGATCACGATCACCACGCTGTTATGGGCGGACCTGTCTAGCCGTTATGTCTGGGTGACGCTGGTCACCTTGCTCGGCTTTGGCGCGATCGGTTGGGTCGATGATTGGCGCAAGGTGGTCTATCGCGACCCCAAGGGCCTGGCCTCGCGCTGGAAGTATTTTTGGCAGTCGGTGATCGCCGTGATCGTGGCCTTGTGGCTGGCCTATTCGGCGCACCTGCCGGCACAGACCGAGTTGATCGTGCCGTTCTTTAAGCAGGTCGCGATCCCGCTCGGGGCGATGGGCTTTGTGGTGCTGGCCTATTTCGTTATCGTCGGGGCGAGCAACGCGGTCAACCTGACCGATGGCGCGGACGGTCTGGCCATCCTGCCGACGGTGATGGTGGCGGGGGCCTTGGGCATCTTTGCCTATGTCGCCGGCCACGCCGGGTTTTCTAAATATCTGTCCTTGCCCTATATCCCCGGCGCGGGCGAGTTGGTCATCATCTGTTCGGCCATGGTCGGTGCGGGCTTGGCGTTTTTGTGGTTTAACGCCTATCCGGCCGAGGTCTTTATGGGCGATGTCGGCGCGTTGGCGCTGGGCGCGACCTTGGGTGTGATCGCCGTCATCGTGCGCCAAGAGATCGTGTTGTTCATCATGGGCGGCGTGTTTGTCGCCGAGACGGTGTCGGTGATGATCCAGGTCGGTTCGTATAAGTTGCGCGGCAAACGCGTCTTTTTGATGGCGCCTATCCACCATCACTTCGAGCTTAAGGGCTGGAAGGAAAATCAGGTCGTGGTGCGCTTTTGGATCATCTCGATGATGTTGGTCTTGGTCGGTCTTTCGACCCTGAAGTTGCGTTAACGCTATGACACCCCTTGCGCTCACCGGACTTAAAACCTTAGTCGTCGGACTCGGCGATACCGGGGCGTCCTGCGTGCGTTGGTTGCAGGCGCAAGGGGCGATCGTGCGGGGGACGGATACGCGCACTGCGCCGCCGCATACGGCAGGACTGGCCGCCGATCAGATGACGCTGGGGGGCTTTGATGCGGCCGATTTTGCGTGGGCCGATCTGATCGTGGTCAGCCCTGGGGTGTCGGTTGCCACCCGCGAGATCGCGGCGGCGGCGCAGGCCGGCAAACCCATCGTGGGCGATATCGAGTTGTTTGCGCAGGCGATTGCCGGCGATGGCAGTCAGGCGATCGCAATTACGGGTTCAAACGGCAAGAGTACGGTGACCAGTCTGGTGGCGCATCTCTGTACGGCGGCGGGTAAGCGCACGGTGATGGCGGGCAATATTGGCCTACCGGTGTTGGATGCGCTGATGACGGGCGAGCGCCCCGAGGTCTGGGTGTTAGAGCTTTCCAGTTTTCAATTGGAGACGACGCATAGCCTGAAACTGGCGGCGGCCACGGTGTTGAATCTCTCAGAGGACCACCTCGATCGTTATGACGGGATGGGCGCGTATGTGGCCGCTAAGGCACGCATCTATGAGCAGGCCACCGTACAGGTGGTCAATCGCGATGATGCGGCGGCGTTTGCGCTTGCGGACACGGCACGCCCGTTGCGGAGTTTTGGCCTGCGGGCGCATGACGAGGATTATGGTGTGCGAACACAGGCCGGCGTGGCGTGGTTGGCGGAAGGCCTTACCGCGTTGTGTCCGGTGAGTGATGTCCCCTTGGCGGGGCTGCATAACGCGGCGAATGCCTTGGCCGCGCTGGCCTTGTGTCGGGCGATAGCCCTGCCCTATGCGGCGTTATTGCCGGCCTTGCAAACCTTTAAAGGTCTGCCGCATCGGGTCGAAAAGGTCGCTGAGGACAACGGCGTGACCTATTACGACGATTCCAAGGGCACTAATGTCGGCGCGACCTGCGCGGCCTTGCGGGGCTTTACCCAGCCGGTGATCTTGATCGCCGGCGGCGATGGCAAGGGACAAGATTTTGCGCCGCTGCGTGAAGCGGCGCACCATGCCCGCGTGGTGTTGTTGATCGGTCGCGATGCGCGTCTGATCGAGGCGGCCTTAGGCCCGCGTGTGACGGTGCAGCAGTGCGCGACGCTGGAAAACGCGGTGGCAGCGGCACACGCCCTAGCGCAGCCGGGCGATTGCGTCTTGCTCTCGCCGGCCTGTGCCAGTTTGGATCAGTTCCGCAACTATGTGCATCGCGCCGAGGTGTTTAAGGCTGAGGTGATGAAACAGCTTGGGGGCGCGCATGTTTCATAACGCCGCCTTGCGCCGCACCGCGCTCCAGCCCTACGACATGGCCTTGTTCTGGGCCTGCGTCAGTTTGATCTGCATCGGCGTGGTGATGATTTATTCCGCCTCGATTGTGACGGCGGATAAGAGTGCGGTCATCCACAATGCGCAGTTTTATCTGATTCGCCATGCCGTTTCCTTGGTGATTGCGTTGGGCGCGGCGGTGCTTGTTTTTCGTCTGCCCTCGGAGGACTGGAAGAAGGTCGCACCTATCCTGTTTCTGTTTTCGGTGTTTTTGTTGATCTTGGTCGTGATTCCCGGGATTGGTAATCGAGTAGGCGGCAGTTGGCGTTGGATTAGTCTGGGGCCCCTGGGGAATTTTCAGCCGTCCGAATTGGCGAAGTTTGCAACCCTGCTCTACGCGGCGGACTACACCGTACGCAAGGCGGGCTTGATGGATAGCGTGCAAAAAGGGTTTTTGCCGATGTTTCTGGTGATGTTGGCGATTGCGTGGTTGTTGCAACAAGAGCCTGACCTCGGCGCTACGCTGGTCATCATGGCTATCGCCATGGGTATCTTGTTTTTGGGTGGATTGGATCTGCGCCTCTTCTTGCTTTTGCTGGTGTTGGCGGTGGCGGGTGGCGTGTGGTTGGTGTTCATGGTGGAGTACCGATTAGAGCGGTGGCTTAATCTTGATCCTTGGCTGAACCCGCAAGGTGTTGGTTATCAGGTGAGTCATGCTTTGATGGCCATCGGTCGAGGCGGTTGGTTTGGCGTGGGTCTCGGCGACAGCGTCGGGAAACAGGCCTATCTGCCTGAGGCGCATAACGATTTTCTGATCGCGATTATCGGCGAAGAGCTGGGTGGCTTGGGCATCCTCGCGATCTTGGCGTTGTTCGCATGGGTGATCTGGCGTGCCTTTTCGATCGGCTGGCAGGCCTCGTTGATGGGACGCAATTTCCAGGCCTTGGTCGCGCAAGGGGTGGGGATCTGGTTCAGTGCGCAGTGTTTTATCAATGTCGGTGTCAACTTGGCCTTGTTGCCGGCCAAAGGGTTGACCTTGCCCTTGATTAGTTACGGCGGCTCTAGTTTGTTAGTTGCATGTGCGGCGATAGCCTTGTTGTTGCGGGTCGATTATGAGAATCGACTCATGATGCGCGGCGGGAGGACGGCATGAATCGCCACGCCCTGATCATGGCCGGTGGCACTGGCGGGCATGTGATCCCCGCCTTGGCGGTGGCCCGAGTGTTGCGCGCACGCGGCTGGCGTATCTCTTGGCTGGGTACGGCAACGGGGATCGAGGCTAGCTTGGTGCCGGCGCAAGGTATCCCTTTAGAGACCTTGTCGATGGCGGGGGTGCGTGGCAAGGGGATGCTGCGTCTAACCCTGTTGCCTTTGCATCTATTGCGTGCCTTTTGGCAGGCCCTGCGCATCATGCGGCGCGTGCGACCGACCGTGGTGTTGGGCATGGGCGGCTATGCGGCCTTTCCGGGCGGGATGATGGCGGCCTTGCTGGGTAAGCCGCTGGCCATCCATGAACAAAATGCCCGCGCGGGGATGACTAATCGCGTCTTGTCGTGTGTGGCGGATCGCGTCTTGTTAGGTCTGCCGGGGGCGTTCATCGGTCGTGGTCGCATCTGTCAGGTGGCGGCGACTTGGTTGGGTAACCCTGTGCGCGCCGAGATCGCGGCCTTGCCCGATGCGGCGGTGCGGATGGCGGGGCGCGACGGGCCGTTGCGCGTCTTGGTGATCGGCGGCAGTCTGGGCGCGGCGGCGTTGAACACGCTCGTGCCGCAGGCCCTGGCCTTGCTGCCGGCGGAAACGCGTCCCCTTGTACGCCATCAGGCGGGCGCGAAACACCTCGCGGACTTACAACAAAATTACGCCGTCGCGGGCGTGGCGGGTGAGTGTCTGGCCTTTATTGAGGATATGGCGGCTGCGTATGCGTGGGCCGATGTGGTGATCTGTCGCGCCGGCGCTTCGACCGTCTCTGAGATCGCGGCGGCGGGCGTGGCGGCAGGCTTTGTGCCCTTCCCGCACGCGGTGGACGATCATCAGACCGCGAATGCGCGCTTTTTGGTCGATGACGCGGCGGCGTGGTTGTTGCCGCAAGCCGACTTGACCGCCGCCGGCTTGGCCGCGTGGTTGAGCGGCCTGACGCGGCCGCTGTTGGTGGAACGCGCGACCCGTGCGCGGGCCTGGGCACGACCGGATGCGGCGGCCCGGGTGGCTGATCAGATAGAGGAGATCGCACGATGAAACACAAGGTTAAGCGTATCCATTTTGTTGGCATCGGTGGCGCGGGGATGAGCGGCATCGCCGAGGTCTTGATTAACCTAGGCTTCGAGGTCTCGGGCAGCGACATGGCCGATAACGCCGTCACCCAACGCTTGGCCGCCTTGGGTGCGCGTATCTTCACAGGCCATGCGGCGATACAGATGGCCAGCGCCGATGTGCTGGTGACCTCGACCGCGGTGCAGGCGGATAACCCAGAGGTGCTGGCGGCACGCGCGGCGCATATCCCGGTGGTGGCGCGGGCGATGATGTTGGCCGAGTTGATGCGTTTCAAACAAGGCATCGCGGTGGCCGGCACGCACGGCAAGACGACGACGACCAGCCTGATCGCCAGCGTCTTGTCTGAGGCGGGTGTGGATCCGACCTTTGTCATCGGCGGTAAGTTGTTGGCGGCCGAGGCCAATGCACGACTGGGGCAGGGTGAATATCTGGTTGCCGAGGCGGATGAATCGGATGCCTCGTTCTTACACCTGTCGCCGGTGCTGGCGGTGGTGACCAATATCGATCAAGACCACATGGAGACTTACGGCCACAGCGTGGAGCGGCTGCACGCGGCCTTTGTTGAGTTTATCCATCGCCTGCCGTTCTGGGGGATGAGTTTTCTCTGTATCGATGATGCCGGTGTGGTGGCGATTCGCGACCAGATTACCCGACCGGTGATGACCTATGGCCTAACGGAGGGCGCGGGGATACAGGCGGTCGATGTGCGTGCCGAGGCGGGTGGGATGCGTTTTACTGCCCTCCGAGATGGTTTGCGCCCTAATGGTTTGCGCGCGCCGATCGAGGTCTTTTTGAACATGCCCGGCCTGCACAATGTGCGCAACGCGCTGGCGGCGATTGGTGTGGCGTGGGAGATGGGTCTGCCGGACGCGGCCGTGCAAAAGGCCTTGGCGGAGTTCCACGGCGTGGGGCGACGGTTTCAGCGCTACGGCGAGGTGGCCTTGGCGACGGGCGGGCATTACACCTTGGTCGATGATTATGGTCACCACCCGGTGGAGATGGCGGCGACCTTGGCGGCGGCGCGCGGCGCGTTCCCGGGGCGGCGCATCGTGCTGGTCTTCCAGCCACATCGCTATACGCGCACCCGCGACCTGTTCGAGGACTTTGTCGCGGTCTTGGCTGAGGCCGATGGCGTGGTGTTGACCGAGGTCTATGCGGCGGGCGAGGCGGCGATCGTGGCCGCCGATGGCCGTAGCCTGTGTCGGGCCTTGCGTCTGCGCGGGCGTGAGCCGCTTTTTGTCGCCGAGGTGACGGCCTTGGATGCGGCCTTGCCCAGTGTGTTGCGCGCGGGGGATGTGGTGTTGACCTTGGGCGCGGGTTCGATTGGGCAGTTGCCGGGGCGTTTGGCTGGGGGGCTGGCATGACAGACCCCGTGCTGATCAATCTCGATCTCTTACGCGGCCATTTGCGGCATCGCGTGGCCTTGGCGCGTTACACGAGTTGGCGCGTGGGCGGCCCGGCGGAGCGTTTCTATGAACCCGCCGATCTCGATGATCTGTGTGCCTTCCTGCGCCAGTTACCGCATGAGGAGCCGGTGCTGTTTATCGGTCTAGGCAGCAATCTGCTGGTGAAGGATGGTGGGGTGCGCGGCACGGTGGTCTATCTGCATGGTTTGTTGGCCGATCTGCGGGTAGTGGCTAGGGATGACTTCCCTGAGTTTGCGCAGCTGTTGCGTGAATCGGATCGCGTGATCTATGCCGAGGTCGGCGTCTCCAGCCCGAAACTGGCGCGTTTTGCGGCGAACGAAGGTCTGGCGGGTGCGGAATTTTTGGCCGGCATCCCTGGCACGATAGGCGGTGCGCTGGCCATGAACGCGGGCTGTCATGGCTTTGAGACTTGGGGCGCGGTGTTGCAGGTGATGACGGTCGATCGCGGCGGGCATCTGCATCTTCGCCCGCATGAGGCGTTTGATGTGGGTTATCGCTCGGTGCGGTTTATCGCCGGCGAGGAAGAATGGTTTATTGCGGCGTGGTTGCGTTTTGCTCAGGGCACGGTGGTGGCTGATACGCGGGTCGATGCCAAGGCGGAGATAAAGCGCATGTTAGACCGCCGCGCGGCAACGCAGCCTTTGACGCTGCCCAATGCGGGTTCGGTGTTCCGCAACCCGGATGGCGATCATGCGGCGCGCTTGATCGAGTCCTGCGGCTTGAAGGCGATGCGCATCGGTGACGCGCAGGTGTCCGAAAAACACGCCAATTTCATCGTTAATCTGGGCCATGCCCGGGCGGCGGATATCGAGGCCTTGATCCAGCAGGTGCAGGCAGCCGTCAAGGCGCAGACGGGGATTTATCTGGTGCGCGAAGTGCGCATCGTGGGGGAGGCGATATGAATCTTGGTAAGGTGGGTGTGTTGCTGGGCGGGACCTCCGCCGAGCGCGAGGTGTCGCTAAAAAGTGGCGCGGCGGTGCTGGCGGCCTTGCGCGCTAAGGGCGTGGACGCGCATCCGTTCGACCCCGCCGAGGAGGGTTTGCACGGCCTAGAGGCGGCCGGTTTCGAGCGCGTCTTTATCGCCTTGCATGGTCGCGGCGGTGAGGATGGGCAGATGCAGGGCGCGTTGTCTTTGCTCGGTATCCCCTACACGGGGAGCGGCGTGTTGGCCTCAGCCTTGGCGATGGATAAGTGGCGCAGCAAGTTGCTGTGGCAGGCGGCGGGGTTGCCGGTGCCTGACTATGCGGTGCTGACGGCGGATAGTGATTTTGCCGCGATCGAGGCGCAACTCGGTCTGCCGATCTTTGTGAAGCCGGCCAATGAAGGTTCGTCGATCGGCATCACCAAGGTGAAGGTGGCGGGTGGCCTGCGGGCGGCGTATCAGGAGGCGGCGCGCTATGACGCGCTGGTCTTGGCCGAGCGCGAGCTGGCCGGGGGTGAGTTTACCGTGGGCATCCTGAATGGCGTGGCCTTGCCGGTGATCCGTATCGTGCCGGCGACGGAGTTCTATGACTTTGAGGCCAAGTATCTGCGCGATGATACGCAGTATCAGGTTCCCTGTGGCTTGCCCGCTACCTTGGAGGCGGAGATGCAAGCACTCGCGCAGCAGGCCTTCGCGGTGGTGGGCTGTCGTGGCTGGGGCCGCGTCGATATCCTGCTCGACAGCGCGCAGCGCCCGTATGTCTTGGAGATCAATACCTCGCCGGGGATGACCGATCACAGCCTGGTGCCGATGGCGGCGCGGGCCAGCGGCATCGCCTTTGCGGATCTGTGTCTGCGGGTGTTGGAACTGGCTACGACGGGAGGCGTCGATGTGGCATAAGTTGCATCGTTTAGATCAGGTGTCAGTCGTCATTGTGGCGCTGACGCTGGTCTTCGCCGTGGTCTTGTCGCTGCGCGCCATTCATCTGGATTCGCTGTTTTATAGCGTGTATCACAGCCTGCGGATTCAGACCGTGGAGATACGAGGGGCGCAACAGGCGCAGACGCTGGTGGGTGTGCGTAACGCGGTCGCACAGCTACGCGGCGGTTTTTTGAGCCTCGATATGGATGCGGCACGACAAGAGTTTGAATATATGGTTTGGGTGCGTAGGGCGCAGGTGCAGCGCGTATGGCCCGATCGGATTCGCGTCACGCTAGAGGAGCACACCCCGTTGGCGGCATGGAATGGACGCGACACTTTGAGCGTGCGGGGGGCTCTTTATCCGGCGGTCCCTGCCGCTCACTTGCCTACGGTGGTAGCGCCCGACGGTTTGGAATATTTGGTGGCGCGCCGTTACGCAGATTTTGCGGCGCTGCTGGTGCCTAAGGGTTGGCAGATTACGCAGGTGTATTTGGACAATCGTCATGCATGGCGGTTAACGCTTAATCGGGTGATGGACGGTGAAAATTTGGTTCTCGATCTGGGCCAGGATCAGGGGGATGACGCCCATTCTGGTCAGGTAGATATACGGTTACAGCGTTTTGTGGCGTTCTTTCCAGCGGTATATCAGCACATAGACCAGAAAAACAGTACGGCCATTCGGCATGTGGATATGCGTTACCCGAACGGATTTTCGGTGCGCATGGGAGTGGCATCATGACGCAGAAGAAACGAAGGTGATGAAATGAGTTTTTCAAATATGAATAAGCTGCGTGAGAGCAACCATTTAGTTGTCGGATTGGACATTGGTACCTCCAAGATTGTCGTGCTGGTCGCTGAGCTAGATGATGAGGGTGGATTCAATATCATAGGCATGGGTGCGGTGGGTTCTTACGGCCTTAAAAAAGGCGTTGTTGTTAGCATAGAAGATACGGTTAAGGTGGTGCAGAAGGCGCTTCAGGAGGCGGAGTTAATGGCCAACTGCAAGATCCGTGATGTTTACGCGGGGATCTCCGGGAGCCATGTGCGCTCGTTGAATTCGCATGGCATGGTGCCGCTACGGGATAGAGAGGTATTTCAAGCCGATGTGGATAGGGTGAAGGAGACTGCGCGGGCGGTGAATATTTCCACTGATCTGCAAGTGCTGCATGTGGAGGCCCAGGAATTCATCATTGATGGGCAAGGGGATGTGCGCGACCCATTGGGCATGAGTGGGGTACGCCTTGAGGTCAAGATCCATATCGTGACCGGCGCAGTATCGGCGGCGCAGAATCTGGAAAAGTGTATCCGTCGTTGTGGGGTTGAGGTATCGGATCTGATTCTGCAACCGCTGGCATCTAGCTTTGCGGTTCTTAACGAGGATGAAAAGGATTTGGGCGTCGCCTTGCTCGACATAGGCGGCGGCACGACAGATATTGCGGTGTTCACACGGGGCGCACTACAGCATACGGCGGTGTTACCGGTTGCGGGCGATCAGATCACTAGCGATATTGCGATGGCACTTCGCACCCCTATACGGGAGGCGGAGGATCTCAAGATACGCCACGGCATTGCGTTACAAAAATTGGCTGACGCGCGGCAGATGATTGATGTGCCGGGGATTGGGGAGCGTGGCCCGAGTCAGCTTTCGCGGCCGCTCTTGGCGGAGGTGATCGAGTCGCGTGTTGAGGAGTTGTTCAAGATCGTAGAGGCTGACCTTTTGCGGGCAGGTTTTCTGGACAAGATCCCCTCGGGCATCGTGTTGACGGGCGGCAGTAGCATGATGCCCGGCATGGCGCAGTTGGCAGAGGAGATTTTTCATGTGCCGGTGCGTATAGGTTCTCCTCGTTACTCGGGGGCCTTGTCTGAACGAGTGTGTAATCCGCGTTTCGCGACCAGTGTTGGGTTGTTGATTGCGGGCATGGAGCAGCGTGATTCGTTGGGTTCTGGGCTGCTCGGAGGGGATGGCGTGATGGTTGTCGTAGAACGAATGAAGCGGTGGTTTAAAGAGATATTTTGACAAACGCCTTGTGAAAAAGGGGTTTGTCTTGATTGGGATTAGGTCGTTTTGACCTAGTAAATGGGCCGGCGGGCCTTTGGTAGTACAACTGGCGTGTAAAGGAGAAATATTATGTTATTTGAATTGGAAGATACTCAAACTCAGAGTGCCGTGATCAAGGTCATTGGCGTGGGTGGCTGTGGCGGTAATGTAGTCAATTATATGATTGCGCAAGGGATGACGGGCGTGGAATTTATCGTTATTAATACCGATGCGCAGGACTTGCAACGCAGTCAGGCGCCGATCCAGTTGCAGATCGGCAATAGCATTACCAAAGGTTTAGGCGCGGGCGCAAAATGGGAAGTGGGTCGCGATTCTGCCCTAGAAGATCGCGAGCGTCTGATCGAGCTCATTGATGGTGCGGATATGTTGTTTATTGCGGCAGGCATGGGTGGCGGCACAGGTACTGGCGCAGCGCCCGTTGTGGCGCAGATCGCTAAGGATCTTGGTATCTTGACGGTGGCGGCGGTGACGAAGCCCTTCTCGCATGAGGGCAAGCGTATGCGTTCCGCAGAGATGGGCTTGAAGGCCTTGGGTGAGCATGTGGATAGCTTGATCGTGATCCCGAACGATAAGTTGAGCTCGGTTCTAGGACCCGCGACCAAGTTGGTCGATGCCTTTAATGCCTCTAACGATGTGCTGTATAACGCGGTGGGCAGCATTACGGAGATCATCGCTAAGCCCGGTCTTATTAATGTGGACTTCTCCGATGTAAAAACGGTGATGAGCGAGATGGGTATGGCCATGATGGGCTCTGCTGTGGCGAGCGGCGAAGGTCGTGCGCGCATTGCGGCTGAGATGGCCGTCAATAGCCCCTTGTTGGAGACGGTGGATCTTAAAGGTGCGCGTGGCGTGCTGGTGAATATTTCCGCTGACGATAGTCTTACGCTGGCGGAATACGACGAAGTTATGGGTACCATTCAGTCGTTTACGACTGAAGAGGCAACGGTGATTGTGGGGACGGTGTTGGATGCGTCGATGGGTGATAGCCTCCGCGTTACGATGGTGGCGACAGGCTTGGTGAATCAGATCGCTCCTAGCATGGCTAAACCAAAGATACGTGTGGTGCCCCCAGTGATGACGGGTACCGATAGTGCCCAGTTGTTTACGGATACGATGCCCATGGGTAATCTTGAGGGGTCGATCATCGGCCGTAATCCAAACCGTGCGCCGGCTGTGGTGAATACGATGTTAACCGCGACGCCGATGGACTACATTGATATCCCGCCGTTCCTGCGTCGTCAGGCCGACTGAGCGAGGTCGTTGCAAGGCGTGAGTTGCACGCCGTTGGTTGAGATGGTTGGGATGCACTGTGCCGCCGCACGGTGCATCAATTTTGATGCGCAGCGAGGAAGGGCGCCATGATTTCGCAACATACATTACGCAAGGCGGTAAGCACTCGCGGTGTGGGGCTGCACGGTGGACGCCGGGTGACCTTGACGCTGCGCCCCGCTCCGGTGGACACCGGGATCGTTTTTCGTCGTGTTGATTTGCCGCAGGCGCCGGGCTTTCGTGTGGATCCGCAGTGTGTTATGGATACGCGCATGTGTTCTGCGTTAGAGCGGGATGGGGCCAAGGTTTCTACGGTTGAGCATTTGATGTCTGCACTCGCGGGCTTGGCGATCGACAATCTGTATTGTGATCTTGATGGCCCAGAGGTCCCGATCATGGATGGCTCGGCCGCACCATTTGTCTATTTGATTGAGGGCGTGGGCTTGGAGGCGCAGTCTGCGCTGCGTCGTTATGTCCGGGTCCTAAAGACGGTGCGCGTGGAGGATGGCGACAAATGGGCAGCGTTTTATCCGTGCGATTGTTTTCGGCTGAAATTCCATATTGATTTCGACCATCCTGCCTTGCAGAAGTCGGGCGATTCCGTGCAGATGGATTTTTCGCGGCAGGCCTTTGTGCAGGACATTAGCCGCGCGCGCACCTTTGGTTTTATGCGCGATGTGGAATATCTACGCGCGCACGGTTTGGCCTTGGGAGGGACGCTGGACAATGCGATTGTGATGGATGATTTTAGTGTGCTCAATGCCGATGGCCTGCGCTACTCCGATGAGTTTGTGAAGCATAAGGTACTCGATGCGATTGGGGATCTGTATCTGGTCGGTCATCCTTTGCTGGCCGAATTGGATGCCTATAAATCGGGACATGGATTGAACAATAAGCTATTGCGTGCCTTGATGGATGATGCGTCGGCGTGGGAGTGGGCGAGTTTTCCGCATCGTGAAACCGCTCCGGAGGCCATCCGACTCGGGACCCCGCCGAGCGACTAAGTCGCTATATTTACGGACGCGGGGTGAGATGCGGCGTGAGGAATACCAGGAGTTCACGATCGCGTTGCGTTTGTCCATCGCTGCGGAAGAGGCGGCCTAAGAGGGGGAGGTCGGCGAGTAAGGGAACGGCACTTTGACGGGTGCTGTGATCTGCTTGAAAGATGCCGCCGAGGATGAGGGTCTCACCATCGTTGACGCGGACTTGGGTCTTTAGGCGGTGCGTGTCGATGGGGACGGCGCCGGTGTCTTGGCCGCTGATGCTACGGCCCCGGCTGTCTTTGTGCACTTCAATGGCTAACTCCATACTGCCGTGCTCAAGGATATTTGGGGTGACGAGTAGACACAGGAGTGCGTCTTTGTAGGTGGTGCTGGTACTGACCGTGCTGTTGGTGGTGCTGCTGTTCTGGATGGGGATCTGCTCGCCTTGCGTAATGACAGCGGGGCTACGGTTGAGGGTCATGACCCTGGGGTTGGCGATGACGCGCCCTTTTTCGTTTTTCTCTAGGGCGTCGAGCTCGATGCGTAATATGTCGGCTGTTGCGCTGCTGATCGTGGCCGCGTTGGTTACGGTGGCGGGGAGAATCATGATCGTGTCGCCCTGTGTCCGGCGCGCGCCAAAGCGTAGACCGAGGTCGCGGCTGAAGGTGGTATCGGCGATAACGATGCGAGCCTCCAGCATGACTTGGCGGGTGGGCTGGTCTAGGGTGACGAGGAGGCGTTGTAGGGTGGCGATGCGGTTCGGGCTGTCTTTAATGAAGAGACGATTGTGTTGCGTATCGACGATGAGTTGTCCTTTGGGGCCGAGCAGGCGTGCCCCTGTCGTGGGGCGTTCTGTGTTGGCGGGACGCGTCGGGCTGTTGCGGTTGTTGCCCGCGGCGGTGTTGACGCCGAAATCGGAGCTGCAGTTTGCGGTAGTGACAGGTGTCTGCCATGGCCGCCCTTCGAGTAGGGCGGCCGCATTCTCGGCATGGAGGTGACGGAGCGTAAGTTCGACAAAATCAGCGGTGTTTTTGTCTTCATGTGGCGGGGTTGCCGTGATATGGATGGCGTGTCCGTGCGGCTCTGCGCGGAGCTTCTTGCTGGCCAGGATGAGGGCGATGGCCTCTTGCCATGGGGTGTTGCGGATGTGTAGCGTGACCAGCCCGCTGATGTCTTCGTCGATGATGAAGTTTTGACCCGAGAGGTCTGTGATCATACGGATGGCTTGACGCACTTCAACGCCGTCTAGGTTGAGGTCGATACGACCGTTTTCGCTAGGGACGGTAGCGGCCGTGATGGGGGCGAATAGGGCGATGGTTAGCGCGCTAAAGAGACTCACGATGCGGTGGCGATGGGTGGGGATCATGGTTTGTTTCCGATGTTTAAAGAGAGGGTGATGCCGTGTTGGTAGATCTCTATCCCGGAGGTGGTGATGGCGCGCACGCGGCCATCGGCGCTGCCTAGCCGTGCCCCGGTGCGAACGGTGTGGATCTTGCCGGAGGCATCGCGTATGAGCGCGTAGCTGTCTTGGGTGGCGCGGCCTATGGCGATGACGCGATAGGTCGAGAGGGGTTGTGTCTCCAGCTCACTCTGAGCGTGGGGTTTGGGTGCAGGGGTGAAGAGTGCGGTGATCGGGCGGAGGGTGCTTGCGTCGTCGTGTGGTGAGGGGCCTATGCAGGCGTGTAGCCATAGTTCGCGTGGACTGAGCTTGAAGTGGGTGATGTGATGTGGGCTGCGCAAGAGGGCGTAGAGTACGGCGTGTGTTGCAGCGCCGTGCCCGCGCGCCTTGATGGGTTGGCAGTTCGAGGTGGTGGGCCGTGGATCGGGGGTGTAGTCATCCCATCGCACCGCCCATCGATGCGCCAGGCGGTATAGATTTGGCCACGGATCTGTGTGTAGCTGAGGATGGGGCGGTGTGTGCGCATGTAAGGCTTGGCTGAGTTGTTCGGCCTCGTGCCGGTGTGCGTGTAGTGCGCGTTGTTCTGTCTGTTGTGCCTGTATGGCGGTGGTGAGTTGTTCGGTACGCGAGATCAACGGGCGTATCCAAAGGGTCATGATGCCAACGCTGAGTAGGGCGGTGATGGCGAGTATGACGGTGAGATGTGTGCGTGTAGCCAGTTGCCCATAGCGTAAACAGAGGGTAGCCAGAAGATGCGGCGGGACGCGTAGGTTGCTCATCGCGTGGGGGCGCAGCCGATGCTGGGGGCGAGGAGGGTGAAATGGATGATGCCCTCGCGAGAGTGCATTTCGTTGACGCGTAGGCACGGCAAGACCGCCATGAGGTGGGCGATGTCGGTCGCGTGTGGGGCGTCGCCGGTGATAGTGATGGCATCCCCTTCTCTTTGCAGACTGCGATAGCGCAGGTTCTTGGGCCGGGCACGGGCTAGACGGTCTAGCATATCGGCCCAGTCGCGTTGCAGATTTAGGCGCGTGGTGACGGCCTGTTGGGCGGTTTGTTGCGCTGTGAGGGTTTTGCGTAGTTCGACGAGGTCAGGGAGATGGACGCGTTGGGTGCGTAGGGATTGATCTAGACTCTGGTGTATGGCGTTCTGATCATGTACCCGGGTCTGCCACTGTGAGGCGAACCACGCACCGCTGAGGGTGAGGATTAGGGTGATGGCGATTAGCCAGCCTAGGCGTCGTCGTCCGTGAGCGATCCACGCGTCATTACGCCATGGCAACACGTTAAAGCGAGGGAGGTGGGGCGCCTCGTCCGAGGTTATGTGGGGTGTGACCTCGCAGCATGAAAGGCCGGCGGCGCGGATGGCCTGAAGGGAGGTCTCGATCCGTGCCCGGGGGGCGATACAGAGGGTAATGATGCCGTCGGTGTGATCGCGCCAATCGCAGGCGATAGGGGCGTGATGCCCGTGTTCTTGAGCGATGGTGGTGCCGATCTGGGTGGCGAGGGCATGCGCTTCGGGGGCGCTTAACCCGGTTGGGAATGCGTGTTGAGCAATGAGGCACTGTGGGGCGTCTAGGATAAGACGGATAGCCGGAATCTTGCCGTGAAAGGCGCACGCATTTATGGCCTGCCGTATGGCGTCACTGAGCGTGGCGGTGTTGATTTCTATGTTTTCTAGATCGACGCGCCCGTGCGCAAGCTCGCGCTGGTTGGCTGGGTCGTAGATGCGCACAATGAGTTCTAATGCGTTAAGATGCATCATCGCGTGCAGCGTCTGGCATGGCGGTCGTGACTTTTTGAAAAATTGCATCAGCGCGTTCATGCGATGATGTCTTGGATAGCGTCTGTTCGCGGAGTGCACCTGCCGCCAGAGGTGATTGTTGGAGAGCGTGTTTGATGAAAAATAGCCATTTTTTGCGCGTAGTCTGGTTTGTGTTCTTGGCTATGTTGGCCGTAACGGGTCTGTCGGCTGCGGTGCTCTATCCCAATCTGCCTGATGTGGCGACCTTGAAAGATTATCGTCCCAAGGAGCCGCTGCGCGTCTACACCGAAGAGGGGGCCTTGATCGGGGAGTTCGGCGAGGAAAAACGCTCGGTCGTTGCGATTAAGAATACGCCCAAGATCTTGCGCGACGCAATCTTGGCGGCGGAGGACGAGCGGTTTTACGACCATGGCGGCGTGGACTCCTTTGGTGTACTGCGTGCGGCGGTCTCGAATGTCCTTTCTGGTAGCGTGAAAGAAGGGGCGTCAACGATTACGATGCAGGTGGCGCGTAACTTCTTTTTATCCTCCGAGAAAAGCTTTAAGCGAAAGATAAACGAAGCCTTGTTGGCTGTCAAAATAGAAAACGCATTAAGCAAGGATGAGATCTTGGAGTTGTATATTAACCAGATCTACCTTGGTCAGCGGGCCTATGGCTTTGAGGCGGCGGCACGGGTCTATTTTGGCAAACCGTTAAGCCAGATCGACATCGCGGAGGCGGCGATGTTGGCGGGCCTGCCTAAGGCGCCGTCGGCCTATAACCCGGTGGTTAATTTTCCCCGCGCCAAGTTGCGCCAGCAGTATGTGTTAAAGCGTCTGCGCGACCTTAAATGGATCAGCGAGACGGAGTTTGAGCAGGCGCAGCGGCGTAAATTGGTGATTCGGTATACCCCGCAGAGCTTCGATGCGGCGGCCGATCATTTGGCCGAGCTGGTGCGCCAATACATGTACCAAAAATATGGCGAACAGATCTATCAAACCGGGATGCGCGTCTATACCACGCTCCGCATCGCTGATCAGAAGGCGGCTGTCGAGGCGGTGCGTGCCGGCGTCGTGGAATACACCCGCCGCCGAGGCTACCCGGGCGCAGAGGCGCAGATCACCTTGCCGAGTCGCGCAGAAGACCGCGAGACGGCCATCGCCGATGCCTTGGCGGCGCGGGGTGAGGTGAATGGCTTGTTGCCGGCCATTGTGATGCGCGTGGAGGCGAAGCGTATCCGGGTGCGCCTGCGCGGCGGGGACGAGGTCGACCTCGGGGCGAGCGAGATCGAATTCGCTAAGGCCGCGTTGGGCGCGAAGGCGACCCCTGCGCGACGCTTGCGGCCGGGGTCGGTGGTGCGCGTGGTGCGTCTGGATGGCTCATCGGCCTGGCTGTTGACGGCCTTGCCGCAGGTCGAGGCCGCCTTGGTCTCGATGTCGCCGGAGACGGGGGCGATCCGTGCCATGGTCGGTGGGTTTGATTTTGTGCGTAGTCAGTACAACCATGTCACGCAGGCCTTGCGACAGCCAGGGTCGACCTTTAAACCTTTTATTTATTCGGCGGCCTTGGAGCGCGGCATTACCCCTGCGACGATCTTTGAGGATGCGCCGGTACGCATCAACCCGGCCTTGACGGGTGGGGTGGAGTGGAATCCACAAAACTATGATCGTGAGATGGAAGGGTCGATGACGCTACGGCGAGCCTTGTACAAATCTAAAAATCTCGTCTCAATCCGCGTCTTAGACGCTACCGGCGTAGAGTTTGCGCAGCAACACGCGTTGCGTTTTGGTTTTCCGTTGGAGCGCGTGCCGGCGTTGTACACCCTGGCCTTGGGCGCCAATGAGGCAACGCCGCTGGAGATGGCCGTAGGCTATGCGGTGTTTGCCAATGGCGGGTCGCGCGTGATGCCGCACTATTTGCTACGGGTGACGGATAAAAACGGTCGTGTCTTGGAAAACTTTACGACCCCGGTAACGGAGCCCGTACTCGATCCGCGTAACGCGTTCGTGATGACGACGCTGTTGCAAGATGTGGTGCGGCGCGGCACGGCGGTAAAGGCGATGGAGCTGGGGCGTCTTGATTTGGCAGGAAAGACGGGTACGACCGATGACACGCGTGATACCTGGTTTGCGGGTTATGCCCCGACGCGGGTAGCTGTCGCATGGCTAGGTTATGATCAGCCGCGCCCAACCGGCGAGACCGGCGGGGTGGCGGCCTTGCCGATCTGGACGCGGTATATGGAGAAGGTGCTGCGTCAGGTGCCTGATGTGGCGTATGCCCCGCCAGAGGGGGTGAGTGTGCAGACCATTAATCCCGCTACAGGACGACCCGATAGCGCGGGTGTCCCCGAGTATTTTTTGACGGAATACCCGCCGGGAAGCCCGTTACCCGCACGGCGTTGAGAGGGTTTATGGCGCGAGATGCCGTACGACATGCTCAGATGCGGATGCGTATCGCACAGGCCGCTGCGCGGCTGATCGCGGCGGACGGCGGTCTGGACTTGGGTCTAGCGAAGCGCAAGGCGGCACGGCAACTGAGTGCGCCGGATTCGCACAGCCTGCCGAGTAATGACGAGGTGGAGCAGGCCTTGGCCGACTATCAGGGCCTATTCGTGGCGGATCATGCGGGGCATCTGCGCGCCTTGCGTGAACAGGCGTTGGAGGTTATGCAGGTCTTGGCCGAGTTCAATCCGGTGTTGGTTGGCGGTGTGGCGACGGGGCGCGCGAGCGAACAGGCCAATATTGAGATCGACCTCTTTCTCGACTCGACCAAAGATTTTGAGATGTTTCTGCTCAACCACGATATCGAATTTCGTAGCGAGGAGCTGGGCGGGCACACCGCGTACCAGCTCTATTCAGACCCTGCCGATGTCTCACTACGCGTCTTGCCCGAGAACGCCATGCATGCCGTGAGACAGGGGCGTGGTGAGCCTGTGCGGCGGATGACGCGGGCGCAGTTGGCGCAGGTGTTAGGCGAAGATCAATCCGTGGCTAACCAGCGCGCGGCATCTAGCGCGTAGTAAGACAAGATCGCATCAGCTCCGGCGCGTTTGAAGGCCAGCAAGGCCTCTAGCACGCAGGCCTGTTCGTCGATCCAGCCGTTTTGTCCGGCGGCCTTTAACATCGCGTATTCGCCGCTGACCTGATAGACGAAGGTCGGTGCCTTGAACTCGTCCTTGACGCGACGCACGATGTCTAGGTAAGGCATGCCGGGCTTAACCATGACCATGTCGGCGCCCTCTGCGAGGTCAAGGCCGACCTCCCAGAGCGCCTCGTCCGAGTTGGCGGGGTCCATCTGGTAGGTGTATTTGTTGCCCGCGCCGAGGTTGGCGGCCGAGCCAACCGCGTCGCGGAAGGGGCCATAAAAACTGGAGGCATATTTGGCGGCGTAGGCGAGGATGCGGGTGTGGATGTGGCCGGCGGCATCTAAGGCCTCGCGCACCGCGTGGATGCGACCGTCCATCATGTCGGAGGGCGCGACGATGTCGGCCCCGGCGGCGGCGTGGGTCTCGGCTTGGCGGGTGAGGACGGCGATGGTCTCGTCATTCAATACATAACCGTTGGCGTCGATGAGGCCGTCTTGACCGTGGCTAGTGTAGGGGTCGAGGGCGACATCGGTGATGATGCCGAGTTCTGGAAAGCGTTGTTTCAGCGCGGCGACCATGCGCGGCACCAGACCATTGGGGTTGTAGGCCTCGCTGGCGGTGTCGTTTTTGAGGTGGGCATCGATAACCGGAAACAAGGCCATGGCGGGGATGCCGAGGCGCAGACAGGCTTCGGCAACGGGCATCAGGCGGTCGAGCGAGAGGCGTTCTACGCCGGGCATCGAGGCGATCTGTTCGACGCGATCCACGCCATCGAGCACAAAGACTGGCAGGATGAGGTCGGCGGCGGTGAGGGCGTTTTCTTGCATCAGACGGCGCGAGAAGGCATCGCGGCGCATGCGGCGCATCCGTTTACGGGGGAAGGCAGAGAGGGGGCTGTGGGTGTGCATGGCTTAACCTTGGGCGGTAGAGGGTGGCAAGGACGGTGGCAGGAGCGATGCCTCAGTGCTGGCCTCGGGGATGGGCGGATTGGCGGGCGTCTCTTTGGTTGTTTCTTTAACCTCTTTAACCATATCCAGCCACACCCTAACCATCGCCTCGGCCTCCTCCAGCCCGACACGGTGGGTGCTGGAGAATATCTGCACCTTGGCGGTAAAGCCGGCCTCGTTCATCTCGGTCTGCACCGCACGCTGGGTGGTCATCGCCTGGCTGCGCGAGAGTTTGTCGGACTTGGCGAGTAGCACATGGATAGGCTTGCCGGTGGGGCGGAACCAGTCTAAGAGGTGGCGGTCAAGGTCGGTCAACGGGTGGCGGATGTCCATGATGAGGACGAGGCCGACCAGCGGGCGACGGTCGGACAGATAGCCGCCGATGAGTTGTTGCCAGGCGCGTTGCTGGGTAAACGGGGCCTTGGCAAAGCCGTAGCCGGGCAGATCGACCAGAAACCGGCCGGGCTGGGTCTCAAAAAAGTTGAGGTGTTGCGTGCGCCCCGGCGTCTTGCTGGCGAAGGCGAGCCGCTTTTGATTGGCGATGATATTGATCGCGCTCGACTTTCCGGCGTTGGAACGACCCGCAAAGGCGACCTCGCGCAGGCTGTCGGTCGGCAGGTCACGGATGTGGGCGATGGTGGTAAAAAAATGTGCGTTTAGCATGAAATAAGGTGTCCGGTGCTTGGCAACAGGGTGGCTTGCCGATAGAATTGTCTGGATTTTACAAAATATAGAGGAAGTGTTGTATGAAATTGTCCCCGTTTTCCATATCACTGCTTTTGGCCGTCTTGCCGGTCTCCGTTGCCTTGGCCAATCCGGCCGTCTCTGCCCCTGCGGCTGCGCCCGTTGTAACCAAGGGTGACGCGTCCAAGGCGTTGACTATTGTGAACAATGTCTGTGGCGCCTGTCACGGTGCGGATGGCAATAGTACCGCCCCCATCTACCCCAACCTAGCGGGTCAGACGCCGGAGTATATCAACAAGCAGCTCACGGAGTTCAAGTCGGGCGCACGCAAGAACGCGATCATGGCGCCTAATGTTACCAACCTAAGTGCGGCGGACATGCTCAATCTGGCCGCCTACTTCGCGGCGCAAACGCCCAAGTCGAAGCTGGCCAAGGATGCCGCCTTAGTGGCGGAAGGTAAGCGCCTCTATATGGGCGGTAACGCGGCCAGCGGCGTGCCGGCCTGTGCCTCGTGCCACGGCCCGTCGGGCGCGGGCATCCCGGTGCAGTTCCCGCGCATGGCGGGGCAACATGCCAAGTATGTGCAGATCCAACTGGCCAACTTCCGGAGCGGCGACCGTAGCAACGACGGCGGCAAGATGATGCAGGTCATCGCGCGCAAGATGACAGACCAAGAGATGCGTGCGGTGGGTGAATATATTTCTGGCCTACGCTGATCGCGATATCTGCATGATTTCAAAATAACGGCGCTACGGCGCCGTTATTTTTTTGTCTTTTATGTCGGTGTATAAGCGATAACTGTTTGTTAAATGCTCAGAGAAGGTTTATAAAGGCGCACGAAGCGTTAGTTGGCCGTCATTCGGTGGCCCGCTTCTTATCGAGGAGAAATCTATGGACCGTAGACAAGTTCTGAAAGGCGCTGGTGCAGCCGGCGTGGTGAGTGTTGCAATCGCGGCAGGCCTGCTGAAGTCGACTGATGTTTTTGCCGCCTATAACAAGGCTGGTTTTGATACCAAAGATGCGGGCGCCGCGATGGCCGCCGCGGGTGGTGCATCTGCCGTTGCCAGTGCCGATGTCGTGGTTAAGGCACCGGATATCGCTGAGAACGGTGCCGTGGTGCCGGTCGAAGTGATCTCCAATATCGCAGGCACTACGCGTATTGCCATCGTCGGTGAGAAAAACTCTCAGCCGCTGATCGCTGACTTTACCTTCAGCAATGGCGGTGTGGGCTATGTTTCTACCCGCATCAAGATGGGCGCAACCTCCAACATCGTCGGCGTGGTTCATGCCGGTGGTAAGGCCTTTAAAGGTCACAAAGAGGTCAAGGTCACCATCGGCGGCTGCGGCGGCTGATCCAAACGACACCAAACGATAGAGAGAAAAGGACACTATTATGGCAATGAAACTGCGTGCTTCGATGTCTGGCGACACTGCTGACATCAAATGTTTGATGAACCACCCCATGGAAACCGGTATGCGTAAAGACGCAGCCTCTGGCAAACTGGTTCCGGCTCACCACATTACCAATGTCACCTGCTCTGTAGGCGGCAAGGTCGTGATGGACGCTCAGTGGGGCGGCGGCATCTCCAAGAACCCGTACCTGGCCATCAAGGTCAAGGGTGCCAAGGCCGGTGATAAAGTCACCGTCGACTGGACGGATAACACGGGTGAAAAAGAATCCGCAGACGCCGCTATCGGTTAATGTGGTTTGACTCCCGCTGGACCTTTAGATCCGGCGGGAGGTCTTGTCAGTGCATTCTTAGAGTGTGCTGACAAGACTTGCTGTGTGGTCGATAAATCTATAAGGATGGAAGAGAGATGCGGGCTGTGTTGAGGGCTTTGTTGTGGCTGACGATCGTGGCTGCCAACACAACAGGGGCATCACCTGTGAATATTCGCCAAGATATGGCGAAGGCATTGGTGCAACACGCAGGCCGTACGGTTGTTGTTGAACGCAACCCCGATCCGGAGGGTATGATCGATCCGGACTACATGATGACCTCGCGTCCCTGCCCGCCCTATTGCATTCAACCGATGCAACTCGCGGCTGGGGTAGAGACCATTGGCGAGTTAGAGGTTATCGCGTATCTGCAACGCCTAGGGAAAGACAGCACGATCTTAGTCATAGACTCGCGCGACGGCGATTGGCCGCAACGCAGTGGTGTGATCCCCGGTGCGGTGTTGTTGCCGTGGCAAAACTTGCATCCGGCACATGCCAGTGCCGACAACATCGCGGATGTCTTGTTGTTCCAGTTTGGTGCGAGCCGCCAATCGCGCCTGTGGAACTTTGAAAACGCAAAAACGCTGGTGATGTATTGCAATGGGCCTTGGTGTGGACAGTCGCCCACCAATATCAAGCAATTGCTGGCCTTGGGCTATCCAGCCCATAAGATCAAGTGGTACCGTGGTGGCATGCAGGCTTGGAAAGCCTTGGGTCTTACTACGGTTGCATCTGAGAAGAAGTAAGTAGAAACCAATCGGATATATTGAGCCGTATCGTTCGCAGTACAACCTTCCTTGTAGGAGTTAGATCATGAAAATAAATTTCACAGCATTGTTCCTCGCCCTTGTGGCCGTACCGGTTTCCGGGGTGATGGCGGCAGAGTCTGCCGCACCCGCTGCAGTTATAGCTGCTCCTGCTGCTGCTGCCGCTGCCGCTCCGGTGGTGGCTGCTCCGGCACCTGTCGTGCTTCGGCCCCCTAAGGCCTATAGCCAAACGCCGCGCTATGCCGGTATGTTCAAGTTGCCGATCGGGATGAATCAAAAAGGCACCGAGCCCTACGAGATGTCAGGCATCGTCACCCGCGAAGAAAAGGCCAAGCTGATGGGCGAGATGATGCCAATGATGTCAGGTACCGGGCGTCTCGATGCCAAAGACATGATGATTCTGATGAGCACCAAGTACAAGGCTAAGCCGGGCCTCTCCTTTGATGAGGTCGTGGCCTCCATGGAGCTGCGTGCGAACCAGATCAATATGAAGAAGGTTGGCCACAACCCGATGTGGAAGGACTTTGAGGCCGTGTTGGGTGATACCACCCGTCCGCGTATCGAAGTGTTCCACTATTGTGATATCGCCGCGGGTCGCGAGGTGCTGAAGTTCGCCCCGGAATCCATCGTCTATCTGCCGTGCCGCATCTCGGTGATGGAAGATGACCAAAAACAGATTTGGATCTTGACCCTCGATTGGGACACCGCGTGGCTGACTTCGATCAGCGGTCACATGGGCGTTCCCACCCCCTTGGTCAAGGCGGCTCAAGACATCCGTTTCAAGTTGGATGACATAATGAAGGCAGGGGCTAACGGCGACCTGTAATTACACCGCTAGTTGTTGCAACGCCTCCCGAACCGGCCGCAAGGCCGGTTCGGTCTTTTCACGCATCAAAGAACCGATGGCGGTGGTGCGGGCAAAGACCGATTCGACGAGACTGGCATTGATGGCGGCCAAGGCCGCGATCGTGGTCGACGGGTGCGTCGCCATGCGCTGCGTGAAATGCTGGCCGATGGCGTTTAAGGTGCGCGTGATCACCTCTTGCGTCTCGGGCTTTTCAAAGATCTCTAAGGCGGCGCGGACAAAGGCTAGGTCGTCGTCGCCATCCTTGGCCTCAGGCAGACGCGTGGCGCGTAGCTCTAAGAATCCGACCAGGTGGGTCGTGCTACGCTGTCCGCGTCGCCAGAGGGTGAGTTCTTGTTTGGGCGTCAAGATCTCGCTGTAGAGTAGGGTGATCACGGTATCCAAGATGCCGAGGTGATCGTCTTGCAAGAAGGGCATGTGTTCGACCAAGAAGGCGGCCAGGTGTGGCCCCATCTGCCCTTGCGCCACGGCGGGGCGTTGCAGCATCAGGCGCGCGTTCTCGATGGTCGGCATCGCCCACCACGCGCGGCGGGCGATCTCGTCGGTGAGCGCGGGCGAATAGATGACGGCGGTGATCGCCTCTGGTTCGCCGGTCAACAGAAGCTGTGCCAGTTTCTCGCTCGCCAGTTGGCCGTGCCGTATCCAACGCGACAGATGCACGGGGTAGCCGCGTGGCGAGCCTAAGGCGTAACTGGCCAAGGCCTCGCGCACGCGGCGCAGGTAGCGATCAGGTTTGTCGTTGGGATGCAGCGGAAACTGCGCCTCGCCATCCTCGGCAAGCGCGTGCAAGACCATGCGCGACTCGTCGATGCGCACCGCCTGCACGGGGCGCGTAAAGAGGATCTCTAAGCGAAACTGATCTTCAGGCGCGAGTTCATCCATGCGGGGTTACAGCTTGGCAAAGGCGTGTCGTGCGGCCTCGAAGGTGTTCTCCAGGTCGGTCTCTTGGTGCGCGCTGGACACAAAACCTGCCTCAAAGGCTGACGGCGCGAGGTACACGCCATGCAACAGCATGAGATGGAAGAAGCGGTTGAAGGCCTCTTTGTCGCAGGCCATGACCTCGGCATACGAGGTCGGCACCCGGGCGCTGAAATAGAGACCGAACATACCGCCGATGCTTTGTGCCGAGAACGGCACGCCCGCCTCGGCGGCGACGGCGACCAAACCATCGACCAACTGCCGCGTGCGCAGGCTCAAGGCGTCGTAAAAACCGGGCACCAACACCTTGCGCAGGGTCATGATGCCCGCCGCCAAGGCGACCGGATTGCCCGACAAGGTGCCGGCCTGATAGACCGGGCCGGTCGGCGCGAGCTTGTCCATGATCTCTGCCCGGCCGCCAAACGCACCCACCGGCAGGCCGCCGCCGATGACCTTGCCCAGCGTGGTCAGGTCGGGGGTGATGCCATACAAGCCTTGCGCGCACTGCGGGCCGACGCGAAAACCGGTCATCACCTCGTCGAAGATCAAGACTGCGCCGTAGCGCGTGCAGTTGTCGCGCAGGCATTGCAAAAAGCCCGGCGCGGGCGCAATCAGGTTCATATTGCCGGCCACCGGCTCGACGATGATGCAGGCGATCTCCTCGCCGCGTTGGGCAAAGAGCGCGTTCACCTGTTCGCTATTGTTGTAATCTAGCACCAGCGTGTGCTTGCTAAAATCCGCCGGCACGCCCGCCGAACTGGGGTTGCCAAAGGTTAAGAGGCCAGACCCCGCCTTGACCAACAGGCTATCGGCGTGGCCGTGATAACAGCCCTCAAACTTGAGCAACAGGGTGCGCCCCGTGTGACCGCGCGCGAGGCGGATCGCGCTCATCGTCGCCTCGGTGCCGGACGAGACCAGGCGCACCTTTTCCATCGACGGCAGTTGCTCGGCTAACAGGTCGGCCATCTCTAATTCCATCTCGGTTGGCGCGCCAAACGACAGGCCACGGGTGGCGGCGGTCTGCACGGCACGCACCACATCCGGGTCGGCGTGGCCCAAGATGAGCGGGCCCCACGAGCCGACATAATCGATGTACTCCTTGCCATCGGCATCGACCACCTGCGCGCCGTAGCCGCGGGTAAAGAAACGCGGTGAGCCGCCTACCGAGCCAAAGGCGCGTACCGGCGAGTTCACCCCGCCGGGGATATGGCGTTGCGATTTTTCAAAGAGGATGTCGTTGCGTGAGGTCATGATGGTGGCTCAAAGAGGCGTAAAAAATGTTGCGTGGTGGCGGCGATATCGGCGGCATTATAAAGCGCGGAGATCACCGCGAGCATATCCGCGCCGGCGGCGATTAAGGTCGGGGCGTTTGCGGTCGTGATGCCGCCGATGGCGCAGACCGGCAGGTCATCGCGCCTATCGTGCAGTAGATCAAGCGCGGCACGCGGCGCGTCAGGCTTGGTGGGCGAGGCAAAAAAACTACCGAAGGCGACATAATCGGCCCCCGCTGCTGCGGCCTTCTCGGCCAGCGCGGCGGATTGGTAACACGATGCGCCGAGTATCTTAGCGGCTCCGAGTCGTTGCCGAGCGGCGTTGAGGTCGCCATCCTCCGCCCCGAGATGAACGCCATCGGCATCCACCGCCAAGGCCAAGGCGAGGTCATCGTTGATGATCAAGGTCGCCGCGTAACGCCGTGTCAAATGGCGCAACGCGGTCACGTGCGCTAGACGCAGGGCGGCATCCGCCGTCTTGTTCCGGTATTGCAGCAAACGCCCGCCGCTCGCCAAGATCGCCTCCGTCGCCGTGAGGAGCGGTGCGGTGTCCTGCCAGTCGGGGGTGATGGCGTAGAGGCCGCGCAAACTAGGTGTTGCGCCGTGCATTGGCGGCCTCACGCGCCCAGAACAGACGATCGGGGATGTGTTGCCCCATACCGGGGCGGAAGCTATTGCGCAAGGCCTCGTAGGTGTATTCCTGCGCGTCCTTGACCGCGGTGGCCATGTCCACGCCATGCGCTAAGAGGGCGGCAATCGCCGAGGCCAGTGTGCAGCCAGAACCGTGGTAGCTGTGCGGCAGTCTATCCCATGGTAAGGACATGGCGTTCCTTCCCTCGTCGTAGAGCGTGTTGATGACTTGCGGCGTGTGTTCGTGCGAGCCGGTGATGAGCACGAACTCGCAACCCATGTCGAGCAGGCGCAGTGCGCAGGTATCGAGGTCGGGCGGGGACACATCCTCGTCGTCTTCCACTAAGCGCCGCGCCTCGACGCTGTTTGGGGTGATGATCGTCGTCTGCGGCAAGAGCAGATCGCACAGGGCATCCAGCGTCTCTTCGGTGGCCAGATCATCGCCCCGCCCCGAGGCCAGAACCGGGTCAAGGACGAGCGGGATCTCGGGATAATCGGCGATGATGGCGGCGATGACCGCAACCGTCTCGGGGCTACCCATCATGCCTATCTTGAAGGCGGCGACGGGCATATCCTCCAAGATGGCGCGCGCCTGATCCTCTATCCACTCGGGGTCGATGACCATGAAATCTTCGACCCCGCGCGTGTCTTGCACGGTAATCGCGGTGACGACGGTGAGCGCGTGACAGCCTAGGCTGGTCTGGGTCAGGATGTCAGCCTGTAGGCCCGCACCGCCGGTCGGATCGGTGGCGGCGAAGGTGAGGACGATGGGCGGGGTAGAGGTCATCCGCGTATTATGCCGCAGATTGGGTCGTCTAACTTAGGCTGTCCAGTTGACCCAGCCAAAATGCGCGCTGACCAAGACCAACACGCCAAAGGCGATGCGATACCAGGCGAAAAAGGTAAAGTCATGATGTGCGATAAAACGCAATAACCAACGCACGCACAAAAAGGCCGAGACAAAGGCCGCCGCAAAGCCTACGCCAAACAGACCGAGGTCGTCCATCGACAACAGCTCACGATGTTTATAGGCATCGTAGAGCGCGGCGGCGGACAAGGTGGGGATGGCGAGGAAGAAGGAAAACTCCGTCGCGGCCTTGCGCGACAGGCCAAAAAACAGACCGCCAATGATGGTCGCGCCCGAACGCGAAGTGCCGGGGATCAAGGCCAAGGCCTGTGCCAAACCCACCTTTAGCGCGTCCTTCCAGGTCATTGCATCGACCGTCTCGACGGTGATTTGATGGTCACGCCGTTCTGCCCACAAAATAAGCAGACCGCCGACGATAAAGGCCGTGGCGACGGGGATAGGCGCAAACAGATGCGCCTTGATCGCGCTGGCAAACAACAGCCCAAAGACGGCGGCGGGCATAAAGGCGATCAACAAGTTCAAGGCAAAGCCCTGTGCGCCGCGATCGCTGGCCAATCCGCCGATGACGGTGACGAGCTTGTGACGATACTCCCACACCACCGCGAGGATCGCGCCGATCTGGATCGCCATCGTAAACACCTTCGCCTTCTCGTCATTAAAGCCGAGCAAGTCGCCGACCAAGATCAGGTGGCCGGTGCTGGAGATCGGCAGGAATTCGGTCAGGCCCTCGACGATGCCGAGGATAAAGGCGTAAAAGTAGATGGAGTCCACGCGCAAGCTCTCAAATAAGGTGGCGCATTGTAGCAGGCTGCGTGGCGATATCCTGCAATCACCGCAAGCCTCCGCCCGCCCCACGCGCTGTAACCCCGCACACCGTTCGCCAGCACGCGGGGATAACGAAGCCGCCGTAGGAGCGATCTCAAAAAGAAGCTCGTTGCCGATGGCTATTTTTAAGTGTCCGAGAAAATTGGACACTTAAAAATGCTTGCCCCGGATGGCAAGCAGCGGCTGACGGGCTGCGCCAGTACCAAAACCCTGCTCCGGGTGATCCAGTCCATCTCTAGCCCCAAGGTGAAGCAATGGCGGCAAGTCTTGAATGACGACTTTGCCCCTCGTGTCGGTCTTAATTCAAGACTTGCCCCTAATGTTCCCCAATCTGCTAGCGGGCAGGATGCCCACGCTCCGGCAACACAAACCCACAGCCAATAACCCTGTTTATTGAGCGGGCTGCGTAGCGATCTCCAGTTGCTCTAGGTAGGTTAAGGCAGCCTCGCGGTGTGTGCCGCACATCTCGGTCGAGGCCTGTAGGCCGCTACAACAGGCAGGGCGTTGTGGCTGACCAAACAGCGTACAGCGCAAGGCGTGGTCTAGGTGTGGGCAGGCAACGCCCGCTGGTTTGTTGAGCGAGGAGATCGACGGCGCGATACAACACGCGCCACAGCCGGGGCGACAGTCCATTAGCGTGACATACCTGATTTACCCCATCCCCACCCTAGCCCTCCCCTTGAAGGGGAGGGGACGCGTATCCATCGTCGGGGGCGGGATGGTCATGATGGTCAGACGCGGTGATAGACCTCGGCGCCGGTCTTGATGAACTCGATGGATTTTTCTTCCATGCCTTTGTTGAGGGCGGTCTCGGCGTCTAGACCTTGTGCGGCGGCGTAGTCGCGCACATCTTGGCTGATCTTCATCGAGCAGAAGTGTGGCCCGCACATGGAGCAGAAGTGCGCGACCTTGGCCGATTCTTTGGGCAGGGTTTCGTCATGGAATTCGCGCGCCTTGTCGGGGTCGAGGCCGAGGTTGAACTGGTCATCCCAACGGAACTCGAAACGCGCCTTGGATAGCGCGTTATCGCGGATCTGCGCCCCGGGGTGACCCTTGGCCAAGTCCGCCGCGTGGGCGGCGAGCTTGTAGGTGATGATGCCTGTTTTGACATCGTCCTTGTCGGGCAGGCCGAGGTGTTCTTTGGGGGTGACATAGCAGAGCATGGCGGTGCCGTACCAGCCAATCTGCGCCGCGCCGATGGCGGAGGTGATGTGGTCGTAGCCGGGCGCGATGTCGGTGGTGAGCGGGCCTAAGGTGTAGAACGGTGCTTCGTCGCACCATTCTAGTTGCAGGTCCATGTTCTCTTTGATCATGTGCATGGGGACATGGCCGGGGCCTTCGATCATGACTTGGATGTCGTGTTTCCAGGCGATCTGGGTCAGTTCGCCTAGGGTCTTGAGTTCGCCCAGTTGCGCTTCGTCGTTGGCGTCATAGATGCTGCCCGGGCGCAGGCCGTCGCCGAGCGAGAAGGCGACATCGTAGGCCTTCATGATCTCGCAGATGTCTTCGAAATGGGTGTAGAGGAAGGATTCTTTGTGGTGGGATAGGCACCATTTGGCCATGATGGAGCCGCCGCGCGAGACGATGCCGGTCATCCGGTTGGCGGTCATCGGGACATAGCGCAACAACACGCCGGCGTGGATGGTGAAGTAGTCCACGCCTTGCTCGGCTTGCTCGATGAGGGTGTCGCGGAAGATATCCCAAGTGAGGTCTTCGGCCTTGCCGTTGACCTTTTCCAAGGCTTGATAGATGGGCACGGTGCCGATGGGGACGGGCGAGTTGCGGATGATCCATTCGCGGGTCTCGTGGATGTTTTTGCCGGTGGACAGATCCATCACCGTGTCGCCGCCCCAGCGGATCGACCAGGTCATTTTGTCGACCTCTTCGTTGATCGAGGAGCCGAGCGCGGAGTTGCCGATGTTGGCGTTGATCTTGACCAGGAAGTTGCGGCCGATGATCATCGGCTCGGATTCGGGGTGGTTGATGTTATTGGGGATGATGGCGCGGCCTCGGGCGATCTCGTCGCGCACGAATTCGGCGCTGATCGTCTCGGGGATGGAGGCGCCGAAGTTTTCGCCGCGATGTTGACGGCCCATCATCTGCGCGAGGCGTTCGCCGGTGGGGCCGCTGGTGCGCAGCGAGGCGATGTAGTCTTGGCGGCGGAGGTTTTCGCGCAGGGCGACGAATTCCATCTCGGGGGTGATGATGCCTTGGCGCGCGTAGTGCATCTGGCTGATGTTTTGACCGGCCTTGGCGCGGCGCGGCGTGCGGTGCAGACCGGGGAAACGCAGGCCGTCTAGGGCGGGGTCGCTGGCGCGGCGGCGGCCAAACTCGGAGGACAGGTCAGTCATCTGCTCGCTGTCGCCGCGCTCGGCGATCCATGCGGCACGCATTGGTTTTAGGCCTTGGCGGATGTCGATTTTTGCATCGGGGTCGCCATAGGGGCCGGAGCAGTCATAGACGAAGATCGGTGGGTTTTTTTCCGGCTGGGCCGTGGTGTGGGTGTCGGCTTGGCTGATCTCGCGCATCGGGACTTGGATGTCGGGACGGCTACCCTCGACGAAGATGCGCCGCGAGTTGGGCAAGGGGAGAATAGCTGCCGCATCGACACTGGCGGTGGCGGCGGTAAACACGGCGACGGGATCTTTTAGGACGGCATTCATGGCGACTCCAGTAATGGGGCATGAACGGTGGAGGGCGAGTGGGATGGAAAGCGTTTCCAGACCTTTTGCGCGCTACCTCCGCCGGCATGACCCGGATCAGGTTCTATGGGTATCTTCTCAGCCGGTTGGTGTTTTTTGTAACACTGTGTAACCGACGCCCCAGGCGATGCCCACACCGTAGCCTAAATGGTGCAAAATAACAACCTTAGCGGCGAGGGTGTCTAACGATTATGGTGAAAAAAGCGGTCGGCGTAGTGGTGTGGGCGATGGTGGGTTTAGTCGGGTTAATAGGGTGCAATCGCGCGCCCGAGCCACCCAAGACACAGCCGCGTGCGGTGTTGACCGAGACGGTGAAGGTGGGCGCTACGGCGGCGCTACAGGGTTTTGCCGGTGAGGTGCGCGCCCGTCATGAGGTGGCCTTGGGTTTTCGGGTCGGTGGCAAGTTGGTGGCACGAATGGTCAATCTGGGTGATACGGTCAAGGCGGGGCAGGTCTTGGCGCAGTTAGACCCCGCCGATCTGCGTCAGTCGCAACAGGTGTCGGAGGCGGATCTTGCGGCGGTGGCGGCCGATCTACGCTTGGCGCGCCTAGAGTTTGAGCGCACGCGCACCTTGCAGGCGCAGGGCTTTGTCAGTCAAGCGGCGTTAGATGCGAAGGAAACCCTGCTCCGTGCCGCCGATGAACGGCATACGGCGGCTAAAAATCGTGTCGGTTTGGCGCAGAATCAAACCGCGTATGCGCTGTTGCGCGCGGACGCGGATGGCGTGGTCGCGCAGACCTTGGCCGAGCCGGGGCAGGTGGTAGCGGCGGGACAGGCGATCGTGCGCGTGGCGCAACAGGGCGAAAAAGAAGTGGTCATCAGTGTTCCTGAAAACCGGATCGGCGAGTTTGCGCCGGGGCGGACGCTGCGTTTAAGTTTCTGGGCCTTGCCGGGGACGACGGCGGCAGGCAGGGTGCGTGAGGTCGCGCCACAGGCCGATGCGGTGACGCGCTCGTTTGGGGTGCGGGTGAGCCTGACGGAGGCCGTGCCGAAGGTGCGCTTGGGGATGTCGGCGACGGTGTCGTTGGACGGCGGCGCGATAGACGGCATGATCACCTTGCCGGCGACGGCGATCTTTCAGAAAGACCGCCAACCGGCGGTGTGGGTCGTGCAGGCCGGGCGCGTGCACCTGCGACCGGTGGAAGTCGCCGCCTGGGGCGATGGTACAGTGCAGATCCGTTCGGGCCTAGACGCGGGCGAGGTGGTGGTGCGTGCCGGGGTGAATACCTTGGTCGCGGGTGAGGCGGTCACGCCTTTGCTGCGTTGATATACCCCGCATGAAAAACTTTAACCTTTCGACCTGGGCCTTGACCCATTCTAGTTTGGTCGCCTTTTTGATGTTGGTCTTGGTGATCGGCGGGACGATGTCGTATCGGCAATTGGGCCGCGCCGAGGATCCGACCTTTACCATTAAGGTGATGTTGGTACGCACCTATTGGCCGGGCGCGACGGCGCAGGAGGTCGACAGCCAAGTGACCGACCGCATCGAGAAGAAGCTGCAAGAGTTGCCGTTGCTGGACAAACTGCGCAGTTTTTCTAAGCCGGGCGAGTCGGTGACCTTTGTGGAGTTTAAGGATTACACGCCGCCGAAAAAGGTGCCGGAGTTGTTTTATCAGGTGCGTAAAAAGCTCGATGATATTCGCCACACCTTACCCGAGGGCGTGCAAGGGCCGTATGCCAACGATGAGTTTGGCGATAGTTTTGGCATTATTTACGCGCTGACGGGGGCGGACTATACGCAGGCCGATCTGCGCCGTCAGGCGGATCAACTGGCCTATGCCCTGCGCCGCGTGCCGGATGTGGCCAAGGCCGATCTCGTGGGGGTGCAGGCGGAACGGGTGTGGATCGAGACCTCGGCGGCGCGTTTGGCGAGTCTGGGTATCGACCCGGAGATGATCGCGCAGGCGGTGCGTGAGCAAAACGCGGTGACGCCGACGGGTGCGGTGGAGACGACGGCGGATCGGGTGCGCTTGCAGGTGACGGGGGGATTGGAGGCGGCGGAGACGGTGCGCGCGCTGGCGATTCGTGCCGGTGGCCATACCTTCCGTTTGGGCGATATTGCCGAGGTGCGGCGCGGGTACGCGGACCCACCACAACCGCTGTTTCGTTGGCAGGGTCAGCCGGCGGTGGGTATCGCGCTGTCGATGAACAAGGGGGGCGACATCCTGGCCTTGGGCGAACGGCTGAAGACCGAAACCGCGCGTCTTAAGGCGGGTCTGCCCGCGGGGATGCTGCTGCATCAGGCGGCGGATCAGCCCGAGGTGGTCAAGCAAAATATCGACGAGTTTATGCAGAGCCTGGCGGAGGCCATCGCCATCGTGTTGGCGGTGTCTTTTTTGGCCTTGGGGTGGCGGCCGGGCTTGGTGGTGGCGATCGCGATCCCCTTGGTGTTGGCGGCGGTCTTTATGGTGATGCGGCTGCTTGATATTGATATGCAACGCATCTCGTTGGGCGCGCTGATCATCGCCTTGGGGCTGTTGGTCGATGACGCGATCATCGCCGTCGAGATGATGGTGATCAAGCTGGAGCAAGGCTGGGATAAGGCGCGCGCGGCGGCCTTTGCCTATACCTCGACGGCCTTTCCGATGCTAACCGGAACCTTGATTACGGCGGCGGGCTTCTTGCCGGTGGGGTTTGCCAAGAGTGCGGCGGGCGAATATACCTTTTCGATCTTTGCGATTGTGGGCATCGCGCTGATCGCCTCGTGGGTGGTGGCGGTGGTGTTTACGCCGTGGCTGGGGGTGCGTCTGCTCAACCGCGAAAAACTGATGGCAATAGCACAGCGGCATGGCGGCGATCCGTACAACACGCCGCTGTATCGGCGTTTTCGCGGCATCGTGGCGTGGTGCGTGACGCATCGTTGGCGGGTGATCGGGGTGACGCTGCTGGTCTTTATCCTCGCGCTGGTGGGTTTTGGCAAGGGCGTGGAGAAGCAGTTCTTCCCGTCGTCCAAACGGCCGGAGTTGTTGGTCGATCTGTGGTTGCCGCAAGCGGCCTCGTTTACGGCGACGCAGGCGGCGGTGACGCAGTTGGAGGCGGTGTTGGCGAACGATGCCGAGATCCGCTCACGGGTGCGGCATAGCGTCAGTTATATCGGCATGGGCAGCGTGCGTTTTTATCTGCCCTTAGACCCGCAGATGCCACATCACAACTTTGCGCAACTGGTGGTGATGACGAACGATACCGAGGCGCGCGAGGTGGTGAAACGCCGTCTGGAGACGCATCTGGCGCGTGATTTTAGCGCGCTACAGGGGCGCGTGACGCGTCTGGAAAACGGCCCGCCGGTGGGCTATCCGGTGGCCTTCCGCGTGGTGGGGGACGACCCTGAACGCCTGCGGCAGATTGCGGCGCAGGTAGCGACCGTGATGCGCGCCCATCCCTATGCGCACGATGTCAATCTGGATTGGAACGACCTCATCAAGCAGGTGCGGATCGAGGTCGATCAAGACAAGGCACGCGCCTTGGGGCTGAGTTCGCAGGCGGTGTCGCGGCAGGTGGCCTTGTTGTTGCAGGGGCAGACCTTGACGCGGCTGCGCGAGGCGGATCAGCTTATCGATGTGGTCTTGCGAGCTTCGATGCCGGATCGTCTCGACCCGGCGCGTTTGGGCGACCTGCAGATCCATGTCAAGGAGGGGCGTTTTGTGCCGCTGGCACAGATCGCGACGCTCACGCCCGAACTGGCCGATGGCATCATCTGGCGGCGCGATCGTAAGGTGGCGATCACCGTGCGCTGCGATCTGAAGCCGGGCATCCAGGCACCCACCGCGACGGCGCAGATCAACCCGCAACTCGATGCGATCCGTCAGCAATTGCCTGACGGCTATCGCATCGAGATGGGCGGTACGGCGGAAAAATCCGGCTCGGCGGAGCAGTCGGTGCAGGCCGTGTTCCCCTTCGCCGTCATGGCAATGTTGTTCTTGCTGATGGTGCAGTTGCAGAGTGCGCGGCGCACGATCCTAGTCGTCCTCACCGCGCCCTTGGGCTTGATCGGCGTGACGCTGTCCTTGCTGGCCTTTAATGCGCCGTTTGGCTTTGTCGCGCAACTGGGCGTGATCGCCTTGTTCGGGATGATTATGCGCAACTCCGTCATCCTCGTCGATCAGATTGAGCAGGACATTGCGGCGGGCAAGGTGGCGTGGGAGGCGGTGATTGATGCGACCGTGCGGCGTGCGCGACCGATCTTGCTGACGGCGATGGCGGCGATCTTGGCCATGATCCCGCTGTCCTCCAGTATCTTCTGGGGGCCGATGGCAATCGCCATCATGGGCGGCTTGTTGGTGGCGACGGTGTTGACCTTGCTGGTCTTGCCGGCGTTGTATGCGGCGTGGTTTAAGGTAAAAAACGAGGTAAAACCCGTCCCCCTTGATGCGTAGGGAAGGCGTAAAATACGCGACAGATGCGGTAATTTATGGAGATTTATGATGCACGAGAATGTTGAAACACTACGCTTTAACATGGTCGAACAGCAGATTCGGCCGTGGGATGTGCTCGATCAGGACATCCTTGATCTGTTGATGCGTCTGCGCCGCGAAGATTATGTGCCGGAGGCCTATCGTGGCCTGGCCTTCGTGGATATGGAGATCCCGCTTACGGCGGATGCCGTGATGTGGTCGCCCAAGTTGGAGGGTCGTGCGGTGCAGTCGCTGGCGATCCAGCCGCATGAGCGGGTGTTGGAGGTCGGTACCGGTAGCGGTTTCGTGACCGCGATGTTGGCGCAGTTGGCGGCGGAGGTGGTGTCGGTCGAGATCGACCCCGCGTTGGCGACGACGGCAACCGAGACCTTGGCCGCGCAGGGCGTGAGCAATGTTCAGATACGGGTCGGTGATGCCGCGCAGGATTGGGCCGAGGACGGCGCGTTTGATGCCATCTTGTTGACCGATTCGGTGCCGGTGATGCCAGAGGCCTTGTTGTGTCGCCTGAAGCCGGGTGGGCGTTTGTTCGCGATTGTCGGCGATCGGCCGATGATGGTGGCGCAATGCGTGACGGCGATTGGCGATGGGCTGTTTCATGCCGAGATCTTGTTTGATACGGTGACCGCGCCGCTGCGCAATGCGGCGACACCGAGCCGGTTTAGTTTTTAATGGGAACCTCTATAAATCGTCATTCCGGGCTTGACCCGGAATCCAGTGGCGCGGATTTATTGGATTCCGGCCTACGCCTTCATTACGACAGAGGTGTTTATAGAAGCCATTTAATGGTGCGCACGCTCGCTTTAATGGCATTGTACGCCCCGGGGCTTGGTCTGGCAGCGGGTTTGGCCGACCTCCATCGTTTGGCGCAACAGCACGATGCCGCATTTTCTGCGGCACAGCAGGCGCATTTGGCCGGCCTTGAACGCTTGCCGCAGGCGCGCGCAGCGGTCTTGCCCACGGTGGCGTTGAGTGCTAATGCCGGACGCACGCGGTATGACAGCTCGGCCAGTGCGGCGGTAGGCTATTCGCCGTATGGCTACACCGTGTCGGCCTCGTTGCCGGTGTATGCGCCGGGCAACTGGGCGGGTCAAGAGCAGGGTCGCTTGCAGGCTGAGTCGGCGCGTGTCGCCTTGCGTCGCGCCGAACAAGACTTGATTCTGCGTACCGCGCAGGCCTATTTCGAGGTCTTGAAGGCCGATGCGGCGTTGACGGTGGTTAAGGCACAACAGGCGGCGATTGCCGAGCAACTGGCGCAAGCGCGGGTGCAGTTTGAGGTGGGCGTGGCGACGATCATTGACACCCATGAAGCGCAGGCGCGTTTTGATTTGACCACCGCGCAGGAGATTGAGGCGATCAATGCGCTGGAGGTCAAACGCGCGGCCTTAGAGCGTCTGATCCAGTTGCCTGTGCCGGCGTTGGCGGTGTGGTCGTCCAAGGCCGTGCTGCCGCGCATCGAAAAGACGCAGGCCGATTGGGTGGCGCAGGCCGTGCAATCCGGATGGGCGGTGCAGGCCGCCACCTTGGATGAACAGGTCGCCCGTGCGGGGGCGAATAAGGTGCGTGCGGATTACCGCCCTAAGGTGAATCTGTCGGCGAGTTTTAGCGATAGCCGTAGCGGCCTTTCGACGACGGGGGGCGCCTTGGATAGCCAGACGGGCAAGCTGGGCCTAGACCTGTCGTGGTCGCTGTATGACGGCGGCAAGACCGATTCGACCAACCGCGAGGCGCAGGCGAATGTGGCTAAGGCACATTTTGATCTGCTGGATAAACAACGCCAAGCGGGGCAGGATGCCCGCGAGGCTTACTTGGGTCTCGTGGCAGGGTTGGCGCGGGTCAAGGCCTTGGACGCGGCGGTGCAGTCGTCACAGGCGCAGATCAACTCGACGCGCACGGGCTTGGAGGTGGGGATTCGTACCCGCGTCGATGTCTTGAACGCACAACAGCAACTGGCCAGCGCGCAAAAAGATCTCGACGCGGCGCGTTATGACCTGCTTTTGACGGGGCTAAAGCTGAAGGCGGCGGTCGGCGATCTGAGCGAGGCCGATCTTAAGACGGCGGATGCGCGGCTGAAATAAGCGTCACGATGCGGTGTGTGGCGCCTTGATGTTGGGCGGCAAAGGCGAGGCCGGCGACACGCATCTGAGCGCGTTGCTCGGCATCATTCAATAAGGCGTGGACCTGCCTTACCAGGTCTTTCGCATCGGCCACGCGCAAGGCGGCACCGGCGGCGAGCGCAGCCTCGGCGACGGCGGTGAAGTTGAAGGTATGCGGGCCGATGAGGATGGGACAGCCCATGGCGGCGGCCTCGATGAGATTTTGCCCGCCCAAGGGCAATAGGCTACCGCCGATGTAGGCCATATCTGCCGCGCCATAATAGGCGGCCATCTCGCCCATGCTGTCGCCGAGTACGACCTCTGTGTCGGTGTCGGCGGTGAGCCCTGCGCTACGCTGGACGAAGGGGATGCCACGGGCGCGTAACAGGGCGGCCACGGCATCAAAGCGTTGCGGATGCCGTGGCACGATGACCAAGAGCGCGTCGCTGCCGTGGCGTTGCCACGCATCGAGGATGAGCGCTTCTTCGCCCTCTCGGGTGCTAGCCGCTAACCAAACAGGGCGCGTGCCAAACAGGGTGCGCAGTTCGGCCACGCGGGCGGGGGTGTCGGCGGGGGTGGCGACATCAAACTTAATATTGCCGCAGACGCTGATGGTGCGTGCGCCTAAGGCGGTGAGTCGTTCGGCATCGGCCTCGGTTTGGGCGGCAACGGCGGTCAGGTGTTGCAAGGCGGTGCGGGTGAGGCGGGCGAATTGGGCATAGCCGCGTGCGGATTTTTCGGACATCCGGGCGTTGACCAAAAATAGCGGGATGTCCCGCTGCGCGGCGATGACATAGAGATTTGGCCAGATCTCGGTTTCCATCAAGAGGCCCATGCGCGGCTGACTACGATGCAGAAACAGGCGTACCGCCCACGGCAGGTCGTAGGGGAGATAGGCCTGTACGACCCGCTCGGCAAAGAGTTCGCGCCCCGTCGCTCGGCCGGTGGGGGTGGTGTGGGTGAGGAGGATGCGATGATCGGGATAGCGGTGTAATAACGCGCTGATCAGCGGCGCGGCGGCGCGGGTCTCGCCCACCGAGATGGCATGTAGCCAGAGGACCGGGCCGGTGAGACGCGGACTAAAGCCGAGCCGCTCACCCCAGTGCCGCAGATAATCGGGTTGCCGCCGCGCACGCCAGAGCAGATGCGCAAAGAAGACGGGGAGCAAGAGGAGGGTGGCCAGGCTGTATAAGGATCGCATGGACGCATTCTAGCGGTTAGAATCGCTACATCGACAAGGAGATACTATGAAAGTTCTATTGACTGGCTGTGCCGGCTTTATCGGCATGCATGTGGCGCAAATCTTGTTGGCGCGGGGCGACACGGTCGTCGGCATCGATAACCTCAACGATTATTACGATCCACGCCTGAAGTTGGCGCGTCTGGAGCGCATCAAGCATCACCCTAACTTTAAGTTTGTGCAGGGCGATATCGCCGATCGCATGACGGTCGAAGACCTGTTCGCCGCCGAACGGCCGCAGCGCGTCATCAACCTTGCCGGTCAGCCGGGGGTGCGTTATTCGCTCACCAATCCGTATTCCTATATCCAGACCAATCTGGTCGGCTTTGGTAATCTGCTCGAAGGTTGTCGTCATAACGGGGTCGAGCATTTTGTCTACGCCAGTTCGTCCAGCGTCTATGGCGCGAACACGCACATGCCGTTCTCGGTGCATGACAATGTTGATCACCCGGTCAGTCTCTATGCGGCGAGCAAAAAGGCCAACGAGTTGATGGCGCATACCTATTCGCACCTCTATGGCTTGCCGACCACCGGTCTGCGCTATTTCACCGTCTATGGCCCGTGGGGTCGCCCCGATATGTCGCCGTGGTTGTTTACCAGTGCCATCTTGGAGGGACGCACGATCGATGTGTTCAACAACGGCCAGATGAGGCGCGACTTCACCTTTGTCGAGGACATCGCCGAGGGCACGGTGCGCGTGATGGATCGTATCGCTCAGCCCAATCCGGCCTTCAACACTGACACGCCCGACCCCGCCAGCAGCTATGCGCCGTACAAGGTTTACAACATCGGCAACCACCAACCGGTGGAGCTGATGACCTTTATTAAAACCATCGAAGACGCGCTAGGCCAAGAGGCGAAGAAAAACTTCCTGCCCATGCAGCCGGGCGATGTGGTCGCCACCTACGCCGATATCGACGCGCTCAAACGCGATGTCGGCTTTGAACCGAAGACCGATCTGGCCGACGGGATCAAACGCTGGGCGGCGTGGTATCGCGACTACACCAAGATGTGAGGCCGCGTACCTAACGCGATGTTGCGACCGGGCGGAGTAAGGCCTGCACATCCTTGATGACCCATTCCCCGCGCGCCATGGCGGGGGCATTCGGGATATTCGGAAAGTGGGTCAACGCGACGGGGCTGCCGTCGGCGCGGCGGTGACGATAGTGGCCGTTGATCAAGATAACCACGGGGATATGCCCAGACAGCCCCACGCTGGCCAGGCGTTTGACCCCGGCATCGCTCTCCGCGTCGATCTCGCTGACGCGGATCTTTTGCGCCGTTAGCCAAGCCCGCAGGGGCTGTAGGGCGGAAATGACGGGCGGATGCGGCATCGCGATGATCTCAACGCTGGGCGTGGCGGCGAAGGTCATGGGCGCGCATAGGGTGATGCCGATGAGGGCGAGGGCGGCGAAGAGATGTCTGCGTGTCATGAGCGTTCCTTATTTGCAACCGTTGTGGAGTTTCCAGATCTCGCTGTGCCCCATGGCCACGGCCCAGTCGGGCGGGATGCAGTCGGGCGATGTCGTGGCGGCCTTGGGCGCGGCCTCGGGCAAGGTGCGCATCTCGACCCAGGCGATGATGCTTAGAAAGGCGACGACGATGAGTGCGTGAACGCGGTTTAGGCGCAGGCTTTCGTGGTGTTGCTTGACTTCGCAGACGCCGCCCGGACAGTGTGCGGCGCGACGGTTGGGGAGCGCGTTGTAGATCAGGCAGGCGAGGCAGATGCCGAACGCGCTCTCGAAGAACATCAAGATCAAGCAGGTGCCGCAGACGATGAGGTTGATCGGGCCGATGACATTATTGAGGACGATGAGGTAGAACATGATCACGGCCAGCGTAAAACCGATCGCCCAGGCAAAGCGTTTTTGCGGTGCGCCAGCCCATTCGGGTTGTTGATTACGCACGGCAAACCGGCCCAAGATCATGCTCGGCGCATAGCGCGGGTTGACGAAGACGCGGATGGAAAAGTCGATCAGAAAGGCGATGACAAAGACTTGCGTGTAGTGAAAATTGCCTTGCAACCACGCATGCATAAAGGCGACCAGGGCGCAAAAGAAGAGGATGCCGGCGGCGGCGCGCACCTCCCGTTCGTTGAGGACGGGGGTGTCATACCCGGCGATGGTCTCGCCAAATTGGAACAGGTGCGGCATCGCTGACCTCAGAGTGGTAATGGGCGGTATTATAGACAGGTGTCGCGCATTGTCCTCCTCAACAAGCCCTATGGCTTTCTCAGTCAATTCACCCCCGAAGGGCGCTGGCGCGGCTTGGCCGATCTATTGACGATGCCTGGTGTGTATGTTGCCGGGCGGTTGGATGCCGATAGCGAGGGTTTACTTTTGCTGACGGATGACGGCGGCTTGCAGGCGCGCATCGCTGATCCGCGTTTTAAGTTGCCCAAGACCTATTGGGTGCAGGTCGAAGGTGAGCCGACCGAGGCGGCGTTGGAGGTCTTGCGACGCGGCGTGCGCTATGCGGATTTCACTACGCAGATGGCGGAGGTGCGGCGTTTGACCGAGGCGGAGGTGGCCGCGCTGTGGCCGCGTGATCCGCCCATCCGGTTTCGCAAAAACAGCCCTACCGCGTGGATAGCGTTGATCATTCGCGAAGGGAAAAATCGCCAAGTACGACGCATGACCGCCTTTGTCGGCCTGCCCACTCTGCGCCTGATTCGTGTCGCCATCGGCGACATGACCCTGGACGGCCTCGCGCCGGGCGCGTGGCGGGAGACCCGTGGCGATGCTGTGTGTTGATGCTACGGTTTACCGTTTGCTCGGGTGTTTCCCGGGTGAGCGCGTGGTGGGGTGATTCGCGCTGTGGCCACGGTCTGGGCCGCGTGGGCGCGGGCGGCGATCGTCGTAACGCGGGGTGAGGTCTTTTTCGGCCTCGTGTGCGTTGAGCCGTTCTATGGCCTTGGGGCGCGCGCTGGCGTCCGCATCCTCGCTGACATCGAGGAGACGGGCCTTGACGCTTTTGCCTTTGATGCCGTCGATGTTTAAGGCGCGCATGGCGGCGTTGGCGTGGTCGCGGGCGACGGCGACGAAGCTGTGATAATCGCTGACATCAATCTTGCCGATGTCCGCACTGCTGAGGCCCGCCGAGCCGGTGAGGGCGCCGACGATGTCGCCGGCGCGAATCTTGTCTTTGCGGCCGCCTAAGATTTGTACCGTGATCATGGGCGCGCGCAGGGGTGCGCCTTCGCCTCGGGTGAGTTCGTCGAGCGCGTGCCAGTTGACCTCGGCGCCAGGGGCTTGCGCGATGTCGCTGACGCGGCGCATCTGTTCGGGACTGGCGAGGCTGAAGGCCCAGCCGTCGCGTCCGGCGCGTCCGGTACGGCCGATGCGATGGATATAGACCTCGGGGTCGGGGGTGACATCGACATTGATGACGCATTCGAGGTCGGTAATATCGAGGCCGCGTGCGGCAACATCGGTGGCGACGAGGACGGAACAACTGCGGTTGGCGAATTGGATCATGACTTGATCGCGGTCGCGTTGTTCGAGTTCGCCGTGCAGGGCGAGGGCGTCAAAACCTTGCCGACGCAAGGCGGCGAGCAGGTCGCGGCAGTGTTGGCGGGTGTTGCAAAAGGCGAGTGTGCTGACCGGTTTGTAGTGGTTTAAGAGCCGCGCAACGGTGCCCAAGCGGTCGCCGTTGTCGATCTCGTAAAACCGTTGACGGATGGTGTCGGCGCTGTGTTGTTCGAGGAGCTTGACCTCTTTAGGTTCGCGCAGGAATTGCTTAGACATGCGCTGGATGCTGTCGGGATAGGTGGCCGAGAAGAGCAGGGTCTGGCGTTGCTTCGGACAGCGGTTGGCGACGAAGGCGATGTCTTCGCGAAAACCCATGTCGAGCATGAGATCGGCCTCGTCCAGCACCAGCGTGTTGAGTGCGTCGAGGTTTAAGGTTTCGCGTTGTAGGTGATCCATGACCCGGCCAGGCGTGCCGACGATGATGTGTGCGCCGTGCTCGAGGCTGGCCATTTGTGGGCGCATGGTGGCGCCGCCGACCAGGGAGAGGCACTTGATGTTGGCGTCGGCACGGGCGAGGCGGCGGATCTCTTGAGTGACTTGATCGGCCAGTTCGCGCGTCGGACAGAGCACTAAGGCTTGCACAGCCAAGAGGCGCGGATTGAGCTTGTTCAACAGGGTCAGGGCGAAGGCGGCGGTCTTGCCACTGCCGGTCTTGGCCTGCGCGATGAGGTCGTGTCCGGCGAGGGTCAGCGGCAGGCTGGCGGCCTGGATTGGCGTCATGTGCAGATAGCCGAGCTGGCGCAGATTTTCGAGGGCAGCGGGGCTGAGCGGGAGGCGTTCGAACTGATTGTGTTCGAAGCGTTCTGGGGTCGGTGCGTGGGTCATGCCTGATTATATCAATAGTTGTGTCAGTTTTTGCATGGTGTAGGTCGGATTTCCGCCCGCCAACGACGCTACACGCGTTATGGCGGGCTTCAGCCCGCCAACAACAACGGTGTTGCCGCCCTACGGGCTGGTTCGTCGATGTCGTTCGATGGCGCGGGCGGCGGTGAGGCCGTGCGCGACGGCGACGGCGACGGAGGGTTGCGGGGTGTCGGTGACATCGCCAATGGCGTAAATGCTAGGCACGGAGGTGCGTTGCCAGCGGTCGGTGTCAATGTGTCCGGCGGGTAGGTGATGCGGCCGTAGTTCAGGCGCGAAGCGCTGCGTGATCTCGCTGTTGGGTTGATAGCCCCAGAGGCAGATGAGACCGTCGAAGCACTCAACGCCGTGGCCGAGGTCGGCGCTGATGCCGTGAGCGGTGGCCGTTAGTCCGCTGACAACGCAGTGTTCGTGTAACTGGACGCGGTCAAAGGCGGCACATTCGGCGATGAAGTGGGGGCGAGCGTTGAAGCGGCCACGGGCGCAGAGGCTGACGGCGCAACCTTGTTCGGCCAAGAGGCGGGCGTGGTCGAAGGCGTTATCGCCGCCACCGAGGATGAGCACGCGGCGGTCGTGGTAGCAGTCGCGTTCGGCCTCGGTGAGCGCGCCGAGGTGGACGGCGGGGCTTTGTTCGGCCAAGGCGGTCAACGCGGCGGTGCTGCGCGGCCGCGTGCCGGTGGCGATGACCAGCGCGGGGGCGACGAGGGTGAGCGGCTCGTCGGGGGTGAGTAGGTCGATCTCAAAACCGCTAGTGACACGACGCACGGCGACGAGTTCGGTCTGCCGATAGACCGCGATGGGCAGGCTGGCAAAATGCGTGGCCATGCGTGCGGTCATGACATGGCCGGGTTCGTCGGGCGGTGCGCCCAAGAGCCAGAGATTAGGGTGAAAGTTGGCGCGTTGCGCCCCGCCGATCTCGGCACGGTTTTCGATGACGACGGCGGCAAGGCCGAAGCTGTGCAGGGCGTTGGCGCAGGACAGACCGGCGGGGCCGGCGCCTAGGATTACGGCGTGCATGGGGCTGGGCAGGGTATCATGAGGACTGAATATTACCGCACAGTTGACCTTATCGTGACGCTACCGACACCTGATGATGCAGCCCTTGCCCATAGCGAGCAGCTACGCACGCATATTGCCGCCGCTATCGCAGACGCGGGCGGCTGGTTATCGTTCGCGCGTTATATGGACTTGGCCTTGTACGCGCCGGGTCTAGGCTATTACGCGGCGGGGGCGACGAAGTTCGGCGTGGCGGGCGACTTTGTCACCGCGCCGGGTCTGACCGCCTTGTTCGGTCAGACGGTGGCGAATACGGTGGCGGCGGTGCTCACCGAGATCGCGGACACCGGCGGCGGTGCGGTGCTGGAACTGGGCGCGGGCGAGGGACATAGTGCGGCGGATCTGCTCAACGGTTTGGCGCGACTGGGGCGTGTGCCGACGCACTATTTTGTCCTCGAAGTGAGCGCTGACTTGCGGGAGCGACAGCGGACGCGTCTGGCGGAAACCGCGCCGCAGTGGTTGGATCGGGTGGCCTGGCTCGATGCGCTACCGACGCAGTTTAGCGGCGTGATCGTCGCTAATGAGGTGCTCGATGCCGTGCCGGTAGAGTGCGTGTGCTGGCACGCTGGCGCGGTTTATGAGCGCGGCGTGAGCGTATCCGAGCAGGGCGCGTTCGCGTGGGCCGATAGGCCGTTGTTGGCAGGGGCGTTGCACGAACGGGTCAGCGCGTTGCCAGCACCGGCGGAGGATTATGTCAGCGAGGTCAGTCTGGCGGTGCCGGCCTTGGTGGCCAGTTTGGCCGCGTGTTTGACGCGCGGCGCGCTGTTGTTCTTTGACTATGGTTTTCCGCAGGCCGAGTTTTATCATCCGCAGCGCACGGACGGGACGCTGATGTGTCATTACCGTCATCATGCGCACGCCGATCCGTTTTGGTTGCCGGGTCTGAACGATATTACCGCGCATGTCGATTTCAGCGCGGTGGCGACGGCGGGTGTGGCCGAGGGACTGTCTCTGTTGGGCTATACGAGCCAAGGAAATTATTTGTTGCAAGCGGGCTTGTTGGATCGACTCGCCGCCCTAGAGGTGGGGTCGCCCGCCTATCTGCGCGCGACGACGGCGGTGCAGACGCTGTTACAACCACACGAGATGGGCGAGTTGTTTAAGGTGATCGCGCTAGGACGCGGCATCGAGCGGCCGGTGTTGGGTTTTGAGCGAGGGGATCGACGGCATGCGCTTTAGCCTAATCCTTTTGTTTTTCTGCTCGTCACTAGCCGTGGCGGCGGTGGATCTGAACCGCGCCACGCAGGCGGAGCTGGAATCGCTGCCCGGCATAGGTCCCACCAAGGCCGAGGCGATCATGGCCTATCGCCGTCAACACGGCGCGTTTCGGCGTATTGAAGACCTGAAAAATGTGTACGGGATCGGCGCTAAGACGGTCGAGGCCTTGCGGCCGGATGTGAAGGTTGCGGCCCCTGTGCCCCCTGTTGTATCTAAGCCCGGGCAGAAGTAGAATGCACGGCATTCTTTACGGAGTTTTATCATGAACAACCTCTTTACTAAGTATGGGTTTCCGATGGTGGTGATCACGGCCTTGATCGTGTGGGCGTGGATCAGCTTTATTTCGGTCTTGCTCGGTAAGTTGGTTTGATTAAGCGGTAAACCAGCTGTCAACGCCCATAAAAAACCCCGCAAAAGCGGGGTTTTTTATGGGCGTCTTTTATGCACGGCGGCAAGCGTAGTGCATCACGCCGTTAACGCACCACGCATCTTTTGCATCGCCTTGACCTCGATCTGGCGCACGCGTTCGGCGGAGATGCTGTAGATCGCGGCGAGGTCGTGCAGGGTGGCGGGGTTTTCATCGTTCAGCCAGCGCGCTTCGACGATGTGACGACTGCGCGGGTCTAGTGTGGCTAACGCGGTTTGCAGGCCTTCAGTTAGCAACCGTTCGTGCGCCTTTTGTTCAATCTGCTGGGTGGGCTCGGCATTGGGTGCGGCGAGATAGGCGATGGGCGCGAAGCTTTCGTCCTCGTTCTCGGTCTGGGGTTCTAATGCGATGTCGTGACCGTAGAGGCGCGTTTCCATCTCGCGCACATCGATCTGGCTGACCTTTAAGGTGTCGGCGACCGAGGCCACCTCGGACGCGCTCATGCTGCCGAGGTCTTTTTTAAGGCTGCGCAGGTTGAAGAATAGTTTGCGTTGCGCCTTGGTCGTTGCCACGCGGACTAAGCGCCAGTTTCTGAGGATGAATTCGTGGATCTCGGCCTTGATCCAGTGGATGGCAAAGGAGACGAGGCGCACGCCCCGCTCGGGGTCGAAACGCTTGACGGCCTTCATGAGGCCAATATTGCCTTCTTGGATGAGGTCGGCGTGCGGCAGGCCATACCCTAGATAGCCTCGAGCCACCGCGACGACCAGACGCAGATGGGACAAGACGAGCTTACGCGCCGCGTCGACATCGCCGTGATCGCGCAGGCGACGACCGAGTTCGGTCTCTTCCTCTGCGCTGAGCAGGGGAAAACGGTGCGTCGCGGTGATGTAGCTATCGATGCTCCCCAGCGTGCTGGGGACGGGAAAATGCAGGGTGTCAGCGGTCATGGTCGGCTCCCTTTCTAGATGAATGTGCTTCTATATTAGCACTCTTGCATGGGGAGTGCTAATGGTTTTTGCGGTAGGTCAATCGAAGTCGCGCAGGGTGTGGGCGACGGAGGCCCATGCGCCGAGGAGTCCGAGTAGGGTGGCGGTGACGAGCACGAGTGCGCTGGTTTGCAGGTCAAGGTTGGCTAAGCGGAAGCTGCTGCCATAGGTGACGGCCAGTTCGGCAACGCTACGGTTTAACCAAAAGATACCGCCACCGGAGAGGATGATCGCAACGAGGCCGCCGAGGCCGCCTTGCAGCGCCCCAAAATAGAGAAAGGGCCGGCGAATAAAGCGGTCGGTAGCGCCGATCAGGCGGGAGATCTCGATTGCGTCGCGTTGTGCGTAGATCTGTAGGCGTATGGTGTTGCCGATGATGGCGAGAAGCGCGAGGGATAGGAGTAGGGCGAGTGACCAAGTGAGTGCGGCGCCAAAGGTTTTTAGGGCGTCGAGTCGTTGCGCCCAGGCCGCTACACTGGCGATGGCCTCAACCTCCGGGTGCTGCCGCAAGCGTTGCTCAAGTTGGCGCACGCGCAGGGAGTCGGTGGGTTCAACCACAAGGCTGTGGGGAAGCGGATTGGCGGTTAGACTGGTGAGAATATCGTCTAGACCGCTGTGTTGTAGTTCGGCAAGTGCGTCCTCGCGCGGGATGAGACGCACGCGGCGCACGCCCGGTTCGGCGCGGACGGCATCCGCCAAGGCCTGCGCGGCATCCATCTCGGTTTTGGTCTTGAGAAAGACGGTCATCTCGGTCTGTTCGGCAAAGCTGTTTGAGGCGCGATCTAGATTGGACATCAAGAGGAACAGGCCAGTCGGTAACGACAACGCGATGCCGATGACGAGGATAGAAAACAGATTGCTCCACGGGTGGAGACGCAGGCGTTGCCACGCATCGCGCAGGCTGGTGTGATGGTGCGTTACGAGGTTCATGAGAGGCTCCCATCGGCCAGCACCAAGCGGCGTTTTCCGTAGCGGGCGATGATGCCCTGGTCGTGGGTGGCGATGATGATGGTGTCGCCGCTGTCGTTGAGGGCCTTTAAGATCTCCATGATCTCGGTGGCGTAGTCGTCGTCAAGGTTCGCGGTCGGTTCGTCGGCGAGGATGAGCGTGGGACGGCCGACGATGGCACGGGCGATGCAAAGCCGTTGTTGTTCGCCGCCAGAGAGGGTGATGGGTCGACTGCGCTCGCGGTTGGACAGGCCTACCTTATTTAACGCGGCGCGGGCACGCTGGGTGGCTTCGACCCCGTGGAGGTCACGAATGTGCAACGGCAGGAGGACATTGTCGAGCACGCTACGGTCGTAGAGCAGTTTGTGATCTTGGAAGATCATGCCGATATTGAGGCGAAAAAACGGGATGGTGTCGCGACGCAGGCGGGAGATGTCTTGCTCGCCAATCTTGATGTGTCCAGAGGTGGGTTTTTCTATTGCGCCGATGAGTTTGAGTAGCGTACTTTTACCCGCGCCTGAGCGGCCGGTGATGAAGACCATCTCTTTACGCGCGATCTTGAGGTCGCAGTTGGCGAGGGCAAGATGGCCGCCAGGGTAGCGTTTGGTGACATTAAGCAGCTCTATCATTGTGGTTCTTCAAATAAGGCGTCGACAAATTCGTGGGCGTGGAAGGGTTGCAGGTCGTCCACCGTTTCGCCGACCCCGATGTAGCGCACCGGTATTGGGTTTTGCCGCGCCAAGGCGGCGATTACGCCGCCCTTGGCCGTGCCGTCGAGCTTGGTGAGGACGAGGCCGGTGACGCCGATCGCCTCGTTAAAGGCCTGCGTCTGCGTGACGGCATTTTGGCCGGTATTGGCGTCTAACACCAATAAAACCTCGTGCGGTGCCGTGGGGTCGGCCTTTTCGATGACGCGGCGCACCTTGCGGATCTCGTCCATGAGGTGCATCTGGGTGGGCAGGCGACCGGCGGTATCGGCCAAAACGACATCGATGTTGCGCGCGCGGGCGGCTTGGATGGCGTCAAAGATGACGGCGGCGGGGTCTTGCGAGGCGCCGCCGATGACCTCGACCTGATTGCGTTCGCCCCAGACGGCGAGTTGTTCGCGAGCGGCGGCACGGAAGGTGTCTCCCGCCGCCAACAAGACCGTTAGCCCTTGTTCTTGATAGTGTTTTGCCAGTTTTCCGATGGTCGTGGTCTTGCCTGCGCCGTTGACCCCGGCCAGCATGATGACGAAGGGTTTGTGCGCGGTGACATCCAGCGGGGCCTCTAAGGGGCGAAGGAGGTCGGTCAAGATGTCGCGTAGGGCGAGGCGTAGATCGGCACTGTCTTCGATACGCTCGCGCTTGACGCGCAGTTTTAAGGCGGTGAGGATATACTCCGTTGCCGCAACGCCACAGTCGGCGGTGATGAGGAGTTCTTCGAGTTCGTCATACAGTGCGGCGTCGATGCGCGTGTGGCGCGCAAACAGGGCGGTGAAGGGCGTGGCCAATACGGCACGGGTCTTGGTTAACCCCGCCTTGAGCCGTTGCGCCCAACTCGTGGGCTTTTCTGTCGATGCGGGTGGCGCTTTGCGGGTTTTGAGAAAATCGAACACGGTGACCGTCTAAAGTTTTCAGTATTGGGAAAATATACCATGCCTTACCCCTTTTTAAAGATTAAGTCTGCGTTGTTCTGCGCGTGCGTCGTGATGGCCGTGCCCGTTGCGACCGCGACAGTCACCGAGCACACGCTGGCGAACGGCCTCAAGGTCATCGTCAAAGAAGACCATCGCGCACCGGTGGCGGTGGCGCAGGTGTGGTATCGCGCCGGCAGTATGGACGAATCCTACGGCGTGACCGGCGTGGCGCATCTCTTGGAGCACATGATGTTCAAGGGCACGCCGACCGTGCCAGCGGGCGAGTTTTCTAAGCGTGTCGCGGCCTTGGGTGGGCGCGAAAATGCCTTTACCTCGCGCGACCATACGGCCTATTTTCAGACTGTGCAGGCGGGGCGGTTGGAACAGGTGATGGCCTTGGAGTCCGACCGCATGGCGCATCTGACCCTAGCAAAGGCCGAGTTTGCCAAGGAGATCAATGTCGTCAAAGAGGAACGGCGGATGCGTACCGATGACAATCCGCAGTCGCGTCTGTACGAGCAGCTGATGGCGACGGCCTTCGTTGAACACCCGTATCGGCATCCGGTGATCGGTTGGATGAACGACCTCGACAATATGACGGTGGCCGACGCGCGGGCGTGGTATGACCGTTGGTACGCGCCCAATAACGCGACCTTGGTGGTGGCCGGCGATGTCCAGCCGGCGCAGGTCTTGGCGTGGGCGGAGCAGTATTACGGCGTGATCCCACGCCGCGCCTTGCCGGTGCGAAAAGCCGTGGGCGAGCCGGAGCCGCAGGGCGGCAAGTCCATCGTGGTACGCGCCCCGGCCAAGTTGCCTGCCGTCGTGTTGGCGTGGCCGGTGCCGCGCTTACTGCGCCCGACCGACGATGTCGAGCCGTACGCGCTGGAGATCTTAGCGGGGGTCTTAGATGGTCACGGTTCGGCGCGTTTGCCGCTGGCCTTGGTCAAGCAACAGCGCGTGGCCTTGGATGTTGATACCGGTTATGACGCGGTGGCGCGTGGCCCGGCGCAGTTTGTGATCGGCATCACCCCGAGCGAGGGGCACAGCGTGGCGGCGGTCATCGCGGCATTAAAGGCCGAGGTGCAGCGTGTGGTCGCGGGGGGCGTGACGGAGGCCGAGTTGGCGCGCGCCAAGGCGCAGGTCGTCGCCGGTCAGGTCTTTCAGCAAGATTCCTTGTTTTATCAAGCGATGCAGATCGGCGAATGGGAGACGGCGGGGCTGTCGTGGCGCGACCGTGGTGTGCGCTTTGATCGCCTGCGTGCCGTGACCGCCGAACAGGTGCGCGCCGTGGCGGCGAAATACCTCAAAGACACGCGCCTCACCGTGGCCGAACTCGACCCCTTGCCGATGCCCGAAGGCAAAGCGGCCCCCGCCGTAGGAGGCGCTCATGTACGCTAAGATTATCGCGCGGGTGTTTTTCCTCGTTGCCCCGCTCATTACCCCGTTTGCGCATGCCGCCCTCGATGTCCAAGAGTGGCGCACGGCCAACGGTGCGCGGGTCTATTTTGTCGCCAATCACGACCTGCCCATGCTGGATGTCAGCGTGAGCTTTGAGGCCGGTTCGGCACGCGATAGCGCTGCGACGGCGGGTCTGTCCGGGATGACGCACGGCCTGATGCGCCTTGGCGCGGGCGGCATGAACGAGCAGCAGATCGCCGAGCGGCTGGCCGATGTCGGTGCGGTCTTGGCGCAGTCGCAGGATGCCGATCGGGCGGGTTTTGCCTTGCGTACCTTGAGTAGCCCCGCCGAGCGCGAGACCGCATTGACGGTGTTACGCGCCGTGTTAAGCCGTCCGCACTTTGATGTGGCGGTCTTGAAGCGCGAACAGGCGCGCGCCATCGCCGGTCTGCAGGACGCCGAGACCCAGCCGGAGTTTCTCGCCGCGCGCGCGTTTAATACGCGGGTCTTTGGCGCGCACCCCTATGGCGTGAACGAGACGGTCGAGACGCTGGCGGGCTTGACCGTGCCGCAGTTGACCGCTTTTCATCAGCAGTATTACCGCGCCGTCAATCTGACTGTGGTGTTGATGGGCGACATCGACCGGAAGACGGCTGAGGCCGTGGTGCACGCGCTGAGCCAAGACCTGCCGCCGGGCGAGGCCGCAGCAAAGTTGCTCGTCGTCCCGCCGCGCACCACGGCGGAGCAGGTCGTCATCCCGCATCACGCTACGCAAAGCCACCTCGTGATCGGCCTGCCGGGGATGAGCCGCGACGATCCGGATTATTTCCCGCTCTTGGTCGGCAATTACATCTTGGGCGGCGGCGGTTTTGACTCGCGCCTGATGCACGAGATCCGCGATCAGCGCGGCTTGGCCTATAGCGTGCATAGTTATTTCATGCCGCTACGACAGCGCGGTGAGTTTCAGATCGGCCTGCAGACACGCCGCGATGCGACCGACGAGGCGCTTGATGTGGTGCGCCAGACCGTGCAACGCTATCTGGATAGCGGCCCGACGGCGGCGGAGTTGGCGCAAGCCCAGGCCAATCTGATCGGCAGTTTCCCCTTGCGTCTAGATAGCAATAAAAAGATCGTCGAACACCTCGCGATGCTGGGCTTTTATGGTCTGCCGTTGTCGTGGTTGGACGATTATCCGCAGCGCGTCGCGGCGGTGTCGCTGGCGGACATTCGGCGCGCCTTTCAGGGTCGCGTCGTGCCGGGGCAGATGGTGACGGTCATCGTCGGTGGCCAGCGTGGCGGAACGAAGTAATAGCGTCCGCATCATCGGCGGCGCGTGGCGCGGACGGCGGCTCGCGTTTCCGGATGTGGAAGGTCTGCGCCCCACGCCCGATCGCGTGCGCGAGACGCTGTTCAACTGGCTAGGGCAACGCCTGGACGGGTTGCGTTGCCTAGACCTTTTTGCGGGTAGTGGTGCGCTTGGGCTAGAGGCCGCCTCGCGTGGCGCGGCCCTGGTGACGCTGGTGGAGGCCAACGCCGCCGCCTGTGCGGCGTTGCAGACGCATTGCCGCATTTTGGATGCGACGCAGGTGCGGGTGGTGCGTGCTGAGGCCTTGGCGTGGATCAAGACCGCCACGGGGTCGTATGATGTCATCTTCCTTGACCCGCCGTTTGCGCTTGATTTATTGCAACCCGTCTTGCATGCGGTTACCCCCTTATTGCGCGCGGGGGGTACAATCTACGCCGAATTTGCCACCCCGCCGGATCTCTCTGCGTGGCAGGTGTGGCGTGAAGGCCATGCCGGCCAGACCCGGCAAGTCTTGTTGAAACCTGTTGCGGACACTGAGCAAAATTGACGATGCGTAAGATCCTCTACCCCGGCACCTTTGACCCGCTCACCCGTGGGCACGAAGATATCGTCAAACGGGCGGCCGGCATCTTTGACCAAGTCATCGTGGCGGTCGCGGCGAGTGCCAGCAAAGACCCCTTGTTCGAGCTGGATGAGCGGATCGCCTTGGCGCAGGCGGTGTTAGCCGACCTGCCCAATGTGCGCGTCATCGGTTTTAAGGGCCTGCTGGTCGATCTAGCGCGCGCCGAGGATACGCGCTTGGTGTTGCGCGGCCTGCGCGCCGTGTCGGATTTTGAGTACGAGTTTCAGTTGGCGGGGATGAATCGCATGTTGCTGGCGGATTTAGAAACCGTGTTCCTGACCCCCGACGCGCAGTACATGTTTTTGTCAGCCACCATGGTGCGCGAGATTGCGCGCCTCGGTGGCGACATCACCCCCTTTGTTTCGCCACCGATTGCCGCACGGGTGATCGCTAGATTAAAATCGACCTAGTTACGAAAGGAATTGTCATGGCCCTACTTATTACCGACGAATGTATCAACTGCGATGTCTGCGAGCCCGAGTGCCCCAACGACGCCATCTCGCAAGGCGATGATATCTATATCATTGACCCCAACAAATGCACCGAATGCGTCGGCCACTACGATGTCCCGCAATGCCGCGAGGTCTGCCCGGTCGACTGCATCCCCATGAACCCCGACTATGTCGAGACGCCCGAGCAGTTGATGGTGAAATACCACAAACTGACGGGGAAGTAGCGGTGTAAGTGTTACCCGTGGAGCGCAGGCGTCTCGCCTGCATACGGGCGGCAAGCCGCGTTGCTGCGCGGGTTTAGTCTAGCCGCGTCCGTTGTCCTTGCACCTTTGCTAGGGTGTCTTTGAAGCCGTCTAGGCGGGCGCGTTCTTGGTCGACGACGGCGGCGGGGGCGCGGTCGACGAAGCTGGCGTTGCTGAGTTTGCCTTCGCTTTTGCTGATCTCGTTGGCGAGGCGGGCGATCTCTTTGTCGAGGCGCAGTTTTTCGGCCTCGGGGTCGATCTCGATCTTGAGCATGAGGCGATAGGCGCCGACGACTTCGACGGGGGCGTCGGCCTCTAACGGCAGTTGCGCGACGACGCTGACGCTGTCAAGACGGGCTAGGGCCTGTAGATACGGGGCGTAACGGGCTACGGCGGCATCGCCTTCGATGACGAGCGGGACCTTTTGCGCGGGTGAGAGGCCCATGCCGCTGCGTAGGGCGCGGCAGGCGTTGGTGAGCGATTTGAGTTCGTCGAGCGCGTCGGCCGCGGTGCTGTCGCCTGCGCTGGGGAAGGCGGCTTGCATGACGGTGCCGGTCTCGGTGTGGCCGGTTTGGACGGCGCGTACGGCTTGCCAGAGTTCTTCGGTGATGAAGGGGATGAGCGGGTGGGCGGCGCGTAGCGTGGTCTCGAGTACATCGAGTAGGAGGCGACGGGTGTTCGCGGCCTCGGCCCCGCCGGATGCGATTTGCACCTTGGCGAGTTCGAGGTACCAGTCGCAGTATTCGTCCCAGACGAATTCGTACACGGCGCGCGCGGTTTGGTCGAAGCGGTAGGCGGCGTAGCCTTCATGGATGGCGGTGATGGCTTGCGCTTGGCGGGCGAGGATCCATTGATCGGCGAAGGTCTGGGCGGTGGCGGCGGGGGCGATCTCGTGCCCGTCGCAGTTCATCATGACGAAGCGGGTGGCGTTCCAGAGTTTGTTGCAGAAGTTGCGGTAGCCTTCGCAGCGTTGTAGGTCGAATTTGATGTCGCGGCCGTGGGTGGCGAGGCTGGCGAAGGTGAAACGCAACGCGTCGGTGCCGTAGCTGTTGATGCCGTCGGGGAATTCTTTGCGGGTGGCTTTGGCGATGCTGTCGGCCTGTTTGGGGTTCATCAGGCCGGTGGTGCGTTTTTCGACCAGGGCTTCGAGGCTGATGCCGTCGATGAGGTCGATGGGGTCTAAGACATTACCCTTCGATTTGCTCATCTTGTTGCCCTGCGCGTCGCGCACCAGGCCGGTGACATAGACCTCGTGGAAGGGCACTTTGTCGGTGAAGTGCAGGGTCATCATGACCATGCGCGCGACCCAGAAGAAGATGATGTCAAAGCCGGTGACGAGGACGCTGGTGGGGAGATAGTGCTTGAGTTCCCAAGTGTCTTGCGGCCAGCCTAGGGTGGAAAACGGCCACAACGCGCTGGAGAACCAAGTGTCTAAGACATCGTCGTCACGGCGTAGGGGGCGGTCGTCGCCGGCTTGGGCTTGGGCCTCGGTCTCCGTGTGGGCGACGAAGATGCGGCCGTCGGCATCGAACCACGCGGGGATCTGGTGGCCCCACCAGAGTTGGCGCGAGATGCACCAGTCTTGGATGTTGCCTAGCCATTGTCGATAGGTCGTGGTCCAGTTTTCGGGGACGAATTTCAGTTGACCGTTGTCGACGACTTCGAGGCCGCGTTTGGCCAAGGATTCCATGTGCATGAACCATTGGTCGGTGAGGTAGGGCTCGATGATAGCTTGGCTGCGGTCGCTGCGCGGGATCATCAGCGTGTGCGGTTTGGTGGAGATGAGGCGGCCTTGCGCGTCGAGTTCGGCGAGGATCTTTTTGCGCGCCTCAAAACGGTCTAGGCCCTGGTAGGCGGCGGGGCAGTGTTCGTTGATCTGGGCATCTTTGGTGAAGATGTTGATGGGGGTTAGCGCGTGGCGTTGCCCGACTTGCCAGTCGTTGAAGTCGTGCGCGGGGGTGATCTTGACCACGCCGGTGCCGAAGGCGGGGTCGACATAGGTGTCGGCGATGATGGGGATGAGACGGTCGGCCACGGGGATGCGCACGCGTTGACCGATGAGGTGTTGGTAGCGCGTGTCGTCGGGATGGACGGCGACGGCGCAGTCGCCGAGTAGAGTCTCGGGACGGGTGGTGGCGACGATGAGCGTGCCTTCGTTGCTTTCGAGCGGGTAGGCGATCTCCCACATCGAGCCGGCCTCTTCGCTGTTGATGACTTCGAGGTCGGACACCGCGGTTTGCAACACCGGGTCCCAGTTGACGAGGCGTTTGCCTCGGTAGATGAGGCCTTCGCGGTAGAGACGCACGAAGACTTCGGTGACGGCTTCGGAGAGGCCGGCGTCCATGGTGAAGCGTTCGCGCTCCCACGCCGGCGAGGTGCCGAGGCGGCGCATCTGGCGGGTGATGGTGGAGCCGGAGACCTCTTTCCATTCCCAGACTTTTTCGAGGAAGGCTTCGCGGCCGAGGTCGTGGCGGGAGATGCCTTGCGCGTCGAGTTGGCGTTCAACGACGATTTGGGTGGCGATGCCGGCGTGGTCGGTGCCGGGTTGCCAGAGGGTGTTGTCGCCTTGCATGCGCCGGTAGCGGGTGAGCGCGTCCATTAGCGTGTGTTGGAAGGCGTGGCCCATGTGCAGCGTGCCGGTGACATTGGGCGGCGGCAGGAGGATGCAGTAGGGCTCGGCATCGGGCACCGCGCCCATCTGGAAGTGGCCGGCATCTTCCCAGCGCGGATACCAGTGTTGTTCGATGGCGTGGGGTTCAAACGATTTGGCGAGTTCCATGGGCGTGTGCTTTTTAGAGACTTTTAATGACGGGCTTTAATGACGAAGGCCCCACAGCCCGAGAGGGGGCGGCGGGGCCTTCGCTTCGTGTGTTGCAGTCTTAGGCAGCGACCGGGGTGATGCTGACGGTGCGACGCTTGAGCGCGCCCTTGATCGCGAAGGTGACGATACCTTCAATCTTGGCGAACAGGGTGTGGTCCTTGCCCATGCCGACATTGACGCCGGGGTGGAACTCGGTGCCGCGCTGACGCACCAGGATGTTACCGGCCGGGACGAGCTGGCCGCCGTAACGCTTGACGCCCAGCATCTTCGGGTTAGAGTCGCGGCCGTTACGAGAACTACCGCCTGCTTTTTTATGTGCCATGCTTACCGCTCCTGGTTAGACGGAGATGCCGTCGATGCGGATCTCGGTGTAGTTTTGACGATGACCTTGGGTCTTGCGGTAGTGCTTACGGCGGCGCATCTTGAAGATGATGACCTTGATGCCGCGGCCATGCGAGACGACGGTCGCCTTGACTGTGGCACCGGCCACGAGCGGTGCGCCGACGCTGATCTTGTCGCCATCGGCAACCATCAGGACATCGCTAATCTCTATCGTGCTACCCACTTCTGCGGGTAAGCTCTCAACTTTAAGTTTGCCACCGGCCGCAACCTTGTATTGCTTGCCACCGGTACGAATCACTGCGTACATATTTTTGCTCCTACGGGATTGATCGTCACGGCTTTCCCGTGATAGAAACGGCGGATTGTACGCAGATTCGTCCAGAAGCGCAAATGCAATTGTGTCTGTGTCGGTAAAATGTGTCGTGCGTGTGTTTTTAGGGGGTCGTATGGTGTTAGCGGGGCTGGGACGGCGGGTGGTGTCGTTGCTGTATGAGGCGGTTTTGTTGTCCGCGTGGTTGTTTGTCGCCGGGTTTTTGGTCGTGGGTCTGCTGCCGGAGGTGCGGGGGGTCTGGGCGCAGATGCTGTTTCAGGTCTATGTGATCGCGGCGGCGGGGCTGTATTTTGTGCTGTTCTGGTCGCGCGGCGGGCAGACCTTGGCGATGAAGACTTGGCGTATCCGCGTGGTGACGGTGGAGGGCGATCTGCTGACCCCGCGCCGGGCGTGGCTGCGTTATCTGTGGGCGGTGGCCTCGTTGGGCGTGGGTTTGCTGTGGGCGCTGTTTGATCGCGATCGGCAGTTTTTGCACGATCGCATGGCTGGGACGCGGTTGGTGATGGTCGCGATCAAGCGGGATTAAACGCGTTCGACGCGGAAGATGGCGATGCCGGCGATGAGGGCAAAGAGGAAAAGCGGCAAGGCGGCGGCGATAAACGGGGATCCGCTTTGGAGTAGGGTGAGGTCGCTAGAGACCTTGCCTATCAGGTGGAAGCTGAGGCCAATGCCTAGACCTAGCATCAGTTTGCCGCCGATCTTGCCGCCCCGTGTCTGGAAATAGGCGAACGGCAGGCTGAGTAGCAACATGACGAGGGGCGAGAGGGGATAGAGCAGCTTTTTCCAGAGGGCGATCTCGTAACGCGTGGCTTGCTGTTTGTTTGTTTTGAGGTGTTGGATGTAGTGGTATAGGGCGTAGATCTCCATGCGCTCGGGCTTTACCATGAGCACTTCGAGCAGATCGGGATTGATCTTTGATTGCCATGTGTCGTGCGTGAAGGGGGCAATCTGTGGGCCTTGAGGCGTAAATTGGGTCGTCTTCCCGTCCTGCATCTTCCATGCGCCTTGCGGATCCCATCGACCACGGTCGGCCTCGGTCAGGCTGAGCAGGTGAGCTTCGTTATCCAAGGTGTAGATGCGAACGCCGATCAGGGTGGTGTCGGGTAGCACTTGGCGCACATTTAGGAAGGTGTTGCCATCTCTGGCCCAGAGACCGCTGCGAAAGTTTTGGGTCTGGGTGCGGTCGGCGTTTTGCGTCTTAACCTGATTGGCAAGACGCTCGCTGACGGGAAGGATGAATTCGCTGATCGCGATGGTGATGAGCGCGAGTGCGAGGCCGATCAGGACTAAGGCGCGTATGGCGTGCTGGGGCGACCAGGCGGAGGCGCGCATGATGGTGTATTCATGATTTTGTGCGAGGCGCGCGAAGGTGAATAAGGCACCTAGCAGGGTGGCGATGGGTAATACCTCGTGGATACGGGTGGGGATCTGGAAGGCGATGAAGAGTGTGGCTTGGGCGATGCTGTAGGTTCCTGCACTGACATTGCCAAGTTCGGAGAGAAGATCAAAGAAGCTGAATAACAGGGTGAGCGCGACCAAGGCCATGACTATGGCGAGGGCGATTTGGCTGATGAGATAGCGAGTGAGCTTCATGTGCTACGCAGTCTGGGGTTCATGCGCCCGATGAAGAGGCCGTAAAAGAGGGCGAATGCGCCGCCGTGTAAGAGGATAAGGCTGAGCAGGGGGGTGATCTGTCCTTGTGCAACGAGGCTTTCGCTGAGACCCACGAGGTTGTTGTAGGTGGCATAGATCAAGAGCGCGAAGACGGCGTTAAGTGAGCGCCCGCTGCGTGGATTGAATTGACTTAATGGCAGGGCGAGGAGCGCTAGGGTGAGGGTGCTTAGGGGGTAGCCAATACGCCAAATGAGTTCGCCGTAACCCGCTGGGCTGGGGTTACGCAAGAGGGTGAGGGTGTCGGTTTGGCGTATGCCTTGCGCGACGGGATCGACCGTCACAGGGTCAAGGCGGGTGTGGTAGCGCTGAAACGCGAGTTGGCGGTAGGCGTCATGGCCGGAGGTGTATTCATAGCGATTACCTTGCCCTAGACTCAAGAATCGTTCACCTTCGGGCCGCTCGGTGATGATGCCCGTGCTGGCGAGGGTGACGCCGATTTGTGTGGCCCCGTCTTTGGGGCGCTCGTCAAAGACAAAGACTCGGCGTGCTACGGTGGCGCCGGCTTCGACCGATTCAATGAAGGTGACTTGGTGGTTGTTTTCACCGCTGCCGGCGGATTCGGTAAACGCACCGGGGGTGAGATGGATGGCGTTGCGTTGCGCCCCTTGGCCTTGCTCAAACTCGGCGCGTTTCTGGGCGAGCCACGGTAACAAAATGAGGCTGAGTAGGGCGATGAGCAGGGTCGCGGGGAGGGCGACTTGCAGGATGGGCCGTAGCCATGCCGTAGGGGCTAGGCCCGCATTCGACCAAATAATATTTTCGTGGTCGTGGATTTGCCGTGTGAGGCTGATAAAGATGCCGAGGAAGATGCTGAGCGAGAGCAATACGGGCAACATGCGCAGGTAGCTAAAGGCGAGCATGGGCAGGATGCCCGTCTCTAGCAGGGTGCCGATCGCGGCGTGGCCTAGCAGGCGCGCCACAAAGATTGTCAGGACAATGGCCGAGAGTGCGCCTAAGGCGGCAGCACTGGTTAGCCAAAACTCCGTCGTGAGGTGGCGTTTAAAGGCTGGGTAGGTGGCATAATGGCGCGACATTTTTTAATCTTAACCGGAAAACGCCATGATTGTTGACCAGAAAGCCCACTTACCTTTCGCCGAGATCCCTTTTTCAACGACGCATAGCCCCGTGGAGAAACAGCGTAGTGCTTGTGTGGTGTTGGGGGTTTCGGCAGCGCGCAAGTTGTCGCCTACGGGGCTGGCCTTGGACGCGGCCAGCTTTGGTGCGTTGACGGCATTGCTTAAAAGCGGCGATCTGGGTACGACGGTTGGCGCGACGGCGGTGCTCTATCGCCCTGCGGGTTTGCTGTGTGAACGGGTCATGCTGGTCTATCTGGGCAAGCCGGCGGAGCTGGATGCGCGCAATTACCGCAAGGCGGCGCAGGGCGCGATGGCGCGTCTAAAAGACACCGGCGCGACGGAGGTGCTGTGGTGTCTGGGCGAGGCGACAGTCAAGGGGCGCGATCTGGCATGGCAGGCCGAGCAAACGGTCTTGGCCTATGGCGATGCCTTTTACCGCTTTGAGCTAACCAAGTCTGAGGCCGTTAAGCCAGCGGTCTTGCGTGGCTTTAAGTGGCATCTTAGCGAGCGCGTCCAACGCGATACGGTGCAGGCGGCCTTGGCACGCGGTATGGCGATCGTGGCGGGGATGTCGCTGGCGCGCGACTTGGGCAATCTCCCCGGCAACCTGTGTACGCCGACGACCTTGGCCGATGCGGCGATGGATCTGGCGGAGTCGCACCACCTAGCCGTCGAGGTTTTGGAGCGCATGGATCTAGAACGCTTAGAGATGGGCTCGTTCTTATCGGTAGCCAAGGGCAGCGATGAGCCGCCGAAGTTTATTATTTTGCATTATCAAGGCGCGGCGGCCGAGCAACGGCCTGTGGTGTTGGTCGGCAAGGGCATTACCTTTGACGCGGGCGGCATCTCACTCAAACCGGCCGCCGAGATGGACGAGATGAAGTATGACATGTGCGGCGCGGCCTCGGTGTTGGGCGCGTTGCACGCGGTGGCCGAACTCGGTCTGCCGCTCAATGTCGTGGTCTTGATCCCGACCTGTGAAAACCTGCCGTCGGGTCGCGCCAATAAGCCGGGCGATGTGGTGACTTCGATGTCGGGGCAGACGATCGAGATCTTAAATACGGACGCGGAAGGGCGCTTGATCTTGTGCGACGCGCTCACCTACGCCGAACGCTTTAACCCGGCCTGCGTGGTCGATGTCGCTACCTTGACGGGTGCGTGTGTGATCGCGCTCGGCCATGTCACCAGCGGCCTGTTGGCGAATGATGATGCGCTGGCCCATGCCTTGGTCAAGGCGGGTGAACAGGCCGCTGACCCGTGCTGGCAGATGCCGTTGTTCGACGAATATCAGGATCAATTGAAGAGCAATTTTGCCGATATGGCGAATATCGGTGGACGCGCTGGCGGCACGATCACGGCGGCGGCGTTCTTGTCGCGCTTTGCTAAGAAATATAAGTGGGCGCACCTCGATATCGCCGGCACGGCGTGGAAGTCGGGCAAGGACAAGGGCAGCACGGGTCGGCCGGTGCCTTTGTTGGTGAACTTCTTGATCGCGCAGGCGGGGCGTCACCCCGGCAAATAGCCGGTCATTCTCGATTGGGACTGAGGACGCTGTCCCGCGCCTCTTTGATGCGGTCGGGATGGTCGCGTGAGGTGTGCAGGCCGCGACTTTCTTTGCGTAGTTGCGCGCAACGGACGATGAGGTCGGCGACGCAGACGAGGTTGCGCAGCTCGATGAGGTCGTTGCTGACCTTGAAGTTGCTGTAATACTCGAAGATCTCGTCGGTCAGTAGACGGATGCGGTGCGCGGCGCGCGCGAGGCGTTTGTCGGTGCGCACGATGCCCACATAGTCCCACATGAAGCGACGCAGTTCGTGCCAGTTGTGGGTGATGACGATAGCCTCGTCGGCATCGGTGACGCGGCTTTCGTCCCAGTCGGGTAGGCTGTCCGGTGGCGTTGTCGTGTGGTTGGCGATGTGTGCGGCGGCGGCGTGCCCATAGACGACACATTCTAAGAGTGAGTTGCTGGCAAGACGGTTGGCGCCGTGCAGGCCGGTGTGGCTGGTCTCGCCAATGGCGTAGAGGCCGGCGAGGTCGCTTCGGCCGTGTTCATCGACGACGACGCCGCCGCAGGTGTAGTGCGCGGCGGGGGCGATGGGGATCCAGTCGCGGGTGATGTCGATGCCGAGTTTGAGGCAGCGGGCGTGGATGTTGGGGAAGTGTTCGATGATGAAACGCGCGGATTTGTGGGTGATGTCGAGATAGATACAATCGAGGCCGCGCCGTTTCATCTCGCGGTCGATGGCGCGGGCGACGATGTCGCGCGGGGCGAGTTCGGCGCGTTCGTCATAGTCCGGCATAAAGCGGTGTCCATCGGGCAGACGCAATAACGCGCCTTCGCCGCGCATCGCCTCGCTGATCAAGAAGGACTTGGCGTGCGGATGATAGAGGCAGGTGGGGTGAAACTGGATGAACTCCATGTTGGCGACGCGGCAACCTGCGCGCCAGGCCATGGCGATGCCGTCGCCGGTGGCGGTGTCGGGGTTGGTGGTGTACAAAAACGCCTTGCCCGCACCGCCGGTGGCGAGCACGGTCGCGGCGGCGGCGAAGGTCTCGACTTGGCCGGTGACGGTGTTGAGGGCGTAGGCCCCGTGGACACGGCGTACTCCGTCGGTCTCGCGGCTAATGAGGTCGATGGCGATAAAGTGCTCGCGGATCTCGATCTGGGCGCGTTGGGCGATTTGGGCGGAGAGGGTCTCTTGGATGGCGCGCCCGGAGGCGTCGGCGGCGTGCAGGATGCGGCGATGGCTGTGGCCGCCTTCGCGGGTGAGGTGATAGCCGCTGCTGTCGTGGTCAAACGGCACGCCTTGATCGAGCAACCAGTGCATCGCGGCTGGCCCGTGTTCGACGACGCGGCGTACCGTGTCGGGGTGGCAGAGCCCCGCGCCGGCCGTTTCGGTGTCGTGGATGTGGCTCTCCACCGTGTCGTCTGGCGACTGCACGGCAGCGACCCCGCCTTGCGCCCATTGGCTGGAGCTGTCTGCACGCGTCTTTTTGGTGAGGATGGTGACGCGCAGGTGCGCCGGCAACGACAGGGCGAGGGTGTTGGCGGCGAGACCGGAACCGATGATGAGGATGTCGCAGGTGTGCATAGTGGGCGTGAGCTATTGATCTGCCCTAATATACAGGCTGGCGGCTATGGTGTGCGCCGTTGTCTGTGAGAGGGCCGTAAAAATGTTGGAGATCAGTGCGCGGGTGTTGCGTGTCGAGGGTGCGACGGCGTGGGTGCAGGTCGAGGCCCCGCCGAGTTGTGGCCTGTGCCACGGTAAAGGCTGTGGCAGTTCGGTGTTTAATCAACTTTGGCGCGAGGGCGAGCCGGAATATGCCTTGGACAATAGCATCGCCGCAGAGGTCGGCGACGCGGTGGTGATCGGCGTGGCAGACGGTTCGGTGTTGCAGGCGGCGTGGCGTGGTTACGGTATGCCGCTGCTGGCGGCGCTGGTCGGCGCGTGGGGCTTGAGTGCGTGGGGTGATTTGGCTGCGGCGGGCGGTATGTTGTTGGGCTTGGCGGCGGGTGGCTGGCTGGGGCGGCGGGCGGCTCGCACGGCGGCCCCGGTGGTCTTGCGTGCGGGGACGGCGGCGGGATGCGGTACGGCTGAACCGACGCTGTAAATGGCACTGTAATAACGCTGAATCGACGCTGAAAATGCGTCAAAACGCGATAGAGCGTGTGCGTGCCTGTGGTTTTCGCTTGCAATTCCTTGCCAGCCTTATATAATCCGCCGTTTCCTGTAGCGATATTGAGATCATAGCAATGGTTATTATTCGTCTTTCCCGTGGTGGCGCTAAGCATCGTCCGTTTTACAACATCGTCGTTGCGGATTCCCGTAATCGTCGTGATGGCCGTTTCATCGAGCGCATCGGCTTTTACAGCCCGCTCGCAACGGGCAACACCGAAGGCCTGCGCGTGAACCATGAGCGTTTGGCTTACTGGCAAAGCGTGGGCGCACAGTTGTCTGACACCGTAGCGCGCATCACTCGTGGCGGCGCAGCAGCTTAATCAGCCGGTTGTGATGGGGCGGGTTGCCGCCCCATATGCGGTCAAGGGGTGGTTAAAGATTCAGCCGTTTACGGAAGTGGTTGACGGTCTGCTGGATTATCCGCATTGGCTAATAGGTCGTGATGTCGGCGGTGACGCATCCTGGCGTCGCATGGCGGTGCTGGAGGCTAAGGTTCACGGTCGGTTCTTGTTGGTGCAGTTGGATGGGGTCGCTGATCGCACGGCGGCTGAGGCGGTAGTGGGTATGGAGATCGCCGTTGATCGTGCAGATCTGCCCGAGCCGAGTGTGGGTGAGTATTATTGGGACCAGTTGATCGGCCTGGAGGTGGTGGGTCATGAAGGCGTGATCTTGGGGCGTGTGGAACGCATCCTTGAGACCGGTGGTCATGACTTGCTGTGCGTTAAAGGCTATACCGATGAGGGCCATGCGGATGGGCGGGAACGCTTGATCCCCTTTGTGGCCCCCATCGTGCGTGAGGTGATGCTGGCCACAGAACATGGCGCAGGGCAGATAGCCGTAGAGTGGGCCGTCGATTATTAAGGCGCTGATGATGCAACAGATCATGCCGCGTTACGATGTTATTAGTCTCTTTCCGGAGATGTTTTCGGCCTTAACCCAGCACGGTGTCAGTGGCCGTGCCTTGCAAAATGGCTTGGCGCAGTTGCAGGTGTGGGACCCCCGGGCGTTTACGCTCGATGCGTATCGCACGGTGGATGACCGGCCGTTTGGCGGCGGGCCGGGGATGGTGATGTTGGCCGAGCCGCTGGATCTGGCCATTACCGCCATCAAGGCCGAATGGCGTAGGGCGGGGCTTGAAGTGGATGGGACGGCCTCCAGTCCGCGTTTGATTTACCTCTCGCCGCAAGGTCGAGTGCTCAATCAAACGCTGGTTGAAGAGTTGGGTCAGGCGGCGGCCTTGGGTTTGCTGTGTGGGCGTTACGAGGGCGTGGATGAGCGCGTGTTGACGCGCCATCAGGTGCTTGAGGTGTCGATTGGCGACTTTGTGTTGTCGGGCGGTGAGTTGCCGGCTATGGTGGTGTTGGATGCCTTGATTCGGCGTCTGCCCGGGGCCTTGGGGAATGCGCAGTCGGCGGAGGAAGATTCCTTCGCGACCGGTGTGTTGGATTGTCCGCATTACACACGGCCCGAGGTGTATTTGGGTCAGGCGGTGCCCGAGGTGTTGCGCTCGGGCAACCACAGCGCGATTGCGCGCTGGCGTTTGCAACAGGCCTTGGGGCGTACCGCACAGCGCCGCCCCGATGTCTTGGCTCGGCGTGTGGCGACACAGCCGCTGAGTGGTGAAGAACAGGATTTACTCGCCTCATTTGAGGCGGGCAAAGTGGCAGGAAATTAGCCTAGCGTAAGCCGGGTATTTAGAAACGAGGTAATGTCCCCACGGGGACCTCTCTCCTCAACAAACGAAAGGAAGTATCATGAATCTAATCGCTCAATTGGAGCAAGAAGAGATCGCCCGTCTGGGTAAGACCCTGCCCGCGTTCGCCCCCGGCGATACGGTGGTGGTGAATGTGAAGGTCAAGGAAGGCACGCGCGAGCGTCTACAAGCCTATGAAGGTGTCGTGATTGCCAAGCGTAATCGCGGCCTGAACTCGTCGTTTATCGTGCGTAAGATCTCCGCCGGTGAAGGCGTGGAGCGTACCTTCCAGACTTATTCGCCGTTGGTGGCCAGCGTTGAGGTCAAGCGTCGTGGTGCGGTGCGTCGCGCCAAGCTGTATTACCTGCGCGGCCTGACCGGCAAGTCGGCGCGTATCAAGGAAAAGCTGGATCATCACAAGAACCCGAAGAAGGCTGTTAAAGCGCCTTGATGTGCCTTAATGCGCCTTGAGGGGCGTGTTGTGTAGCCAGAAAAAACCGCCTTCGGGCGGTTTTTTTGTGGGTGTCTGTGGTGCGTGCCTCAGACGGGAGCCCCCAGCCGGTCTATTTGCAGGTGAAGTTTTGACTAAAGATCTCGTGCAGGATGTCGCTTGCTGGCCGCGACTTGAGCGACGGGGTGGCGTTGATCCGCGAGGTGATGAGCAGGGGGATGTGCTGCTTGCTATTTTCGGGGATGCAAAAGAGGGACTTGCCGCTTCTTTTGATGGCGTAAAAGTTGGCGGCGGCGATGTAGCCGTTGGTGTAGCTGTGACACATGACGGCGAGGGTGCGTACCTTGTCTGTGCCAGTGCACATGCTGAGTAGGGTCGCGCCGTTGGGCGTGTTGTTGCTGGCGGCCACCCCAGAGAGGGAGGTGATTGCGAGGACCGCTGCGGTAAGCCAGCGCGCGTGGGGGTGAGTGGCGTTTATGTCTTGCATGATATGGTGGGCCCCCCGAGAGTCGAACTCGGCACCAACGGATTATGAGTCCGCTGCTCTAACCAAGCATGAGCTAGAGGCCCGTTAATCGTTAATTAGCCAGTTAATGGCGGGATGCGCGGTTTAACTCCCGCTATCCAAGAAGCTACGCAGTTTCTCTGAGCGG
>Ga0208566_1000029_pt1 | contig 105427 bp, 92 predicted proteins | sample PL_2010_150m_FD_184159 | JGI IMG/M metagenome (GOLD analysis project Ga0208566, IMG submission 184159) | Freshwater microbial communities from Powell Lake, British Columbia, Canada to study Microbial Dark Matter (Phase II) - PL_2010_150m... | ecosystem: Environmental > Aquatic > Freshwater >...
CGACTTCCACGCTCGGCCAACTGCACCAAGTCGGCAGCGGGAAGACCAACATGGCTCGCAACCTCGCCGGCATAGAGTTTGCGCACATTCTTGTCGGGGTGTTCATTAATAACAGCCATTGCCAGCTGTGCCGTGCGCGAACGAGCCTCGGGCGATGCAATCGACCCAGCATTGAGTGTGCGTTGTAACCGGAATTTCAAGAACCGTTGAGCGTCCTTAATGGCAGCAGCCAGTGCTCCAGGATTGGTCATCGCAAGCTCGCCTGGGTCTTTGCCATCGGGAAACTTGGCAACATATACCTGCAACTTGTATCGGCTCTCCCACTCATAAAACCGCTCTGCAGCACCCTGACCGGCCGCATCGGCATCAAACGCCAAAATGACTTTGTTGGCGAATCGTTTCAATAGTCGCACGTGCTCTTCGGTCAGTGCGGTGCCGCAAGTTGCAACTGCGCGCGTAATTCCCGAGCGATGAAAACCAATGACATCTGTATAGCCCTCACACACAATCACTTCGTCGGCAGCAACGATGTCTTGCTTGGCCCAATTGAGACCGTACAACGTTTTTGACTTTGCATAAATAGTTGTCTCTGATGAGTTCTTATATTTGGCGGGGTCTGTGCTCCCTGGCAGGATGCGTCCGCCAAACGCAACTGCGTCTCCGGCGTCGGTAAATATTGGAAACAGCACGCGTGCGCGAAACGAATCTTGAGGTTTGTTGCTCTTGTTAATAAACGCGAGGCCAACTTCTTTGAGCAGATCAATCGACACACCGATCTCGCGACTCATCGCATCCCAATCATCTGGAGCCCAACCCATCTTGAATTGTCGTGCAACATCGCCCGAGAGTCCACGATCGCGCAGGTAATCACGCGCGGCTCGCGCATCAGGGCTGGTCAAGAGCCTTTCGTGATACCAATTCACCGCCTTATCCATCACCTCGATGAGTTGCTTGCGATGTTGTCTGTCTTTGCTTTGGCCACCCGATGTGTAGGTCAGGGTCATGCCAGCCTTATTCGCGAGATGTTCAATTGAACCCACAAAATCGAGGTGCTCAATATCTTGCACAAACTTAAATACGTCACCGGCAGCGCCACAACCAAAGCAGCGATAACGCTTGGTCTCTTCGCGCACGTTAAACGAACCAGACTTCTCAGCATGAAACGGGCACAGACCAACCCAGTTGCGACCAACTCTGCGCAATGGCAGATACCCCTGCACGACGTCAACTAACGAAACGGTTTCGCGCAACCGTTCTATGTCGTCATCGCTAATGGCCACGCCAGCAGACTAGTGCTTGCGGTCGTGGACGATTGAAGCGACAATCGCGACCGTCATGACCATCAATATGAACAACAATGACAGCCACGTTGGGACGTGGTACCAGTGTGCAGCTGTCATTTTGAGACCGACATAAATCAAGAGCACCGAGATGGCTGGTTTGAGGTAGACAAAGCGATCCTTGATATCGGCAAACAAAAAGTAGAGCGCCCGCAGACCCATAATGGCAAAAGCATTTGCCGCAAACACGATGAACTGCTCGTTACTTACTGCAAGCACTGCAGGAACAGAGTCGACCGCAAACACCAAGTCGGAGATTTCAATGACGACCAACACCGCCAGCAACGGAGTTGCAAGCCGTTTTCCGTTCTTCTTGGTAAAGAGCTTCTGTCCATCCAACTCATCGGTGGTTGGAACAAAGCGATGGAAAAGTCGCATTGTTCGAGTATCGGATGGATTCTTATCGTCCTCGTCGCCGTGTCGGAATACTCCAACACCGGTGTATATAAGAAAGAGTCCAAAGATAATCAGCACATAATCAAAGCGTTCGATGATTGCAACGCCGAGGAAAATAAAGATAAAGCGCATCACAAGAGCGCCAAAAATTCCCCAGAACAATGTGCGGTGCTGATACTCGCGCGGCACTTGAAAGTGGGAAAAAATCATTGCCCAGACAAACACGTTGTCAACGCTCAAGCTCTTCTCAATGAGATAGCCACTGATGTACTCAACTGCAGCAGCCCTCTCGAACATTGCCCAGATCACAAATGTGAAACCAATACCAATGCTCACCCAAACAATGGATTCGATTGCTGCTTCTTTAAACTTGGCGACATGTGGTCGACGGTGAACGAGCAGAATGTCGACTAAAAGAAGTGTCGCTATGACACCAAGCAACATTTCCCAGCCCCACCATGGAACCGTGATGTCAACAAAATTTTTACTTCTTTCACTTGCGCTGAATAGCGTGCTCACCATGTGCCTGCCTTGGATCTCTCGGGTTTGCGCTGAAACTATTTAGTTTCGGCTTTACTTCCCCCGATGATCGCTTGCGCTGACGCAAGTCGGGCTATAGGTATACGATACGGCGAACACGACACATAATCAAGTCCGGCGCGATAAAACAATCCGATTGATTCTGGATCGCCGCCATGTTCTCCGCACACACCAAGTTTGATTCCGCGTTTTGCCTTGCGACCACGTGCGGCGGCAATCTTCACAAGTTCACCAACACCAACTTGGTCAATTGTCTCAAATGGATTTCGCTTCAGTAGACCTGCCTCCAAATATGCAGGCATCATGCGACTTTCCACGTCGTCGCGACTGAAACCAAACGTCATTTGGGTGAGGTCATTGGTTCCGAAACTAAAGAAATCGCTAATCTCTGCCAACTCACCAGCAACAAGAGCTGCACGCGGAGTCTCGATCATCGTGCCGATAGTCACTTTAGGACGCTTGGACTTCTTGAGGGATTTCTTCGCGCCAGACTTTGCAGCAGGCTTGAGCTGCTTTGAGTGGTCCAAAATTTCTTGTTCGACCCAACTGCGGGCCAAAGCCAATTCTTCTTTTGTCACGGTGAGAGGGATCATTACTTCCACAATTGGCGAGAAACCCTCGCTTGCAACAATGTCGGCAGCAGCAAGCAGTGCTCGCACTTGCATTGCGTACAAACCTGGCTTGATCACGCCAAGTCGAACACCGCGTGTGCCAAGCATCGGGTTAACTTCGGCCCACGAATGCGCTGCTTCAATCAGCTTGGTTTCTTCAGCAGTGAGACCAACAGTTGCCTTCTTGATCTCGAGCTCATCGACGCGCGGCAAAAATTCGTGCAATGGCGGGTCAAGTAAGCGCACAGTGACAGGCAATCCGCTCATCGCGCGGAGCAATGCAGCGAAGTCTTCGGTCTGCACCTTACGCAATTCGTCCAAAGCAGCCGTCTCTTCATCCGGAGTGCTTGCCATAATCATGCGTCGCACAACAGGCAGGCGATCTGGCGCCAAAAACATGTGCTCGGTACGGCACAGTCCAATACCTTCCGCTCCATATTCGCGTGCTTTGATGGCATCTTCGTCGGTGTCGGCATTTGCGCGCACCGCCATTTTGCCTTTGCGTATTTCGTCTGCCCACTTCAAAATGGTATGAAACTCTTTTGTTGGTTCGGCAGCAGTAAGTGTCATCGCGCCAATCATCACTTCGCCGGTTGTTCCATCGAGCGAAATAACATCGCCTTCTTTGACAACGGTGTCGCCAACGGTGAATTTTTTGCCGTCAATGTGTACAGACTCTGCGCCGACGATGGCTGGTGTTCCCCATCCTCGAGCAACAACAGCAGCATGGCTCACGAGGCCGCCTCGTGCGGTCAAGATTCCCTTTGCAACCATCATGCCGTGCACGTCTTCTGGGCTCGTTTCGCTACGCACCAAAATGACGGCCTCGCCACGTCCTGCGGCAGCAGCCGCGTCATCGGCAGTGAAATAGACAGCGCCAACTGCGGCGCCAGGCGATGCAGCAAGACCCTTTGTCAGCGCCTTAGATTTGTTTGCAAACTGCGGGTGCAATACCTGATCGAGATGCTCGGCTGCAACGCGCATCAAGGCATCTTTCTTCGAGATCTTCCACGCTGTTTTGCCCTTACCTGTGGGCTTCGTCATGTCGACTGCCATGCGCAGTGCAGCAGCGCCGGTGCGCTTGCCGACTCGCGTTTGCAACATCCACAACTTTCCTTGATCGATCGTGAACTCGGTGTCGCACATGTCTTTGTAATGTCGCTCGAGTCGATCAAAGATTGTCATCAACTCTGCGTGGATCGCTGGAAATTGGCGCTTGAGGTCGTCGAGCGTTTCGGTATTGCGAATACCCGCCACCACGTCTTCACCCTGCGCGTTGACCAAAAAGTCGCCATATGGTTTGTTCTCTCCGGTTGCGGCGTTGCGAGTAAAACCCACGCCGGTGCCCGAATTGTTGTCTCGATTTCCAAACACCATTGCTTGCACGTTTACTGCGGTTCCCAAATCGTGGCTGATTTTTTCGCGCACGCGGTAGGCAATCGCTCGCGCACCATTCCACGAACGAAACACCGCTTCAATTGCCCCACGCAATTGCTTCATCGGATCTTGTGGAAACTCGCGGCCCGTCTCGTCCTTAACAACTTGTTTGTACGTCTCGCACAGACTCTTCAATGAAGCTGCCGGCAAATCGGCATCACTCTTTACTCCGGCAGACTTCTTTGCTGCATCAAACGGATGCTCAAATTTTGCGCCATCGATACCCAGCACAATGCGTCCGTACATTGAGATAAAACGGCGATAGCTGTCGTACGAAAAGCGCTCGTCATTGGTGGTTCGTGCAAGCCCGACCACGCTCTTGTCGTTGAGACCCAAATTGAGAACGGTGTCCATCATTCCTGGCATCGAAAACTTCGCGCCAGAACGAACCGACACCAATAATGGGCTCGTCGGATCACCCAAGCGTGCCTTCATCTTGCGCTCAAGGGCTGTTACTTGCAATGCGATCTCTTTATCGAGAGTTTTGGGCCAACCACCATGCATATAGTCGCGACATGCATCGGTTGTGACAGTAAAACCGTGCGGCACAGGCAAGCGCAACACACTCATCATCTCGGCCAAGTTGGCACCCTTGCCACCCAGCAAGTCTTTGAGACTCATTGGTGATTTGCGGTGCTTGTGATCAAAAGCGTAGATGTATGTCATCTCACCATTCTAGAGGGGCAGGGTTTGTGTGAATGGGTCGGTTACATCGACACCCCGCTTAATCAACGCGAGTGCAATTGTGTTCGCCACCGTGGTGTAGTGCCCCACTACTTCGCCGTTCACCAACACTTCATCTTGCGGCTTTGTGCCTGGGACACAATTCACCCTACATAATCTTTGCTTTGCCATTGACCCTCGCGAGTCCATGCGCTCAACGAGTTCTTGACCGGGATAGCAGCCCTTGGTGAAACTCACTGCATCATCGACGACACCACTTTCGGCGGGAATCATGGCGGTCGTGATGTCAATGCCCATGACTGGCCAGCACGCCCGGATGCGTGACTCAACAAATTCGGATTCAGTTCCCTCGCGCAATGTAGAAGGCAATGTCACATTTGGAGAGAACACATCGACTGCTGTGCCATCTTGTCGCCATGCAGGTATTGCGCCGTCGATATGAATTTGTGTAGTGCCACGAACCGCACGCCATGTTTGGGTTTGCAACTCGATGTCGGCATTGACACGGATCTTGAATCGGTTGAGGCGCGCAACAGTTGACTCGCCGAAACCAGAGTCGCAGTCAAGCACAAAACGATCAGCGGAAGCACAGATAACTCGCAATAACGAATCGATCTTGCCAGTTGGTTGCAACAACAACGAAGCGCGCACGTCGCCAGGCTGCATTGAAGCGATGTCTTGCGACAATTGTGAGTGCAAATACGATTTGGCGTCGGAGCCCGTGACCGTAACGACATCTCGCTCAACTGCGAGCCAAAAGGGTGACCCGTTCATGACAATTCGGTTACTGAATTTCGCCAGCAGCTTTGCGGGCAGCGGTCATGCGCCGTGCTGCAGGAATTGCGGCCATCAATGCCGCAGTCTTGTTGAAGCACTCCAAATCTTCGTCCTCTGGAATGCTGTCGGCAACGATGCCTGCACCGGCCTGCAGTGAAGCGCCGTGCTCACCAATAAACATGGTGCGAATTGCAATTGCCGTATCTAAGTTGCCACAGAAATCGACATAGCCAACAACACCCGCGTATGGTCCACGCTTGACAGGCTCGAGTTCATCAATGATCTCCATTGCTCGCACTTTTGGCGCACCACTCACGGTTCCGGCTGGCAAAGTGGCACGCAATACATCGATCGGCCCAAGTCCATCCAACAACTCGCCAGATACTTGCGATGTCAAGTGCATTACGTGGCTATAGCGCTCGAGTGACATGAACTCGTCGACATTCATCGTGCCAAACTTGGCAACGCGACCAACATCGTTGCGCGCAAGATCTACAAGCATCACGTGCTCTGCGATCTCCTTTGGATTTTCCTTCAAGTCGGCTGCCAATTTGCGGTCGTGCTCTTCGTCGACACCACGTTTGCGAGTGCCCGCTATTGGACGACTAATGACTTTGCCATCACGCAATTGCACCATTGGCTCAGGCGAACTACCTACGATCGTGAGCTCTGGATGCTTGACGTAATACATGTACGGGCTCGGATTGACTTGGCGCAAGACACGATAGACATCAAACGGATCGGCATTCAGTTTGAGATCAAAGCGCTGCGACAACACGACCTGAAAGATGTCGCCGGCTCTGATGTACTCCTGGGCAGCCTGCACAGCGCGTTGATATGAGTTGCCGTTTTTCGTTGGATCAAATTGTGCTTTGTAGTCATCGGCTCGTGGCGGTTCGACAGCCACATACGACAATGGCTTGGTTAGATCATCAACAGCATCCTTGATCCGCTCGATCGCGGCATCGTATGCAGCATCAATCTCAAGATTATTGAGATTGATTAATGGAACGCTTTCCAACATGTAGACGCGCTGACGCCAGTGATCAAATGCCGCCAATGATCCAATCACGCTGATCGCGGCATCTGGCAATTTACGATCATCACGCGGTGTGTTTGGCAGATGCTCAACTTCGCGCACAATGTCGTAACCCAAGAACCCCATCAACCCGCCCTGCAATGGCGGAAGCTCGTCCATGACTGGGGCTTTATAGATGTTGAGCAAGGATTCCATCGCGGCCAACATGCCCTTGTCGAGCACCACGCCATCCGGGATCTCGCCAGATGTTTCGATCACGCCGTCGCGCAAGACGAGCGTTGCCAGTGGGTTGCGCCCAACAAACGAATACCTGCTCCAGCGCTCACCGTTTTCTACTGATTCGAGCAGAAAACCTGGTTCGTCGCCAACAAGTTTCATGTATGTCGCAACTGGCGTCTCCATGTCGGCCAACACTTCGGTCCACACAGGAACAACAGTGTGGGCAATGGAAAGCAAATGAAAATCTTCACGGCTTGGAAAAAACTGCATCAGATGTAGAGCCCCGTGCTTGCTTCGATGCGCGTGGCGGCCACGGCATGAATATCGCGCTCACGCAACATGATGTAGTCCTGTCCACCAACTTCGACTTCATAGCGATCATCTGGGCTAAACAACACTCGATCACCCGTCTCTGCTGCGCGCACGTTTTGCCCCATTGCTACTACTTCGGCCCACACCAAACGCTTAGCCACCTGCGCGGTTGCGGGAATCACAATTCCCCCATGCGACCGACGCTCGTTCTCGCCTTGGGGTATACGCACCAATAGACGGTCATTGAGCATCTTGATTGGGAGTTTTTCGGGAGCTCCAGTCACGCTCGTCAGGGTACTAGCGCCCTTGGCGAGCCGCACGTTGCACAAGCCGCAGAGCCGTGTTGAGACCTCGTTCGGATTCGTAAATCGCTGTGAGTAAGTCGTCTCCTGCGTCAGCATTCTTGGGGTCACGAATTGCTATCAGCCGCGATGCTCCAAGCGTTGACAAACGCTCTCTGCAGCGGTCGAGTGTGTCGGCGATTGCTGCAAGTTCGGCTTTTGTACTCTGAGTATTAGACATGTTTCTTGAGCTTTCCATATGGCATTTCCGATGATGGGCAAATGTCTGCGAGTTCACACACATCACACTTCGGTTTTTTAGCATCGCACACGCGGCGTCCGTGCAAAATGAGTCGGAGGCTAAAACCACCCCAGTCTTTTGGGTCGAACATTGCGTTCAATTCATATTCAACCTTGACGGGATCTTCTTCCTTGGTCAAGCCAAGCCTGCGCGACAATCGTCCGACATGTGTATCTACTGGCAGTCCTGGCAGATCAAACACAACACTGCGCAACACGTTTGCTGTCTTGCGACCAACACCTGGAAGAGTCACCAAGTCTTCCATCGCACTTGGAACTTCACCATCAAAACGTTCCATGACATTGCGCGCCATCCCCACCAGATTTTTTGCCTTTGTCGCATAGAAACCTGTGCTTCGCACCAACTCTTCGACACGAGTCACGTCTGCAACCGCCATCTTTTGTGCCGAGGGAAATTCGGCGAACAGCGCCGGCGTCACCATGTTGACTCGTGCATCTGTGCATTGAGCTGACAAAATTGTTGCACTCAATAACTGAAAAGCATTCTCGTGGGTGAGTTCACAAATCGGTGCACCGTAAATGGTTTTGAGCCTGCTCAATATTTCTGCCGAGCGAAGAAGAATTTTCGGATTGACTTTTTTGGTTGCTTTGACTTTTGCCAGAGTCTTTGCGCGCGTTGGTGTAGTAGCCACAGTGCCGAAGACTAGCGATTGGCGCAGATATCCTGTCGCTTATGGCGTATCTTGAGATCCAGCGACGATCCGCCACCGACGATCTCTCCGAAGTCAAAGACCTGCTTGCTGGTGTTGAACGAGCCGATGGAGTGCGCCCTCTGTCTGATCATCTGTGGATCGACCTGCGACAAGGTGGGCGCCCTGGCTTTGCTGGTTTGCTTGCATGGATCCCTGGTCACGATCACCTCGTCGCATATTGCCAAGTCTCGCGCGGCAACGATTCGTGGTCACTTGACTTGATCGTCGACCCTCATCATCGATATGACATGGCTTCGATTGGCCCAGAATTGCTCGATGCTGCGATCGCCGTCATCTCTCAAGAAGGTGGTGGCAAGGTGTATTGGTGGGTCTACGAGCCGACTCAGTTGCACCACCAACTGGCGCGAGGTATCAACTTCGAGCTCGGTCGCACGGTCACCCAGATGCGCGTTGCACTTCCACTCGCTCAAGACGTGGTGAGCAACACGACGGCAATCGAGACTTGTGCCTTTCGTGTGGGTACCGATGAAGACGCGTGGCTCGATGTCAACAATCGCGCTTTCAGCGACCACCCTGAGCAAGGTGGTTGGACTAAAGATATTCTGCATTCGCGACAACAAGAACCTTGGTTTAGCCCAAATGGTTTTTTGTTGCATCACATTGACAACAAGTTGGCCGGATTTTGCTGGACGAAACTCCATCTCGACACACAACCTGTGCTCGGTGAGATCTATGTAGTTGCCGTCGACCCCGACCATGCGGGCAAGGGGCTCGGGCGCTCGCTCACCGTTGCGGGTCTTCAACACCTCGCCCTACTTGGCACAACTGATGGCATGTTGTACGTCGACACTCATAACACTCGGGCTCTTGGCATATACAACTCGCTCGGGTTTAGAGCCCATCACCAACAGTGTGCATTTGTTGGCGATGTGCACTAGTTTTTAGCGCATGCCAATAGTCGAAAACCCAGAATCCTCCTCACTTCCCCGCTGGTCTGTCGCCGATGTCCATGAGTCTTTTTCGGCAAGGTCGTTTACCGATGCGATGGAGCGCGCAGGCGCAACTGTGTCGCGCATGGAACAACTCTTCGACCAACACAATGTGCGAGCTATCGAGCCGCGCGCACCAGGCGAAGCCGATGGTCAAGCAGCAGACGCCGTCATCAAATCATTCAATACGACAGTTGAAGAATCCGAGATATTGGGTGCATATATTTACGCAACCGTTTCTACCGACTCACGCCACGAGCAGGCACAAGGACTATTGAGCGAACTCGAGACTCTCGACGCGCGCGTCTCGCCACTACTCGCCCGCTTGGCCGATTGGGTTGCTTCGCTCGGTGCCGACAAACTTGCCGCTGTAAGCACCGAAGCCCGCGACCACCTTGGTCCACTGCAGCGACTACAAGATCGAAGCGAACACCAGATGTCGGAAGCCGAAGAGGGCTTGTACTCAGAATTGGGCACAACAGGTTCGTCTGCTTGGGGTCGTTTGCAAGGAGACCTCACTTCGCAACTCAGCGTCGACGTGCACCTACCAAGTGGAACCACAAACATGCCGATGGCCGCAGTGCGGGGGCTTGCAACAGATGGCGACCTTGCTACACGCAAGGCCGCATACGACGCAGAGATGCAAGCGTGGCCAACCATTGCGGTCGCGTGTGCCGCCGCAATGAATTCCATTAAGGGCGAAGCCAACACTGTCAATCGGCGTCGCAATTGGACCTCGCCGCTTGATGCATCGTTGTATGGAAACAGCGTGAGCCGTGCAACCTTCGACGCAATGCAATCGGCAGTGCACGCATCGCTTCCCGATTTTCGTACATGGATGCGCGTCAAGGCTCAACTTGCTGGCGACACAAACGGCTTGTCGTGGTGGAACCTCTTTGCTCCTCTCTCAGTCTCGCCAGGAGCAATCTCATGGGATGAGGGAATCAGCTTGGTCAAGGGTGCTTTTGCGAGTTATAGCGATCAACTTTCGCACCTAGTTGATCGCTCGTTGTCCGAGCAATGGATAGATGCAGAACCGAGAAGCGGCAAAGTTGGTGGCGCGTTTTGCATGTCGTTTGTGAAAGACCGTTCGCTCGTGTTGCTCAACTGGAGCGGCAGCGTTGACTCTGCACAAACAACAGCGCACGAACTAGGCCACGCTTATCACAACACACAATTGGCAGAACGCACAGCGCTTCAAAAGCGTGTGCCAATGGCCCTTGCAGAAACGGCAAGTATTTTTTGTGAAACTCTTGTCGTCGAAGAAGGCTTGCGCAAACTGCAAGGCGATGATCGTCTCGCACTGCTCAACGTCGACCTCATCGGTGCTTCACAAGTTGTTGTCGACATTCACAGCCGTTTCCTTTTTGAAACCGAAGTATTTGCCCGGCGCCAACACCGCACGCTTGGCGTAAGCGAACTCAATGAGATCATGCTCTCGGCCCAGCGCGACGCATACGGCGATGGCATCGATCAATCGACTGCTCATCCACATATGTGGGTGCTCAAGCCGCACTACTACGGCAGCCACTTCTACAACTGGCCATATACCTACGGCTTGTTGTTTGGGCTTGGTCTCTATGCCCGCTTTCAGCATGACCCAGAGCATTTTCGCAGTTCTTACGACGACGTGTTGTCGCGCGCAGGCATGGACACAGCAGAGCAACTCGGGTCTGCATTTGGACTCGATGTAACCGATGAAGCATTTTGGACAGCGAGCCTCGATGTCTTGCGTGCTCGAATGACCGACTTCAACACACTTGCACAAAAGCACTTGTAAACTGGTTCAATGGTCAGTCTGTACGATGCGTCGCGCGAAGACATCACCACTCTCTTAGAAGGTCAGCCAGCTTTTCGAATCAAGCAAGTCTGGGAAGCCCTGTACCAACAATTTATAGAGCCAGCCCAAATGCTGACTCTGCCAGTTGCCTTGCGCAACAAGTTGAACGAACAGTTTCCACCAGCACTCAACCTGACATCGACGAGCGTGAGCGACAAGGGCGACACCACCAAATTTCTCTGGTCGCTTGCCGACGGTGGGCATCCGATCGAAACCGTGTTGATGCATTACAAAGAGCGTGCAACGGTATGCGTGAGCACCCAGGCTGGCTGTGCAATGGCTTGTGGTTTTTGCGCTACTGGTCAAGCGGGCTTCACTCGACACCTCACGAGCGGAGAAATTGTCGAACAAGTTGTGCGCGCGGCCCGCGAGAGTGCCAAGAAAGAACAACGCGTTGCCAACGTGGTGTTCATGGGTATGGGAGAACCACTCGCCAATGAAGAAGCTGTGTGGGGCGCAGTCGAGCGCATGCACCACGACATCGGTATCTCTGCTCGTCACCTCACTATTTCTACAGTTGGAATTATTCCGGGCATTCGCGCACTCGCACAACGCCCACTTCCCGTCAACTTGGCAGTATCGCTTCACGCAGCACGCGACCCATTACGCGACCGTCTGGTGCCCATCAATAAGCGCTACCCCATCGCCGACTTGGTGCAAGAGTGCGCCGACTATTTGCGAGTAAAAAACCGTCGCGTCAGTTTTGAGTGGGCCATGATCGAAGGCGTCAACGATCAACTCCAAGACGCCAAAGAACTCGCCCGTCTTTGCAAGCGCTTGCGCCCATCTGCGCATGTCAACCTCATCCCGCTCAACCCAACTCCTGGTTGGCCAACCAAAGGCACTTCGGCACAAGGCGTGCGTGATTTTGCAGAGCAACTCGAAGACCTGGGCATCAACGTAACCATTCGTCGCAATCGTGGCACCGACATCGACGCAGCATGTGGTCAACTCGCAGCAGGTCAACCGATCAAGTTGTCGTCAAAGCGCGAAATTCCTGCAACGTAGTTGCACAAATTTTTTACGCTTGCAAAACGGCTAGTAGACGCTCGCGTCCTTGCGCTATCTGATCTGCAAGTAATCGCTCCAACACTCCACCCGTAAACAACGTTCCGCCGTAGTGCAAATTGACCGTCAAGTTTGAGCCAACACCGGTTGCACTCACTTGCGCAGTCAACACCCAGGGCGAATGCTTGCGTCCATCGGTTTCGCGGCGTTCAAACACAACAGTGCTTGGGCTCTCGCACACAGATTGCACCATGCGCAGCCGCTTTGATCGAGAAAATGGCCCGACTTTGCCTCGCAATTCAACTATCCATGCACCCATTCCATCTGATCCAATTGGCTCGACCGTTACGTGATGCACGATGCCAAGCCAGTGCGGATATGTCGCGAGATCTGCGACTGCCGCAAACAGTTTTTCTACACCGACAGGGGCTTCAACAGTTGCAGTTACATCCATTGGAATTGTTTATCAGGGAATATCGAACTCATTGAACGCCTCGCGTTCAAGTTCGTCGGCAGGTTCTTCATCAACGGCTGGTCGCGGATATTCAATCGTTTCGTCGAGTCCAAATGCGCGACTCATGAGTTTGCCTTTGGGTCGCAAAATTCCACCCAGGTCATCGGTGCGATCAAACTGTGGAACCCATGGCAATGCTTTTGTTTCTTCAAGATCGGCATCGTGCACTACTGGCTTTGAAACAGTTGTTTTCGCTTCTTGTACTTCTTGAACTTCTTGCACATCGTGCTTGTCGGTCTGAAACAACATTGGTCGCACAGCAGGCTTCTTCTTCGGCTTCACTTCAGTCACCGACTTCTTTGTGGTTGCTTTCGCAGACGCCGCAACCAACTTTGGTGTTCTAAACAAACGCGGTGGGTCTTCTCGGCGATCATCGATCGACCAACCTTTTGGCACACTCATCAGGTCTGCATGTCGAGCGCACACTGCGCTTCGACGATCACCCTCTACGACAACATAATTTTCGAGGGCAAGCAACAATTTGCCAGGGTTGAGGCTGTATTCGACTGCCGCTGGTTGTGAGCATCCTGGTCGTTCGCACTGCTGGGCCACGTCTAAACACTACTTCTCGTGGGCGATATGGGCCTCGATCCCACGACTTCCACGATGTGAACGTGGCGCTCTTCCGACTGAGCTAACCGCCCGAGCGTCACTAGGTTACAGCCCACTATTGGCTCGGTACAACTCACGATGGGGGTCGCAGGCACGCTTGAAAGCAGAGTCTGACAACGTAGACCATGCTTGGCTCAACTGAGTCATCAATATCCAATTGCACAATCAATGATGCCGATCAACTGCTCACCTGCGGCAAACCGACGCACATTTTCGGTGATTCGTAAAGCCAACAAAGGTGGCACCATCTCGGCAGTGTTACCAACATGAGGGGTGATGATGCAGTTTGGCATTGACCACAACGGGTGCCCTGTGGGCAGTGGTTCCGGATCGGTGACGTCCAACGCTGCTCCACCAATTTCGCCTGATTCAAGTGCCCACACGAGGTCGTCGGTAACAATGTGTTTGCCGCGCCCAACATTGACGAGCCACGCGTGCGACTGCATTAATTCAAACTCTGCTTTGCCCATGATGCCGTGAGTGTGTGGTGTCAGCGCAATTGCCATGAGTACCGCGTCAGCATGCGAAAGTGCTTCATGCAAACGAGATGTAGTGAGTACAACATCGGCACCAGGCACATCACCTTCGCGATTACGCACAACAGTGATGTGACAATTGAACGGCTTGAGCATCGAGATCAATGACTGTGCAATGCCTCCAGCACCAAGAATTGTTACGCGCGCACCAAACAATGTTCGACCATGATCTTGTGTCCACTGTTGTTGTCGCGCATAGCCAGCGACATGTCGCATGCCTCCAAGTAACAAGCCAAGAGCCAGTTCGGCAACTGCTCCACCGAACACTCCCTTGGCACTTGTCCATGTGCGCGTTTCATCTATATAGGGCATGTATGTTTCAACACCCGAAAACGGAACCTGCACCCACGTGATACCCGAGTTATTTGCAAGAGTTTCAACAAGTCGCGCCGTTGAATCAAAGTCGGTCCACACAAGCCCTTGTGCTTCGGATGCGTCAACCACTTTTCCGCCACCCGCTCGCACCGCATCACATGCCCAATCAGCATCTCCATGTGGCCCAACTGCAATGTTGGGCACAGCCTTATCTTCAGCCACGAGCTACGAGCCGCCGGTAAATGTGGCGGCAATCTTGCTCGCCGAATCGCCTCCGCGACGCAGGATGACCGCCAAAAACCACAGCGCACTCAGGGTCACAATAAATAACAGAGACGCGCCTACACCCCAAAATGGCTTGATCGTGCTGCGAGTTGCGCCCAACAACGCAACTGGGAATGTTGTCGATCCTGCCTCGCTGATCAATGTTGAGATCACGGCATTGTCGAGACACAGTGCAAACGAAAGCAGTCCGCCAGCCACCATTGCCGACGCAATGAGTGGCAACGTGATCTGTCTAAATGCGCGACCAGGAGGCGCACCCAAGTCGCCAGCGGCTTCTTCGAGTGACTCATCAATGCCAGCTAGTCGTGCTCGAACAATGAGAGTCACAACCGCACTTGCATACAACGACTGCCCCACCCACAGTTTGTTGATTCCACCATTAAAAGGACCCCAGCCATTCGTAAAAATAATTCCAACGAGTGGAACTTCCTTAATCCGCGGAAACCACGTTGCCAATGCAACAGCATCCATAATTTCTGGGGTTACCAATATCAAAAATACCGTCGCCATGAAAAACGTTGTCCAGCGCCCTGGTCGGCGCGCCAATGCAACACCAGACATACCGCCGATGATTACCGCAATCACTGTTGCCCCAAACGCCGCAATAAACGAGTTACGAATCGCGTCACCAATACCGGTGAAATCAAAAATCGTGCGATACCACTCGGTCATCAACCCGTTCAAAACGAACGCAACAACGAATGACCCCGGAACCATCCATGATGTCACGATCTTTGGTATGTCGAGACGCCCCTTAATCAAACGCTTACCAACAACACCAATAACGGCAAATGCAACAAAGCGAACGAGCACGCCCACCATCTCTCCGCCATTAAACAATTCGCCCCACCACTTCGTGCTGGTTTTACCAGACCAAATCGTGAATGAGCTGCCGTTATTGAACGAGTGCAAAAACACGAGCATGATTGGAATAAATAAAAACACCAGCACGAGTGCCGTCCACACACCAAGTGCTTTTGGCAGTATCTCTATCTTTGCTCTTGTGCGTGGCTTGATATGTTTTGCTTGCTCAAGTGCTCGAGCGTGCATCTTGCGCCGCACGCTTTGTACTGCAGGTGATGCGAGTGATACGACATACGGAACAATCTTCATCACTACAAACCCAACACCGAGCGATAACAACACTGCACCGATCATCAAGATCGCCATTGCCGAACCAAGCGGCCAGTTTTGTGCACCGCTAAATTGCGACGCAATCATTGCGCCGATCATGTTGCCCTTTGCTCCACCCAACACCGTCGCGGTTACATAGTCACCGCACATTGGAATAAACGTGAGCAAAACACCAGCCACAATGCCCGGCCCAGCAAGTGGCAGTGTCACCCCAAAGAATGTTGCAACACGCCCTGCGCCCAAGTCTTTGCTGGCTTCACGCATTCGCACATCGATACGGTCAAGCGCCACGAAGAGCGGCAAGATCATGAACCCGAGGTAGTTGTAGACAATCGCGATCTGCACAGCAAGAGACGTTTCAAGGATCTGAATTCCGTTCTCCCCAATCCAGCCCATTTCAACGAGCCATTTTGAAAATGTGCCATTAGGGGCAAGCGGGATTCTCCATGCAACGGTGCGAATCAGGAAGCTCGTAAAACTCGGCACTACAACAGCCGCGAGAATAATTGCTTTCCATTTTTCTGGCACCTTAAACGCAGCAAAATACGCGACCGGCAATCCGATTAACACGCACATCGCCGTGGCGATTACAGAAATACGCAGCGTCCCCCGAAACGTTTTAAAAAACGTTTCGTCGAATACTGCCGTATAGCTATTTGTCGACAGATGACTAAAGTCAACTGGCAATAATTTGCTCGAGTCTTTGGTGCCGAACGAATAGAACACGATGAAAGCAATTGGTAATGCAAAGAACAGCAGATACCAGATGATTGCAGGCAACGCGAGCAGGTATTTAGGCCCGTGAAACCTCTTTTTAAATCGTGTAGCGACCGTTGCGGTCACCCCAGATCAGCCTCCGGCCTTTGCCTTCGACTTGTTCAAGATGTCGATGAGTCGATCAAGAGCAGGGGTAATGATTTGGGTGTGCATGGTTTTCACCTGATCATCACCAAAGAAAATCATGTCGCCCTTTTCAAGATCTGGTGCGATCTCACTAATCAGCGTCGACATGTCTTTCATGCCGGTGTGATAGCCGTGATACGAAAGATCTTGAATGGAGACTTCTGGAATCAAGTCCCAGTTGATCCATGCATGAGCAGCCTCTGGGTTTGGAGCACCCACTGGAATGCAGTAGTTGTCCATCCAGAGTTCGGTGTCAGGAGCACCAAGTACCCACTTCCAATCTTCTGGGGTGCCACCAGCCTCTGCAATGCGCGTATATGCCTGACGGGCATCGCCGTTCCATGCCATCGCGATCGAATACGCGCCTTCTGCAAGTTTCGTCGATGGGTAGCTGTCAAACGCCTTGATGTGCTGAGCGAACTCGTCAACCAAGAATTTCTCGGCTGCATCCAGATTGGCTGCATCCTCCGTGTTCCAGTCAATTCCATTTGCCCAGAACCACATGCCGCAATAGTTAGGAGCTGCATCGATGACTGCACACTGGCCAGAAGCTTCGCCCATGCAGGTGTCAATGAAGTCTTGCCACGTGGTCAGTTCTTTGGAGATCTTGGTGCTGTCATAGAAATAGCCAGTAGTACCCCAGTTTTTGCACACTGAGTAATCGTTTGTTGTGTCCCACGCCTGACCGAGGTACAGCGGGTCGACGTTGACCATGTTTGGAATCAACGACTTGTCCAACTTCTGTAGCAATCCCTTTTCGACCATCTGCGTGATGTACGGACCAGTTGGTACCACGATGTCAAAGCCGCTTGCACCTGCACTTGTTGCCAACTTGGTGATCAGGTCTTCGTTGCTCCCGTAGTAGTCAACTTTCATCGTCACGCTCAAGGTCGACGCAGCAAGCGCACCAACAAGTTCTGGGTCGTTGTAGTCGCCCCATGTATACATAGCCAAAGTTCCACTTGCAGTATTAATGACGCGACTCCAGTCGCCACTTGCCAAGCCGTCTGTAGGTACATCGGTTGCACCACTAGCAGTGGTGTCCGTCGTCGCAGCGTCATCAGAGCTTCCACACGCGGCAGCGATTAACGCAAAGCCAGCAAGCGCAGTTCCGCCTTGCAAGAATGCACGACGTGAGAGCTTCTCGCGAAAGCTGTCTGGCGCAAGCATTTTGAGTTGCTTTGGACTCTGCTTTGAATTTTCTGTTGCCATGTCATGCTCCTATTGTGATTGTTGATAATGATGTTGATGTTGTTGGTTTGATATTAGTCATGAGCCGGTGCCGCCATGACAACACTGGCTTGCCTGGCTGAAAATAGATACACATCTTCAGCCGACCACGAGCACCACACCGTTTCGCCAAGGGCAAAACGTGATGGGTTGGTACGCGCAACCATGACCAAGATGTCACGACCCTTCGCGCGCACCACGTATTGCAGCACGTCGCCGAAATGCGACACACCGGCGACTTTTGCCTCAACTGCGTTAGTTGTCTGGGCTGGTTGTGCTGCAGACAAGTTGATGCATTCTGGACGCACAGCAGAAAGAGCGGCTTCGCCATTTGGCACATTCTCTTCAGGCCGAGTTGCTACAAACTCTGTTCCATCGTCGGCTCGGGCACCGTCCTCGGTTGCAATACCCTGCCAAAAGTTGTTGCGACCAATAAATCCGGCAACGAATGCCGACGTCGGATGCTCATACACCGTTTCCGGGTCGCCCAATTGTTCAATGTGGCCGTCGAGCATGATGGCGATGCGGTTCGACATCGACATTGCTTCTTCTTGGTCGTGAGTCACGAATACGAAGGTAATTCCCAATCGGCTCTGCAACAGCTTCAATTCGATCTGCATCTCTTCGCGTAGTTTTCGGTCGAGAGCCCCGAGTGGTTCATCGAGAAGCAAAATACTTGGACGATTAACGAGTGCGCGCGCAACCGCAATGCGTTGCTGCTGACCGCCCGACATCTGTCGTGGCTTGCGCTCTGCCAACTTGGTCATCTGCACCATGTCGAGAGCTTCCATGACACGAGTTGCGGTCTCTATCTTGTTGACACCCTTTTGTCGCAATCCGTAAGCAACGTTTTCGGCAACCGACATGTGTGGAAAAAGTGCGTAGTGCTGAAACACCGTATTGACGTCGCGCTTGTACGGCGGCACGCCCTGAACCTCAAGACCGTTGATCCGGATAAAGCCTTCGTCTGGTTGTTCAAAGCCTGCGAGCATTCGAAGCGTCGTTGTCTTGCCACATCCAGATGGACCGAGCAAAGACAGAAACTCTCCTGCCTTAATCTGCAGATTAATTCCATTAACAGCGAGCACGTCACCGTATTTTTTGGTGACATTGATCAGTTCAACAGAACCGCGCTCGCTATTTTCCATGCTTTCCCCCGTGCTCTTCGATTTCGGTTTGTTGACTAACTGTTGAGGTTAATCATCACGTGCTTGATGCGCGTGTAATCATCCAATGCGTATGCAGACAAATCTTTGCCGTAGCCCGATTTTTTGTATCCGCCGTGCGGCATTTCGGCCACCATCGGAATGTGGGTGTTGACCCAAACGCAACCAAAATCGAGATTTTTTGTCATGCGCATTGCGCGACCAAGGTCTCGTGTCCACACCGAAGATGCCAGCGCATACTCCACACCGTTGGCCCACTTGAGAGCCTCTTCTTCGTCACTAAATTGCTGCACAGTGATGACTGGTCCAAACATTTCATTCTGAATCATCTCGTCTTGCTGCTTGAGATCACAGATCACCGTTGGCTCGAAGAAATAACCCGCTCCGCTGACTTGTGAACCACCCGTTGTGATGCGGGCGTGCTTTGGTGTGCGATCGACAAACCCCTTGACCTTGCTCAAGTGAGTTTCGTTGTTCAGTGGGCCGTAAAGCACGTCTTCGCTTGGCTTGCCAGTCTTAGTTTTCTTGGCGGCTTCGGTCAATGCATCTACAAAGTCGCCATAAATCTTTGGTCCTGCTATCACGCGCGTTGCTGCAGTGCAGTCTTGACCAGCATTGAAGTATCCGGTCATTGCAATTGTCTCAACAGCAAGTTCGATATCGGCATCATCAAAAATAATGACGGGTGCTTTTCCACCGAGCTCCAGATGCACACGCTTCAAACTTTTTGCAGCGGCCTCAGCCACTTCCATTCCTGCACGCACCGATCCTGTGATCGAAACCATTCCTGGTGTGTCGTGTGTGACCATTGCGCGCCCCGTATCGCGGTCTCCACAAATCACGTTGAGTACACCTGGAGGCAACACTTGACCAGCGATCTTTGCAAGCAAGGCAGTCGATGCGGGCGTGGTGTCACTTGGTTTGAGCACGGTGGTATTACCTGCAGCGATTGCGGGAATAAATTTCCAGACACCCATCATCAGTGGATAGTTCCATGGTGCAACTTGAGCACACACGCCGATTGGCTCGCGACGAATGTATGAAGTGAAGTTGGTCATGTATTCGCCCGCGCTCTTGCCTTCGAGCATTCGTGCAGCGCCAGCGAAGAAACGAATCTGGTCCATCATCGGCGGAACCTCTTCGCCAAAAGTAATTGCGCGAGGCTTACCAGTGTTTTCAATCTCGGCTTCAATCAATTCGGTCATGTTGGCTTCCATCGCATCAGCAATGTCGTTGATTGCTTTTTGGCGCACAGACGGAGTTGAGTGCTTCCACGATTCAAATGCGTCCGCCGCTGCCTTCATTGCATTGTCGACATCCCCAGGTCCTGATAATGCAGCAGTTGCATATTGCTTGCCCGTTACAGGATCGATGATTGGCGTTGTACGACCGTCCTGTGCCCCAACTTCTTTGCCATTGATGTAGTTATTGAAGGATTTCATGAGACAACACTAACCAGACGGAACAATTGGTATGAAATACCTCGTTTTCAACTTCTTGGCTATCAAATACAGTGCCCTCAGTGGCGTAGGGTCTTTCGTATGGATAGCTTCATCAAAACACTGGGTGTACCAAAAGAAATCAAGACTTTAGAAGGTCGAGTCTCGCTCACCCCTGATGGAGTGCGTGAATTTGAGCGACTTGGTACGCAGGTATTTGTTGAGCAGGGCGCTGGCGAAGGCGCATCTATTAGCGATGCCGAATATGTGACCGCTGGAGCGACAATTGTGCCAACTGCTGCCGATGCGTGGAGCCAGCAAATGGTCGTCAAGGTCAAAGAACCAAAAGCTGAAGAATTTGGATTCTTGCGCCCAGATCTCACACTGTTTACGTATCTTCACCTTTCTGCCTATCCGGCAGTTGCCCAAGCATTGCTCAAGTCAAAAACCACCGCGATTGCCTACGAGACGGTGCAACTCGAAGATGGATCACTGCCCTTGCTGGCCCCGATGAGCGAGATCGCCGGCCGCCTTGCAACGCAAGCTGGCGCACACTTTCTCGAGCGCCCACAGGGTGGTCGTGGTGTGCTTATGGGTGGCGCACCTGGTGTTCGTCCAGCAAAGGTTGTTGTCATCGGTGCTGGCAATGTTGGCTACAACGCTGCGTGGATTGCAGCCGGCATGCAAGCCGAAGTAATTATTCTCGACAAAAACCTAGATCGTCTTCGATACATCGAACAAATATGTATTGGTCGCACCACGACGCTTGCATCAAATCGTGGTGCCATCGAGCGAGTGCTCGCTGAAGCCGATCTGCTCATAGGTGCAGTACTCGTTGCAGGAGCACGTGCGCCGATTGTTGTGAGTGAAGACATGGTGCGCAACATGAAGCGAGGCTCGGTCATTGTTGACGTGGCTGTTGATCAAGGCGGATGCATCGCAACGACTCACGAAACCACTCACACCGAACCCGTCTATGAGATGCATGGTGTCATTCACTATGCAGTTGGCAACATGCCAGGCGCAGTGCCAAACACCAGCACCTACGCACTCACCAACGCAACGCTTCCGTATCAATTACAAGTCGCAGCACTTGGCGCACGTGGTGCGGCAGCACAGAGTGAAGCAATCCGTCTTGGAGTCAACACTGCAAATGGGCACATCACAAGCGAGCCTGTTGCTCGTGAACTCGTCGCCGAGTTTGTCAGCCCCCAAGACGCGTTGGCTTAACAGCAACAAGTTTTTTTAGTCGCAGCAACTATCGCGCCAGCCACACGACCCACACCTAAAGTGTGCGTGTTCTGCATACAAGCCAGAACCACAGTGTGGACATTGGGAAAAAATTCCTCGTGGTGAACTGCACGAAGTCGACTTCGTTGCGGTGACGCTTGACATCGTTTGAGCGCTAGATGCTGTTGTATCGTAGACAGCGAGATCGCTCTCAAGTGTTTGATCCATAACCAGCATTCTTGCCGATCTCGCCACGAACATGACCGATACCAACGACACCCCAATCCACAAGCCACAACGCGGGAGTGCTCGTGCAGCACTTGGAGTTCGCGATTTTCGCCTTGTCTGGTTTGGCTCGCTCGGCTCAAATATTGGAACGTGGATGCAAAATGTCGTCCTTCCGGCATATGTGTATCACCGCACTGGAAAGGCTTCAATCGTTGGGTTGTTGATTTTTGCGCAATTAGGACCACTGCTGTTCTTGTCGATCCCTGCCGGTGTCATTGCCGATCGTTTTAACCGCAAAAAATGGCTGGTCTCGATGCAAGTTGTGCAACTTTCTTTCTCAGTGGCACTCGCAACACTTGCACTCGGCACTCCACCTATTTGGGCGCTCTTCGCGGCAGCTTTTGGCGTGGGTATCGGAAATGCACTCAATGCGCCTGCGTGGTCTGCAATGTTGCCATCGCTCGTACGGCCTGAAGATTTGTCGGGAGCAATTGCACTCAACAGCACCGTCATCAACGGCTCGCGCGTCGTTGGCCCAATCATCGTTGCTGTTTTTTCTCAATGGGGCGCCACCACAGCACAGTTCTTTTATTTCAACGCCGCGACATATTTGTTTGTTATTTTTGCGCTGCTCAAAGTGACAGTGCCCGATCTTGTGCCAGACCCAGTGCAGGGCTGGCGGCGCTTCACTGTTGGTCTTTCTATCGCACGCGAGAGACCCGTTGTGCGTCGACTGATTGTTTCGCTTGCAACGTTTTCGCTGCTCTCGCTTCCTTATGTTGGTCTCTTCCCCGCAGTTGCCCGACTCACGTTCAAGATTGACGAAAGCGGTGTCACCTACAAGTGGCTCTATGCCACATGGGGTTTCGGCGCATGTCTAGGCGGACTTGCAATCGGCACTGTCTTTTCACATGTCGATATGCGTCGACTCATTCAATGGGGATTCGCAGCATTTTCTGTTGCGATGTTTTTCTTTGCACTTTCGCAATCGCCTCTGCCGGCATTTATTTCGGGTTTCTTTTTGGGATTCGCCTATTTCTTTACAACAACGTCGATGATGACTGTTGTGCAAATGCGACTCGAACCCGCAGTTCGGGGTCGCGTGCTTGCATTATGGTTCATGTCTTTCGGTGGACTCATCCCATTTGGCAACATGGTTTTTGGTCCACTCATCGACCGATATGGTTCTCGCGGAATGTTGATGATCAGTTCTGTAACCGCCCTCTTCCTTGCGTGGCGATGCAATATCACTGCTCTCGACAACAAACAATCTTTGCCTGCACGTCAGCGCTTAGCTGACTAAGAGCGATACCAATTTCTCGAGTTGAGCAACTCGAGAACCCTTAATCAAAATAGCTGCAGTGTTTTCTACAGTTGAAAGCATTGCGACGACTTCGTCGCGCGTTCGAGATCGCACCTCGTACAAATCTGTTTCAACAGCGATGATCTCGATGCCAAGTTGCTTGGCAAGTCGAGAAATCTGCAGATGATCTTGTTCGGACTCCGACAGCTCGGCCATTACTCCAAGCACTGCAATGCGCCGAGTTGCCGTGGTTGCGCTCAAGGCATGCAGCGCGGCCGCCATGGACGCAGGGTTTGCGTTATACGAATCGTCAATGATCAAAGCTCCGCTGCGTGCAATTCGATGTTGCATCCTCATCTCCGACAAGACCGACATCGATATGGCGTCTGCTGCAAGCTGCAGATCTAGCCCCATTACGCCAGCAACCGCGATGGCTCCAACCGCATTGTGAGCCATGTGCTCGCCTGGCACATTCATTTTCCACGATGCTCTACCCCACGGCGATTCAACAACCACGGCAGCACATGCCCGTTCGTCTAACACGCAACTCGACATTCGCACATCTGCCGTCGGCGACACACCATAGGTAATGACTCGAGCGCTCGTGAGCGTCTGCATCGCGACAACTCGATCGTCGTCGGCATTCAAAATTGCAAACCCCGAAGCATCGAGTGCTGTCACGAGTTCGCTCTTGGCACGAGCAACGCCCTCAATATCCCCCACTCGTTCGGTATGCGCCGAGGCAACCTTGGTGACGACACCGATGTTTGGCCGAGCAACCGTGCATAGCCGAGCAATCTCACCAAAGCCGCGCATACCCATCTCGAGTACGAGCGCCTGCACATCGTCTGGTGCATTCAAGATTGTCACGGGCAGACCCTGGTCATTATTAAAAGATCGTTCATTTGCTGTTACTCGCAACATTGATCCAAGTGCCGCGGCAACAAAATCTTTAGTACTTGTTTTGCCAACCGAACCCGTGATGCCCACCACTCTGTTGGCAAGTTGCGCATCAATTTTATTGCGACCCCATGCACCAAGTTGCAACAGTGCCACCAGCGTGTCGGGCACCGTGATCGAAGTACGACCAAATGTTTTGCCAGTCGTTAAATATGCGCCAGCACCTGCAGCAAGCGCGGCCAAAACAAACTCGTGTCCATCGCGCTCAGCCACAATCGGCACAAAGAGTTGCCCGGGCCGCACGCTGCGCGAATCAAAACTGACACCTGACAGATGAGCATTTTGACCAACAAGTGTTCCGTTGGTCGCCTTCGCCACATCGGCGGCCATCAAGCGCATAACGCAATCCTACCGAGCAACGGCATTGCTATGGAGCAGTGACGAGCCAATTGCTGGCCAATTGCTAGTACCGTGTTTTTAATGACATCGCCACAACGCATTCACGTCGTCGTGCTCTTTGGCGGAGAATCTGCTGAGCACGATGTCAGTTGTGTCACGGCTGCGCATGTGCTTCGCGCTCTCGACAACGACAAATACCGGATCACCACAGTAGGTATTACTCGCCAAGGTCAATGGTGCCTCGTTGTCGATCACTCGCCCGACAAGTTGATTGCAGCCGGTGTGCCGATTTCGATTACACAGATAGTCGCCGATGCTCGCAGCTTTGAGCGCACCGTTGTGTTGCCGCTATTACATGGTCCACTTGGCGAAGACGGCACGATGCAAGGCGTTCTTGAAGTGGCAAATATTCCATATGTCGGTTCAGGTGTTCTTGGTAGCGCTGTTGCAATGGACAAGGGAGTCGCAAAACAATTGCTCGCCGTCAATGGGATTCCCCAACCAAAATATGTATCGCTGCACGAACAACACATCACCGATGCCGCTCTTCAACATGCAATCGACACTCTCGGACTTCCAGTATTTGTGAAACCCGCCAATTTGGGTTCATCCATTGGTGTCACAAAGGCTCGCAATTTAGATGAACTTCGAGAATCAATAGCCCTTGCAGTTACGTATGACGAATGGGTGCTCATAGAAGAAGCGATTGTTGGGCGAGAAATTGAAGTTGCGGTTCTTGGCAACCTCACCGTTCGCACATCGCTTCCGGGAGAGATTATTCCGAGTAGTGAATTTTATGATTACAACGACAAGTATGAGAGCGATTCAGCGCAGCTCATAATTCCTGCGCCACTCACCGTCGCCGAAACTGAGGCAGTCCAAAAACTTGCTGCAGTTATTTTTCACACGCTGCGGGCTGAAGGCATGGCTCGTGTTGACTTCTTTTATGAAGAAGGCAAACGCGGATTTTTGTGCAACGAGATCAACACGATCCCTGGATTCACACCAATCTCGATGTATCCAAAGTTGTGGCAAGCGTCAGGCATTTCGTATTCGGAATTGCTTGACGAACTCATTGCATTGGCATTTGATCGTCATTCACGACGACGCCGTAATACTGCTCGCTAGAAGTGCTCCATAAGCAAGAGTGATTCGTCAGGCGCAACAGTTACAACGCGCGCCAAAAATCCCGAGCCATCTTCTCCCCACGAATATTCCAAGTATTGGGGCAACCCAGGGCGATAGTTCAGATCGCGTCCGTTCATCGAAAACTCGTACGCCACCGACGGGCAAATATATGCGGTGGTTCCCCCAAACGGCGCAGAGATGATCATGTGTGCGTGCCCACTTACTACTCCAAGCACTTTGTGGCGCGCTACAACTTCACGGAGTCCGATAATTGATGCGTCGTCAAGGCGCACACCGTCGAGTGTTGGTCCGCCTACGCGAAAGCATGGATGATGCATCGCAATCAGCGCAGGCTTTCCATCGCTCAGCACATCGTCGAGCCATTCCAACTGTGCAACATCGAGCGATCCATCTTCGCGACCGGCCCGTGAAGTATCGAGTACCACCAAATTGCCGAGGACATGGGGAACAACATAATCAAGTCGACCATTACAAGATGGCAACGAGAAGAGCTGTTGCATTTTGCGCGAATTGTCGTGATTGCCAGCACACAATGAAACATCAACACCTACTGACTTCAAGATGTTGGCAAAGCCCTCATATTCATTGTCGGTGCCTGATCGAGCGACACAATCACCGGTGATCACGATGGAATTTGTGCGTCGCGATGCATGAAGTAGTGCAAGGGTGAGGTTGCCTACCGGGTCTGAACCTGCAAAGAGTGCGTCGCCCGGACCAGGAATGTGCGGGTCAGAAATTTGTGCAACAACTATGCGAGCCATTGAAGAACCTCGATTGTTTAACTACCAGATGCCGGAATGTTTAAAATCTGACCTGGGAAGAGCAACGCACCAGAACTATTGAATCCGTTTGCACCAAGCAATGATGCAAGTGAGACGCAAAACTTTTTGCGAATGATATACATCGAATCACCTTTAGCGACCTTGTAGGTGCCGGCAGGACGCGGATCACAACCAGGCTGACTTGGGCCCGCTGCCACATCGGGTGCAACGTTGATCTGCGGATTATTGACAGTTGCGGTTGGAGGAATTTTGAGAATTGAACCAGGAAATGGAAACTGGTTTGTTGCAACAAGACCATTCCACGAAAGCAACTCGGCAACCATAATCCCGTAGAGGTTTGCAACCAGACTTGGCGAGTCTCCGGATCGCACGGTGTACACCTGCTCGAAACCCACTGCGCCAATTGGCAGGGTTGTCACAATATTTGGCAACGTTGACTGCACCGGAGGAATTGTTGCAAAATCGGTTGGACCAACAGGCACAATTGTTGTTGCAGTGCCTGCAATTGAGGTGCTGCACGCACCAACAAAAAACAAACTCGCCAAGACCACTGTTGCGTGTTGGATGGCTTTCGTACTGCTCTTCATTGAGGTCAATAATAGGCGAATAGGTGATTAATCCGTGATTACTAGGTCACTATGCCATCGGGCGAGCAGATGCAACAATCGGCACAGGAAGCGTTGACGAGCCCATGAGATACTGATCAACTCCAGCAGCACAAGCACGCCCTTCAGCAATTGCCCACACGACCAAACTCTGTCCGCGACCCATGTCACCAGCCACAAACACGCCTGGAACGTTTGTGACAAATTCCTCAGTGCGTGCGATATTGCCGCGCGCATCGAACGCAACGCCCAACTGATCGAGCCACGCATGTTTCTGTGGTCCAACAAAACCAAGTGCAAGCAACACCAAGTCGGCCTGCAGTTCTCGTTGCGTTCCTGGTACCGAAACAAACTTGCCGTCCACCAGCGTTACTTCGTTGAGCACGAGTGCGCGCACTGTGCCATTTGCGTTGCCAATAAATCGATCGGTGTTGACGCTAAACAACCTGTCGCCGCCTTCTTCGTGGGCAGAACTCGTGCGAAACACAAGACTCCACTGTGGCCACGGATTTGATTCTGCACGAACTTCAGGTGGCCGCGGCATGATCTCGAGCTGAGTCACCGATGCAGCACCTTGACGAAGCGCCGTGCCCAAACAATCAGCACCGGTGTCGCCACCGCCAATTATCACTACATGTTTTCCAGCGGCACTTATCGTTGTGTCATGCATGTCGCCTTGTTGCACACGATTGCTCGGCGGCAAATATTCCATCGCCTGATAAATACCAGTGAGTTCTCTACCTGGAAGTGGCAAATCGCGCCATTGAGTCGCGCCACACGCCAACACCACCGCATCGTGCGATGCAACAAGTACATCAATGTCAACGTTGTCGCCAACTGCGGCATTGACACGAAACTCAGTTCCCTCTTGCGTCATCTGCTCGACTCGCCTGTCAATGTGTCGCTTTTCCATTTTGAATTCCGGAATTCCGTAGCGCAACAGTCCGCCAATCCGATCTTCCCGCTCGAGCACCACCACATCGTGTCCTGCCCTCGTGAGTTGCTGTGCGGCCGCTAGTCCAGCTGGCCCCGAGCCAATCACTGCGATGCGCTTACCAGTTTTGTGCGAGGCAACAATTGGAGTAACCCAGCCTTCGTTCCACGCTCGATCAATGATCTCCACCTCGACTTGTTTGATGGTCACCGGATCTTGATTGATACCGAGAACACATGCCGACTCACATGGTGCAGGACACAAACGACCTGTGAACTCGGGAAAGTTATTTGTTGCATGCAATCGTTCGAGCGCGTCGCGCCAGTTGTCGCGATACACCAAATCATTCCAGTCAGGGATCAAGTTTCCAAGCGGGCATCCATTATTGCAAAATGGGATTCCGCAATCCATGCAACGACCCGCCTGATGCTTGAGTTGGTCTGCAGGAAAAACTTCATACACCTCACGCCAATCAGCAACTCGCACAGGAATCGAGCGACGCTTTGGTGTTGTGCGCTTCCATTGCAAAAATCCGGTTGGTTCACCCATGGACAGGCTCCATGACTCGTCGAGAAGTTTCCGCTTCGCTCACACCATCGACCCTTGCTTGATCCATGATGGCCATGACACGCGCATAGTCGCGAGGCAACACTTTACGAAACAGTTTTTGAGTATTCGACCAATCATTCAACATTCGTGTGCCAAGAGGAGAGCCTGTTAACTGCACGTGTTGAGCAATCGTGTTGCAGAGCCAATCAACATCAGATTCGTCTAGATCAAAAATATCAACCATGTCGCTATTGACCCGTGAAGCAAACAGTCCGTCTTCGTCATATACATAGGCAATACCGCCGCTCATGCCAGCAGCAAAGTTGCGCCCCGTTTCTCCCAGCACAACCACTCGACCACCAGTCATGTATTCACAGCCGTGATCACCAATGCCTTCAACAACTGCAGTGGCACCAGAGTTGCGCACACAAAATCGCTCGCCCACAAGTCCGTTGATATAGATCTCTCCCGAAGTCGCGCCGTAGCCAATCACATTGCCTGCAATCACATTGTCGTGTGGGCTAAACGTCGCGCGAGTACTTGGTCGCAACACTATGCGACCACCCGATAATCCTTTGCCTAAATAGTCATTTGCATCACCCTGCAGGTGAACCGAAATTCCCTTTGGTAAAAATGCTCCGAGGCTTTGTCCCGCCGAGCCGGTGAAGCGCAACGAAATCGTGTCGTGTGGCAAGCCATCACTGCCCCACTTCTTGGTGACGGCGCTTCCGAGCATTGTGCCAACCGTGCGGTTGACATTATTGATTGGTAAATCAAGTTGCACAGGTGTGGCCCGATCAACGGCGTCGGCGCATTGAATGAGGAGTTGTGTGTCAAGAGCATCTGCCAAGCCGTGATCTTGCGCAACAGAATGATGCAGTGTTTGCTGATACGGATTCTGAGCAACTGCCAAAATCGGCGAAATATCAAGACCTTTCGCCTTCCAATGAGTGATCGCGTGTCGGGTGTCGAGCACCTCAACATGGCCAACCGCTTCTTGCAATGTTCTAAAACCCAATTGGGCAAGATACTCGCGCACCTCTTGAGCGATGTACTCAAAAAAATTGATAACAAACTCGGGCTTGCCGCTAAAGCGCTTGCGCAATTCGGGGTTTTGTGTTGCAACGCCCACGGGACACGTATCAAGATGACACACCCGCATCATCACGCAACCACTCACAACGAGCGGTGCTGTTGCAAAACCAAATTCTTCTGCACCGAGCAGTGCTGCGACAATGACGTCTCGCCCAGTTTTCATCTGACCATCGGCTTGCACCACGATGCGGTCGCGCAATCCATTGAGCAACAATGTTTGTTGCGTCTCAGCCAACCCAAGCTCCCATGGCGCACCAACATGTTTAAGAGACGTCAAGGGCGATGCACCCGTTCCGCCATCGTGTCCCGAAATCAAGACCACGTCGGCCTTTGCTTTACTGACGCCGGCTGCCACTGTGCCAACACCAACTTGTGCAACCAACTTGACATGCACACGAGCAGTTGGGTTTGAGTTTTTCAGATCGTGAATGAGTTGCTTCAGATCTTCAATCGAATAAATGTCGTGGTGCGGAGGCGGGCTAATGAGCCCCACACCGGGTGTCGAGTAGCGAGTCTGAGCAATCCATGGATAGACCTTGTGACCAGGCAACTGTCCACCTTCGCCAGGCTTTGCGCCTTGCGCCATTTTGATCTGCAAATCATCCGCATTGACCAAATACTCACTCGTCACGCCAAAGCGTCCCGATGCAACTTGCTTGATCGCTGATCGCTTGGAGTCACCGTTGGGCAATGCAATGTTTCGTTCGGCATCTTCGCCACCCTCACCCGTGTTGCTCTTGCCGCCAATGCGATTCATCGCAATTGCCAGCGTCTCATGAACCTCGGCGGAAATTGAGCCGTAACTCATCGCACCGGTAGAAAAACGTTGGACAAGACTTGCCACCGTTTCAACCTCTTCAATCGGCACCGGAACACGGTCTGCAACAAACTCAAACAACCCGCGCAATGTTGACAACACTCGCGACTGATCGTCGACGGCCTTTGTGTATTGCTTGAATACGTCGTATCGGCCAGAACGAGTGGCGTGTTGCAATCGGTACACCGTCTCTGGATTAAAGAGATGATGTTCGCCTTCGCGGCGCCACTGGTATTCGCCGCCCATTTCGAGTTTGCGATGCATTCGCTGATCTGGACGTTGCGGATGCGCGATTGCGTGTCGTGCTGCAACCTCGGTAGCGATTTCCCCCAAGCCGATTCCGCCAAGGCGCGACACCGTTCCGGTAAAAAACTCTCCAACAAGCTCTTTGCTCAGCCCAAGTGCCTCAAAAATTTGTGCGCCCGTATATGAGGCCACCGTCGACACTCCCATCTTGGACATCACCTTCAACACACCTTTGCCCGCGGCCTTGATGTAATTGTTGACAGCCTTTTGTGGATCGACACCGCCGAGACTGTTGACTCCTGTCCCATCATTGGCTGCAATCATGTCTTCTATCGATTCGAATGCGAGATATGGATTAATCGCCCCGGCGCCATAACCAATGAGTAACGCCATGTGATGGACTTCTCGCGCGTCACCGCACTCAACAATGAGCCCCACTTGAGTGCGCTTCTTTTCACGGATGAGGTGATGGTGCACAGCACTCGTGAGCAACAACGATGGGATCGGCGCAAACACTTCGTCAGAGTTGCGATCAGAAATGATAATGATGCGTGCGCCGTTATCGATTGCGTCGCTTGCAGTTTTTCGCGCCGCGTCAAGGGCTTCTTGCAACCCTTGCTCCCCATCGGCCACTCTGTACAAGCCACTCACAACTACTGATTGCAGTTGTGGATATGCGCCATCATCATCGATGTGAATGATCTTTGCGAGATGATCATTGTTGATGATCGGGAATGGCAATACCAGTTGCCTGCAGTGTTCTGAACTTGCTTCGAGCAAGTTTCCTTCTGGGCCAACCGCAGTCCCGATTGACGTCACTACTTCTTCTCGAATTGCGTCAAGTGGCGGGTTCGTGACTTGCGCAAACATCTGTTGAAAATAGTCAAACAACAATCGTGGCCGAGCAGAAAGTACCGCGATCGGAGTATCTGTCCCCATCGAACCAAGCGGCTCTCCACCCGTCTTTGCCATTGGCGCCAAAATAATTTTGAGTTCTTCGTGTGTGTAACCAAATACCTGTTGGCGTCGCAACACGCTGTCGCGACTAAACACCATGTGTTCACGGGCTGGCAAGTCGCCGAGTTCTACAAGTCCGGCATCGAGCCAGTTTTGATACGGAGCCGCTTCGCTCAGTTGTTGCTTTATCTCATCATCTTCAACGATCCGACCAAGTTCAGTATCGATCAACAGCATTCGCCCTGGCTGCAACCGCCCTTTACGAACAATTTTCGCTTGATCAATGTCGACAACTCCAACTTCGCTCGCCATGATCACGATGTCATCGTCGGTTACCCAGTAACGACTTGGTCGAAGTCCGTTGCGATCGAGTACCGCGCCGATCAGAGTTCCGTCAGTAAATGCAATACATGCTGGGCCATCCCACGGTTCCATCAGCGAGGCATGAAAACGATAGAAGGCGCGCTTTTGTGCATTCATTGTTTTGTTGTTTTCCCACGCTTCAGGAATCATCATCATCACTGCATGCGGCAAACTTCGCCCGCCCAAGTGCAGCAACTCGAGCACTTCATCGAAACTTGCAGAGTCACTGCCACCCATCGCGCAAATTGGAAACGCTCGCTCAAGCCCAGGAAGCAAGTTGCTGCTCAACATCGACTCCCGAGTTCTCATCCAGTTGCGATTGCCCTGCACCGTATTGATCTCGCCGTTATGGGCAATAAATCGATAAGGATGCGCAAGCGGCCACGAAGGAAATGTGTTTGTGGAGAAACGACTATGCACCAAGGCGATTGCCGACTCAATGCGCGTGTCAGTGAGATCTGGAAAAAACATTGCCAACTGAGGCGTTGTCAACATGCCTTTATAGATGAGTGTGCGGCTCGACAATGACGGAAAGTACGTCTGCAACTCTGGTGGCAGTTCGTGCTCGATGCGTTTGCGAGCAATAAACAACTTGCGATCCAACTCAACCTCTCGCGCACCTTCCTTGTCTGCAATAAATATCTGCGAAAATGCTGGCATCACGTCTCGAGCGCTCTTGCCAAGACAACTTGGATCAACCGGCACCTCACGCCAGCCCAATACATCAAGCTCTTGCTCAGCAATAATTCGTTCAACTTCAACGACTGCTGCGTCACGAAGCTTTTTATCAGTCGGCAAAAAGGCAATGCCAACCCCGTAACCGCCTACAGCCGGCAAAACAAAGCCAACAACTTCCGACAAAAATTGATGAGGAACCTGAATCAGTACTCCAGCACCATCGCCAGTCTCGACTTCTGAACCTGTGGCACCGCGATGTTCCATGCTGCAGAGTGCGCCAATACCCATTGCCACGATGTCGTGAGATTTGCGACCCTTAATGTCCACGACAAACGAGACGCCGCATGCGTCATGTTCAAAGCGTGGGTCATACAAACCGCTTGCAAGCGGCATTGAGCGTTGCATCGTCGTGTCCTATTTCCTTGTAGGTGCAGTTCAACTGAATTCAGTGTGAACTTTTTGCAGATTGCAATAATGGAATCCGCAGGGACGACGCTGGCCCGTGACAAAACTCTAGCGACTAATCAGCGAAACAAACTGCCCGAAGCAAAATTAGGTGGGCGCTTTTCAAAGTGCGACATCACTGCTTCGGCCTGGTTTGCTGTGCCAATCAACTGACCAATCGTTGTCCGTTCGGCTGCAAACTGTTCGGCTGCGCCAGTATTTGCCAGCAAGTTAATGAGTTTTTTGGCTCCTCGCACCGCCTCCGGGCTGCGACCAGCAATTTCCTTGGCCAGTGTCATTGCGTCTGCGTGCACAGATTCTGAAAGTCGAGTGACAAGACCCATTTCGTAACCCTCTCGACCACTAAACACTCGAGCCGTAAACACCAAATCTTTCACGATGTCGGGTCTTGCGAGCCGACTCAACATCAACGTGCCCGTCATGTCGGGAATCAGACCCCAGTGCACTTCGCGCACAGAGAGTTGCGTGTCTGGATGCACGATGCGAATGTCACAACCAAGTGCGATCTGAATGCCGCCTCCAAGTGCATGACCATGCACTGCCGCAATAACCGGCACGGGCACTTCCTGCCACACCCAACACACTTGTTGGGCCATATGTGTGATGCGACCATTCACCATCGCGCCCGCATTCATGTCGGATTTTTTGTCAGTTTTTTTGTCAGTTTTTTTGTCAGCTGCATTTGCTTGTGCACCAGCCTCGGCCATCTGCGCAAACGACGAAAAATCGAGGCCCGCGCAAAACGATGCACCGTCCCCCGACAGCACGACAACACGTAAGTCATCCAATGTCTTGAGATATTCTCCAGCGGCGTTCAGCGAAGTGAACATTGCGTTGTCGAGAGCGTTGCGCTTGTCGGCGCGATTCATCTTCACATCGGCAATGCCATCAACCACCGAAATCGTGACCCGATCATCAACTACCCCAGGCACATCTACTCGTTGTGCTGCGCTCATTACATACCCCTTTGCCAAGTCGTGTATCTCTATCGTTGCATGGCACACTAGATGCCATGCAACTGAACCTCTCCTCCGAAGAAGTCCTTACATCCACCCGCAGCGTGCGCAAACGCCTCGACTTTGATAAACCCGTAGAGCGCAAAATTGTTGAAGAATGTCTCGAAATTGCTCTTCAGGCACCAACGGGCGGCAATAGCCAAGGATGGCATTGGATCATCGTTGAAGACGCGGCAAAGAAAAAAGCACTTGCCGACATCTATCGCGCCAACTGGGCCATCTACGCGACACTCCCAAGCGGCAAACCTCGCGGCGATGTCCGCGACGAGCAACTTCCTAAAGTACGCGGCTCGGCATCATTTTTGGCAGAAAATTTCGAAAAAGCACCGATGCTCATGATTCCGTGCATCGAGGGTCGTCTCGATAATCTCGATGTTTTTAGTGGCGCCGGTGCCTGGGGCTCGCTCTTGCCTGCCGTATGGAGTTTTATGCTCGCACTCCGCGGACGTGGAATGGGTTCGGCCTGGACAACAATCCACCTCATGATGGACGGCGAGAAAAAGGCTGCAGAGCTACTTGGTATTCCCTACGACAAAATTACGCAGGGCGGATTGTTCCCGATTGCGTACACCATCGGCACCGAGTTCAAGCCCGCCAACCGACTGCCACTTGAAAAAGTGCTGCACTGGGACAAGTGGTAACGAATTAGTCAACGAGTCGTAAACCTGTCGGCGAAATAGAAGCCGGCACCGAAGGCAACTCAACAACAAAGTTTGTGCGATGTGCAGGAAACACGTGATGTGAAACCAGCACTGCATGTCCTTCCTCGTTCTTTGTGACACGATCACAATGCAACACAGGTGACCCAACAGGAATTTCGAGCAACCTTGCTTCAACAGCCGTTGCTGCATCTGCACCAATTGTTTGTGTCGCCCCACCAAGCGCCACATTGAGCAAATCATAAAATGAATTTGTCTCAACGTCGTGACGAGACAAGTGCTTGCCAAGTTCAAATGAACACCACACGGTCACGACCGCAAACGGTTCGTCGGCCGCCATGTTGATGCGCTTGACGCGCAGCACCTGATCGCAGTCGAGTGTTTTAGCAATGTTGCGTGAAGCCTTTTCAAATGCAAACTCAATGATGTGGCGAGTTGGTGTCATGCCGCTTGCCGACATTTGCTCCTCAATGGTTCCCAATCTGCCGAGCGTCTGCGATATCGGATCGCTGGCCACAAACCAGCCAAACCCTTGCCGCGCACTGACGATGCCTTCTTCGCGCAGTAATTCGAGAGCCCTGCGCACAGTCACTCGACTGACCGCAAATTCACGGCTCAGTTCTGACTCACTTGGCAGTAATCGCCCAGCCAAAAAATGGCCCACATTGATTCGCTCTCGCAGCGATGCTGCTATGACTTGATACCGAATGCTTCGCACTTGTACTATACTTGTATACATGGCCGCAAAAAGCAAGCCAATATTCAAAGAATTGAGAGGATTATCGACATGACTATCGACATGACTGCAACAGCAGGAACCCCAATAGAACTCGTCAATAGCGTCTACGCATCACTTGAAGGAAACGTGGCAATAGGACGAAAACGACTCGGACGCAACCTCACACTCACCGAAAAGATTTTGATCAATCATCTCTCCGACCCAAAAAAACAAGAGATGGAACGAGGACGTAGTTATGCAGACTTCGCTCCTGATCGTGTTGCGATGCAAGATGCAACAGCACAGATGGCACTATTGCAATTTATGACTGCTGGTCTTCCAACTACTGCTGTGCCTTCAACGGTGCATTGCGATCATTTGATTTCGGCAAAAGTCGGTGCGCGCATCGACATGGGTGTTGCAATCGACACCAACAAAGAGGTGTACGACTTCTTGCAAAGTGTTTCAGCAAAATATGGCATTGGTTTTTGGGGCCCAGGCAGCGGCATCATCCACCAAGTTGTGCTCGAGCACTACGCCTTCCCCGGTGGAATGATGATCGGCACCGACAGCCACACGCCAAATGCAGGTGGTCTCGGCATGGTTGCAATCGGAGTCGGCGGTGCTGATGCGGTCGACGTGATGACTGGTTTCCCATTCAATGTTCGTTGGCCAAAAGTAATTGGAGTGAAACTCACGGGAAAACTTTCTGGTTGGTCGAGTCCGAAAGATGTCATTCTTGAAGTCGCACGCGTGCTCACCGTCGAAGGCGGCACTGGCGCAATTGTCGAATACTTCGGAGATGGTGCCGACACCATTTCAGCAACCGGCAAAGCAACTATTTGCAACATGGGTGCCGAGATTGGCGCAACGTGTTCGGTGTTTCCATACGACGCAAACATGTCGGCTTACTTGCAGGCCACAGGCCGCACCGACATCGCCAAGGCCGCCGACAGTGTTGCAACAAACCTGCGCGCGGATGAGAACGCAACCTACGACCAAACCATCGTGATCGATTTGTCTTCACTGAGACCCCTCATCAATGGCCCGCACTCTCCAGACCGCGCCCACAAGATCGGCAAAGATATTGGTGCTGCAGCAACGGCAAACGAGTGGCCACTCGATATCTCATCGGCCCTGATCGGTAGTTGCACCAACTCTTCTTACGAAGACATCACGCGTGCCGCATCAGTTGCACGACAAGCAAGTGCTCATGGTCTCAAAGCAAAAGTTGAGCTGCTGATCACTCCAGGCTCAGAGCAAATTCGAGCGACAATCGAACGAGATGGACTTCTCGCCGATCTCGAAGCGATTGGCGCAACAGTTTTGGCCAACGCGTGTGGTCCGTGCATTGGTCAATGGGACAGATCAAAGGAAGTAACGAGCAAACCGAACACCATTGTCAACTCATTTAACCGCAATTTTCCTAAGCGCAACGACGGCTCGGCCAACACACTGAGTTTTGTGACAAGTCCCGACACGGTCATTGCACTCGCGCTTGCGGGTCGCCTCGACTTTGACCCAACGACCGACACATTGACAGCACCCGATGGCACCCAAGTCAAGCTCGAGATTCCCCAAGGCGAAGTGTTGCCAAAGGCCGGTTACGACGCAGGCAACGACACGTTTATTGCCCCACCCGCAGACGGCTCCGATGTGCAAGTCAGCGTGAGTCCAACAAGTGATCGATTGCAATTGCTCGAGCCATTTGCAAAATGGAATGGCAACGACTTTCTCGGTATGCCCATTCTCATGAAAGCCAAAGGCAAATGCACCACCGACCATATTTCGGCTGCTGGCAAGTGGCTCACCTATCGCGGACACCTACAAAACATTTGTGGCAACTTGTTCGCAGGTGTTGTCAACGCATACAACGATGTTGTTGGTGAAGGCATCGACATGATCGATGGGCAAACTCGCACCTTCCCAGAAATTGCCCGCCACTATGGCGACAACGAAGTGCAATGGACTGCAATTGGCGATCAAAACTATGGAGAGGGCTCAAGTCGTGAGCATGCTGCGATGGAGCCTCGCTACCGCGGTGCTGTTGTTATTTTTGCTCGATCGTTCGCCCGCATTGCCGAAACCAACCTCAAAAAGCAAGGCATCGTGCCGCTCACATTTGCCGACCCAGCGATGTATGACATGATCAGCGAACTTGACACCATCACGGTGCGCGACATGCCACCCAAGCCAGATCAGCCAGTTCGCTGTTACCTCAATCAACGCGGCGGAGACCAGATTGAGTTTCAGGCTCTCCACACATTTAGCAAGGAGCAAGTCGAGTGGTTTAAGGCCGGCAGCGCGCTCAACGTTGTGCGTAAAAAAGTAGAGAGTGCGGCGAAGGCAGCAGCAAAAGCTGCTGAGGCTGCTGCAAAAACAAAATAGACCAACTACTGTTCGAGCGTGGAGAGTCTTGCTCGTCTCGTAGCGATCATTCTTGGTTCTGCACTTGTTGCAGGAATAATTGCGGTCGTGTTGTGGCGCAAACCTCCGCGCAACTTCAGTGCTCGCGCATTTTCCACTGTGTTGATGATTCCTGTGATGTGCATCGGAATTATTCTCGCCACTCTCTCGGTAGGTATCGGCGTGCGCATGTTGGGAGTTGCAATTTTTATTGCAGCAGTGATGGCCGTCAAGTCACTACTCTCCAAAAAATAATTGCTACTAAACCACACCCGAGAAATGGGAAAGGCCCCACATTGCTGCGGGGCCTCTCAACCTAAGAATCCTGTGGCGGGGGAGCCACGTAATGGATTCTGTCGGGCAGGCTCTGGGGGGAGCCCACCGCGATATGTATCTAGTATGGCCTACCATTGGGTAAGCACGCAAGGCGAACGACATGATATCCCCTATCTATTTTTGAGATAGGTGAGCCACTTTTTGGCTATCCTGTGGCGTATGGAGATCCGCCACTTAGCCAGCCTGATCGCAATTGCCGATCATGGCTCGTTTTCAGGCGCTGCTCGTGCACTCGGAACCGTACAAAGCAATGTCTCGGCCCATATCTCCAGGCTCGAAAAAGACCTCGGAGTGTTGCTCGTCGAGCGCAATGGTGGGGCGCTTACCGACGAAGGTGTTGTGGTCGTCGAGCGCGCTCGGCGAATCATTCACGAACTCGAAGATATTGAAGCCGACATTCACTCGAGCGACACCGAAATTGAAGGTGAAACACGGCTTGGATGCATCGGAACTACCGGTCGTTGGCTGATGCCCCGCCTTCTTCCTGCTCTCAAAAAAGCACACCCGCTCGTGCGCGCCATCATCCATGAAGGCGGCACCTCCACTCTGATTCCTCGCGTGCTCAGTGGCGAACTCGACGCGGCCATCGTTCACTTCCCCGTCGACGACCCCGAACTCGTTCTTGAACCATTGTTTTCTGAAGACCTCGTGTTGCTCGTGCACGCAAAACATCGTTGGGCTTCGCTCGAGAGCATCGCCATTGCAGAACTTGTTACCGAACCACTTCTGCTCGCGCCACGCAACACCGCACTTCGACGAATCATTGATCGTGCAGCAGGCACACAACGGCTTGCATTTATACCTCAAGCGGAAATCGATGGTGTGCGTCTCTTGACATCGCTTGCTTTCGAAGGATTTGGACCCGCGATTGTGCCAGCCACTGCAATTCCGGGATGGCTCAAGGGCAACTTCGTGAGAGTTGCAATTCCCGAACTTCCTCGACGAGTGGTCGGCTGGGCATCGCGTCGCCGACCAATTCCAAATAAGTCAACTCGTGCCACGCTCGAAGTCACCAAGAATGTTGTAGCAAAAAGTGGCGACCGCCAACCAGGCGTCACCACGACTCTTGTTTCACCCAGCCAATCTTCGCCTACAGTCAAAGCGTGATTGGTGTGAGCAGCGAAGTGTCAACCTCGGTTCAACTGCAAAAAGCAGTCAAGGGCGCAGTGAGCGCCGACGTTCGGTTACTTGCAGAATCTCAACGCAATGTTGTCTGGGTCGAGATAGATCCATCCATTCACTACGGCGCACTCTCGGCAGAAGCGTCTGGAGTAATCGCCAATGCTGCCACAACCGCACTCAATCAACGCTTGCCATTGGTGTTGTCGATGGCATCGTCTGGTGCAGACATTTTGGGTGGCATCGATGCGTTGTTTGGCTGGGGTCAAGCAGCGCGCCGTGTAGCAATGTGCTCTGGCATCGTTCCTATCTTCACCATCGTGACCGGACCAGCCGTGAGTGGTCCAGCGCTGCTGATTGGTCTGAGCGACTTTGTGATCATGACCAAAGATTCGTATGCATTTGTGTCTGGCCCCACCATGGTTGCCGAATTTACCGGCATCACCATGACCAACGAAGAGCTGGGTGGCACTGACGCTCACTCTCGCCAAAGCGGAGTAGCAAGCTTGGTTGTAGACGATGTCGCGAGTGCGCTGATCGCCCTCGAACAACTCTTGTCATTCATTCCCGACAACGTCGACAGCGTTGCTTCACACATTGCAACAAACGACCCAGACGATCGCCTTACTCCAGAAGCCGGCACAGTCATTCCCGACACGGCGACAGGCAGTTATGACGTGCGTAAAGTGATCCGAGCAATAGCCGACGACGGCGACATGTTTGAGATACGCGAGCGTTGGGCTGCCAACGTCATTACCGCATTCATCACCATCAGTGGTGAATCTGTTGGAGTAGTTGCCAATCAGCCAATGGTGTTGGCTGGCACACTCGATATTCCAGCATCACAAAAAGCCGCGCGCTTTGTTTCATTCTGCGATGCGTTCAACATTCCTCTGCTCACCCTTGTCGACACCCCAGGTTTCTATCCTGGCAAAGATCTCGAGTGGCGCGGAATGATCCGCCATGGAGGCCAACTCGTCTTTGCTTATGCTCGAGCAACCGTGCCTCGTGTGTGCGTCATCTTGCGCAAGAGTTACGGTGGCGCCTACATCGTGATGGACTCCAAGGGCATGGGCAACGATTTGTGCATGGCGTGGCCAAGTGCCGAACTTGCCGTCATGGGTGCCGGGCAAGCCGCCGCGATTTTGCAACGTCGCTCAACTCCTGAAGAACGAGCAGCATTTGAAGCCGACTACACCGAGCGACTGCTCAATCCATATGTGGCAGCCGAGCGCGGCTACATCGATGCAGTAATTAACCCGGCAGATACACGACGTGAAATCTCGGCCGCATTTACGATGCTGCGCGACAAACGCGAGCGACTTCCTTCACGCAAGCACGACAACACGCCCCTATAGCGAAGCAACCGCTAAACTCGTGTTTGGGGACAGGAAGCTCCTCACCAAAATTGAAGGGAATCCAGATGGCTGAAACAATCACCATCATCGATGACCGAACAGGCAAGAAAGTTACTGTTCAAGTCAAAGATGGCGTCTTTGCCTCGTCGGCGCTACGTGAGCTCGATCCAAATCTTCGCATGTACGACCCAGCATTTTTGTCGACAGCAGCGTGCGCATCATCCATCACCTATCTCGATGGCGAAGCAGGTGTCCTGCGTTATCGCGGCTACCCAATCGAACAGCTTGCCGAACAATCAACTTTCCTTGAAGTTGCATACCTGCTGCTCAACGGCGAACTTCCAACAACTCAACAAGCAGAGAAATGGCAGTTTGACGTCACTCATCACACGATGATTCACGAAAACATGCGCAAACGCTTCGTTGACGGCTTCCATTACGACGCGCACCCAATGGGAATGTTTATTTCGGCTATTGCTGCTCTCGGCACTTTCTACGACGATTCCAAAAATATTTTCGACGAAGATGTACTCAACAAGCAGATTCTTCGACTTGTTGCCAAAGTACCGACCATTGCAGCAATGACTTATCGATTTTCATCTGGCTTGCCCTTCGTTTTGCCAAACAACTCGATGTCATACGCGCAGAACTTCCTCAACATGATGTACCGCACCGGTGACGACTACACAGTGCATCCGGCGCTTGCTCGCGCCATGGACGTGTTATTTATCTTGCACGCAGACCACGAGCAAAACTGTAGCACGACAGCCATGCGCGTAGTTGCCTCGGCAAATGCCGACCCATATTCTGCAACAGCTGCGGCAGCCGCAGCGCTATCAGGCCCACTGCATGGAGGTGCCAATGAAGCCGTGATTCACATGCTCAACGAGATCGGTGATGTTAAAAACGTTTCTGCTTTTGTTGAGCAAGTAAAGAATGGCGATGACCGACTCATGGGTTTTGGTCACCGCGTCTACAAAAACTTTGATCCACGTGCGACCATCCTCAAGAAGGCCGCGTACGACGTTTTTGAAGTAACGGGCAGAAACCCACTTCTTGATGTGGCACTCAAACTCGAAGAAGTCGCACTCAACGACGAATACTTCATCTCACGCAAGTTGTACCCAAACGTCGACTTCTACTCTGGTCTGATTTACCAGGCACTTGGCTTCCCTGTCGAGATGTTTACGGTGCTGTTTGCCATCCCTCGCACGGTTGGCTGGCTCGCACACATGTCCGAGTTGCTCAAAGACAAAGAACAAAAGATCAGCCGCCCTCGCCAGTGGTACACCGGCGTCGACGAGCGCAATTATGTGGAGATGAACAAGCGCTAATTTGCGCTGATATCAATCACGATTTTGCCAATGTTGGCATTTGATTCCATGTGCGTATGTCCTTGGGCAATATCCACAAATGCATATCGCCTGTCGATCACTGGATTGATCGCCCCAGACTCAAACAACGGCAAAACCTCGCTAGCAAAGCGCTGGCTTATGGCAATCTTTTCTTCAAGCGGACGCGCGCGCAAAACGGTTCCCGATAATTTGGCGCGCTTGCCCATCATCGCACCGAGATTGAACGAGATGTTTCCGCCGGCCATGACACCCACTTGCACAATGTGACCCTTGAGGGCAAGACATGCGACGTTGCGGTCCACATAGTCGCCACCGATCACGTCGAGCACCGCGTCTACGCCACGACCACCAGTCGCCACCTTCACGGCATCCACGAAATCTTCGGTCTTGTAGTCAACAACTACATCTGCGCCAAGTGCCCTGCATGCATCCACCTTGTTTGTTGAACATGTAGCAATCACGCGCGCACCAATTGCTTTGCAAATCTGTATTGCTGCGGTGCCCACACCCGAGGCCGCAGCATGCACAAGCGCCCAACGACCGTTCGTCAATCCGCCCTGCACGACAAGTGCATCCCATGCAGTGATAAACACTTCGGGGATAGCAGCAGCATCAGCGAGTGAAACATTTGCTGGTATGCGCATTGCCTGACGCTCATGAATCACCAATTGTTCGGCATATGCACCGCCACTCACTATTCCCATGACCTCGTCACCCAATTTCCATGCGCGCACTCGTGAGCCAAGACCAATCACGGTTCCAGAAAATTCCATTCCGGGCACATCGTGCGTATCGGGAAACGGGTTTGGATAAAAGCCCATTCGTTGCAGCAAGTCGGCGCGATTAAGACTTGTTGCACGTACTCGCACAAGCACTTCTTCGGGGCCAGGTGTAGGTGCGTCGATGTCTTCAAATGTCAATACCTCGACACCACCGTGACTTCGCAATACAACTGCGCGCATAATTCGATCTACGCCATGGACTTTTGAAGACGGCGGTCAAGAGTCTCAAGAAACTCTTCGGTCGTCTGCCATGGAGCCGTGTTGCCGCCGACGAGTAGCGACAAGTCTTTTGTCATCTCGCCCGCTTCAACAGCCTCTACACACACCTTTTCTACTGTGCGAGCAAAGTCGATAACGGCGGGTGTGTTGTCGAGTTTGCCACGATGCTCCAACCCGCGTGTCCACGCAAAGATTGATGCAATCGGGTTGGTCGAAGTCTTTTTACCAGCCTGGTGATCACGATAGTGACGAGTAACTGTGCCGTGTGCGGCTTCCGACTCCATCACGCGACCATCAGGCGTTGTCAGTACCGATGTCATTAAACCAAGCGAACCAAAACCCTGCGCGACGATATCTGACTGCACATCGCCGTCATAGTTCTTGCACGCCCACACATAGCCGCCTTCCCACCTCAACATGCATGCAACCATGTCGTCGATCAGGCGGTGCTCGTAGGTAAGACCTGCTGCATCAAATTGTGTTTTGAATTCTGAAACAAAAACTTCTTCAAACAAGTCCTTGAATCTGCCGTCGTATGCCTTCAAGATTGTGTTCTTTGTGCTGAGGAACAATGGATAGTTGCGCTGCAACGAATAGTTCATGGTTGCTCGTGCAAAATTGCGAATCGATTCGTCAAAGTTATACATGCCCATCACCACACCAGAACCGGTGAAGTCGGCAACCTTCATCTCAATCGGCTTGCTTCCATCTTTTGGCACATACGTCATCGTCACTGTGCCCTCACCAGGAATACGAAAGTCGGTGGCCTTGTACTGATCGCCGTGAGCATGACGCCCAATCACGATCGGCTTTGTCCAGCCCGGCACCAACTTGGGAATGTTGTTGCAAATAATCGGTTCGCGAAACACCACACCGTCCAGAATGTTGCGAATAGTTCCGTTTGGCGACTTCCACATCTGCTTCAAATTAAATTCTTCGACGCGAGCTTCGTCGGGTGTGATGGTGGCGCACTTAATGCCAACTCCGTGCTTCAAAATGGCATGTGCTGAATCAATCGTAACCTGATCATTCGTTGCATCGCGATGCTCAATCCCTAAGTCGTAGTACTCGAGGTTGATGTCGAGATACGGCAGGATCAATCGATCTTTGATGAACTTCCACATGATGCGCGTCATTTCGTCGCCATCGAGTTCGACTACGGGATTGAGAACCTTGATTTTTGCGGCCATGAGGGGGCTCCAACTTGTTGATCCGAATGCGACCGGAACTTATATCCGACTTCTAGAGAATACCCCCACAACAGTGTCGCCACAGGCTTGGCGTTGTTTCAACACGGCGATGACGCACTGCAACCACCTACCATTATAAAAATGGATTTTGAGTGGGCCCCCGAACACGTTGCATTGCGCACGCGCGCACGCGAAATTGCCCAAGATGCTGTCAATCGTTACGGCCGGTTTAACGACACGTGGATGAATGGTTACTCCAAAGAATTTTCGGCCGAACTCGGTGCACTCGGATGGATAGGGATGACTTGGCCAACCGAGTTTGGCGGAGGTGGCCGCCCTGCCATCGAGCGTTTGATCATTGCCGAAGAAATGATTTCGGCCGGTGCACCAATTGCTGCATCATGGTTTGCCGACCGACAAATGGGACCATCCCTGATTGCTTATGGTTCGAAACAGCAGCAAGATGAGTTTTTACCAAAGATGCTTGCGGGCAAAACCACCTGGTGCATCGGTATGAGCGAGCCAAATGCTGGCAGCGACTTAGCCTCGCTCAAAACATTTGCCCACGACGACGGTGACGAGTGGGTCATCAATGGCCAAAAGATCTGGACAAGCTTCGGCGAGGTGGCTGACTACTGCTACTTAATCTGTCGCACCAGCACTGACGGACCACCTCATGCAGGTATCAGCGAAATTATCGTGCCAATGAATATTCCAGGCATCGACATCAGGCCGATCAAGGACATGACGACGAATAGTCATTTTTGCGAAGTTTTCTATACCGATGTTCGCGTGCCAAAGGCAAACTTGGTCGGTGTGCAAGGCGGCGCATTTGCACAAACCATGCGCCAACTCGAACACGAGCGCGGAGGAATCGACCGACTTGTGTCGAACAAGGCTCTCTACGACATGGCGCTCAAGCGAGCCGACACAACCAACAAGGTCGTGCGTCAAGAAATCGCCAATATCGAAATCGGTTACCGCATTGGTCGCATTCTGGTGATTCGCGAAACTCTGCGCCAAGCACCAGCAGGTTTCTCGGCTGCAACAAAATGTTTTTGCACCGAACTTGAAACACGAATTTCCAATTTTGTATTCAACACGCTTGGCATGGACGCAACAATGTGGAATGACGTCACCCAAGGCCTTGCCTATGCTTCTGGGTACACGATCATGGGCGGCACTTCCAATGTGATGCGCAATATTTTGGGCGAGCGCGTACTGGGACTACCCAAAGAACCGCCCGCCACGATTTTGAAATCTGCCCGCAACTAGAGTTTGCCCATGCACCCGATCGAACTCTCATCCAAAGTCATCGACTCCGGCATCGTTGACGAGCCACTCAATCGAGTCACGAACGAAATCACCGAACTCGCAACAGACCTTGCCATCGTCGAGAGTTTCAGCCACTCAGTTGTGTGGGACACCGGCGACGGACTGATGTGTTTCGATGCATCAGGCGCAGGTAGCGGTGAATCAGTCGTGCAATCCATTCGTACCTGGCGCACATCACCCATCTCCACTCTTGTCTACACACACGGTCATGCCGATCATGTTGGCGGCAGTTTCGCTTTTGCCAACGATGCTGTTTCACAAGGCGCACCAACTCCCCACGTGATTGGCCACGAAAATGTCGTTAAGCGCATCGATCGTTACACCACTACCAACGAATGGAATTTGCGCATCAATCAACGTCAATTCGGTGGCATCAAGTCGGACATGAGGCCTAACACGGGCAACCTCAGTGCAGCACTCTCACTTGGCGAAAATGCACACCAATTTCTTCCGCTTGCAACTCTGCGACCCGACGAATCATTTTCTGATCAACTCATCATTCAGGCAGGCAACACGACGGTCGAGTTTCACCACGCTCGAGGCGAAACAGACGATCATCTATGGGGTTGGATACCTGAAAAGAAGTGGCTCTTCACTGGCGACTTCGTGATCTGGAATTACCCCAATGCTGGCAACCCTCAAAAAGTGCAGCGCTACGCACTCGAGTGGGCAACGGCATTGCGACGCATGATTGCCCAAGGACCAGAGTTGCTACTACCAGCCCACGGCTTACCAATTGAGGGCAAAAAGCGCATCGCCACCGTGCTTGACGACATAGCGACTTCGCTCGAAACTCTGGTTTCCCAAGTGGTCCTGATGATGAACGAGGGTGAAACTCTCGACACCATTATTCACTCAGTCAAAGTTCCGCAACACATTCTCGACAAGCCATACATGCGCCCGTTTTATGACGAGCCAGAATTTGTGGTTCGCAATATTTGGCGACTGTATGGCGGGTGGTGGGACGGAGCGGCATCACGACTCAAGCCAGCACCCGATGCTGTTGTGGCCCAAGAACTCGCCCATCTCGCAGGCGGCGCACATGTATTGATGCAGCGTGCGCTCGAGTTGTCAGAGACCGATCTACGCCTCGCATGCCATTTGGCCGACCTTGCAGGTTGGGCCGCCCCAGACGATGCATCTGTGCATGGCGATCGGGCGACTATTTATGACAAACGCCGCCGTAGCGAGATTTCGCTGATGAGCAAAGGAATCTACAAGGCCGCAGCTCGTGAGTCTGAGGCCATTGTCAAGAATGCCGGTGCTTGACAGCCAAAGCACAACAAAAATTATTTTCTAGATCTCTAGTGGGCGCGACGGGACTCGAACCCGGGACCCCTACCATGTCGAGGTAGTGCTCTAACCAACTGAGCTACGCGCCCTTACTTACGTAAAAGCCTACCCGTTTTAGGCGACGACCCGCAATCGCAAACTCACTTCATTGGCCATTAAACGCCCAGCACGAGTCAGCACAAGCCTGTCACCCACTTGCGTAATTAAGTCGCTCATCAGTTCTCGATCTTGCATGCTCAGTGCGTTTAGTGGCACGCCATCGCGCACTCGCACAAGCAACTGCAATGCTTCAAGTTTGCGCGTCTCGCTGTCGAGCATCTCGCTTGATGATTCAGGAATTTCGCCTGCATTGACCATCTCGATGTAGCGGTCTGGCGTGCGCACATTCCACCAGCGGCGACCATCTTTGTGGGCGTGCGCAGCACAACCAAAACCGTCATAATTGCCCTGCAGCCAATACAAATAGTTGTGCTTGCATTCGTGACCAGGTTTTGCCCAGTTTGAAATCTCGTAATTGGCTAGTCCGCTCTTTGCAAATACTTCATCGACAAGTTCGTACTTGTCGGCTTGATCGTCGTTGTCGGGGTGTCGCTCTGGCTGTGTGGCAAGAGGTGTGTTGGCTTCAACGGTGAGACCGTATGCCGAAACATGGGGTGGATCTAGAGCCACAACATCAGACACTGTGGTGCGCCAGTCGACGACCGTTTCGCCTGCAGCACCATAAATAATGTCGAGATTAAATGTCTCAAACCCTGCTTCGCGCACATATGCAACCGACCGGCGCACACTTTCTGGGTCGTGCGTGCGCCCCAACGCAGCCAACACATGCGGCACAGTCGACTGCACACCAATCGAAATTCGATTAACTCCACCTTCTCGATATGTGCGCATCATTTGAAGAGTGATGTTGTCGGGGTTGCATTCAACAGTCACTTCGGCATGAGGCGCCAGTGGAATTTCTCGGATTACTGCAACCAGCTCTTCGGCCGGCACCATGCTTGGCGTGCCGCCGCCCACAAACACACTTGTTGCGGGAAGCATCCCCTGAGCCACGACGGTGTTGATATGAATGCGCATTGCGCGCAAATATTCACCCGTCAAATGATGGCGGTCGGTAAATGTTGCGAATGCGCAGTAGTCACACCGTTTAGAGCAAAACGGAATATGCAGATAGACACCGTGGGATGAAGCGTCGAGTTGCATTGGGTGGTATTGAACTACGAGGCGCTAGCAGGTGGCACAAACAGCAAGTCGAGTTCGGCCAGTTTCGTGCCCACGTCGTCGATGCTCACGTCGAGCATCACAGCAATTGCCCGTGTGTCGTTGGCACGAACAGTAATCACTTTGCCGTTGAAGTCTTGTCGTTGCACCTGGATCATTCGCAAAAGACGCTCGAGCATCTTGAATTGATCACCTTCACGCGAAGACAATTTGGCAACATCGATGCGCAACTTCTTTGGCGCAGCAGTTCCTGGCTGTGCAGTATCTTCACGTTGCTTATCACGCGGCAACAACTGATCTACCGTCACACCATAGAAGCGCGCAAGACGTTCGAGCCGCAACACACTTATTACACGCTCTCCACGCTCATATGCGCCCATTACCGACGCTTTAAACTCTTGTTGAGTAGACGTCTCAACTTCATTAAGTGACATATTCTTTTGCTGACGAATACTGCGCAAGCGCTCGCCTACCAAGCGTGCATATGACTGTTCGTCAAGTGGGTCATTTGCTGGCGTATTCACATTTCACCCCTTCGACATCGAGTCATCAACGCACCTGCAACTATTGCAGCAGTTTCAGCCCTCAACACGGATTCCCCGAGCGAAACTCGACTGACTGACCCATCGAGTTCATCTGGAGCAAAACCGCCTTCAGGTCCAACGACAATTGTGCGATGCACGGCCGCAACCTCGACTCCGCCTGGTTCCGCAAATGCAACCTCAGTGCGTGAAGCCAAATCTGCGAGTTGAGTAACCGGATGCACTACGGGGAGCCAGACTCTTCGACTTTGCATCGAAGCCTCATTCGCTACTCGTTGCAATCTGCCTGTTTGCTTTTGTGCTTTAGCCGCATCCCAACGAACAACCGACCGAACTGTTGGCGCGAGTGGAATAATTTCGTCGATTCCAAGTTCTGTGAGTTTTTGCACAATAAGTTCTGGCTTTTCACCCTTGACTGGAGCAAACGCAATACACAATTTCCACTTTGGTGGCTCCACCACAAACAACTCACTTGTCGCGCGAACGTCACCGTCTTTGGTGATTGTCGCCGTAATCCACGCACCGAGACCATTGCTCACTGTAATTTGATCAGTTGATTTGACTCTGAGCACCTTGAGCAGATGATGCTGATCATCGTCACTCAAGAACGGTGCATCTAATGACTGCACAAATACATGAGCAGCACTTCGACGCAGTGTTTCGATCACAAAAATGCTGACTTGATTTTGGACTTCAACTTAGATTCTGTTTGCGTTACATGTTCTCCGCGGGCCTCGGCAAACCGAGTCAGCAGATCGCGCTCTGCATCACTGAGTTTGGTTGGCACAGCAATCACGATTTGGGCACGCAGATTTCCTCGACCTTTGTTGCGGCCACCCTGATGGAGATGCGGCACACCTCGACCCTTCAACAGAAACTCGCGACCTTGCTGCACGCCAGGCGGAATTACCAGATCTTCGTCACCATCAAGTGTGCTCAACACCACGTGTGTTCCAAGTGTTGCCTGCGCTATCGAAATAACAACGTCGGTGACCAGATCGTTCTCTTCGCGTCGATAGGTGTCGTGCTCGGCAACGCGTACATGCACATACAAATCTCCAGCGCCACCACCGCGCACACCCACTGCACCCCGCCCACTGACGCGCAATGTTTGGCCGGTGTCGATGCCGGCAGGCACTTCCACCGTATGTTCAACATCTTTGACAATGCGACCATCGCCCCTGCACGGGGCACATGGTGCATCAATGATTTGGCCCATTCCACTGCATCGACCGCACGGCGCCGCAGTCACCATTTGGCCAAGCATGCTTTGACGCACACGACGCACTTGTCCTGCCCCGCCACAGTCTGTACATGTTTTAGCTGAAGTTCCCTTTTTCGCTCCGCTGCCTTCGCATTCGTCGCAGCGAATTGCAGAGCGCATCTTTACTTCTGTGGTGCAACCAAACACTGCATCTTCAAACGAAACATCAGCGACAACTTCTACGTCTTGACCGCGCGGTGGACCGGCTTGCTGTCGTTGTCCACCCCGTCCATTGCCGGCACCAAATGGTGAACCGCCACCAAAGAATGCTTCAAAGATGTCACCAAAACCGCCAGCACTACCGCCGCCAAATGGATCGCCAGCATTACCCCGACCACCGACACCAGCCTCGCCAAACTGGTCGTACCTTGCGCGCTTGTCCGAGTCTGACAACACTTCATACGCATGCGACACTTCTTTAAATTTTGATTCTGCTTCTGCGTTGCCGGGGTTGGCATCTGGGTGTAATTCACGCGCACGTTTGCGATAGGCGCGCTTTATTTCGTCGGCATCAGCGCCACGCGAGACGCCAAGCAGTTCATAAAAATCAGTAGACATAAAACGGTCAGCCTTCAGTGAGCCTGCGGCCAAGTCGCTCGCCAACAATTTCTACTGTTGCAAGCGCCTGCGGATAATTCATGCGAGTTGGCCCCAACACTCCGACCGTGCCAAGCGTGGCACCATCTACCACTACGGGTGAAAGCACCAACGAACATGTAGCAAGGGGTTCGACACCGTGTTCGGTGCCGATTGCAACCGACAAACCGCGGTTGAGCATGTCGCGCACAAGCGACACAACGACATATTGCTGTTCGAGTGTGTGTAGCACCGAGCGCACGATCTCTACAGCGTCAAAAGCTTGTGCCATTGCCGATGCCCCGCCGACAAACACCGACTCATCAACCCGTCGACCGTTCATTGCGCGCACAACTTGTGCCGCAAGTGCATCGACAATCACATCGCCCGATGTCATGAGCGGAAGAGATGCGCCGAGTGCTTTACCGATCATGATTCGGCTCAACGCATGCGTTGCGGCCGATGTTTGATCGTCGGTGATTGACGCACTGAGTTCGATCGGTTCGCTTTCAACGACGCCGTTTGACAACACAACAACGACCATTGCCATGTGCGCACTTAAGCCAACGAGTTGCACAGAGCGAACTACAGCGACTTCGGCCTTTGGGCCCATCACCACTGCTGCATAGTTGGTCATTTCGGCAAGCAACGTGCTGGTGCGTTGCAACGTTTCTTCCAAACGTCCGTGCGCAGTATCAAAGAATTGTCCGATGCGATCTTGCGCTGCGAGCTCAAGCGTGCCCGAAGGCGTGAGGTGGTCGACAAAAAAACGGTAACCCTTGTCGGTAGGAATACGCCCAGCCGATGTATGGGGTTGAGCCAGATACCCCTCTTGTTCGAGGAAACTCATGTCGTTGCGTACTGTGGCAGACGAAACGTGTACGCCAGCACTATTCGCGATATGCGACGACCCCACCGGTTGAGCCGTAGAGACGTACTCCTCCACTACAGCGCGGAGAATGGCTGTTTTGCGGTCATCAAGCATTGCCATCAGGCTACCGAGACACGGTGCGCCTAGTGATGCGCCTGTTCACTTGCCCGACACCGACTTGTAGCGATCGAGAGAAATTTGGCGCTCAACCGCGTGGTCCACAATCGGTTCGATATACGGATTGAGCATGCCCTGGGTCCACGGCGCATGGACGACATCATTGCCAAGTTCACGCAACTCAGGAATCCACTGACGCACATATAAACCTTGCGGATCAAAGCGTTCTCCCTGAGAAATCGGGTTGAATATCCGAAAGTAGGGAGATGCGTCGGTGCCAGTGCCAGCAGTCCACTGCCAACCGTGATTGTTGGACGCGATGTCGCCGTCGACAAGATGACGCATAAAAAACTTGGCGCCCCATTGCCATGGAAGATGCAGATCTTTCACCAAGAAACTCGCAACGATCATTCGCACACGGTTGTGCATCCACCCAGTTGCAAGCATTTGCTTCATGCCGGCATCGACGATTGGAAAACCGGTTTCGCCTTTGCACCATGCCTCAAATCGAGTCACTGCATCGGCACCAGTGTCGTGCGTCATGTTGTTCATTTTCAATTGCAAGTTTTCCCACACCGTGCGCGGTTGATGAAAAAGTACATCGGCATAAAATTCGCGCCAACACAACTCGCTGCGAAAAACAGAATGAGATTTTGAGTCGCCAAGTTCGGCTAACAATGATCGCGGATGCACGATGCCGAATCGCAAGTACGGCGACAACTGACTCGTGCCATTGATGTCCGGATTGTTGCGAGTCTCGGCATAACCGTTCAGTGCCGAATCACGAAATGTTTCCCACACCTGCCATGCAGCATCTTGTCCTGCTGGTGGCAGTTGAGCATTGCATTCTGGTTCTGCAGGCAGATCTTCGGATGCCACAGTTGGCGCACCGTGCCACGTCACTTTGGGCTGTGGCAATGGAGCCGACCAACCTTGTGACAACCAAATCTTGGAGAAGGGTGTGAAGACCGCATACGGAGTGTTGTCTGCTTTGCGCACAACGCCAGGATTTACCGCATACGCAGAGCCAACGCTGCGCAACTCTGCCCCAACTGTGCGCAGTGCTGCGTCAACGTGCGCATCTCGAGCCTGACCGTACGGAGCAAAATCTTTTGCGGCAAATACTTGGGTCGCACCCACCTCTTTGGCTACGGCAGAAACCACATCGACCGGATTGCCTGTGCGCACCACCAACGCACCGCCCATCGAGTCGTTTAACTTGTGCAAGTTGCGCAACAGAAATACGAGACGCGGCGCACCAGAACGCTCAAAAAATAGCGGATCAATAACAAACAGCGGCGTCACGCTCCCCGCACGTGCAGCCTCAACTAGAGCCTCGTTGTCCAAGAGACGCAAATCTCGCCGAAACCACATCACCGAGTTAGTTGCGATCGACACCACTTCTCCAAATCCACAAAAACATGTAGACACCAGTACAGACACCAATGATTCCGCCATAACCGAGCGACCACTGCACGCTGACTGCATCTGCCACCCAACCGGTAATCGGTCCGCCAATCGGTGTCGAGCCCAAGAATGCAACTGCACTGAGTGCGAGCATTCGCCCCCGCATGTCGGGCGGTGATTCATATTGAATGATCGAGTTAGCTGCAGAGATCATTGCGGCACCACCGCAGCCAAGTGGAATTGCCCACACAAACGCAACCCAAATATTTGGCGACCATGCCATGCCGATGTTTGCGCCGCCCAACAGCAACACATTTGTTGCCACCCACCGATACGTTGCACGATGCAATCGAGCGGTGAGTAATGCACCGATCAAACTTCCGATGCTGGTAACCGCCAACACCCAGCCGTAATACTTTGGATCACCCCACTCTTTGTCTGCAAGTTTTGGCAGTGACACGGAATAGTTGAAGGCGAATGTGCTGATCAAAGTAAATATGCTGAACAAGACGAGCAATCGCTCGTTGTGACGCACGAAACGCAAGCCGTCTCGCACAGGTGTGCCACCTGCCGGAAGCAACGGCGGCGAAAACATTTCCGATTTGCGCAAACCAGCAACTCCATACAACATCGCTGCATACGACACTCCGTTAATAACAAACAACCATCCTGTGCCCAATGGACCAACCAGGGCTGCCGCAAGGGCCGGACCAAAAATGCGCGAGCCCGTCATCACTGCAGTATTCAGACTCATCGCATTTGACATGTCTTGTTCGGGTACCAGTTCGGTCACGAGTCCGCGTCGTGCAGGGTTGTCAATCGCGCCAATAACACCAAGTGCACCAGTGAGCACAAACACGATTGGCATGTTGATAATGCCTGTGAGGTCACACACACCGAGCACAATGGCCTGCGATGCAAGCAAGGTTTGAGTGATGATCGTGGTGCGTTGACGGCTGTAGCGATCGGACAACGCTCCAGCCCATGCCCCAAACAACAGCATCGGCAGAAACTGCAATGCAGCATTGATGCCGAGCGCAACAGCGCTACCAGTCAATCGATAGAGCAAAAAAGAGGTGGCTGTGAGTTGCAGCCACGAGCCGATGTTTGAAAACAGGAGACCAGCAAAAAACAATCGTGCGTTGAAACTCTTCAACGATCGAAACATACCGCCATTCTTCATGGAGTCTTCAGTCATCCAGTTTAAGAGCCGAGATAAATACATCGCCGGGCACTTCTACGCGGCCGATCGATTTCATCTTCTTCTTTCCTTCTTTTTGCTTTTCGAGCAACTTACGCTTTCGGGAGATATCGCCTCCGTAACATTTTGCCAACACGTCCTTGCGCTTGGCCTTCACCGTTTCGCGCGCGATGATGCGCCCACCGATGGCGGCCTGAATTGGCACATCAAACATTTGCCGCGGAATGAGTTCGCGCAACTTTGCACACATGCGATTGCCATAGTCGTATGCCTTATCGCGGTGCACGATCGTGGAAAATGCATCAGCAGGCAATGCATTTAACAAAATATCTACACGCACCAAGTCTGATGCTCGGTAACCAGCCAACTCGTAGTCCAAACTTGCGTAGCCTTGAGAGCGGCTCTTGAGTTGGTCAAAGAAATCGACTACTACTTCTGCAAGCGGCATGGTGTACTGCATATCAACGCGCTCCGGAGACAAGTATTCGAGTTTGATCAACTCGCCTCGGCGATCTTGACAGAGCTCCATCAGTGAACCGGTGTAATCCTTTGGCGTAATAATGCTGACTCGGAAAAATGGCTCTTCGATTGAACCTATATATACAGTCGCCGGCAAGTCTGCTGGGTTGTCAACTTTTACCTTCTCGCCATTTGTCTTATTGACCATGTACTCCACTGACGGAGCCGTAGCAATGAGCGCCAAATTGAATTCGCGCTCCAGGCGCTCTTTCACAATCTCCATGTGCAACAGGCCGAGAAATCCGCACCGAAAACCAAACCCAAGCGCACCCGATGATTCGGGTTCGTACGCAATTGATGCATCATTGAGTTTGAGTCTTTGCAGACTCTCGCGCAAGTTTTCAAAGTCGTCACCATCGATTGGAAACAGTCCGCAAAATACCATTGGCTTTGGATCGTGATATCCGTCGAGGGCATCGGTTGCCGAATTGATCGCTGTTGTGACCGTTTCACCGCTGCGCGCCTCGCCAACATCTTTGATACCAGCAATGAGATAGCCCACCTCGCCTGGCCCAAGTTCGGCGACCGGCGTCGACACCGGCATTCGCGCACCGATTTCAATCACTTCGTGCGTGGCTTTGGTCTGCATAAACAGCAATTTGCTGCCGCTATTCATTCGTCCATTCATCACGCGAACACTCGAGACCACTCCGCGATAGGTGTCGTATTGCGAATCAAAAATTAGTGCTTGCAAAGGTGCATCGGGATCGCCCTTCGGAGGCGGAATGCGAACGATGATTTCATCCAACAATTCGGGCACGCCAACGCCAGTCTTTGCCGAGATTCGCAAGATATCTTCTGCAGGAATACCCAACACCTTTTCGATTTCCATTGCGTATCGATCTGGGTCGGCCGCTGGCAAGTCAATCTTGTTGAGTACTGCAACGATTTCGAGATTGCTTTCGAGAGCCAAGTAACAGTTAGCAAGAGTTTGAGCTTCAATCCCCTGCGCGGCATCGACCACGAGCACTACGCCTTCGCATGCAGCAAGCGAACGGCTTACTTCATACCCAAAGTCGACGTGGCCAGGTGTATCGATGAGGTGAAATGTGTGACCCTTCCATGGCACGCGCACATTTTGGGCCTTAATCGTGATGCCACGCTCGCGCTCCAGATCCATCGAGTCGAGATATTGAGCGCGCATGTCTCGCGACTGCACTGCCCCTGTCATCTCCAAAATACGGTCGGAAAGAGTCGACTTGCCGTGATCGATGTGAGCGATGATCGAGAAATTGCGGATTGTTGCGAGATCCATTAAGACGATTCAGTTCTGCTGGGCCAGGTTTTGGTGGTGACGATGGCTCTTCAGCCCTCAAATTCTACAGTTGGGGCTACGCCCTATTCGCTGTTAGCCTAAACAGTCCTGAAATCTTCAGGGCATCGAACGAAAGAACGGGTAGTCGAAGTGGCAAATATCAAGAGCCAAAAGAAGCGAATCCTCACCAACGCCAAGGCCACCTCGCGCAACCGCGCGACGAAGAGCGAAGTGCGTACACGCTTAAAGAACGCCGCCGAGACAATCGGAACTCCTGAAAACCCAGAGGCATTGCGCATCGCCGTTAAGCGCCTCGATATGGCCGCTTCAAAGCGCGTCATTCACCCTCGTCAAGCTGCTCGCAAAAAGAGCCGCCTGATGAAAAAAATCAACGCCGCGAAGTAGATCTTCCGCCCGTTTTCGCATGCTGCGGCGCGCCGCCCATGCGACTCAGTCTTGCGACCAAGATTTCCATCGTCAATTCTTCTTCTAGGTCTTTGCCGCCGCGCAAATCAATGTCTGCCCTGGCCAACAATTGCAAGGCCGACGAAATACTGGCAGCGCCCATTCTCCTATAGGTCTCCAAATATTTCTTTCCTTGAAACTCGCTTTTCACGCCGATGATCGCCATTGCCTCAACTGCGGTGTGCACTTCTGGTCCATCAAGCTTGAGAAGTTTTACGTAGTGATTATGCAAAATCGCCATCAACTGCAATGGATGAGACTCACCGCTTCGCATCATGCGCCGCAACATCGCAATTGCTTTGGGTGAGTTAGACAAATCGATCGCATCAGTTAAATCCCATGGCATGACGCTGCCCTCTTGTCCAAGGAATGGCTCAATCTCATGCACAGTGAGCTTCTTGGTGGTGCCGTATGTGGAAAGCAGCACTTCGATAATCGAAGGAAGTCTTGCTTGGTCTTGGCCGAGCCAATCGATCAACATCTTGAGTGCGCCCGAGTCGACTTTGAGCCCTGCTTCAGTGAGTTGTTCTTGAAACCACATCGAGAGTTCGTTGAAACGACTTGGCGGAGACGTATTGATGGTTGTCGCACCTGCTTGCTTGAGCGCATCAGTAATCGATTTTGCAAGCTTGCCCGAGCCGGTGAGCACAAGTTGTGTTTCGGCTAGCGGTTGTACAAGGTAATCAACGAGTGGCTTGAGTTGATCAACGGTTGCTTCACCGATACCACGAAGCACCACCACTCGCTCATCACCAAAAAGAGAACTTGTCTGCGCCCCGACCATCGCAGTGGCAATTGCCAACTCGCGTTCGTCAGCACTCAGAGTTTCAAGGTCGTGACTCAGAAGCATCGTGTTGCGATCGCCGTCACCAACTAATTGCGCAGTGAGGTCGGTGAGTTTGGCCGAAACCAATCTGGCATCGCTGCCCGTAATCAGATAGATCGCCACGCCGATATTCTCGCAGAAATTACAAGCATTGCCACGATGCACCAAGCGATGGCGTTCACAGTGCCATGCATCCTTATTCGCTCGCCCAATACAGCAACCCACCACACCCAACGCACGGCTATTTGCACAGGCCACATCAACGATGCCACCACCGTGGACATCAACAAACCTCCCGAGATTTGACTCAAAATGCCGGCCAACATCCCAAGCGGAATCCCTACCAACATCACTGCACCTGCAATAGGCACTGCAAGCAAGTTGGTAACAAGAGCAATCACCGGTGCGCTATGGAAAATGATTGCCGTGATCGGCATCACCCCCAACTGTGCGCCCATCGTTGTGGACAATGCGGTTGAAAACCATGTAGGTCCTGGAATGACCTGTGCAAGTTGTGGAGTGATCACCAGCAAACCAAACGTTGCCGAACTCGACATCCAGAACCCAACCGACCACGCAAGTAGCGGATCACACACGATTAAAACAATGATTGCCAGACCAAGCATGCGTCGTCCAGGTGTATCGCGTCCGCGCGCAGAGCCCAGCGCAACGAATCCCGCCATCATCGCGGCTCGCAACACTGAAGGTTCGCCCCTCGTCACGACCGTAAACCACAGCAACACAAACATCGTGAGTCCAAGCCGCCACGACGACCGAGCACGCATCAGCAAAGGGGCCATCACTGTCAAGAGAAATGCAACATTTTGTCCCGACACTGCAGTGAGGTGCGACAAACCACTCTTTCGAAATGCGGTGATCATTGACGCCGGTTGCTGCCGATCATCGCCAATGATCAGGCCCATAAACAATGCACCCTCGTCGCGAGGCATCGCTGCCGCAGATCGCGCCAATGCTGTGCGAATATTATTTGCGCTCACATACAGCACCGCGCCATTGCCAAATCTGTCGCTCACCTCGAGAACTGCGAAAGTTCCCACAATGTGTCGATACGACAATCTGTTTTGTTTGCTCGTTTCAAGACGCAAACGATCTCCCGAAACCCACAGCACCTCGCCACTCTTTCGATTGCTCAATCTTCTTGCGGGCAGACCATAGGCGTAGACAATGAACCGTTCGCCATCGAGTTGCAATACGGTCTGCACTCCGCCGTTGCGCCACTGCGGGTCTTCCATCACTTTCGCAACACCCTGAAACGAACCGAGTTGTGGCGCTCGAAGTTGCTGCCACGAATGCGCGCCCAAACCCGCGCCGAGCATCACCACCACCACAAACAAAACAACAACGTCAACAACTGTCGAGCACCCAGCGATTGCAGCGGTTTTGCGTTGCCGATGTCTGATCAACAACATGAGTACCACAACACAAATACCCACCATGAAGTTGCCCATGTTTGCGAGTGTTCCCGACAATCGAGTGCTCACCAACAACACAATTGCTAACGCCAACATGCTGTTGTCGCCCAACTCAAGCGCATTCCCACTTCGACCGTGTCGTGTCTCGTACGATTGAAGTGTGAATGACGTAGAAACTCCTAGTGCGCGCCCGCGTTCACCTCGCATCGTTGTCGATGGTGTCATTGCTAACCGCAACTTGGTGCGCAAACGAGGAGGCGTCGTCGCCGTTGCCATGAGCGCATCACTCGCGCTCGTCGGCTTGATCTTGGTGGCGCTACCCGGATCACTATTTGGCATCATCGGTTACTTGGTGCTGGTCATTGCACTGCCGGTTTTGTCTATTGCGGGCGTTCCCGCTGTTTCCACATTTACAAGCTATGCGTTTGCCACATTGGCCAGTGCCGCAATCTGGTTTGCTCTCGGGCAGGTCTCGGCCTTGCGCGCAACACGTCGTGCAGTTGCGGGTTGGCCAGAATGGTCGCGCGAATTTCGACCGCTTGCTATCGGTGTAGCGATCGGTGCAGTGTTGGCATTGGCGCTGAGCGCAATCGTGCTTGGCGCTTTGTAAAATTCGCATTCACACACGCACACGCGCGCGCATCGCAGCCAGTTTTGATGGCCCAATGCCGCGCACATTGAGCAAATCCTCCACCGATGCATATGGACCATTTGCTACTCGATAATCGATGATCGCTTGAGCAGTTGAAGGTCCAACACCTGGCAGTGCATCTAGATCAAACACTGTTGCACTATTGATATCGACAATGCCAGCAGCAGATGTTGCGCCGCCGCCCGCACCGCTACCAGCACTTGGCAGGTTGACACCAGCATGCGGTCGTGGCAATGTCGCGTGCGGTGTTGAGCCCTTGCGAGGAAAAAACACTTGTGCAGCATCCACAAGCGGAGCAGCAAGATTGACCACAACGAGATCGGCCTGATTTGTTGTGCCGCCTGCTGCTTGCAGCGCGTCAATCACTCGTGCTGTTGCCAACAACACGTACACACCTGGTTTGACGACCTCGCCCGAAACGTACACCGTAATATGTTGCGAAACATCGGGCGAAGCAACACCGTCGCTCGGCAAAAGTCCTTGCGGCGAAGCGAGCGATGTAGTTGCAAACGGAATGCTCGCCTCGGTTGGCGGCGGCGGCACCCGCACAACCCACCACGCACCTATCACCACAACCACAACCCCAAGTGCAGATGCAAAAATTCGACTTATACCGATCCAGTGAATAAAGTCGATGAGTCGTTGCTGCACGACCCCATGTGTACGGCAACTAGAAGAGTTGTGCAGTCAATCTTTTGCGATGGGCAGCACTGCGGGGGTCGAGAGGGCCCATTTTCTCCATGATCTCGAGGTAGTGCTTTCGCGCTTCTTCGTCTGCCTTCACAAGGGGAAGCAAGGCGGCTAACTGTGTGTCGAAATCGTCGGTGGGCCTAAATGCCGCACGAGCCGCTGCCATCACAACCCGCACCTTGTCTGTCTCTGGCACCAATGCCAGCACACCCAACGCGCCCGTCACATCACCTTGAACCAGCAGCAACTCGGCAAGCAAGATTGCAATTTGTTCGTCGCCTGGCTTGAGCACAAATGCTTCGCGCAAACTCGCCTCATCGCCCACTGCCAATAACTCCTCAACAGTTGGCACACCACCCTCGGGCATCAGTGACTGCACAAATTCGGCAATCACGTGCTCGGACTGCGCGCCAACAAAGCCATCCAGCATCGCTCCATCTTTGAGCGCATACACAGCAGGTATCGACTGCACTTTGAACGCTGCAGAAATCGCAGGGTTTTCATCCACATTTACTTTGGCAAGTATCACCCTGCCCCCGGTGGCATCGGTGAGTTTTTCGAGAATTGGCCCGATCGTCTTGCACGGCCCGCACCATGGCGCCCAGAGATCCACAATGACAGGAGTGGTCTTTGAGCGTTCAATTACCTCTGCCTGAAACGTTGCATCGGTTACATCAATCGCCATACCCACGACGATACTGCCGAGTATGACATCACGCCCTCACTTGACTAAGTTTGCGTGTCAATGAATGCAACGCACCCAACGCCTGCGGGTATCAACGCCGAATCGGTATCTCGGTGGCTCACGGCAAATGTTGCTGGTGCTGTCGCACCTTTTCATTTTGATCTCATTGCAGGCGGCCACTCCAACCTCACGTTTAGCGTGACCGATAGCGCCAACCATCACTACGTACTGCGTCGACCGCCACTCAGCCATGCTCTTGCTAGCGCGCACGACATGGGTCGCGAACACCGAGTTATTTCGGCGTTGCAAAACACCAAGGTGCCAGTAGCCCCAGCACTTGCCATGTGCGCAGATGTGACAGTCAATGATGCGCCGTTCTATGTAATGGGTTTTGTCGATGGTCACATTGTGCGCGATCCGGAAATAGCATCGCGCGTACTCACACCAACGACTCGTCTGCAAGCAAGTCACTCTCTTGTCGACACCATGGCCGCAATTCATGCCGTCGATCCGGTCGCAGTTGGCTTAGGCGAGCTTGGTCGCCACGATGGCTACATCGAGCGCCAACTGAAGCGTTGGTATGGACAATGGAATGCATCCAAAACACGCGAACTCGGTGCGATCGATCGCGTTCACGATGGACTGCTCAAGCATTTGCCAATTCAGGGGCCTGCGACCATCGTGCATGGCGACTACCGACTCGACAACTGCATGATCAATGATGCTGGCGACATCATTGCGGTGCTGGACTGGGAGTTGTGCACGCTCGGCGACCCACTCGCCGACCTCGGCTTGCTGATGGTCTATTGGAGCGGACCTACCGACGAACCATCTGGCACTACGTTTGGCACAACTACCGCCGAAGGTTTCTTAGATCGTGCGCAACTTGCGCAACGCTATGCACAAATTTCTGGTCGAGACATTTCGCATCTCGACTATTACGTCGCATTTGCTTATTGGAAACTGGCCTGCATTATTGAAGGCGTCTACGCCCGCTACATTTCCGGCGCAATGGGCGCGCATGATGTAAGCGATTTTGAGCCTTTCAAATTGCAGGTTGAAGCATCGGCACAAAAAGCCGAAATGTTGCTGTCACGCCTACACTGATCTCATAATGAGCGACGCATATCGCATTTCTGAATCGTTTGGAAACAGCCTCCCGCAACTCAGCGAGCCTTTATTGGTGGTCATGTTCACCGGCTGGATCGACACGAGTGTTGCTGCTGGCAATGCAATGGAATCTCTCATCTCGGAAACCGGCGCCACAATGTTGCTCGAATTTGATACCGATCTATTTGTCGACTACCGCGCACGACGACCAACAATGGAACTTCGCGATGGTGTCAATACCAAACTCGACTGGTCTGCTCCACACTTGATGATCGGTCATGATGTCAATCACCGCGACGTTCTGTTGCTCACCGGCCCCGAGCCAGACTCTCGTTGGAAGCAATTTGCCACTGAAGTAGCCAACCTGTCAACCACGCTCGGCGTGCGCCGCATGCTCGGCTTGGGTGCATATCCGGTCGCTACACCGCACACGCGAGCAGTACAGATTTCGTGCACTTCCCCAAATGCATCACTCATCCAGTCTCTCCCTTACATCAAGAGCTCGCTCGATGTGCCGGCTGGCATGGAGGCAGCACTTGAGCACGCGCTTCACGATCAAAACATTGATGCACTGGGATTGTGGGCGCAAGTTCCACACTATGTCTCGTCGATGGCGTACCCACCGGCATCGGCTGCACTGCTTGGTGCAGTGTGTGATGTTGGCGGTCTCACCCTTGACATCAGTGGCATTCACGAGCAATCAGTAATTCAGCGCGAACGTCTCGATCAACTTGTGCGCACCAATCCAGAACACGCAGCGATGCTCACCCAACTCGAGATTGCATTCGACGCCGAGCACAGCGGCAACGGCACACTGACCACGGGTTTTGGTGGCGTACCACTTCCGAGCGGCGACGAACTTGCTGCAGAGCTCGAAAAGTTTTTGCGCGAAAACCGCACAGACTCATGAAACTCGACGGCGGTATTCCCAGTTCATTGCACAACGCCGCATCGAGCGCCCAAGACCTCGAGCGCGCTGGCTACACCGGTGGTTGGACAGCCGAGACATCGCACGACCCGTTCTTGCCACTACTGCTCGCTGCCGAACACACGAGCACTCTCGAGATCGGCACAAGCATCGCAGTTGCTTTCGCCCGCAACCCAATGACGCTTGCCAACACGGCATGGGACTTGCAGTCGTATTCCAAAGGCCGTTTCATTCTTGGTTTGGGTAGCCAAATCAAACCACACATCACCAAGCGTTTCAGCATGGAGTGGAGCCACCCTGCTCCTCGCATGCGCGAGATGATCTTGGCCATTCGTGCCATCTGGAACACGTGGCTGACCGGAGCACCTCTCGAGTTTCGTGGCGAGTTTTATCAGCACACACTGATGACACCATTTTTCGCGCCAGACAAAAAAGACCTCGGTGACTTTGGAGTACCAAAAATATTTCTTGCAGGTGTTGGCGAAATGATGACCGAAGTTGCTGGCGAAGTGTGTGATGGTTTTATCTGTCACGGTTTTACAACTGAAAAATATCTACGCGAAGTCACACTCCCCGCACTGCGTCGCGGTCGCGCCAAAGCCGGCAAGACCATGGAAGGTTTTGAAATCGTCGGACCAAGCTTTGTTGTCACTGGCAACAGCGCAGATGAGATGCAACAAGCAGCCGCAGGCACACGCCAACAAATTGCTTTCTACGGCTCTACACCCTCCTACTCTGGCGTGCTCGAGTTGCACGGCTGGAACGATCTGCAACCCCAACTCAATGCACTCTCCAAGCAGGGCAAGTGGGTCGAGATGGGTGATCTCATCACCGACGAGGTCCTCAATACGTTTGCTGTTGTTGGCGAACCCGAGACAATTGCACCCGAACTCACCAAACGCTACGGCGACGTTATTCAACGCCTCAGTTTCTATGCCCCATACTCAAGCGATCAAAGCCGCTGGGCGCAAGTGATTGCCGACATCAAGTCGGTCTAAAACGCGATCTTTTTGAACTGCCCCTCTTGCACCTTGATGTATTAGTGCTCTGGTACTAACACGAATTTGCCGAAGTGTTTTTTCTCTAAAAATTCGCTTTGGGCTTGCGCTATGTCACGCAATGCAAAACTTTTTGCCACGACTGGCTTGATCTGATTCTTTTCGATATAAGACACAAGATTTTCAAACACCGATTCATCCCACGCTGTGCAACCGATCAGGGTCAAATCCTTCAGGTAAAACGTTCGTAGATCTAGATTGACAATTGGGCCACCAATTGCTCCTGACGAAACGTAACGGCCGCCCCGACGCAGCACTTGCAACATTGACTCAAAATCTTTTCCGCCGACATTGTCGACAACCACATCGACAGTTTCTTGACCCAAAGCTGCTGCGATATCGGTGCCCCGCTCAACAATTCGGTCCGCGCCAATTTTGATCGCATGCTGAGCCTTGTCGGCACCGACTATCGCCGTCACCATGGCTCCACGCAGTTTTGCCAACTGCACGGCTGCAGAACCAACGCCTCCCGATGCGCCGGCAACGAGCACATGTTCATTTGCCCAAACTTTTGCGCGATGCAACATATTTTCAGCCGAACCATAACTACACGGAATCGAACCCAGCTCGATATCACTCCAATGTGACTTGATTACAAAGACCTCACTTGCTGGCACTTTTACAAACTGAGCGAAAGCCCCATCGAAGTCAGAACCCATCCAGATATTGCGCATCGAACCAAAGCCATCGGGTCGCATGCATGGTCTCACGAGTACGCGAGTGCCGAGAAAACTGCTCGCAACATCTTGAGCAATGCCCACAACCTTCCCGCAACAGTCGGTGCCTTGAATAAATGGAAACGGCGTCGCGACATTCCATCCGCCATCAGGTTTTTGAACTTCAGCCAACTCGTCAATGTTGGCAACTGCATTCGTACCCATGGTCACAGATTGTGAATACCAACCCAAACGTGTGTTGATCTCGGTGTTGTTTACCCCTGCTGCTAAAACCTGAATCAACACTTCGCCCGCACCTACAACGGGCGTTGGCACATCCCGGTACTCGAGTTTGTCGTACCCACCGTTACCTGTTGTTACAACGGCCTTCATCACGAAAACATGTCCAAATTGTTGTCAATCGATTAATGCATCAGCACGCAACCCTGCGCGCTCGAGATGAATTGGCAACACCTTGCCATACAGCTCTTTGGCTCGTTGCGGGCTGCTGACCATGCCTGGCTCGGCTACATAACTAAAGATTGCAACATAACGCTTTCTTGTCCCACGCAATGGCGCAACCCGGTGTAGTGAATACCTGCCTTTGAAAATCTGCAAATCACCCGGTTCGAGTCGAATTGTTTTGATCAGACTCTTGTCACCATCTAAAACTTTTTCAACCTGCGGGTAGTTCTCTTCGGTCAGTGAGCGCACCATCGGGCTGTATTCAAACTCGCCACCAAATTGCGCATTCTGAATTGCCAAGGTAACTGTAAAATTATTGGTATCGAAGTGCCATGGAAATCCATTGCCTTCTTCAGCCAAATTGACGATGACATCAGCCAATGGGTCGGCATAAGGAAAAAACTTTTCTTCGTCCAACACTTCTTTGATGAATGGAGCAAACACTGGCCAGTCAAAAATAGCCCTCAATGCGCTGTTGTCTCCAAAATTATCGGCCGGCACGAAGGCATTGGATCTGTCAAAGAATCTTCGCAATGGATGACTCGGTAACAAGTCTTCTCGATCAGGCAGAAAATATGGGTTCGTTCGTGTGAAATTGCGATGACCAAATTTTTCGACCTTGTCGCATTCAGAAACTAATTCAGCAATTTTCTCTGGGCGCACAAAGCCCTTTAATACGACGCAGCCATCGGTTTTGATTGAAGACTGTGCGCTTGAGATTAAGTTGCGCAGTGCCTCAGATTCAACGTCAATCGGGTATCGATCTAGATCGACAAAGCCTGCAGCATCAATCGAAGTCTTGCTCACATAACCGAGCCTAATAGATGAATATTTCCCAAAAAAGCATTGGTTGTTGTATTTCCGACATCAAATCGGCACCTAACATCTGCACATGATCGAAACTGAGCCATGGGATGGTCCTTGGGACGCCAACGACAAAGACGCAAATTTAAAGACCGATGTTGCGCTCTACTCCAAAGTTGATCCACTGAAAACGATTCGCGGACTGTCCGATTCGACCAATATTCCACAAGGCGCTCTCGTTCACTATGTACTTGCTCGTTGGGCAAGCGAAGGCGCAGGAGGACTACTCGAGTTGGGTCCGACGCTCTCACGACGACTGCACTCAATATGTGAGGCTGCCGAAATTGCTGATACTGATACCGCTCGCATGGAGGCATACCACAACTTGCGCCAAATTATTTCTTGGCTCAACTACCCTCTCGACCACCCAGAGGTGTACGAGTAACCTCCCGCGCAACGCCTGGTCAAACTATGAGAGCCTCCATGCGCACCACCATTGGAAACAACAGGTTGTTTTCCTTGTGGATATGGAGATGAGTGTCCTCCTCGAGTTCCGCCAAACCAGCAAAGCACGCCTTGTATGAAGGACAAGCATCTTCAGGTACTTGGAAGCCATTGGTGAGTTGTCGCAATTGGGCAAGCAATCCACCAACCATGTCGTGCTCCCGCAACATCATCGAAATGGGATTCTGTATTGAACCACAGTGAAACGACGGCATCGACTGCGCTACCGCCAACTCCCGGATCATTGGAAATAACACTCGCTCCTCTCTGAGCAGATGTGGTTCCAGATCAGCGCGAACTTTTTCGTAGCAGGTGGCAATTGCGCCGAGTTCAAGATGACGCTCACCGTGAACCGAAACAATCTTGGCGACCAGTGCCGACAGTCTTGGCAACTCATCCCACAGGTAACGATGGTGAGTGGACTCTAAATGATCCACGAGTTCGACTGCTTCCATGGACGACCATTCGGTGGAATACTCTTCGGTCACAGCTGCGGTAAGTTCTGCGACCGTCAATGTCAGATCTATACCTTTGCTTGTACATGCATCGGTCAATGTCTGCTTGCCACCACAGCAATAGTCCAATCCACGCCGTTCGAACTCGCGGGCGAGTTCGGGATGAGCATTTACCATCGCACCAAGTGTCATCATTGAATCAATTTTTGTCATCGCATAACTCCTTTTTGATATTTAATTGAATGGGAAAACTCATAGCAACACGCCTGCGGCCGTCACGGCGACAATCCCAACGCCGAGCACCATTTGGCGCAACCCCAACGTCTTGGCTGGGAGCGGTGCCTTTCGCACCCAAACCAACTGCAAAAGTGCAAGTGCCAGTAGACCAATGAATCCAGCCAACATTTGGCGATCAATGACTACGGCCGCGACTCCCATCGCAACCGCGACGGCCTGGGCTGCGTCACTCAACTGAGTACTCTCACTCGTGCCACGTAGTCGGGCGATCTGCACACGGATGAACGGAATCGCTCCGACGGCCCGCGCGGAAAGTACCATCCATGCCCCGATAGCCAAACCGAAACTGTTACCGCTGGCGAGCACGATCACGGATACAACCGAAGCGATACCGACAGAGCCACACAACTCAGGAACGAGCCGCCGACCACGGCTGTGCACATCAAACCAAAACTCCACTCCCACCAGTGGCGCCGCAATCACAACTGGCAAAAGCCATGACCAACCCGCTGCCCGCAGTGCAACAGATGCGATCAAAGCGAGCACAAGTAATTCACCAATCACGAACTTCGTTGCCAGCTGAGAACGACTCAACCAGCGCTTTCGACGGATCTCAATCACGATGAGCTTCAGCGGTGTACGCAAGAGGAATGCAACGAAGGCCCCAACTCCAAGCATCGCACCGACCATTGATGGTGCAATCAACAAGCCCAATAGCACCGGCTCCAACGTCAGACCCCAGCCACCGTGTTCGCTTGGCACGGCAACAGCACGCCACATCGGTCGCTCGCTTGCCGATGCACTCACGTCGGCGACTGTCATAACTTCGCTCCCGCAGCCACATCGGACAGAGACATACCGCCAAGAATCTTCGTCAACTCGCCGCGGGCCTGAGTCCATGCGTTATGGAGCGCGCACGGTGACTCCGATTCACACAGACGATCGACGACAACACACCGACCAGTGTCCGTCACCCCATCAACCACTTCGATTACATCAAGCACGCTGAGCGAATCGAGACTCACGCGGTTCATGTAGCCACCTAACGGACCAGGATCGGATTGAACCCACCCCGCTTTGACCAATGGTCCAACGACCTGCGCCACAAACGCAGAAGTTGATCCCAACTCCTCGGCCAAGACCGAACCCTTGACTCGCTCGGTGGTGCCGCCAAGAAATGCCATAGCCCGTACAGCCAATTCGGCTCGACGGGTAATCTCTAGTCGCATACTCATAGACTAATAGATTATTGGAGGTGTTGTGGTGTCCGTGAAGAATGATCTCAATCTCTGCACTCCTCACGATCAAAAGAGATCTCTGCCGACCATCATCCAAGGAGGGATGGGCGTGGCAGTTTCGTCATGGCAGTTAGCGCGAGCGGTGTCACAAACTGGACAACTCGGCGTGGTCGCCGGAACGGCGTTGGACACCGTGGTGGCCCGCAGGTTGCAAGATGGCGACGTAGGTGGCCATATCCGGCGTGCTCTAGAACAGTTTCCAGTAGTGCCGATGGCACACCGCGTACTACGACGATACTTTCGTCCGACGGGAAGAGTAAAGGGTAAACCATATCTGTTGGTACCAAAACTGGGTCTACATCCGAGTGCTGACGCGTTGGAACTCTCGATTGTCGCCAACTTTGCAGAGGTGTGGTTGGCCAAAGAGAATCATGATGGTTTGATCGGGATTAATTATCTGGAAAAAATTCAGATGGCCACTCCGAGCGCGGTCTACGGGGCGATGCTCGCTGACGTCGACTATGTGGTGATGGGTGCTGGAATCCCCGCAGAGATCCCCCATCTCCTGAATCAGTTAGCCAACCACCAGTTGTGCTCGTTGAAGTTGCATGTAGACGGAGCCACGACGGGATACAGCATCGGGTTGGATCCACAAGTCTTGACCGGTGGCGGGTTGGCTCCGTTGCGTCCTCCGATGTTCCTTGCGATTATCTCTGCGCACATGTTGGCTGCTTACCTAGCCCGGAACGAGGCGACAAGACCAGACGGTTTTATCATCGAGGGACCACGATCCGGAGGACACAATGCTCCCCCTCGCGGAGATCTCGTCCTGGACGAAGATGGTCAGCCGATTTACGGCCCACGCGACAACGCGGATATCGACAAGGTCGCCAAGATCGGACTGCCATTCTGGCTAGCTGGCGGCTACTCCACGCCAGAACAACTCAAAACTGCACACTCAAGCGGCGCCGTTGGGGTTCAGGTGGGCACACTCTTTGCCTTATCTGCCGAGTCCGGATTTAGCGAAGTTGTTCGCCAGAACTTGCTCACTGAACTGGCCGCCTCACGACTCGTGGTTCGTACCGACCCGCTGGCTTCACCGACAGGATTCCCGTTTAAGGTTGCGTCACTATCGGGCACGCTTTCTGTCACAAAAGAGAACGATGCCCGACCTCGTCTTTGCGACCTTGGTTATCTTCGCGTTCCCTATGAACGCGAACCCGGCATCGTTGGTTACCGCTGCCCAGGCGAACCCATTCGTCATTACCTACGCAAAGGCGGAGTAATCGACGAGACTGTCGGACGCAAGTGCCTCTGCAATGGACTGATGACCAATGTTGGATTGGGACAAACCCGTAACGACGGTTATCAAGAACTCCCTTTAGTAACTCTGGGAGTGGACTCCAACGGCACGTCCAACATGATCACGCTCCATCCCGACGGATGGACTGCCGCGGAAGTTGTCAGTTATCTCTTGTCGTAACGTCGCCGTTGTTGGTGGTGGCATCAGCGGATTAGCGTGCGCCCGCCGACTGTCTCAACAGGGCATTCGTGTCACCATTTTTGAAGCAGCCCCCGTGCTCGGAGGTCAAATTCGAACGGCCACCGTCGCCGGACACCTTGTCGACATGGGAGCCGAAGCCGTGCACACTGGTGCGCCAGGAATGAGCGCTCTCATTTCGGAGCTTGGTCTGACTGACGAACTCATCACATCCAATCCGAGCAAGTCGTGGATCTGGACACAGCGTGGTCTGCGCAGTCTTCCAGCAGGAGTTGGTCCAGCTGGTCCACAACGTCTACTTCCGATTTTGAATTCGGGGATGATGTCCATTGGGGGTTTGGTGCGGGCCGGACTAGAACCATTGGTGCCACGACGTGATATCGGCAGCGATATCGCCGTCGGTCAGTTCATCGGCCAACGATTCGGTCACGAGGTCGTTGAACGGTTCGTTGACCCTGTGCTCGGAAGTCTGCATTCCGGCGACGTCAACCGATTGAGTCTTCGGGCAATTGCACCGGATATCGCAACCGTTGCCGACGCGCGAGGCTCGCTGATTCTTGAACGGCGGGTACGACAAAACGGACCGACCATGTCGTTTGCTACTTTTGCCAACGGCTTGACCACAGTGGTGCAACGAGTGTTAGCCGATACCGAAATCGAGATTCAAACATCCACTTCGATTAACTCAATAAAGAAAATGTCGGATGGGCGCTACGAACTCGAGGCGACTAACGGTCTAGTCAGAGAAGCGGACGCGATCGTATTAGCGGTTCCAGCCATGATCGCCGCCGATCTGATCAGATCATTGTCGCAAAATGCTGCCGAGATGTTGGGACACGTGCGGTATGCCTCTGTTGCCACAGCCGTCGTTGCATATCCGCAGGCGTTGATAACGAAAGTTCGCGCACTGACCGGAACTGGTCTACTCGTGCCCTCCTCGAGACGTCGATTGCTCAAGGCAGCGACGTTTCTGAGCACTAAGTGGCCGCATCTGATTGATCCAACCTATGCCCTCGTGCGATTCTCGAGCGGCCGTGTTGGAGAACAAGAAATCGACAACCTTGACGATGCGGCATTGGTCGCTCGACTACATAGCGACATGCAAGACGCAACCGGTATCGCCGTGAAGCCAGCCGAGTATCACGTGCAGCGCTGGCCCGCGGCGATTCCGCAACTTGAAGTGGGGCACCTTGAACTCGTGGCAAAGATTCGCTCAGACCTTGAGGGTCATCAGGGGTTAGCACTCGCAGGAGCGTCCTACGATGGGTTGGGTATCGCCGCATGTGTTCGCTCCGGTGAGCGAGCGGCGTTGTTGTGCCTTGCTGCCTTCGACTAGTTGTCAGGTCGATTGGGTTGATAGAGACACGCCGGATCCTCCGCTAATGGGTCTCCACTCGCGGCGAACGCCCGAGCGCGCGAGCCCCCACACAAATCGGAATACTCGCAGTAGCCACAACGACCAGTGAAATTGCCAGCCCGAATTCGGCGCAACAGCGGATCGTCTTGGTAGATCTGAGCGATCGGATCTAGTCGCACATTGCCGAGAGAATGCGGCAGGAATCCCGCTGGATAGACATCGCCGTCATACGCGACAAAGACGATCCCCTTGCCATCACGAGTGGCTGCGGTGTGCGCCTTGGGTTGTCTCATCGCCGGTCCAATCAGCGTCTTGAGCCGCCCCGACAATGCTAAATACAAGTCGCTGTCGGGGGTTGGGTCTCCAGCTTTCCGACGGGCCACTACGCGACGAAAAAACGGAGCCTCGACCGTGCGAACGATGAAGCCGTAGTGCGAAGCATCGTATAAGAAGTGACAAATATCTTCGTGTTCAATCGGACTGACCGCTTCGGAGGCCGTGCCGCGCCCAACTTGAACTAGGAAAAAGACTTCCCAAATGTTCGCCCCCAAGTTTGAGACCAGAGCGGCGATGTCCGCGAGTTCCTCAACGTTCGCTTGCATCACCGTGGTATTGATCTGCACGGTGAGACCGGCCGCGACCAGCGCACGAATCGCTTGCACCGTGTCCTCGAAATGCCCTGGGATACCTCGCACTCCATCGTGCGTCGCGGCCACTGCACCGTCCAAACTGATTGAGACCGCTCTGACGCCATTGGCAGATATTTGATCGATCATGAGCGGAGTAAGAGCTGGCGTGACTGACGGCGAAAGTGCCACTGGAATACCAAGACCGGTGGCGTACTTAACCAGGTCGAAGAGATCGGAGCGCAGCAAGCAATCACCACCCGTGAAGATGAGAATCGGATAGGGGCGTCCGAAGCCAGCAACTTGGTCGATCAAGTTTCGGCCCTCAGCTGTGGTGAGTTCGCCAGGTAATTGCTGCGCAGTGGCACTAGCGCGACAGTGTCGACAGGCTAGTTGACAGGCGCGCGTAGTCTCCCAGAAAACCAGCATCGGTCGGCGCGCGTAGTCCAGATGTACTCGCGGTGCGACAGTCCCAATGGCCGTCATACTGTCATCCGAATCTTCAGCTGCGCATCCATCAATGATTCAGTATTACCTCGTTCATAGTAAACCAACGAGTCGATTGAAGTGATCAGTGGCACTTCCCGCCGGAGTGTGATCGCAAGAACAGCAAGTCGGTAGTACAGCAAACGTCCCTTCGCTGATAGGCAACGAGTGCGCGATCACTACAGTCATTGTCTTGGGGAAACAAGCACAGTTGACGGGTCGTTTATGACAACTTCATTCGTATCGCGGATACCGCGCGCATACCAAGTGCTCAGCCTGACGGCTATTGCAACATTTTTGGTCTCGCTCGATGTGTCAATTGTTGTTGTGGCCAAGCGCACTATCGAAGCCGACCTCGGTGGTGGAAGCCTCATCACCTGGGTCTTTTCTGCATATGCAATTGCTTACGCTGCGGGGCTGCTGACGGCAGGTCGCTTTGCCGATGTATATGGTCGCAAGCGCTCGTTTCTGCGTGGACTCTTCATCTTTAGCGTCGGGTCGCTGCTTTGCGGTATCTCACCAACCACATGGGTGCTAATACTTGCCCGCATTATTCAGGCAATGGGCGGTGCGCAACTTACTCCTGCATCGATCGCATTAGTGTTGCCCGAGTTTCCGGTGGAAAAACGCACTCAAGCAATCGCCATCTGGGGTGCAACAGGAGGTCTCGCTGCAGCACTCGGACCATCCGTTGGTGGCATCCTTGTCGACTCGCTTGGTTGGCGCTCACTGTTCTTTATCAACATTCCATTTACCGTTGTCACCATTTTGCTCGGCCGCAAGATCTTGCATGAAAGCAAAGATCCAAATGCGCAGCGCAAAGTGGATTACCCAAGTGTCGTGTTTGGCTTTGCGGGTATCGCACTTGTGGTGCTTGGCATTTCGCAAAGCGAAGCATGGGGCTGGACAGATACCAAAACACTTGGCTCGATCATTCTTGGCCTCGTCTTAGTCGCACTGTTCGTTCAACGTTGCAGAGTCGTGACAGACCCGCTACTCGACTTGAAACTCTTTCGATTGCCATTTGTATTGGCAGCCAACCTCTCGGGTCTGCTGTTTAGCGTGGGCTTTATTGGCATGTGGCTGCTCAACACATTTTGGATTCAGGCAGTGTGGGGTTTTAGCGTTGCGCAATCGGGCCTCGCCACCATGCCAGGGCCTGGCATGGCTGCTTTGGTTGCACCATTCGCGGGCAAGTATGCAAACAGATTTGGACATGCACGCATCTTGCTTGCTGGTTCGATCATGCTCAGTGTTGGCACGTTTGGCCTGACTACGTTTATTCCCATTGAGCCCAGTTATCTCACGCATTACTTGCCGTGGATGCTCCTCACTGGGTTTGGTGTCGGCTTGGTCATTTCAACACTGTCAAGTTCGGCAACTGCCTATCTCAAACCAACTCAGTTGGCGATGGGCTCTGCACTCAACACCACGGCTCGCCAAATAGGTACGGCACTTGGCGCGGCATTGTCGCTTGCGATTGCGGCTCCTGCACTTGGGCGCATAGAGGCAGCTCGGCGAGCAGGAACTTCGCTCGATTTGGTTGACATGAAAGAAATGCACATTGCGTGGATCATGAACGGGTTTGTGTACCTCGCTGCAGGAATCACGATGATCATAATTTTCCGCAAACCTACCGAGGCTCAGATGGACGACGCTCGAGCGACCGTCCAATTCGACGACTAACGCGACTCGGCTTTGGCCAGCACGTTTCGAAGCATCCCAGGAAATATGACAGCGTGAAACGGCAGTAACACCCACCAATACAAGCGCCCTGCTAAGCCGCGAGGGCGAAATACTGCGCGCTGTGTAACAGCAATTCCAGTTGCAATCGGATCGAGTCGAAACTCGAGCCAAGCCTGACCGGGCAGTTTCATCTCGGCGCGCAACACCAGCGAAACACCTGGGTCGATAGACGCGACTCGCCAGAAATCGATTGGATCACCAACTCGCAGAACACCCTCTTCGCGGCGTCCTTTGCGCATACCGACGCCACCAAACACCGAGTCGAGACGACCACGCAAGCGCCACGCCCAATCGAAACCAAACCAACCTGTTGCTCCCCCAATTGACGACAACACTTTCCAAATTTGTTGTTCATTTGCAGCGGTGATGCGTGTTCGTTCATCAACAAAAATTGAGCCACCTGTCCACGATGGGTCTGTTGGCGCCACGTCCCACGGCAACCATGGGAGCGAAGCATCAGTCCAACGAGTGGGCACATTGGTGCGCTCGAGCGCACGGCGCACCGCTTCTTCAAACGAGAGAATACCGCCAGGTGGCGGTGGCAAAACATTGAGCACCGATTTGCTTTCGTCAACGACAACTTTGCTGATCAGCGAGTCAATCAGTGGTCGCGCAATCGACGATGGAACAGGAGTGACGAGCCCAACCCACATGCTCGAGATCTTTGGCGTGAGCAGTGGAACTTTGACGATGATGCGTCGACGCAAACCAGATACTTTGGCAAAACACGCCATCATCGAGCGATACGTAACCTTTTCAGATCCACCGACGTCATAGACACCTCGCACCGAGATCGGTGCACGCGCGGCCTCTACAAGGAAATGCAAGATATTGATGATCGCGATCGGCTGAGTTGGATTGTCAATCCATTTTGGTGTCACCATTACTGGTAGGTGCTCAGTCAAGTAACGCAGCATTTCGAAAGACGCCGAACCAGACCCGATAATGACACCGGCGCGAAGCTCGATGACCGAAACCCCTGTTGAAGCAAGCACTTCGCCAACAGCTTGTCGTGATCGCAAATGTTTGCTCAGTTCTTGATCATTTGCAATGCCACCGAGATAGATAATGCGCGAGACACCAGCATCTTTTGCAGCCTGAGCAAACTTTGTCGCCATCTCCGCTTCAAGATTGTCGAAATCGGCGCCGCTGCTAATTGAATGCAGCAAATAATACGCAACCGACACGCCACTGAGTGCGCGCGCAAGCGAAGTCTCGTCAAAAGCATCGCCCTCGCAAATATCAACCTGATTCGCCCACGGGGAGCCCTGCAGTTTTGAGGCTGAGCGCACCAGCACGCGCACGCGAAAACCTTCGGTGAGCAACATCGGTGCAAGACGACCACCCACGTAGCCAGTTGCACCGGTGACGAGCGCTAGCGGTTCTTGAATATTGCTCACGTTGATTACGACTGAGCGAGACCGTGCAGCCATGCTTGCACGTTGTTGCCTAAAGCATCTACGTCGTATCCGCCTTCTTGCAACACCACTGTTGGCAAACCCATCTGACGCACCAAGTCGCCACTGCGTTTGAAACCGTCTTGAGTAACCGACAAGTCGCTAATTGGGTCGGTAAAAAATGTGTCGAGACCGAGTGAAACGATCACCATGCTTGGGCCGAATTTGGTGATTGCCACACACGCTTTGTCGAGTGCTGAAAGATAGAAATCGTCTTCGGTACGCGCGGCAAGCGGAACATTGAAATTAGATCCACGTCCTTTGCCCGAGCCCTGCTCGTCGCTGAAGCCGGTGAAGTATGGGTATGCGCGCTGCGGGTCGCCATGCAACGACACATACTGCACATCGTCGCGCTCATAAAAAATCTCTTGCGTGCCATTGCCATGGTGATAATCCACATCGAGCACCGTCACCTTTGTGCCTGTAGTTGTTGCGACATGATGTGCAGCGATTGCTGCATTATTAAAGAAGCAATATCCGCCATACAGATCGGTAGTCGCATGATGGCCAGGAGGCCTGCACAGGCCATATGCGTATGATTCGCCATCGAGCACAAGTTTGGTTGTTGTTAGTGCCGTATCGACCGCAGCGCGTGCTGCCGTATAGGTGCCTTCGGTGAGCGGTGTCGTTGTCTCGAAGCACCACCAACCAAGTCGGGCGTTGACTGCTACAGGCTCTTCAATCTGGCTCATTGCTTCGCGCAACGACGGGCGGTAAAAGAAATCTGGAACAACTTCGTGACTTGGACGCATCTCGCGTTGATAGTCGGCCCATGCGGTCATCAGAAATTTGTTGAGCCCTGGCGTGTGCACTGCATCAATTGGCTCTGTGCCCCACTCGGTTGGCGACAAAAACTCCATGCTCGCATCGTTGATCAATGTCTCTTTGATCGCTTCTGCGCGACCAATATGTTCAAAGGGTGATGCAGACCGCGACGCTGCGATTTCTTGGTGAGGGTTGTGGCCCATATGTGCTGGTGTGTAAACAACTTTCATAATTTCAACTTCTCCTCGTCAGCAAAGTCTTACTCGACATCCCTTAATGTAACTAGTCGTACTGTGGTCGACCACGAAGTGTGCGCTTGATCTCTGACACACCAGCATCTGCAATGATTTGCAACGCATCCCAGAGTCGAACTGCATCATCGCCTCGCGGGATTTTTGATATCACAGGACCAAAGAGACTCGCTTCGCGATCTGTCTGTGGGTTGAAGGTGATGATCGGTGTGCCAACATCTTTGCCAGTGCGTTCAAGTGCTGCCTGAGATTCAAATCGGATGACTTCATCATGCGTAGTGTCAGTGCTTGATTCGGCCCACTTCACTGGCAAACCAGCTTCGGTCAGCACTTTGACGTAAAACGCTGGCGAATCTTTCATTGCCTCTTCGCGTCGGTGATTGGTATGCAATGCAGTGCCAAACGCGGTGTACACATGTGCGACAGCCGCATTGCCCTCGGCGGCTCGCGCGCCACTTGCTTTGCGTAGTATCTCAAGACCGAAGATATGACCCTCCAAATGACCCGGTGTCATCGTCGAGTAATCGGTGCCTTCATTAATCATCTTGAGCGAGATGAATTTCCACGACACGTCGTAGTTGCGCAGTTGCTGCACTTCGGTTACCCACCTACTGGTAATCCACGCCCATGGGCAAATTGGATCGAAATGAAAATTTAGGTCGTGCATGACCAATAAGACTAGTCGCGCGCGATTTGGCGCAACTCGAAGGTTTCGATGATGTCGCCTTCTTTGAGGTCTTGGAAATCGGTGAGGCTGATGCCACACTCGAAACCTTCACGAACCTCACGCACGTCATCTTTGAAGCGACGCAAAGTATTAATTGCACCCTTCCAAATGATTGTGCCATCGCGTAGAAAGCGAACCTTTGAGCCACGAGTCACAACACCCATGCGCACAGAGCAACCTGCGATCGATCCAACCTTTGGCGCACGGAAGATCTCGCGCACTTCAGCTTCGCCCGTGACCACTTCTTCGAATTCTGGGGCGAGCATGCCCTTCATTGCTTTTTCGATGTCTTCGATCAATTTGTAAATGATTTCGTAGGTGCGGATCTCGACGCCTTCAGCAGCAGCCATGTCTCGCACTTTGCGATCTGGCCGCACATTGAAACCAATCAATGTCGCGTTGGTTGCTGCAGCAAGGGCAATGTCGTTTTCGGTAATCGCGCCAACAGCACGGTGCACAAATGCTGCCCGTACGTCGTCACGCTCGAGTTTGCGCAAGCTTTCGGTCACGGCTTCCAATGATCCATGCACATCAGATTTGATGATGACATTGAGCGTTGCAACTTCGCCAGCCTGAATCTGAGAGAAGATGTCTTCCAACTTGACACTACGTTGCACGCGTGCGTCACCACGCTGATTGAGGGTGCGATATCGCTGTTCGCGGGCTTCGGCCACGGTCTTTGCAGTCTTTTCGTTTGGTGCAGACCTGAATTCGTCGCCAGCATTTGGTACAGCGCTGAGACCAAGTACCTGCACAGGTGTTGATGGTCCGGCTTCTTTGATCTGCTCGCCACGATCGTTGATGAGTGCTCGCACTTTGCCCCATGCAGCGCCGGCAACGATTGGGTCGCCAACTTTGAGTGTGCCCTTGTCGACAAGAACAGTGGCAACTGGACCACGACCAATGTCGAGCTGTGCTTCAAGCACGATGCCCTTGGCGCGACCGGTTGGGTTGGCAGTGAACTCTTCGATTTCGGACAAGACATTCAACTGCTCAAGCAAGTCGTCCACGCCGAGACCACTTTGTGCGGCCATTTCTACAACAATTGTTTCTCCGCCCCATGCTTCTGGGGTGAGTTGATTTTCTGCAAGTTGAGCAAGTACTCGCTGCACATCTGCGTTGTCTTTGTCGATCTTGTTGATGGCAACAACGATTGGAACTTCGGCTGCGCGAGCATGGCTAATGGCTTCGATCGTTTGTGGCATGACACCGTCATCGGCAGCAACCATCAACACGACAATGTCGGTCACTTGAGCACCACGAGCGCGCATCTTGGTAAATGCAGCGTGACCTGGTGTATCGATAAAGGTGATTGACTTGCCCTCTTTGACAACTTGGTAAGCACCGATGTGCTGCGTGATGCCACCGGCTTCGCCACTGACCACGCTTGTTGAGCGAATGCGGTCGAGCAACGTAGTTTTGCCGTGGTCGACGTGACCCATCACTGTGATGATTGGCGAACGCGGCTGCTGCAACGTCTCGTCGTCATCATCGGAGTCGTCAAACATTGCTTGCAATTCCATCTCTTCTTGTTGACCTGGATCAATAAGCAAGATTTCTGCGCCAACTTCGAGTGCAAACAATTCCATTTGCTCATCGGCGAGCGTCATTGTTGCAGTCACCATTTCGCCGTGCTCGAGCAAATAGCGAACAACGTCAGCAGATGTGCGATTTAATTTAGGAGCAAACTCTTGCGCCGATGATCCGCGCTCGATAATGATGATGCCTTCTGGCACCGATGCATGGCTTGCTGTGTAACCCGTAGTGGTTTGGGGCAACATTTCGTCGAAGTCTTGACGACGACGTGCACGAGACTTCTTTTTTGGAGCGCGACGTTGACCGCCACCTGGGCCACCTGGACGACCGCCACCTGGACGACCTGGTCCGCCTGCGCCCGGACCACCCGGACGTGCTCCTGCACCAGCACCTGGACCACCTGGACGACCAGCACCACCGCCACCGAACGGAGGACGACCGCCTGGACCGCCTGGACGAGCACTTGGACCGCCTGGACGAGCACTACCTGGAGCCGAAGGACGCAGAGGGCCGCCAGTACCAACAGGGCCACGACCTAGTGCAGTACCCGACAAACGACCGGTTCGTGCACCTGCGCCACCACCCGGGCGACCAGTTGTTGGACCAATTGGACGCGTGAGAGGAGGACGACTTGCACCCGCGTCGCCAGGGCGACGAGCGCCACCAGGTGGAGGCGGGATTGGGCGGCTGCTTCCTGGCGGTGGAGGAATTGGGCGACCACTTGGTGCAGTGCGAACGACTGGTGCAGTTGGCGCAGTTGGCGCAGATGCAACTGGTGCAGTTGGCGTAGCCGGTGTTGTCGACGAAGTCGATACATGTGCAGCTGGTGTTGCAGCAACTGGAGCACTCGTTGCAGGCGCTGGAGCAGGAGTAGATACAGGGCGAGCAATCGGCGCAGTTGATTGAATTGGCCGCGCTGATGAAATCACTGGCGCATGTGCAACTGGAGCTTTTGGTGTGTCAACAACATCTGCCGATGCTGATGCCGTTGCAACTGGCGCATCGGACGTGGTCGCTTCAGCAGCGTCTTTCTTTGCGACAGCCTTTTTCGCAACGGCTTTCTTTGCAACGGCTTTCTTTGCAACAGCCTTTTTCGCAACAGCTTTTTTGACGGGCGCCTTCTCGTCAGCTCCGTCATCAGATGTTTTTGCAGCAGCCTTCTTGACCGCTTTTTTTACTGGCTTAGGTTCTTCGGGCTGCACATCGCGCACAAGACCTTCGCGTTGCGCTTTTGTGCGCACACGGTCGGCTTGTTGCTCAATAATTGTTGACGATTGAGTTTTTACACCAATGCCCATCTTGCCGCACAAATCAAGGGTCTCCTGATTGGACATGCCGAGCTCTTTAGCAAGCTCATGAACGCGCAAGATCTTGGCCAAGTGTTAGTTCCCCTCACCATTTGTTGCAGCGTCATCATTTGCAGATCCTGTATTTTGTGCCCACTGTTCTTGGCTTACTACAGAACCGTCAGCCGCATGCCACTCCATCGCGCCAGACTCTGCGTTTGTGACCCACTCGCCTTCGGCGTAGTCGGCAACAGGAGCATCCTCGGTAACGACTGCGGTGTAGCCAGAAGTTTCGTCGGCAGCTTGTGTCTCGCTCTTAATGTCGAGACGCACACCCGTAAGTCGTGCAGCGAGGTTGGCATTGACGCCCATCTTGCCGATTGCCAACGAGAGTTGGAAGTCGGGCACGATGACGTCGGCTTGAGTACCGTCACTGCTCAATCGAACATCGGTGACCTTTGCAGGCGACATTGCTTTAGCAATGAAGTCGCGAACGTCTTCGCTGAATGGAATGATGTCAACTTTTTCGCCGCGCAATTCGGTGACGACCATGCGAACACGACCACCACGAGCACCAACACAGGCACCCACTGGATCGACGTTGTGGTCGTTTGACCAAACGGCAATTTTTGTGCGTTGCCCTGGTTCGCGCGAGCAGGCCTTGATTTCTACAACGCCATCAGCAATTTCTGGCACTTCAAGCTCGAACAATCGCTTGATGAGTCCAGGGTGCGTACGGCTGACAACAATTTGTGGCCCCTTTGGAGTCTTGCGAACTTCGACGATGTATGCCTTGAGGCGCGCATTTGGTTCGCGCACTTCGCCTTGCACTTGCTCGGCTTGTGGAAGAAGTGCTTCCACGCGACCAAGGTCGAGCAATGTGTACTTCGTGTCTGTTTTTTGAACAATGCCGGAAACGATGTCGCCTTCGCGGTTTGCGTATTCTTCAAACTTGCGATCGCGCTCAACTTCGCGGATGCGCTGACTCATCACTTGACGGAAAGTTTGCGCAGCAATACGACCGAGTTCGTCTTTCTTTGGTGTGTCGTCGCGCTCGTTGATCCAGTTGCCGTCATCATCCACGTCGTACGCGGTGAATGTGATGTCCATATTTTCTGGGTTGATACCGACGATTACTTCTTCGGCTGCTCCCTGGCGCTTTTTGTACGCGGTCGCGAGTGCTTCAACAAGCACCTGCAAAAGAGAATCCACGGAAATACCGCGGTCCCCTGCCAGCATGCGGATTGCTTCTGACATATCGAGATTGCTCATGATTCGTTGACCTCCGATTGCGTCTTGGTATTCACTTTTGTTGCACCCGACTTTGGAGTTGGGCCCCACTCAAACACTGTGCGAGCGCGATCGATCATGTCGTAACCAATCGTCATCTCAGTAATTTCCTTTGTTGATTTATCATTCAGCCGTACAACGATGTTGGTGTCGTCGGCCGACAGCAGGACACCTTGCGCACGACGCACTCCGTTGACCGCAGCCGTCAAGCGAAGAGCAACAACTTTGCCAATTTCGCGTGCGAAATGTTTTGGCACACGAAGCGATCGCTCAAGGCCAGGGCTCGTTACTTCAAGCGTGTAATGCCCAGGAACTGGATCGCTGTGGTCGAACTCGCGCGAAATGAGGCGTGTGATCAGCGCGATTGACTCCATGTTGACGCCGGCTGGTCCACCCGCAGGGGTATCGACAACCACGCGCAAGATTCCGCCCTGGTATTCGACGTCGTACAACTCAAGACCGAGATCGGTGACGATGGGAGAAATGAGCACAGAGACACGATCTACGACAGGATTCAACTTGGTGCTTCCACGTGCTACTGACATGTTCTTTTTCTCCCTTCCCGACTATCTCTTCAGTGCTTTTGAGTACTTCTGACAAATTTTGGCTTGTTTTGGGGGTTTGAAACCTCAAAAACAAGGCCCGATAATGAACAAAAGGCGTGGGTCGAGACCCACGCCTTCAGCTCGACGAACTTTAAAGGACGCATCCATTATATCCCCGCGAACTAAGGTTCGTCACGGCTCGCCCAACAGGTCAAAGGCATCTAGACGAACTGATTACAGAATAAGTACGGAGTAGAAACAGAGTAGAAACAGAGTAAATACAGTGTAAATTCTGTTGCCAGTAAGCCAAAAAACCTCACCCTGAACGAAACGAAGTAACCGCGCGTGATCAACAAAATGTCCACCCTGTTTGTGCGCACCTTGCGCGATAACCCTGTTGACGCCGAGGTTCCGAGCCACCGTCTACTCGTGCGTGCTGGCTATATACGCCGAGCAGCACCCGGCGGATACACATGGCTTCCACTCGGCTGGCGTGTGTACCAACATGTCGCCGAGATCATTCGCCAAGAGATGGACAACATCGGTGCACAGGAAGTCAATTTTCCTGCCATGTTGCCACGCGAGCCATACGAGGCAACCGGCAGATGGACAGATTATGGCGACAACTTGTTTCGCCTACAAGACCGTCGCAAGGTCGACTTCTTGCTCGGGCCAACGCATGAAGAGATGTTTACGCTGCTCGTGAAGGATTTGTACTCAAGTTACAAAGACTTGCCGCTCTCGCTCTATCAGATTCAAACAAAGTTTCGTGACGAAGCACGACCACGTGGCGGCCTGTTGCGCGGTCGCGAATTTTCGATGAAAGATTCGTACAGCTTCGACATCGACGACGAAGGACTGCAACAAAGCTACGACGCACACCGCAATGCCTATGTGCGTATCTTTGAGCGACTCGGACTGCCATTTGCCATTGTCTCGGCGATGTCTGGTGCCATGGGTGGGTCTCAGTCTGAAGAGTTTTTGTTTCCATGCGAGATTGGCGAAGACACGTTTGTGCAGTGCACCAAATGCGATTACTCTGCCAACACCGAAGCTGTTCGTGTTGGTATTCCTGCGCCAATTGATGCGCAATCTACTCCGGGCGCACAAGTCTTTGACACGCCAGCCACTCCAACAATTCAAACACTCGTTGATTTGTTTAATTCGCGCGCAGACTTGCAGCGTTCGGATCGCGAGTGGACGGCAGCCGACACATTAAAGAATGTTGTTGTCAACTTGCGCCACCCAGACGGTCGCATTGAAGCCCTTGCCATTGGTGTGCCAGGTGACCGAGAAGTTGACATGAAGCGTCTCGAGGCACAAGTTTCACCGGCCGAAGTCGTGCCATTTGATGACACACACTTTGCGGCACAACCAAAACTCGTTAAGGGCTACATCGGGCCAAACGCACTCGGGTTACAGCACTCAACCGGAGTGCGCTATTTACTCGACCCGCGCATTGCCGAGGGCAGCGAGTGGATCACTGGCGCAAATGCCCCAGGCAAGCACGTTGCACATCTTGTGCATGGCAGAGACTTCACTGCAGATGGAGTAATCGACGTTGCCGAAGTGCGCGACGACGACACATGCCCATCGTGTGCTTCTGCACTGATTATTAAGCGCGGTATCGAGATTGGTCACGTGTTTCAGTTGGGTCGCAAATACGCAGAAGTCTTGGGCTTGAGCGTGCTCGACAAAAACGGAAAAGCGCAAACCGTGACGATGGGTTCGTACGGCATTGGCGTGTCTCGAGCCGTTGCTGCAATAGCCGAGGCCACGTGCGACGACATTGGGTTGCGTTGGCCGCATGCCATTGCGCCATTCAATGTGCACATTGTGATGGCTGGCAAAGAAGACGCTCTGATTACCGATACCGCAAACAATCTCGCACAGATTCTTGACAGCGAAGGAATACGCGTCTTGCTTGATGATCGCGTTGGCGTTTCACCAGGTGTCAAATTTAAAGATGCCGAACTCATTGGCAATCCAATCATCGTGGTGGTGGGAAGAGGCGCTGCCAACGGCGTGGTTGAAGTACGCGACCGTTTGACAGGCTTGGCGAGTGAAGTAGCAATTGCTGATGCTCCGGCCCACGTGAGAAACGCCTGCGCGACGAGATAACGATGCACTTACTGCGCGGCGTTGTCCAGCATTATGACTGGGGCGACCAACAGTTCATCCCTAATTTTCTTGCGACTGAAGCCGATGCCCGTCCTTGGGCCGAATTGTGGTTTGGCACTCACAGGGGTGGACCATCGCTCGTCAAGACACCAAACGGAAGCGAGTCGCTTGCGCAAATTGCCGGCGACCTTTCATTTCTCGTCAAGATCATCTCGGCCGACAAACCGTTGTCGCTGCAGACTCACCCAACCGACGAACAAGCAGCAAGTGGGTTTCAACAAGAAAACGAAATCGGTATTTCTCTCGATGCACCCCAACGCATCTACCGAGATGCATCAGCAAAACCCGAGCTACTCATTGCGCTGACTTCATTTGAAGCAATTTGTGGATTTCGACCAATCGAAGAGACCCTTGAAATATGTAAACGATTTGGCTGGACACAACTTGGGGAACACCTCGACAGCGACGGACTCGCCGAATGTGTTCGCTGGGCATTGACTACTGGTCCACACCAACTTCCCGCACAATTGCCGGCGTGGGCCGGCCGTTTGGCGACGATGTATCCCGGCAATGGCGGCGTGCTCGTTGCGTTGTTGATGCACCATGTGCGACTCGCGCCTGGACAAGCACTTTTTCTTGGCGCAGGTAACGCACATGCATATCTCAACGGCTCGGGCGTTGAAGTGATGTCGTCGTCTGACAACGTGGTGCGTGCGGCCTTCACTAAAAAGTATGTCAGCGTCGACGAGTTCTTGGCCGTTGCTCGTTTTGAACCGATCCCCTCGCCCGTCGTCGACGCTTCACTGTTGAGTCCTGGTCGATTTACATACCCAGTCTCTACATCTCGTTTCGGTGTTGAGCGCATCGAAGTTGCGGGTGAATTGACCATCAAGTCAACTCATCAAGCAGAGATTTTGGTCTGCACTGCTGGTGACGCCAGCACGATCAGGCGAGGTCAGGCATGTGTATTGCGCAGCAATGAATCGGTGCAACTCTCGGGCACCGCAACTGTGTTTCGCACATGGGGCACGCATTGAACCTGCGGGTACGCAGATCTCTCACCATTGTCGCTGTCACGCTGATTTCTTGCATCTTCGTTGGTAATGCACGTGCTGTCGAACCCGCACACACCCTGCTCATACTTGGAGACAGCATTACTTGGGGCGCCAACTACAAAGGGTTTGGCAATGTAACACCCCAGCTTCAGGCGCTGGGCACATTTAACAAAGTACTTGTGGACGGAGCGTTCTCGCGCAACATCAGCGGCCCAGCCGACACGCTTCACAACGGCGTCAAGACCTATGCCAAATACTTGAAGGCAAAAGTACGCCCCTCGGCAGTCATCGTGGCGCTTGGGAGCAATGACTTGCAAGGCTCAATCAAAGTGCGGTATTACGAAGATCGAATTCGAGAGTTGCTCACACTGATCGGCGACATTCCAGTGGTGTGGGTGAATGTTTTGCGGATCGAAAGTCAGTACTACATTCGTGCATCAACTGTGTTCAACAGAGTGCTCAATCGTGTTGCGCTTGACTACCCAAATGTGTCTGTTGTCGACTGGCATGCAATGATCACTGCCAACCCCAAGTGGTTTGCATTTGACAAACTGCACTTACAACCCGCTGGGTATCGAGCGCGCGCAACTGTCTATGTAGAGATTGCCCAAAACTTGTGGAATTTGGTTGTGACTACAACTACTACTACAACAACAACAACAACAACAACAACGACGACTACGACTACGACTACGACTACGACTACGACGACGACAATCGTCGTAGCGACGACTATTCCTGGCTAGTTGCTAGTTGCCAGCAACCTTTTTACGTATCTCCACAATTTTTTCGTCGGCATGATTGACATCGTCACCTTGTTCTTTGAGCAACATATTGCGATCTTTTGCTGCTTCTCGCTCGGCTAAGGCAGTATCAACTCGCGCTACTGCAGCATCCACACCGTGTTCGTGAATATAGGTGGCCCAGTCGATCAGCGCTTCGACCATTTCCGACTCTGGCACCACTGCCACATTGCGACCCTTGACAAACAAGTGTCCTCGCTTATTGCCCGCTGCAATACCGAGGTCGGCTTCGCGTGCTTCACCTGGGCCATTGACCACACAACCCATTACAGCAATTTGCAACGGAATCTTTTTGTCTGCAAATGCTGCTTGTGCACGATTAGCAACATCGATCACGTCGATCTCTGCTCGCCCGCAACTCGGGCACGCAATCAAGTCGACATTCTTGCGCTCTCGCAATCCCAACGACTCGAGCAATTGTCTGCCTGCTCGCGCTTCTTCTACAGGGTCTGCAGTCAGGCTGTATCGAATCGTGTCACCGATGCCCTCCATGAGCAGCGTCGAGATTCCTGCTGTGGCTTTGATCAGACCACCGGGCAATGGCCCAGCTTCTGTGACTCCGAGATGCAACGGATGATTGGTTACTTCGCTGAGTTGACGATATGCCTCGATCATGAGCGGAACGTTGGAAGCCTTGACAGAGATCTTGATCAAGTCAAAATCAACTTCTTCGAAATATGCGATCTCTTGCAGAGCAGACTCCACCATCGCTTCTGCAGTGAGGCCTCCGTACTTTTCGTACAAGGCTGGGTCGAGTGATCCACCATTGACGCCGATACGAATTGGCACCTTGCGATCTCGGGCTTCGGATGCAACAGCTTTGATGTGTTCTGGTTTACGAATATTGCCAGGATTGAGACGCAATCCATGCACACCCGCTTCCATTGCTGCTAGCGCCATTTTGTATTGATGATGAATGTCGGCGATGATCGGCACAGGAGAACGCGGAACTATTTGGGCAAGACCTTCTGCTGCTTCTGGTTCGTTGCACGTGCAGCGCACGATGTCGCAACCTGCTGCTGCTAGAGCATAAATTTGCTGCAGCGTGCCTTCAACATCGGCCGTTTTTGTGATCGTCATGGACTGAATGCTGATCGGCGCATTTCCGCCAACGGCTACTTTGCCTACCGAGATCTGACGCGTTTGGCGCCTCGCATATGCGGTCATGAATACCAGTTTGTCATCACGGGATAGGTCTGCAACATTTTGGTGGAGTTATTTTCAACGAATTGGCTGTGTCACATCGAGATAGAGACCCACAACAAGCAACAATGCAAGGAGTCCGACGACCATCGTGGCAACCGGCACCATCTTGCCTACATCGGCGCGATATGGCTTGTTACGTCGTGAACGAAATCTTTCGTAGGTTGCAATTGCTGCATGGCCGCCGTCAAAGGGCAGCAAAGGAAACATGTTAAACACTCCAACAAACACGTTCACACTGGCAAGCAACAAGAGCACGCCTTTGAGTCCATCTTGTTGCCCAATCTCTCCACCGAGTTGGCTTGCGCCGACAACAGTGCCAGGACGTGTTGCCGGGTCGGCATTGTCGTCAACAACACTATTGAAAATATTTATTGGATTGAGCACTACAAACACACCCACCACTGATCGGCCGGCCGTCACGACCAAATCTTGTGTTGCATAGCCAACGGCCTTGATCGGATTGACCCGCACGTAGTCGAGAGACCAACTCGATACTCCAAAATATGCAATCGACTCATCAAGGGGGTTATTGCCAAGCGTGATCGTCAATGTGATTGGTTTGCCAGACCGCTCGACAACTACCGAAACCTCTTGACCAGGAGTTTTGGAAACTATTTGGTCAACAAATTGCTCGCGTGTCGACACGACCACTCCATCGATCTCGCGCACGATGTCTTCTACATCGACACCAGACTGTTGTGCAGGCGAGTCTGGAGCAGGTGCCGACATCACCACCACATTTCCTGTCTCGCTATAACGACCGGAAATTGTGTACACGCCAAAAAATAAAGCGAGTGCAATAACACCATGCATCAATGATCCAGCAGTAATGACAAGTAGACGCTTTGGATACGACTGTGCTCGATACGCACGCGGCTCATCCTCTGGGTCGCACTCATCGAGATTGTTCATGCCCACAATTCGTACAAAGGCACCAAGCGGCAATGCCCTGATGCCGTACTCAACCTCGCCCCGCTGCATGCTCCACAACCGCGGGCCAAAGCCCATGAAAAATTGGGTTGCCTTCATGCCCGTGCGGCGAGCAGTCACAAAATGCCCCAGCTCGTGGAGGAAGACCGACACGATCAAGCCAACGACAAACACGAGTGTCCAAGGATTGGCAAATCCAAGCCACACAATGAGTCCAACGAGAACACAACTACCAACCAAGGTGGTGCGCCTGTCGTTATTGCGGTTGGGCTGGTCGACCGTGTCGCCACCGGCAACAATCTCGTTACGAAACTTGTTATAAAAAGAACTCATTGTCCCAAAACCTCAGTTGCAAATCTACGCGCTGTTGCGTCAGCCAACAAAATATCTTCGACGGATGTGGGCGAAATTCCATCGTGATGTTGCATCGTTTGTTCAATTACTGAAGCAATCCTCGACCACGAGATACGACCTGCAAGAAACGCCTCAACGGCAATTTCATTGGCTGCACTCAGCCATGCAGGAGCAGTCCCGCCAATACGGCCCACCTGATACGCAAGATCGAGACAGCGAAATGTTGCGCGATCCGGTGCTTCAAAATCAAGCCGACTGAGAGCTTTCCAGTCGATGGCACCGAATGCAATGTGTGAACGAGAAGGAAACCCGAGCGCGTAGGCAATTGGAAGCCGCATATCGGGCATTGACAACTGTGCGATGACCGCACCGTCAGAGAACTCGACCATTGAGTGCACCACAGATTGCGGGTGAACAACAACATCAATGTCATCGAAACTGATACCAAACAATTCGTGAGCCTCAATAACTTCCAAACCCTTATTCATCAGCGTCGACGAATCGACAGTGATCTTTGGACCCATTGACCATGTTGGATGCTTCAGCGCGTCTGCGATTGTCACATGCTGCAACGAATCAGCGGAGCGGCCACGAAATGGTCCGCCACTTGCCGTCAGCAACAGGCGATGCACTTCGCGATCTGTGTCGAGCGACGATCTCAGGCATTGATGAATTGCACAGTGTTCGCTGTCTACAGGCACGATGACCGCACCAGCGATCTTTCGCAATGGCTGCACAATTGGCCCCCCAGCAATCAGGCTCTCTTTATTTGCCAACGCCAGTCGTTTGCCATGCTGCAAAGTCGCCATCGTCACTGATAGTCCAGCAAATCCGACTACGCCATTGACAACAACATCGGCATCTCGTGCAAGCTCTGCGAGGTCTGCAACAACCTCAACACCAGGTAGTGCTTGTGCAACTTTTATTCGTGCCACTTCATTGCTGACCGCAACCATTTTGGGTCTGCACAATTTGGCTTGAGCAATCACAGCATCGGCCGATGAGCCGACACCGAGTCCTACTATTTCGTACTCACCACCGCTACGCGAAATGACATCAATGGTCTGAGTTCCGATTGAGCCAGTTGATCCGGCAATTGCAACACGCACGACCGACATCTGTTCAGTCTGTCAGCGAATTGGGTGGTTCAGCTCCAGGGCGCGATGACAAGGGTGAGATAATAAGCAGCTGGCAACACGAAGAGCAGACTGTCAAAGCGATCCAATACTCCCCCGTGTCCACGCAGTACTGTGCCGAAATCCTTGATGTTGAGGTTGCGCTTAAACATCGATTCGGCAAGATCTCCAAGCGGCGCCATGACCGAAATCACTATCGCTAGTGCGATCCACTCACCAAGACCATTCCATGTGGTGCTCTGCATCCCAACGGCGAGGACAGCCAAAAATGTGCCTACAGTCCCGCCCAGCAAGCCTTCGACTGATTTTGCTGGGCTGATCCAATCTCGCAGTGGTGTACGTCCAACTGCATTGCCGACAAAATACGCCGCCATGTCATTGGCAATTACTCCGATAACGATGATGAACAGCGTGTCGGTGCCTACATGCACAAAGCCTGGGCCATTGGATGTCGAGAAACGCAAAATCAATGCTGCATACGAACTCATCAAGCCGATCCAGAGCATCGCAAGCATCATGATGGCAGTGTTTGGCACCGGTCCAGACTCGATGCCGTCGCTACCCACAAACACCACGACTGCGGCGATAAATCCAAATACAAGAACAAGCGGTAATGCGGCATCGCCTATCCAGTACGCGCACAATGGCGCAGCCACACAACCAGCTACACCAATCACTGTCGATGGTCGGTATCCGCTTGCATTGGCTTGAGTAAAGAATTCGAATGCGGCAACCCCAATAAGAATTGCGACAAAAACTATTACTGCAGCAGGACGCCACATTAATGAAGCAATAAAGACTGCAGCAAGGAGCGCACCAACCGCCGTTGCTGTTGGCAAGTCGCGGCCAGCACCAGCAGTGTCTTTGCCGCGCCGCATTGACCCAGTCGGTGCACCTGCTGATGTGCGACGCGCACGAGTGACTTGCGCACCGCGCGCAGAGCCAGACGAAGAACCAGATTGTGCACTTCGACCAGTCGAGCGTGAGGCCGGTCGTGATTGTGCTCCAGATGCATCTTGGGCAACTGGCCGACGGGATTCGTTGGTTGGGTCGGTGCCAATAACAATGCGACCTTCACGCCGTGGCGCACTCACCGGTGGTGGCGTAGTGGTTTGAAACGAAGGTCGACGAGCCCCTGTTGATGCGCTTGGGTCTGGTTCGTTGTATGCAGACCACACATCGGTGTTGTCGTCAGCGTCATTATCAGTATTGTTTGCGCCAATAACGACGCGACGAGTTGGTTGATCGTCGGACTTTTTGAAGCGTGGTACTTCCCCTGTCGGTGGCTCTGTCCAGTGCGGAAGTTGCTCGGTGTCATTTGCGCCAAACGCAAGCGCAGGACCACTGTCATCAGTCTCTGCAAACTTGACTACGCCAAACTCATCACCGAAATCGATAGTTGGATCTACACCGTTCGTGTCATCATCCGAATTGCGACCTCTATTGTCATTGCTCATGAGATGTCTCCCTACACTTCGAGTAGTTCTATTTCCTTACGGCTAAATGCTTTATCAATGGCTTCAACATTGTCGTGCGTGAGTTTTTCTAGTTCTTTTTCAGCACGATCTAAATCATCTTTGGAAATGTCGCCAGCCTTTTCGGCAGTCTCCAATGCTTTGCGTGCATCTCGCCGTACGTTTCGCAACGCAATTCTTCCGTCTTCGGCCATGTTCTTGACGACCTTGACATACTCTTTGCGTCGTTCTTCGGTGAGCATTGGAAAACTCAAGCGAACGACGACGCCGTCATTACCTGGCGTCACTCCTAAGTCACTCGACTGAATCGCTTTTTCGATAGCGGCAATCGAACCACGGTCGTGGGGTTTGATAACGAGCGTGCGCGCATCTGGCACTTGGAATGAGGCAAGTTGCACCATTGGCACGGTTGCGCCGTAGTACTCAACGGCAATCTTTTCGACAAGATTGGATGTGGCACGACCTGTGCGAACCCCCAAAAACTGTGACTGCACATGCTCTAAAGCCTTGGCCATACCATCCATGGCCTCGAGCAACGTTTCTTCAATCACCCGACCAGCGTACCTATTTCCTCACCTCTGAGTATGGACTGGATGTTTCCACGCTCCAGCAGGTTGAAAACCACGATTGGCAAATTGTTGTCACGACAGAAGGTAATCGCTGTCGAGTCCATGACCTTGAGACCTTTGTTGATCACATCGAGGTACGAAATGTGTGAATACTTGGTGGCAGTTGGATCGAGCTTTGGGTCGGCTGTGTATACGCCATCGACACCAGAGTGTGTGCCCTTCAAAATTGCTTGTGCCGATATTTCTGCGGCGCGCAGTGCTGCAGCGGTGTCGGTTGTAAAGAATGGGTTGCCCGTCCCGCCCGCCAAAATGACGACGCGACCTTTTTCAAGGTGACGCTCTGCACGACGACGAATGTATGGCTCGGCAACTTTTGGCATCTCGACTGCAGACATCACACGCGATGATTGACCAACTCGCTCAAGTGCATCTTGAAATGCGAGTGCGTTCATCACTGTTGCGATCATTCCCATATAGTCGGCTTGCGCCTGATCCATTCCTTGACCAGCACCTTTGACACCTCGCCAAAAGTTTCCACCGCCAACTACCACTGCAATGTCGACACCAAACTCTTGACGCGCCTCGTGCAACTCAGTTGCAACTTGATGCAACACGTCGTTGTCCAAACCAAAACCTGTTGACTCTGCCAATGCTTCGCCAGACAACTTGAGCACGATGCGATTCCATCGCGGAGTTGAAGGTGATTGGGATGCCATATCTAGGTACTAGTTTTAGCCGATTTCCACCTGTGAGTAACGAACAATGGTCGATTTGCCAATAATTTGAGCAACGGACTGCTTGTCGTCTTTGGCGTATGGCTGCTCGAGCAATGCGATGTCTTTGAAGAAACCTTGCACTCGGCCCTCAACAATCTTGCCAATGGCGGCTTCTGGCTTGCCTTCGTTGCGCGTCACGACTTCGAGGGTTGCCCGCTCTGCGTCGATCACGTCTTGAGGGACATCGCTCTTGGCCATGTATTTTGGTCGAGCAAAGGCAATATGCACCGCAATGTCGTGCGCCAATTCTTGAGTTGCACCGCTCATCTCGACAAGCACGCCATTCACACAGCGGCCGCCTTGCATGTGCATGTACGAATCCAACAGGTTTCCTGCTGCGGCTTCAAATCGGATTACCTCACCGATTTCGATGCGCTCCTTGAGCAAAATCTTGAGGTCATCAAATTGGGCTGTGCGCTCGCTTACTGCGTCGACACCTTTGTCTACAACCAAGTTGACCATGGCATCTGCTTCAGCAATGAAGTGTTCGCTGCTTGCAACAAAGTCTGTCTCGCACTTGAGTTTGACAATTGCGCCAACGTTGCCTTTGATCAACAATGCAACGAGACCTTGAGCGTTTTCACGATCGTCACGCTTTGCACTTGCAGCAAGACCCTTTTCGCGCAACCACAACTTGGATGCTTCCATGTCGCCATTGTTTGTTTCGAGTGCCTTTTTGCAGTCCATCATTCCGGCGCCGCTTGCTTGACGAAGGGCTTGCACATCTTTTGCGGTAAACGACATCGAGATCAGCCTTCCGACTTCGTCTCGCCAGCAGATGCAACGCGTGCATCTCGCTCGGCTTGTGCTGTTGTTGCTGCTGCACGTGCTGCTTCTTGCGATGCATCAAATGCTGCTTGTTCTTCTGCATTGCGTGTTACTGGAGCTGCCGTTGCAGATGTGGCACTTGCACGGCCCGAAGTTTTTTCGGCGATGAATTGACCTTCAATGACTGCTTCGCAAATCATTCGTGACATCAATTCGTTTGCACGAATTGCATCATCGTTGCCAGGAATTGGAAACTGAACCAAGTCTGGGTTGACGTTGGTGTCGACAATGGCGATGACTGGAATACCAAGCTTGTTGGCTTCAGTAACAGCAATGTGCTCTTTGACAGTGTCAATAATGAACACTGCAGTTGGCAACTTGCTCATCGAGCGAATACCCGACAAGTTCTTTTGCAACTTCACGAGTTCGCGACTGATCAACAGCGCTTCCTTTTTTGGCATCACTTCAAACTCACCAGATGTGCCCATGCGCTCGTACTCTTGCATTTTCATGACACGCTTGGAGATGGTGTCGAAGTTGGTGAGCATGCCACCCAACCAACGCTCATTCACATGCGACATGCCGCACTTTTCCGAGAAAAACTTAATTGGGTCTTGAGCCTGCTTCTTTGTGCCGATAAACAAAATCGTTCCGCCGTTGGCGACCATGTCACGAACATATTTGTAGGCAGTGTCAACGCGGTCGAGTGTTTGCTCGAGGTCGATGATGTAGATGCCGTTGCGCTCTCCGAAAATGAACCGCTTCATCCGTGGGTTCCAACGATGGGTTTGGTGTCCGAAGTGGACGCCTGCCTCAAGCATTTGACGCATGCTGATAATGGCCATGATTCTCTCCTCCCCTGTGGTTAATTCGCGAACCCCTGCGCTTTACAACGACCACAGGATGGGGCTCACGTGAATGACGTGAATAATGAAAGACGAAGTGTATCGGGCAGTTTTCAGCCCGCAACGAGAACCGCACGGGGTTTGCCAAGTGACCCGAGCCCTGCACATTGAGCCGGATCGATGTATTGGCCATCGACTCGCACTCCTATATACAGCGACTCTCCTGCCACCCCGATTGCCTGACCGACCACAACCATGTCCCCCGTTTTAACCAGCACCGACGCCAATCTGCCGTGAGTAACCAAGCCTGTGTTGCTTGCCCGCACAACGACATAGTGGGTCCCTGCAACGACGCCTACGAATGTTGCGACGCCCGTTGTCGTTGCACTCACCACACTGCCCGGTGCGGTTCGATACTCAATGCCACGATTTCCAGCACACCACCGACACGATGGGGCACGAAAATAGTCAAGCACTTGCAGATTTGCCGGCAACTGCAACAGCTGAGTCACGTGGCTCGCTTGGCTTGGTGGTTCTCTTTGCCCACAACTTGCTGCCGTGCTTGTAGCACTCCAGAACGTAATCGCTACTGCAAGTGCTGTCGATGCACAAACCCGTCGCGGCTTAGTCAAGTTCAGCTGCATGCAGCCGAGATCGCAATTGCAACACCGCTTTGGTGTGAATTTGCGAAACACGACTTTCGGTAACACCGAGCACGTCGCCTATTTCCGACAACGTCAAATTTTCGTCGTAATACAACACCAGCACAGTGCGCTCCCGCTCGGGTAATTTTTTGATTTCCTGGCGCATCACTTTGCGCAATTCATCGGCCTCAACAACAGCATCTGGAGTCGTTGCTTTGTACGTGTCTGTATGTGTAGATGGAGAAGTGCTTTCGGCAACGATGTGGTCGAGCGGGCCAACCGAACCTGCAGCAATGTCGGAAAGCCTTTTGTGATACTCGGTCTCCGTGATCTGCAACTTTGCCATGATCTCTTCATCGCTCGGAGAACGCTGCAGTTCATGTTCAAGCTGCGAGATTGCATCTTGAATCGAGCGCGAATGCGATCGCACCGACCTCGGCACCCAGTCGAGTGCTCTCAGGCTGTCGAGAATTGCACCCCTAATTCTTGGAATTGCATATGTCTCAAACTTTGCACCCTGCGTTGGGTCATACCGATCGATTGCGTTCATCAATCCAAACACTCCAGCAGAGATGAGATCGCCAGTGTCGACACGTTTTGGCAAACCTGCCGCCAATCGACCAGCAACGAATTTGATCAACGATGCATAGTGAACAACCAACCACTCGCGAGCGACAACGTCTTTGTCGTCGGTCCATTGTTGCCATGCTTGATCAACAGTGAGACGGACGGGCAGTGCATTCATGTCCTTCCAATTATGCCCGCGGGTGACTGACTCCGTATACGGACTTGAGGCGTTCTTTACTGACGTGGGTGTAGCGCTGCGTAGTCGCGACATCGCTATGGCCCAACAATTCTTGAACTGCCCTCAAATCTGCCCCGTTGTCAAGCAGATGTGTCGCAAACGTGTGACGAAGTGCATGCGGGTGTGTCGGTGCCAACGAACGAGAGTCGAGAATTCGGCGCACATCGCGAGTGCCCAGTCGTTTGCCTCGACTGTTGAGAAACAGCGCGACCACATCAGATTTTGGACTGCTGACATCAACCACTTCGCGCCGTACTTTGACCCATTGCTTGACCGCCTCAAGAGTTGGTTCGCTCACCGGCACACGACGCTCTTTAGACCCCTTGCCCATCACTGTCACGGCAAGTGACTTGACCTGAATACTGTCGATGTCGAGCGCGCAGAGTTCACTCACTCGCAAACCACTTCCGTAGAGCATCTCGATCACTGCCGTATCGCGCAGAGTTTTCCATTCTGGTTCATCTTCATTTGTTCCGGTGAGTAACGCACTGAGTTGTTCATTGGTCAAGACTTTTGGTAGTCGGCCCGCATCACTCGGCGAGCGCACACCAAGAGTTGGGTCGACTTTGATCTTTCCATCGCGCACTAACCAGGCAAAATATCGGCGCAAAGCCGCAAGTTTGCGACTCACGCTGCGTTTTGCATGTTTCATCGTCGTCAAAAAACTGATGTATTGACGCACTACATCTTTTGTGACTTCTTTTGGAGAAACAATTTGCTGTCGCTCAACCCACTGTGCAAAGAGTGACACATCGCTGACATAAGCAGACACCGTGTTTGGGGAAGCAGCAGTGAGCGATGTCGCAAAGCCATCGATGTTCCACTTGTTGGTTTTTGTCATCAATAAAACCGTACCCCCTATTGACAACCCATACCGAGCACCTCCCACCATCCTGCATTGTTGACAACCCAGCCCTCCGATTCAAGCCGTCCGAGTGCGAGTGCGGTTTGCACGAGGTCGGTACTTGCGCGCATCAGCAATTGATCGAGCGTGACTGCTTCGCCACGCATGTGGGCAATGAGTGCCTGGTCTTGCAAACTTGGAGTGCGCCGCGAATCGAAAACTTGAGGATGGTTTCGCCGATTGTCTAGTCCGAGCGCAACCATCACATCGGTTGCATCAACCACTGGCGCACAACCTTGTTGCAACAACAGATTGGTGCCAGCAGACGACAGCGAGCGTGGCGATCCGGGAACCGCCATCACAGTAATGTCGCGTCGTTGGGCTTCTTCCACCGTGATCATCGACCCACCTTTCGCGTGTGACTCAATGACAACAACCAATTCACACAGCGCAGCCAAGATTCGATTGCGTAATGGAAATCGAAACGCTTCGGGCATCGTGCCGGGCGGAGACTCGGTGAGCAGCAATCCGTTTTCGGCAACAAATCTCCAGAGGTCGGCGTTTTCTTTGGGGTATGTCATGTCGAGACCCGAAGCCACTACTGCGATTGGTTGGCCACAATGAGATTCGCTCGCCGAAACACCTTCGCGATCGAGTGCAAGCAACACTCCTTTGTGGGCCCATGCATCAACGCCACGCGCAAGCCCCGACACAATGGCGACTCCCTGTTCTGACAAGTCGTATGCCAAATGTGATGCCATATATCGGCCAGCAGCAGTAGCCGACCGGGTGCCGACGATGCCAACGCGCCGTTGTTGCAACACTTGCAAGTCGCCCCGATAAAACAACACTGCTGGACGGGCCACATCATTGAGCAGCATCTGCGGATAATCGTTCGCTCCAATATATGTAACCGACATTGAACCCTTGGCAAGCTTGGCAGCCATCAATTCAATGTCTGTTCGGCTCGGCGCCTCACAACCCAACATCTCGATGGCACGTGAAGGTGTCTGCACCCCCAGCATCGCGCCAAGTCGACGTGTGCCAAGTCGTGGCACCGCGCTTAGGGCTGCAGCCAATAAGCATTCTTGATTCATAACTTGTCTCCATTCAGTTGTGGATGCACGCCGACACGCAATGCAAGTGCTGTTGCAATGTGTGACTCGTCGATTTGGTCAGTGCTGTGATCACTAGTGCTGAGCAAGTCAGCAATCGTGCGAGCAACACGACGAATGCGGTGATAACCACGACCAGACAAACGTCCTCGCTCAAGGTGATAACGCAAAAGCGCTGCAGCATCTGTGGTGAGCGGTGCAAACTCGTCGAGCAAGTCGGCCGACAGCGCAGAGTTCAGACACCCACTTCGCAACATTGCAAGCTGTCGCACGCGCAGTACCCGCATTGCAATGACCTGCGACGACTCGGCAGGCGTATCGGCAAGCAGCTCATCGACATGTGGCCTGCTGACTGCTACTCGCAGATCAAACCTGTCGAGTAGCGGTCCGGAAAATCGTCGGAGATATCTCTTCTTGGCACTGTCGTCACACACGCACACACCTGGCATTCCTTCACCACACGGACACGGATTTGTGGCTGCCACGAGCAGAAACTTTGCTGGCATTGTCACGCTCGACTTTGCGCGAGCCAAACGCACGACTCCGTCTTCAAGAGGCTGACGCAAAGCATCCAGCACTGTTGGTGCAAACTCACCCAACTCATCCAAGAACAACACGCCGTTGGTAGCGAGAGATATTTCACCTGGACGCATTGTTGTTGAACCACCACCGACCATTGCGACAAGCGAAGTGGAATGGTGCGGTGCTCTCAACGGAGGCAACGTAATGATTCCTGATGGCGGGAGTGGCGACTGCGCCGCAGAGTGAATGATGGTTGTTGCAACTGCTTCTTCATTGCTTAAAGGCGGAAGAATCGAACTCATGCGCTGCGCAAGCATTGACTTGCCAGCACCAGGTGGACCAACGAGCAACAGATGATGTGCCCCCGCTGCTGCAATTTCGAGTGCTTGGCGCGCCACTGCCTGACCACGAACGTCCTTCATGTCTGCGGTCGGAGGCGCTGCACCAATCACCCCTCGAGGCTGTGCTGGAGTCCATTGCGCTTCTCCCATCAAACACTTCACTACATGGGCCAACGTTTGTGCGCACACCACTTCATTGCGCGCCGCAATGCGCGCTTCACGCTCGCACTCTTGGGCAACCACCACCACGCGGTCATCGATCGCCGCAACGAGTGGCACGACGCCAGCTACTGGGCGCAAAGTTCCGTCAAGACCAAGTTCGGAAATGAATGCAAAACGCTCGCCAACTTCGTTGGGCAACACATCTTGCACAATGAGCAGACCTATCGCGATTGCTACATCGAGGCCTGCCCCACCTTTGCGCTCGTGCACTGATGTAGCCAAGTTGACAGTGATGCGCCGATTTGGCCACGGCAAGTCGCATGACAACAACGCTGCTCGCACGCGATCGCGTGACTCGCGACATGCTTCGTCGGGCTGGCCAACAATCGTGAAACCGGGCAGTCCCATTCCGACATGAATTTCAACATCTACCTCCTTGCCTTGAACCCCTAACAATGTTGATGAACGAACTGAAGCGAAGGCCATGATCGCCCATGTGTACGGCAATGATCAACAATGTGTCGTGACATCACAAGATTTCTCGTCTGTGGCGTGAGATACTAGGACGATGATTCGCAAGCCAAACTTCACTCATCTTGGCACCGCAATAGCATTTTTAGGTATCTTGAGCGTGCTGGGCATTGCTGGATGCGCGTCTCCAGAGCGAACCGCCACCAACTTTTGTCGGCAATTGGCGCTCGAAATGCCTGGCATCGCCGAACAACCAGCCACTCCAGCGATGATCACATCGACTGTTAAGCGCTATAAACGCTTGCAAGAGGTAGCCCCGCTGCAAGTTGAGGCCGAATGGAATGCGCTCACGCTGTTGATGGAAAAAGCGTCGAAGATTGATGCAGCCGATGCGGCCAGTGTGCAAGAGGTCGTCGACTTGTCGTATGCAACCGAAAAAAGTGCGACAGCGGCATCTGCATGGGTGCTCGCAACATGCGGAGTAGATATTTCTACAGGACTCTCGGTTGTACAGGCGCCCGCAACTGATGTTGCGACTACTGATGTGGCAACTACCGATGTTGCGACAACGCTGCCGTAATAAACAGCAAATTTGCAATCGCTGTTTTTAGCGAATTTCTCCGCGCTTGACGATCACCTTGTCGACAAGGCCGTACTCTTTTGCTTTTTCAGGAGTAAACCAGCGATCGCGTTCGGAGTCTTTTTGAATCTGCTCGATTGATTGACCAGAGTGATGAGCAGTGAGTTCGGCCATGCGGTGCTTAGTAAAAGCCAACTGCTCGGCTTGAATTGCGATGTCGGAAGCCTGACCGCGCAAACCAGCGAGTGGTTGGTGCATCATGATGCGGGCGTTTGGCAATGTGTAGCGCTTGCCTGCGGTGCCAGCGGTGAGCAAGAACTGCCCCATCGATGCTGCAAGACCCAAACACACCGTTGCTACGTCGCAACTAATGAACTGCATCGTGTCGTAAATGGCCATGCCAGCGGTGATTGAACCGCCCGGGCTATTGACATACAACCACACATCGGCTTTTGGATCTTCGCCTTCAAGAAACAACAACTGCGCGCAAATTTGGTTGGCGACATCGTCGTTGACGTCGCTACCGAGCATGATCACTCGGCTCTTGAGTAGGCGGAGGAAAATATTGTTTTGGGATTCTGGTCCGCCTTCGAGGCCAACAGCAGGTTGGAAGGGAACATCAAGTGAATTATTGAACGTCATGGCGAACAGACTACTACCTCGGTAGTGGCATAAAGCTGCGTCGTACGCCACTAAACACCACGACAATTCGTTCATCATTGGCAATTTGATCGCGCATCGCGAGCAACCCCGCCAAGCCTGCGGTACCCGTTGGGCTCACATTTATCGACGTAGTGCGGTGAGCCAACGCGTATGCATCGATCACATGTCTTTCGGTTGCAACAACTGGCGACCCGCCGCTTTCCGACATGGCGTTGCACACTTGCACCCAGTCATACGTCTCGTCATCCAAAATGCCATCAGCAAGTGAGTCGGTGGGGTTTTCCCACGGCCACATGCATTCGTTCCATCTGCCACCAGCGTTGCGCGCACCGCCAGATGCACAGGCTGCATTCCACGCTCGAGCCAAGGGTGCGCAACTTTCGGTTTGCACACTGTGCAAGCGAGGTCGCAATCCGCCAGCAAACAAACCAGCAGATGCACATGCTGCGAATGCTCCGCCACCTACCTGAATAAAAATACGATCGATTGGCGGGCCACTCACTTGCTCTTGGGCGTCTGCGATCTCCCATCCAATCGTGCGACCACCGTCGAGACACCACGCATTTTCTGTGCCCTGTACTCCAAACGGTATTGCACCGTGAGATACCGCCTCGCGAAAACGATGCACACACGGATCACCAGGAGGATCACTTACAAGTCGTGGACAACGAACAATTGTTGCGTCCACACTCAACAACAGATCGGTGAGTTCACGTGCAGCGTTTTCTGGCACAAAAACCAAAATTGGCCAGTGAACAGCCTTGGCCAAAGTTGCTGCAGCAAATGCCGCATTGCCACACGACGAGATTGCAAGTTTCGGGCGATCAACGTCTCGCTTCCACGGTGCAACCCCCGCTTCCTCTGCCGTCACGAGATGCAACAATTCGCCAAACAGATGACGAGCCTTGTGCGAACCCCCGACATTATTGGTTTCGTCCTTGATCCACACACCGCCGCCACTCGTGAAACCCAACTCGTTCGACAACGCATCATTTCGACCAAATGGTGTCGTGCGAAAACCAGTGCCCGCAACTTGTGCAACAGCATCATCGGCGCGACGAATGATCGCCTCTCGTTGTTCATCGTTGAACCCGAGCGATGCCGCGAAGGCATCCCATGCAAGATATTTTCTGAAAGCGACATATGGATTGTCATCACCGGTTGATCGCAGTGGCGCAATGGGTTGCTCCAACAACAGCACATGATGACGATCAGCGTCTGATGAGTTTGGACAACGCCACGACAAAGGCTGCTCAACCGAAACCCGGTGCCCACATGCCGCACACTTCCAACCAGTGATACTCGGCGACATCAACGACTCACCCGACATGGTTTGCAAATCGCTTGACCGCGACTATTTTGCTTTCGCTACTCGTGAATTGAACTCATCGATCAGTGAATCCCACACCGGAATGTAGCGACGCAAATTACGCCAGAAGGATTGGCTCCTGCGAGCCTCAAACACCGACAAAGGTGTTCCCTGCTGCTCAACCCATGTGTAGTAGCCCAGGTTGAAGATGCGATTGCGGTCTTGTTCGGTGCAATCAATCATTGACTCCGTAGTAACTGTGCCGAGGTGCTCTGCAAAAATTTCGGCTGCTTCAACCTCACCAAACTTGTTATTAAATCGGCGAGCAAGTGTCTTTACCCGTTCGCTCGGATACAAGTCTGCACCGTCGGTGGCAATGGTGATCAACACGTCGTCGGCGCCAAGGCCAAGTAATTTTGCGGTCTTGATTGCAGCAATTACGTTGCATATAGATGAAAAGCCAAAATGTTGGAGCGTGTCAACTATTTCTTTTGGCACATGTTTTCGAGCAACAAGATACTGACGACCTACTTCAGTATTAAACAACACGTCGAGTTCGTCTGTCGCCCGATCTGACACAGCAGCGATGACATCTGTGTTCATCACATTGTGAATGAGAGGAATGTGCTTGTCTCCGATGCCCTGAATGTTGTGCTCACCAAAACCGTTTTCGAGCATTGTTGGGCACTCGAGTGCCTCAACCGCAACGATCTTGGTGCCGAACATTTCTTTCAACCTGTCGCCTGCGCCGATGGTGCCTGCAGAACCAGTGGCCGACGTGAAGGCAGCAAGTCGCAGGTTTGGATTATTCATCGACTTGGCTACGTGTTGATACACGCTGGCAAGGGCTTGTCCGGTTACTTCAAAGTGGCCGAGATAATTGCCGAACTCACAGAACTGATTGAAAATAAAATTTTTCGGGTCGCGCTGCATCTCATTGCATGCATCATAAATTTCTTTTACATTGCTCTCGGTTCCCGGTGTTCGAATGATGTCGCTCGGGTCGCTTGTCCATTTGTCGAGCCAATCAAATCGCTCCTGCGACATTCCGGCGGGCAATACTGCAACGCCACGAGCGCCAGTAATTCGGCTGATCGCTACTCCACCTCGTGCATAGTTGCCAGTCGATGGCCACACTGCGCGTTGTGTTGTTGGATTGAATTGGCCCGTGATTACCCGAGGAGCAAGGCACGAATACGCCGCAAGCACTTTGTGTGCGGTGATCATTGGAAAACGATCACCAAACATCACCACGATCGGACTATCGATCCCCGTAAGTGATTTTGGCAAGACCACATGATCGGGCACGCTGACTCGATTGCCCTGCATGTCGTTAAACCAATGCACGCGAAATAAGTTGCGAGCATCTGGCGCATTTTTGTCGACACCGTTGGCAACATCGGCGGCAATCAGCGCGGGGTTTGCCAGTTGCGCAAACGTAGGCAAAACAACATTGTTTTCAGCGCACTTGCGAACGCTCTCTGTCACAGCATCGGCATCTACCACCGAGTCTGCCAAGCCAAGCTGGCTGATCAGGGCGTTTGGGTCTAGAGCGATTGCTGTTGTTGAGTTCACGCTTTACATTCTGTCAAATTTTGAGTCAATACCTCAGGCAGCGACCACTAACCTTGTGGACGTTGGCCGACGTAGCCCAATGGCAGAGGCACGGCGCTTAGGACGCCGCCAGTGAGAGTTCGAGTCTCTCCGTCGGCACTATGGAGAGTGAGACACAGTTCATCAATCAACTGCAGACGCCGGCGCTGGTTTTTGACCTCGACATCCTCCGCTTCAACATCGACACCATGGCTTCACTACTTCCTGGCGCTCGCTTGCGACCACATATGAAAGCCACCAAGTGCACATCGCTTGCCAAAGAACAGTTGCGTGCGGGTCACACATCATTTACATGCGCCACTCCGAATGAAATCATCGGCATGGCACATGCTGGCCTGGGCAATGATTTGCTCTTGGCCAACGAAACACTCGACACTGCACGGCTCAGTGCAATGGCTGCGTTGCAAGAGACATCAATGATCACTATTGCCATTGACTCGGACGCAACACTGAACGCTGCTGCCACAGCAGGCATTCGCAACGTACTGATCGATGTCAACGTTGGTCTCCCCCGATGTGGTTGTGCACCAACTGATGCGGGTCGACTTGCTGACAAGGCGCGCACACTTGGTATCAACGTTCGTGGGGTCATGGGCTATGAAGGCCACCTGATGATGGTGCTGGACAAAAGTGAACGTCTCGCAAAAGTTGCAGAGTCGATGCGACTCTTGAGTGGTGCCGCACGAGACGTCGGTGGCACAATTATTTCCGCTGGCGGCACGGGCACCTACGACCTGCATGCTGATACCGCTGTTACCGAAATTCAAGCAGGTTCGTATTCGTTAATGGACACGCAGTACGCCCAACATGGTTTTCCGTTTCGCCAAGCAGCGTGGATTGTTGGCACAGTGATTTCATCAAACAGTTCGTGGTCTGTTGTTGATGTTGGATTGAAGTCGTTGGGAATGGATCATGGCAACCCAACCATTGATGGCCACTCCGTGTGGTTCTGTTCTGATGAGCACACAACTTTTTCTACACCTGAGGGAACAGCGCCACCAGTTGGAACACACATTCGAGTTACACCTGCCCACATTGACCCCACCATTGCGATGCACGCAAGCGCCTGGGTGATCAGTGACAATACAGTCGTCGACCAGTGGGCAATTGACCTTCGTGGTTGGTGAGTGACTACAGCATTTGTGCAAGTGCACGAAATGCTCTGCCGCGATGTGACAGTTCGTGCTTTTCTTCAATGGTCATTTGCGCAAATGTGCGCCCATCACCATCTGTGGGAATAAATAGTGCGTCGTAACCGAAACCACGATCACCAATCTCCTGCAGTGCAACCGAACCTTCGCACACACCATGTGCAACAATCTCGCGTCCATCTGGAAACCGAAGTAATGCAACTGTTCGAAAGCGCGCAGATCGTTGCGCTGCATTTTTTCCGTCCAATTGCCCCAACATCTTTTGCCGATTCTGTGCGTCTGTAGCGCCCACGCCAGCAAAACGAGCGGTAATCACACCCGGCGCGCCGTCGAGTGCATCTACTTCTAAGCCTGTGTCATCGGCAAGCGCTGGCAGTCCAGTTGCAACACACACCGCAACTGCCTTGAGCCGCGCATTGCCTTCAAGCGTGTCGGCATCTTCCACTACATCGGCCAAGTCTTGGGGTCGTGGCATCAGATCAACCACACCGCCCATCAAGTCAATGATCTCTGCAACTTTGTGGGGGTTTGCCGACGCGCACGCAACGCGCAGCACAGTTATCTCCCCAGTGCGCGCTTGCTTGGTGCAACAGCAATTACTTCGCGCTGCATGGTGAAAATTTGGCCAATTCCATCAGAGGCAAGACCTAGCAACACGTCAAGTTCGCTGCGACTAAATGCCTTCCCTTCGGCAGTGCCCTGCACTTCGACGAACGTTGCTTCGCCACCATCTATTGGCTGCAACATGACCACGTTCATGTCGACTTCAGCCGTTGAGTCTTCTTCGTAGGGCAAGTCGATGATCGGTGTGCCGTTGTGAATGCCAACGCTGATCGCTGCACACAAAGAATGCAATGGGTTTGCGGTAATACCACCGTTTTGTTGCACCCGAGTGATCGCATCATGCAAAGCCAAAAATGCTCCGCAGATACTTGCCGTGCGAGTGCCACCGTCGGCCTGCAAGACGTCGCAGTCGATCAAGATCTGGCGCTCGCCCAACACCTTCATGTCGCACGATGAACGCAAAGCGCGTCCGATCAATCGCTGAATCTCGACGGTGCGACCAGACTGTTTGCCTTTTGCGGCTTCGCGATCGACACGCTCTGGCGATGAACCAGGCAACATCGAATATTCGGCAGTAACCCAGCCCTTACCACTTCCTTTCATCCAGCGCGGCACATCTTCGTCTACCGACGCCGTGCACAGCACGCGGGTTTTGCCAAACGACACCAGCACAGAGCCGGCCGACATCTCGGTGAAGTCGCGCTGAAAGCTCATAGGTCGTAATTCGTTTGGTTGTCTGCCGTCAAAGCGTGTCATGAAATACTTCTTTCTGTTTTGTGTTGTGA